>Ga0055584_100001172_pt1 | contig 25796 bp, 28 predicted proteins | sample OSDHelmetaG_FD_58716 | JGI IMG/M metagenome (GOLD analysis project Ga0055584, IMG submission 58716) | Pelagic marine sediment microbial communities from the LTER site Helgoland, North Sea, for post-phytoplankton bloom and carbon turnover... | ecosystem: Environmental > Aquatic > Marine >...
ATGAACGACGCCCTCGTAGAGGTGATAGTTCACGGAAGCGCCGGCCTTGCGTAGTTTTGAGGCATAGGCCTTGCCCTCATCCCGCAGCGGGTCGATCTGTGCTGCTATGATAACCGCCGGAGCCAGATCTGACACGTCGGGTTACAGAATTGGAGAGGCCCGTGGGTCGAGATGATTGGCGCCTACATGTATGCCGATCACCCATTGCAAGGTCCGGTCATCCAGAAACAGGTTTTCTTCGATCCGGCTGGTTGGAAGCCCACCCATGTCGGTCATGGGATAGATCAGTGCCTGAAGCACGGGTTGGGTTGTGCCAGTCCTCTTTGCCTCCTGTGCAACGGCGGCGGCCAGATAACCTCCGCCGCTGTCTCCGGCGATGGCGATGCGTGCGGAGTCACCTCCGATCGTGCCGGCCTTTGCCCGCAGCCAGGTATAGGTGGCAAAGCAGTCCTCCAGTGGGGCAGGGAAGGGGTTTCGGGTGCCCGTCGATAGGTAGGCACCACCACGATGCATCCAGCATCCTCTGCCAGAGCGCTGTTGGTCGCGTCGTAGTCTTCCGGGGCCATCATGCAGCCGCCGCCGCCATGGAAATATGCCAGAACGGGGAACGGACCTTCTCCATTGGGGGTGTAGACCTTGGCGCGGATGTCACCGGCGGGACCGGGGATATGGAAGTCCTCGATGCTGGCGAGCGTGCGAGCGGGAGGATTGACCTGTTGCCAGAGCTGGCTAAAGCCGTCCCGTGCGGCCTCCAGTCCCAACTCGACAGGGTGCGGCATGTCCAGCGCTGTCAGATTCCCCATGAATGCCTTGATCTGCGGATCGATATACAAGGCGGACTCCGATTGTGGTTGGTGCGGGTATGATCGGTCCGTCAGCTAGTAGCTTTCGATCTCCGGCTGACCAAATCCGTTGATACGGACCCGTTCATTGGGGGCCGGTTTGTCATTGACCCGGTCCAGACACCAATCGGCGAGCATTGTGTACCAGTTTTCACCCAGATAGGCAGCGGACCCACTACCGATTGCGTGGCGCTCACCTTCGTACCAGACCAACTTGCGCGGCACGTTCAGCTTGTCGGCGATGTCTTCGCTGCATTCGATGGGGCTCAGTTCTTCGTCCTCACCGCCCTGAATCAGGATCGGGCAGGCGACCTGATCGAGGATAGGCAGCAGCGAAAATTCACTGATGAATTCGTCGAACTCGTCCTCGTCGTCATAGCCGGCCATGAACATGAACCGCAGTTTGAAGGTGGGTGCAGCCATGTTGAAGATCGTATGGCAGCCCGGTTCGTGGCACACGAAGGACAGGGCAGCGCCCTTGACCTTGTCGCCAAGCTGTGCGGCAGCCTGCATGCCGAAGAAGGATCCAAAACTGATACCGAAGATCACCAGCCGGTCCTTGTCGATATGGGGGTGCTGGATCAGCCAGTCATAGATGGCCTGGGCGGCCTCCATGTGATTGTCCTTGGTGACATAGAGACCGTTGACCGGACATTCACCCTGGCCCGGTCCGTCATAGACAAAGCTGGCCATGCCGCGTTCGAGCATCTTGTCGCCATACATGGAACACATGATTTCCTTCGAACCGTCCATCCCGTCGATACCGATGGCACAGGCGAATTTTTCGCCTTCTTTGGGTTCGTGGGGCAGTGCGAGAAATCCGGGCAGAAAACTGTCGCCGAAGGGAATCTCAACCCGTTCGATGGGTCGGGGCGCATATTCGATATACTTGTCGTAGCACTCGATCATGCGGGCGTTGTATTCGGTGTGCAGATCATTGGCTTCGAAGATCGGCCAGCGAGCCGCGGAATAGAGCAGGGAGGCGATAAAGAAGCTCTCCCGTGCCGAGACGTCACGACCTTCGGCCTCGAAGGCCTTGGCCTTGATCTCCCGACGTTTGGCGGCGCCAGCAAACTCTCGGTGCATATCGGCGAATTTCTTGGTGCGCATCCCCACGGTGCGAAAATCACCAACCGCATCCGGACCGCAGGGATACATGGTGTAACCCAGACGGGGCTGGTCCCATTCCATGCCGACGGAGGAGATGATGGCGTCAAGAATCCATCTCTGCTCGGCATAGCGTTTCATTTTTTGTTCGGTGAAGGCGCGCATCATGATCTCTCTCCCGATTGCATTTTTTGATTGTTGAAAAATATCGAAGCACAGCCATGCAAGTCTGTCTCGGAGAAAACGCGTTCGCGCGATCGATGCCGATGCCCGAAGGGTTCGTCAAAATTGCGTCATTCCGCTAGCATGATCCTGTCGTTTCGAGGATGAGAGGAAAGAAGCCATGCGCGTACCAGCTGCCGTTCGGCATCAGGAAATGAACCCGGGCAAACTAACCGCCCTGTTCCTCAAGCAATTCACAATGTCGAAAATCCAGAGCGGGGAAACCGTAGCGCTGCTATCGGACGTTACCACCCGACCGGAATATGTGCAGGCGGCCTTCGCTGCGGGGGATGAGCTGGGCGCAAATTGTTACGAGATGCGGGTAAATATGACCCCGTCCTGGACGAAGGTTGGAGTGGACACGATCGGCAAGACCAGCGGTATGCTGGAAGCACTGAAAGCTGCCGATATTGTTGTCGCGCTCCATATTCCGCTCTTCACCTCCTGGCTACGCGAGGTCATGGCCAGCGGAACCCGCTTCCTGATGGTCATTGATGCTCCCGATGATCTTGAAGTCCTGCTCGCGCCGAAAGGGCTGAAGGAGGCGGTGAAGTACGCCCATGATCGCTACACGGCGACAAAGGAAGTGCGCGTCGTCAGTGATGCGGGGACCGATCTAACATACGCACGCGGCGACTTCCCGGTAATGAGCCAGTGGGGGTTTTCTGACGAGCCCGGGCATTTCGATCAGTGGGGTGTTGGCCATATTCACACCTTTCCCAATGAAGGATCAGCCAATGGCACAGTGGTGATGTCACCAGGCGACATCGTGATCCTGCCCTATTGCCGGTACGTGCATGACGAAGTGCGTTTGGAAATTCGCGACGGCTTCATCCGCAAGGTCGAAGGTGGGCTGGATGCCAAGCTGATGACGGCGTGGCTCGACGACAACAAGACCTCCGAGGATGATCTCGATCCCTATGCCGTTTCGCATCTGGGCTGGGGGATGAATCCGCAGGCACGCTGGTACAATATCGCTCTGCACGGCGACAATCCGGAGCGCTCCCATGCGGCAACCCGCGCATTTCCGGGGAACTTCCTGTTTTCAACCGGACCGAACACCCAGGGCGGCGGTACTAGAAACACGCTCGGCCATTACGATGTTCCCATGCGGGACTGCACCGTGATCCTCGACAATGAAGTTGTCATCGAGCGCGGCAAATTCGTTGATGAGAAGATGTATGTCGAACGTGAGGCCCGCTCGTGACGCTGCGCGATCCGGAAGCCTATCCGCCACAGGAACCGTTCTCGGAAATCGGCGGTCAGTATCATCAGCGTGTTCAGGAACTCGGCGCCGGCATCGACGGACAGTCTTTTGCCTATGATAACGACCCTTATCAGGAGGTGGCCGTGTTCACTGCGGAGACACCGAACGGAGTCGTGCTGGCATTCCTGCATGGCGGCGGCTGGACCAATGGTTACAAGGAATGGATGTCCTTCATGGCGCCACCGCTCAATGTGGCGGGCATCACTTTTGTCAGCATCGGCTATCGTTTGGCGCCGCAGGTCACCTGGCCGGCCGGCGTTCAGGATGCGGCGTTGGGACTTCGCTGGATCCACGATAATATTTCAGACCATGGCGGAGACCCGAACAGGATTGTGACCGGTGGACATTCCGCGGGAGGACATTACGCGACCTGGCTGGCCGTACGGGATGACTGGCAAGCCGACCTTGGATTGCCGCAGGACATCGTCAAGGGTGCGGCACCGGTCTCCGGCGTTTATGACTTCACCGCTGGTAATGGCATGCCGGGACGTCCCCGTTTTCTGTCGGACGATGCGTCCAATGAGCGAGATGCCAGCCCGCTGCACACTGTCACGCGAACGCCGCCCATGTTCATGTCATGGGGCGAGAGTGACTTTCCACATCTCATTGTACAGGCCGGGAAAATGGAGCACGCGTACCGGGACATGGGGGGGCGTATCGAGACTCTCGCTCTGGCTGGTTGTGACCATCTGGGTGCGTCCTATGCGTGTGGAGATAAAGAGGCACTGTGGGTTTCAGGCTTGCTTGCATGGGTGTCGGGCAGCGAAATCTGAATCTCGAATGTGCATGCCACGGTGTGGAGGAAGTTGTTGCAACTACGTGGTTGAAAAACCACAGAATTTCGACCTCTATGCAAAAGCTGTGTTAACCTTTGTTTCAAATCCGCGACGTAACGTCCAACGGTTGGCAATCCGACAGGGGTTGCGCCGAAGCGACAGACATTCAGAAAGAATGATGTTGTGAACATTGTGAATGGTTCGGATATGGACGGTGGCATCCCCAGTGACGTCTTGAGCAGAGACGACATGCTGCAGGGCGTGATTGATTCTCTGGCCGGCGGTTTGATCGCCTGTGACATCAATTTGATGATTGTGGCTGCGAATTCGCAGGCAGCCCTGTTGCTCGACGTTCCGCCCGATATCATTGAGCGCGGGCGCAGCTGACTTGAATTCATTCGCTTTGCTGCAGAACGCGGTGATTATGGCGATGTTGACGTTGAAGAACGTGTGCTCGGGGCGAAAGAGCGCATAGAGCGTCTTGAGCCCTACACCATAACCCGTTCGCGTCAGCGCTATCAGCGTTTTTTCGAATCTTCAGGTGATCTTCTGGGCATCGCCGGCAGCGATGGCCGGATGCACACGATCAACGAAAGCTGGACACGGTTTCTTGGCAAGTATGCTCACGATGACGCTTGCAGAAATGCCGGCATCCATGGCTCTGATCACAGCTGCGAATGCCGAAGGCGACCTCGAGAAAATGCGCCGGGAAGTACATGATATGGGCAGCAATTTCGGTAGTTATGGCGGAACCCGATTGAGCCTCCATGCGCGTGCGATTGAGAAAGCCTGTCACGAGAACAATGCGCGCGAGGCCAGTATTCTGGTTGACGCACTGCCCGAGATTATGGACGAGACCCTTGCACTTCTGCGTGAACGCGTTCCGGATGTGAAGCTTCCCTAGTACTCCGGTTCCGAAGGAAGAAGCTCGGGCATCTGGTCTTCGATGGCATCGCGGGCAATGCCGGCGGCCGTTTCCGACAAGACTCGAATATCATCGCGCTCGCTGGCCATGCTGGAAAGCCAGTGCAGATGCGCGAGCACATATCCGTCGCCAATCGTAGCCCAGATGTCATCCGGTTCCAGATCATCATCGTTGAGATCACAGGCGCGCATGGCGAAGGGCGGCGGTCCGAGGTGAACCACCCAAGGCAAGGCATCCACCACACCGTCTTCGGTGTCGTGGTAGGCACCAACAAGGAACCCCAGCGGGATGTCTTCACGCTGCAGTTCGGCAGAAGACGGTCTGAAGGGATGGCGTCCCAACGCAAGCCGTTCGGTAAGTTCTTCGTTGTGAATGGAATCTATGGCGTCTGCGACCGTTTGAGCCAGTTCGCTCGGGTCGGCCGTGCGTGGTTCGACAAATATGAGGTTGCCCAGTGCATATCGACTGTCGCTGACCAGCGGGAAGTACATATCGGTCAGTTCACCGGATGGGAGCGTGTCTTCGGGACGGTGGACCACCCGCAGGAAAAATGCGGGTTCGTCGATATGGACAAGCCAGATATCATCGCCATCTTCGGCAAATTCCGGCCAGCCAAACAATCTTCCAACTATGAATCGTGCCATCCTCGTTCCGTGCCAGAAGCAGTTGCACTGTGCAAGAGAAACAGCACTTGATCTGGCTTGGTTGTATAATATACCGCGTTGATAATTTTGGGGGAGTCAGACGATGAAAGCGCAAGTTCTGTACAAAGGTGGTGAGCCATTCGTGCTTGAGGATCGAGCTGATCCGGAACCTGGTCCGGGTGAGGCGGTTGCAAAGGTTCTTGCCTGTGGTGCGGGTCTGACGATCCATCATATTCGCGCGGGTCGCGGGCAGGCAGACTTCCCCATCATCATTGGTCATGAGATCACGGGTGAAATCGTTGAGGTTGGAAAACCGGGCGAGCGGGACAGCGATCTGAAGGTCGGCGATCCGGTCACGGCGTATTTCTATCTGATTGATGGCGAAGACAAATGGACCCGTGCCGGCCGTGAGCCGATTTCAACAGCAAACCGTGGATATGTTGGCCGTCAGATCAATGGCGGTTACGCAGAGTTTATCAAGCTTCCTGTCGCCAATTTCATCAAGCTCCCCGAAGGTCTCGACTACAAGAACAAGCCAGCGGATGTCGGCGTTATCGCTGATGCCATTGCGACGCCCTACAAGGTGCTGTCGCGGGCGCGGGTCACACCAATGGATACGGTCGCCGTGTTTGGTGCGGGCGGCGGATTGGGCGTGCATCAGGTGATGATGGCAAAATGGGCGAATGCGCGGGTCATCGCCGTTGACGTCATGGCGGATAAGCTTGAGGTCTGTAAAGGTTTGGGCGCAGACATGGTTGTGGATGCTTCGAACGACCGGGTGGTCGACGAGATCATGGACCTCACGAACGGAGCCGGGGTCGATGTTGCCATCGACTATGTTTCGACCCAGGGCACCCAGGAGCAGGCAGTAGGCAGCCTTGGAATTGGCGGTCGATTCGTGACGCTGGGGGGCGCCGGGCAACCCTTCATTGCGCCGGCGCCACAGATGCTGGCCAAGGAACTGGAATTGATGGGCAGTCGCTACTGCAGCATGCAGCAGGTGATCGAATCACTGGAGCTGTGCGCGCGTGGCGATGTCTGGCCGATGGTGACCGAAACCTACAAGCTGGAGGAAGCCGAGACGGTTCACGCCCGGCTTGACCAGGGACTGGTCACGGGGCGCGCCGCCATCGTGATGGAATAGCCGGAAATCAATCCGCTTCAATCGTGTTGGAGAGAATTCCGATTTTGGAAATTTCGACCTCGACCGTATCTCCGGGCTTCATCCAGAGCTGCGGGCTACGGGCGAGGCCGACGCCGCTCGGCGTACCCGTCACGATCACATCACCTGGTCGCAGTTCTGTCATCGTCGAGATATAGGCGATGAGCTGCGGCACATTGAAGATCAGATCATTGACGCCTTCGCTCTGAACGGTCTCGCCGTTGAGCCGTGTTTCCAGGTGCAATGCGGAGGGGTCGGGTATTTCGTCGGCGCTCACCATCCAGGGGCCAAACGATCCGGAATGATAGAAGTTTTTGCCCGGCAGGAACTGAGTTGTGTGCCGTTGCCAGTCCCGGATCGAGCCATCGTTATAAATCGAATAGCCGCCTACATAGTCCAGTGCGGCAGCTTCCGATACCCGGCGCGCTGTTTTGCCCATGATGACGGCGAGTTCGCCCTCAAAGTCGAACATTTCCGATTCTTTTGGTGCGAGCATCGGCTGTCCATGTGCAACATGGCTTGCGGGCCAGCGCGGAAACAGGATTGGTTTTTCAGGCAACTTGTTGCCCGTTTCTTCAGCATGTTTTCTATAATTGAGCCCGACGCAGAAGATTGCATGCGGGTTGGTGATTGGTTCGCGTAAGATGATGTCGCTTGCCGGGAAGTCTGAGGACTTCCCAAGAGTCCCTCCGAAGCCAGTATCGCAATATTCGGCGACCTTGGCCTTCTCTGCGTCGCTGGCAGCAAGATAGTCGCGCAGGGTTGGCATGGTGTTGCCGAATTCGGCGCAGACGTCGATAACACCGCCATCGCTGCCCATGACACCCCAGGACTCACGATTGACGACGCGGTAGCTGACAAATTTCATGATCGTTTCCCTCTTGTTCGTTCAATTGGATGCGGCATCGCGGAGCATGTTACGGGCGATAACGATTTGCTGGATTTGTGATGTGCCTTCGTAGATGCGCAGCAGGCGCACATCGCGATAAAAGCGCTCTATCGGATATTCGGCCATATAGCCGGCACCTCCGAATATCTGTACCGCCCGATCAGCAACGCGTCCCACCATTTCCGTGCAGTAGAATTTGCAACACGCGGCTTCGGTGGCGATGTTTTCGCCAGCGTCGAAGCGCCGTCCGGCATCGGCCACCATGGTACGAGCGGCGTAGGCCTCGGTGCGGCTATCGGCTAGCATGGCCTGCACCAGCTGAAACTCGCCGATGGGTTTGCCGAACTGAATGCGCTCGCTGGCATAGCGGACAGATTCATCAATCAGACGTTCGGCGATCCCGACCGATATGGCCCCCATATGCAAGCGGCCACGGTCGAGAACCTTCATCGCGGTCTTGAAACCCTGACCTTCGATGCCTCCGATAATGTTGCCGGCGGGAACAACGCAGTCCTCCAGCACCACATCGGCTGTATGCGCACCCTGCTGACCCATCTTTCGGTCATGTTTGCCGATGCTCAGGCCAGGTGAGTTTCGTTCGACGATAAATGCCGAGACGCCTCGTGCGCCAGGCTCATCGGGGTTGGTGCGTGCCATCAGCGTGAATATGCCGGCATGGGGCGCATTGGTGATGAACCGTTTGGTGCCGTTCAGGATGTAATTGTCGCCCTCCCGTCGTGCCGAGGTGCGCAGAGATCCGGCATCAGAGCCGGATTCCGGCTCGGTCAGCGCAAAGGACGCGATCGTCTCTCCACTGGCCAGTTTGGGAAGCCATTCGGACTTCTGCGCTTCGGTTCCGTCTATGACGATCCCCTGTGATCCGATCCCCACATTGGTACCGAACACCGAACGGAATGCCGGTGAGGTCCAGCCCAGTTCCTGCACAGCCAGAATTTCTTCAGACATGGTCAGCCCGAGGCCGCCATATTCCTCCGGAATGGAGAGCCCAAACAGACCGAGTTCTCGCATTTCATCAATGACTTCATCGGGTACGGCGTCTTCTTCGGATACCTGTGCCTCCAACGGCACCAGACGTTCGCGGACAAACCGTCCGATTGTGTCGAGTAATTGCTGAAGGGTGTCGGGATCAAGAGCCATGAGACGTGCCGGTGTTGGTGTGCTTTGCAATATATCGGGTTCACGCTGTGGACACCATGCGCCACCGACGCACCGGCATTGCATCGGAGGTACTGTGGTCGTACGGGGTTTCTGCTAAACTCCGGTCGAACTCAGATCGTCGGGGAGGAACATCAATGTCACACGCTTATGCACATGTGCCCGAGCCCAATGCAGCACCAAAACCTGCCTATTTCGCTCATATCGTGTTGTACACGAAGAACCGGGCCGAGATGACCGACTGGTACTGCCATGTCCTCGGCGCACAGGTTATGGGAGATACGGAAGGAATTTCGTTTCTTACCTATGATGATGAACATCACCGTGTCGCGATCATTGAGCGCGATGGGATAGAGGACAAGTTGCCCAATTCGGTTGGCATGGCGCATTTCGCCTATTCCTACAGTTCGTTGGCCGATCTGATCGCGATTTACGGATATCTGAAGGAACGGGGTATTCAGCCGGTTCGTGAAATCAATCACGGTCCGACGACTTCGATTTACTATCACGATCCCGACGGCAATGCAGTTGAACTCCAGACCAACAATTTTGAGAGCAATGAAGCGCTGAATGCGTGGTTTGCGACCGGTGCCTTTGACCGGGAACCGATTGGCGTGCCGATCAGCATGGACGATCTGACCACACGATTTGAAGCCGGTGAGCCGGAATCCGAGCTTAAGAAACCTCTGCAATCATGATTTCGGGGTCTGAAGGCCTCGTCACCAGGAGACACAAACCATGGGTATGCTCATTGACGGCACGTGGCACGACAACGACGCGACCGCGCGTGAAGTGGCAAAGGACGGCAAGTTTCAGCGTTCGGAGAGCCAGTTCCGCAACTGGGTGACTGCTGATGGTAGGGCCGGTCCGACTGGTGAAGGCGGGTTTGAAGCAGAGCCGGGCCGTTATCACCTCTATCTGGCGCACACTTGCCCCTGGGCGCACCGGGCGCTGATCTTTAGGGCGATCAAGGGGTTGGACAGTGCTATCACGGTGTCGCTGGCCCAACCCGGGCGCCACCCGCAGGGCTGGACCTATGCGGATGACCCCGAATATCCGGACTGCATCCCCGATCACGTGAATGGATTTTCCCATCTGCACGAGGCCTATACGTCATCGGCGTCTGACTATACGGGCAAGGTGACGGTCCCGACGTTGTGGGACAAGAAAACCAGCCGTGTGGTGAACAATGAATCCTCCGAAATCATTCGCATGTTCAACACGGCGTTTGAAGCATTCACCAACGCGACCGAGGACTACTACCCGGAGGAACTGCGGGCAGAGATCGATGCGATCAACGAGGTCGTCTATCACACAGTCAACAATGGCGTGTATCGCGTCGGCTTTGCCGCTTCTCAGGAAGCCTATGACGAGGCGGTGACAGCACTTTTTGCGACCCTGGATGATCTGGAGGAACGCCTGAGCAAACAGCGGTATCTCGTTGGCGATCGCCTGACTGAAGCCGATTGGCGTCTCTGGGTGACGCTGATCCGTTTTGACGCATGCTATGTGGGGGCCTTCAAGTGCAACATCCGGCGGATTCAGGACTATCCGAACCTGTTCAACTACACTCGTGAACTCTACCAGATCCCCGGTATCGCTCAGACCTTCAGTTTCGACTACGCCAAGAAAAACTATTACGGCATCGAGCGGGTGAACCCGAACGGTGTGATTCCGGTAGGGCCTGAGGATCCGGAAGGTACTTACAGCGCGCCTCATGACCGAGGTCGTTTCCAGTAATTTACAGTAAGGGAGTATCTCCGATGATCGACAAGGATATGTTTGAAAAGGGCATGAAAATTCGCCGAGAGGTCATGGGCGATGCCCGGGTCGATGCGTCCATGTCCGATCTCGATGATTTCAACCGTGATTTCATGGAACAGTTCATCACCGAACTGGGCTGGGGTGCTGTCTGGGGCCGGGAAGGGCTTTCCCGTAAGCAGCGGAGCCTGCTCAATCTGGGCATGCTCGCCGCACTCGGCCGTTCGTCGGAGTTCGAAGGTCATTTCCGTGGGGCGCTCAACAACGGTCTTTCTCGTGATGAGTTGCGCGAGGCTTTGTTGCAGATCACCCTGTATTGCGGTGCGCCGGCGGGTATGGAGGCTTTTCGGACAGCCCGAAAGGTCCTTGCCGAGTTCGAAAAAGAATCGGATTCTGAGTAGTCAGAAAAAGTCTGTCAAAATTTATTATTTTTTATCAACGACTTGTGAAAGTTTCTTCGCAAACGGTCATGGCGTGGATGAGAGAACGTGCACACGCTCCGTTAACCGTTTCCAACGTACACTGGAGTTGTCATTCGAAGCACTGACCCAGGCGAAGAAATGCGTAAGCTGGAAATTCCGGAAATCATGAAACGCCATATCCTCTGGATTAAGGGGGGTGAACGGGGACAGCCGGCTGATCTGTCGTTGCGTGATCTGCGCAAATACAAGTTCGACCAAATCAATCTGCACAAGGCAAAGCTGGCCGGTGCGAATATGTCGAAATGCTCCGATCGTCAGGCCGATTTGAGTCATTGCGATATGTTCTCGGTGATGCTCGACGGCGCTGATATGACCCAGTCGAAGCTTGATCATGCTGATCTGCGCGGCGCCCATCTGCGCGGGGTGATCCTGGAAGGGGCCAGCCTCGTGGGGGCGGATCTGCGTGGAGGGGCGCTGATGCTTGGCGGTGACGCAGCGGAATCGGCGCTTACCAACGCGGTTCTCGATCACGCCAATCTGGACAATGCGAATATCTCCGGTCCGAATCTGGCCGGATCCTCCATGTATCACAGCAGCATGCGCGGTGCCCGGATGGAGGGCACCAACCTCTCCGATGACAATCTGCGTGGCTCCGGCCTGGATGGAGCCATTCTGAAGAATGCCAATCTCAGCAATACCAATCTCAACGGCGCAAGCCTGGTCGGTGCGGACTTTTCGGGTTTGACCCTCAAAGGCACAGATCTGACCAATGCCGATCTCAACGACGCCAATCTTGAAGGTGTCGATTTGGCTGAAGCAAATCTGACCGGCGCGAAGCTTTCGCGCCCCACCAGCGAATTCCCCGCCGATATCCAGCGCATCCTGAAGGAACATTTCGAATGGATCGAGAGCGGTGCCAAGACCGGCGCACGCGCGGATTTGGCGGAGAATGATATTGAACGTATCGATCTGCCTGGCGAAGACCTCAGTGGGGCGGTCCTCAAACGCACCGCCATGAGCGGTGCCAATCTGGCCTCCTGCCGCTTTGTCATGAGAGAGATGGAAGAAGCCCGGTTAACAGGTGCCAATCTTTCGGATGCCTTCCTTGAAGGGGCCAATCTGCAACGTGCCGATTTGCGCAGCGCCAATCTGACCGGAGCCAATTTGGCAGGCTCCGATCTGCGGGGTGCCGATCTGAGCAATGCCCGGCTGACCGGTGCGGATTTGCGGGGTGCCAATCTCTGCGATGCTGTGCCTGACGGGGCTTTCATCGCCGATGCGGACATGACCGATGCGATTCTGGAAGGCGCGAGCCTGGAAGATGCCATTCGTGAGGCGGTCGATCTGGATGCCGCTCTCGCCGATGATGCTGACGAATATCTGAATGTTGCTGTTTAGGTCACACCGTGATCCGTGTGCAGCGGGGGATCAGAGAATTTCATAGACCTTGTAGACTGGGCCATCCGGGAAACGGTGGCCCGTGCTGACGGCAACAATCCGGTTGAGCCAGCCATATTTTTCCGAGCCGGTTTCGAAAACCGGGGTGTTGCGGAAATAGTATTCCGAGGGGTCCACCGGTTCGCCTTTGGCCAGCCGGTCGAGCACGGCAGGGTCGCCATGGCGGATGCCACGATAGGTCATGAAGATATGATGATCGTCATCAGTGACAAGGGTCAGCCGCACATCCATCAGCCAGGCGCCGTCATTCCGAATTAGAATCCAGTCTCCGCCGGGCATGGGGGCCACATGGCCGCGCAGTCGCGGGCCCTCGAAGGAACCTCCGTCGATTCCGGCGATGATCCGTGTGCCCTGGGGCGTGTTTTCGAGGATGGTCGGCGTGGCCACATTGAATTCTGCGGTGAACAGATGTTCGCCCCGCAAGTCAGGAAGTTCGATATCGCTCATGGTCGTCAATCCGCGGCGTGGTCAGGTGAAGGCTTTGAAGGTGATGGTCGTGAAGGTGTCTGCAACACCTGACAGGGTCTGGATATTGCTGGTCACGAAGTGACCAATATCCGTGTCATCGGGCAGGTAGCATTTCATTAGAAGGTCGAACTGCCCCGAGGTCGAATAGACCTCGGAGACTTCATCGATGTTTAGCGCGGCTTCATCAGCCACGTCATAGGCCCGGCCCAGTTCACATTTCACCTGAACGAAGATCGTTTGCATTTCAATATCCGTTTGTGGTTCGCGTTGGGTGATCCTAACGCCGCAGGAAGGCGGGTGTGTTTTCCTCTTTGCCGAAGGCTGATCCGTCGCCGTCTTCCATCTTTTCGGGCTGGTCATTCTTGCGCTGGCGAGAACCCGAACGCTGGCCATCCTTGTCGTTGTTATGACCACCACGGGTGCGACGCGGGCGTTCACGCGGTTCCGGCGCTGTTTCAGACGCAGCTACGGGCGATGCGTCGGCCACAGATTCATTGTCGTCAGTTTTTGCATCCTGCGCATTCGCGGTCTCGTTTGCGGGTGCAGTGTCCTTGCTGCGAGAACCACGGCGACGGCGACGCGGTGGTTTCTCTGAGTCGTCTTTCTTGGCTGTGGCATCCGACTTTGTAGTCGTGTCCGTGGAAGTTGCTGGACTGGTCGCATCGCCATCAATGCTGATGGGAGGAATGGGACGTCCAAGCAAGCGTTCCACGCCATCGAGGAACTTCTCATCGCTGCGGGTCGTCAGAGTGAAGGCGTGACCTTCCTTGCCTGCGCGGCCTGTCCGCCCGATACGGTGGATATAGTCATCGGCGTGCATGGGCACATCGAAATTGAACACATGGCTCATATTGGGAATGTCGAGGCCTCGTGCGGCCACGTCACTGGCAATCAGCAACTCGATATTGCCATTGCGGAAATTCTCCAGCGTTTCCATACGCGCCGACTGGTGCATGTCACCATGCAGGGCTGCAGCATTGAAGCCATGGGAGGTGAGCGACTTTTCCAGCGTTGCAACGTCGCGTTTGCGGTTGCAGAACACGATCGCGTTCTTCACGTCGCAGGATCGGATCAGGCGACGTAGGGCGGCGCGTTTCTCGGCAAATCCACCACTCACGCGCAGCAGGCCCTGTGTGACCGTCTCGGCCGCGGATGCGGTTGCGTCGACCTGCACATTGCGCGGATTCATCATATAGGAATCGGTCAGCCGCTTGATTTCGCTTGGCATCGTGGCCGAGAACATCGCGGTCTGGCGTATGGGGGGCAGGAGTTTGATGATTTTCTCGACATCGGGGATGAAGCCCATATCGAGCATCCGGTCTGCCTCGTCGACGACCAGGACCTTGATGTCGGCCAGCAGCACCTTGCCGCGCTCGAAATGGTCGATCAGCCGGCCCGGTGTGGCGATCAGCACATCGACGCCGCGATTGAGCTTTTCCTCCTGGTCGGAAAAGGACACGCCGCCAATCAACAGGGCCATGTTCAGTTTGTGGTTCTTGCCATAGGTCGCGAAGTTCTCCGCGACCTGCGCCGCGAGTTCGCGGGTAGGCTCAAGAATTAGGGATCGGGGCATCCGGGCGCGCGCGCGCCCGGTTGCAAGTATCTCGATCATTGGAAGGGTGAAGCTCGCTGTCTTGCCGGTGCCCGTCTGGGCGATTCCGACAATGTCGCGTCCCATGAGAAGATGGGGAATTGCTTCGGCCTGGATGGGGGTCGGGCTCTCGTAGCCCGCATCGCGAATGGCATTCAGTAACGGGTCACTGAGACCCAGTTCGTCAAAATTCATATTGCTCGTCTGCTGTGAAATTGTGCACAAGTCTGTGCCTGGCGGAAAGTGGGCTTGGTTGGCGCGAAAGTCCAGTGTTTCCGTACGGTCTTGCGGCGCGGTCGGCATTTTGAAACAAGGTGGGAATGGACAATACGGCGCGTGAACTGGAACTTGTCATGGCTGATGCGCTGTCGCGACATCGCGCGGGTGACCTTGTCACCGCTGGTTCAGCCTATGATGATGTCCTCGCACGCAACCCCGATCACGCCGAAGCCCTGCATCTGAAGGGGGTCCTTCTGGGCCAGCAGGGCGATGTGGTGGCCGCCCTGAAAATGCTGGATCATGCGGTGGCAGTTGCACCTGAAGACCCGCGTATTCTGGGAAATCGTGCAAAGATCCGGCTGGATATCGGGGATGTGTCCGGCGCTTTAGTGGACTACCGGGCTGCCTTGCAACGTTCCCCTGATGATCCCGACATGCAGTTCAATGCGGCTGGCGCCTATGCGGCTGATGGCAAGCTTGAAGATGCGGTGCGCCATCTCGAACAGGCCTGCCGGATTGCCCCCACCCATGCCCGCGCGCTGGCCAATCTGGGGAATATCTATCGCCAGTTGGGACGATTGACAGATTCCCGGGCGGCGCTGGAACGAGCGGTTGCTCAGGCGCCTGATGATCCGCAGGTGCACCACAGTCTGGGTGTGACGCTGTCCGACAGTCGGGAATACACAACGGCGGCAGTTCATTTTCGCGAGGCGCTGGCGGGCGATCGGGGATTTGTCCGGGCAGCGGCGCAGCTTTTTTATGCCAATCTGCACAATTGCGATTGGCAGGATCGCGACAAACTGGTTGCCAATTTCGCGCGATTGATCGAGAGCAGTGCCCCCGCTGTGGCAGAGCTGTCTCCGTTGATCGCATTGTTTTTGCCGGTCGATCAGGCCGCGCTCAATCAGGTCAGCAATGCCCGGGCCGGCTCGCTGGACCGGGATGCCGGAACGACGTTCGCACGAGCGGAGACCGCCTCACTGCATATCGGCTATCTCTCTGCCGACCTTGGTGGTCATCCGGTTGGTCATCTGCTGGCCGATATACTTCCTCATCACAGCCGGGACAGATTTCGGGTCACGGCAATTGTTCTGGTGCCGCCTGATGGCAGTGACGTTCAGTCGGCAATCTTTGAGGCCGTGGATGATGTTCTGGATGTTTCCCGATTGTCGGCCGGGGATGCGTCGGAGCGTATTCGCGATGCGAAACTCGACATCCTGATCGATCTGGGTGGCTTCACCCGAGGTGCCCGTCCGGAAATTCTGGCGGCCCGTGCGGCGCCCCTGCAGTTGGGATGGTTGGGATATTGCGGGTCGGGCGGCGGGTTGAATGACGCAATCCTCGCTGATTCCACCGTATTGCCGTCCCAAGAGGTGGAACATTTCGCCGAAGCGGTGGCCTATCTGCCCGGATCGTTCATGCCACTCAACAACCATGTGATCCCGGCTGAAACGAGCGATACTCGTGAAGATCACGGATTGCCCCGGGTCGGAATTGTGTTCTGTGCCTTCAACGCACCGACCAAGATTGACCCGGAGACATTTGCCAGCTGGATGGCAATTCTGGTGCAAGTGCCGGATTCGGTGCTCTGGCTGCGCACGCATACGGATGCCACAACCCTTAATCTTCAGGAGGCGGCCCGCGAACGTGGTGTGGACCCGGCGCGCTTGGTCTTTGCACCACTAATGCCGAGCATGGACGCACATATGGCACGTCACCGGCATGCTGATCTGTTTCTCGATACTTTTGTTTATGGCGCGCATTCGACGGCAGCAGATGCGATTGCCATGGGGCTGCCGGTGCTGACCCTGGCCGGGCGGGCGATGCCCGCACGTGTGGGTGCAAGCCTGTGCCATGCCTATGGTTTATCCGATCTCATTGCCGATACATCGCAGGACTATGTGGAGATCGCAGTTGCTCATGCACGCGATCCGGAGTTGCTTAACATGCGCCGCACGGAACTGGCCGCAAAATTGCCCATGCAGCGTGACAGTGCGGCATTTGCGCAAAAACTCGAGACTGCCTATGGCGCTCTCTGGAATGCGAAGCTGGTTGATGCACTAACGCCCGGCCATGTCATTAATTTGGCATAGCGGGCCAACCCCCGGAGACGACATTGGACCTGATTCTGATACCCGGATTGCTCTGTGATCCTGACCTCTGGTCGCATCAGACGTCTCATCTTGCGGACATTGCGACTGTGCATGTGGCTGATGTCACGCAAGAGGAAACAATGGTGAACCTCGCACAGAAGGTTCTTGCGACGGCGCCGAACCGTTTTGCTCTGGCCGGTCTCTCCATGGGAGGGTATGTGGCGCAGGAAATCATGAGACAGGCACCCGAAAGAGTGGAGCGTCTGACATTGCTGGACACTTCTGGCCGTGCCGACACAGATGAACAGCGTGAACGGCGCGACCAACTGATCGAAATGAGCCGGATCGGCAAGTTTCGCGGTGTGACGGACCGACTGCTCCCGATCCTCATTCACGAAGAGCGTCTGACAGATGTGGTGCTCACGGATCGCGTCAAACGCATGGCCGAACAGATCGGGCCCGAGGCGTTTCACCGGCAACAAAAGGCAATTATGAGCCGGTCCGATAGCCGGTCATACTTTGCGGAATACGATCTTCCCACGTTGATTCTGTGTGGTCGGCAGGACGCCCTCACACCCGTCACGTTGCATGAGGAGATGGCGGAGCTCATCCCCGGTGCAAAGCTCGCCATCATCGAGGACAGTGGCCATCTTTCGACAATGGAACGGCCGCAGGCTGCAACTGCACTCCTTCGCCACTGGTTGCTTTACGGATGACCGTTCAGTTGTTCAGCAGGCGGACGCCGTCATCCTGATAGTGGGGATTGCGCGACGGGAGCAGGGCCAGTGTCAGCTGGCTGACCAGCGTATCGAATTGCGCCGAATTCAGTCCGTCTACGCCTTGTGAGCGGGCCTGAGCGTGGGACAGGAAACTGTCTGATGAGCACAGCGCGCCCATCAGTGTTGTGGTTCCGTTCTTCGGATCGGCATACTCAACGTCCGCGCGGTCGCTGCAAAGCGCAGCCGGGTTTCGGATACCCGCCGGGTTGAATGCCACGACCACATGATAGGGACGTTGCGGGTCGGAATTTGTCGGTGAGATCGCATAATTGACCGGAACACCCGTTGGGGTGCTTTGCATGATGGCGATCACGGCGGTCTCGACAGCTTCTCTGGGCGCATCGAAGGGGGTACCAAAAACGGTCAGCTGCAATTGTCGTTCACCGCCGCCAGCCGCGCTGACTTCTGCCGGTTCGTATTGCTGGACATAGCCGGTGCTCGTCACGACTACACCAAAATCTGCGCAAGCGCTCAGGGCAAACAGCCCGGCAAGCGCAATGGGTATTTCGGTTTTTACAGACATATCAGTGCTCCCAGCCAAATTCCTATTGCAGAAAATTACAATATGCCGGGCAAGCGGCGTCAGTGATCACGATCACTGAACTTCAAAATCCAGTCGCGAACTGTGACGAAATTTGGGTCGTTATGGCCCGTGACACAGGACAACTAGATATCCAGTTCCTCGACGAACTTCGCGTTGTCCTGAATGAACTGGAAGCGCAGTTCGGCCTTGCGACCCATCAGCTGTTCGACCAGCTGGGCGGTGGCTTTGGCGACCTTTGCTCGGTCCTTGTCCCCATCGGTCGCACTGGGAAGCGAGACCTGAATGAGCTGGCGCTTTTCCGGGTCCATGGTCGTATCCCGCAGCTGGGCCGGCGGCATTTCGCCCAGACCCTTGAACCGGCTGATCTCGACCTTGCCATTGCCTGTGAAATGTTCGGCCATCAGCCGTTCTCGGTCGGCATCATCAAGCGCGTAGATGACGTCCCCGCCGCGCGCGAGGCGATAGAGCGGGGGTACGGCGAGAAACAGATGGCCGCTGGTTACCAGTTCGGGCATCTCGCGATAGAAAAAGGTCATCAGCAGGGACGCGATATGGGCGCCGTCGACATCGGCATCAGTCATGATCACGACGCGTTCGTAGCGCAGCTTGCTCAGATCGAAGGTCTTGCCGCTACCGCAGCCCAACGCCTGAATCAGGTCACTCAGTTCCTGATTGCCGCGCAGTTTGTCGGCAGATGCGCTGGCCACGTTGAGGATTTTTCCGCGCAGCGGAAGGATGGCCTGAGTCTCGCGTTTGCGCGCCTGTTTGGCGGAACCGCCGGCACTGTCACCCTCAACAAGGAAGATCTCCGTGCCTTCCGCACTGCTCCGCGAACAATCGGCGAGTTTGCCGGGGAGGCGGGATTTACGTCCGGCGGTTTTGCGCTTGAGGGCCCGGTCTTCGCGCCGACGTTTGCGTTCCTCGGCGCGTTCGATCGCCCATTCCAGCAGCGCATCGGCATTCTGGCGGTCAGTCGAGAGATGATGGTCGAAGTGATCCTTGATCTGGGCTTCCACGATCCGCGCCGCTTCGGGCATGGAGAGTTTCTCTTTGGTCTGGCCCTGGAACTGCGGCTCGGCGATAAACAGTGACAGCACGATGGCGGCGCCGTCGGATATGTCTTCGGCTGTGAGCTGACTGGCCTTCCGGTTGTTTGTGATTTCGCCATAAGCCTTTAGGCTACGGGTCAGAGCACCACGAATGCCGATCACATGGCTGCCACCTTCAGGCGTGGGCACGGTGTTGCAATAGGAACTGACAAAGCCCTCGCCATCAGCAGGCCAGGATATCGCCCATTCTATGCGGCCTGTGATGCCGTTCAGATCGGCACGGCCGGCAAAGATATCGGCGCCCACGAGCGGGCGTTCGCCAAGGGTCGTGCGCAGATAGTCTAGGATCCCATCGGCGAATTGGAAGGTTTCCTTTTCGGGAATATCCTGATCCTTGGCCACGGCCGCGTCACAGGACCAGCGAATCTCGACGCCTCGAAACAGATAGGCTTTCGCCTTGGCCATGTCGTGAAGGCGTTTGCCCTCAAAGGTCGCCTTGGTGCCGAAGATAACGGGGTCAGGCCGGAAGGAAATGGCTGTGCCGCGTCGGTTCACATTGCCTTTCTGCTTCACCAGTTTGCTGGTTGGCGCACCGCGGGAATATTCCTGAACCCAGAGTTGCTTGTCGCGGGCCACTTCGACCCGAAGCTCGGAGGCCAGCGCGTTCACGACACTCAGGCCGACGCCATGCAGACCGCCGGATGTCTGGTAGGAGTTGTCGTCAAACTTACCGCCGGAATGAAGCGTGGTCATGATGACCTCAAGGGCCGACTTGCCCTTGTATTTCGGGTGCGGGTCGATCGGGATGCCGCGGCCATTGTCCGATACGGTCAGCACGCCGTCTTCCGACAGTGACATCTCGATGCGGTCGGCATGACCGGCGACGGCCTCGTCCATGGAATTGTCGAGAATTTCTGCGGCCAGATGATGCAGCGCACGGTCATCCGTGCCGCCGATATACATGCCGGGGCGGCGGCGGACAGGCTCAAGGCCTTCCAGAACTTCAATGTTCTGTGCCGTGTAATTGCCGTCAGAGCTCCCGGAGTTATCAAAAAGTCCGGGTTCTTCGGATTTGCTTTTGGCGCGTGCCACGTGGCCTCACCTGAAAAAGAGCCTGAATTGGTTTCCACTGCTGGCGAAACCTGAACGCTATATGTGATGATTCGCGCGTGAGTCGAAAAGGAAGAACGCAGTCATGACCCAGAATGAACCGATATCTGAGCCCAGCGGTGAACTGTGCATCCAGACCGTGGCCATGCCGACCGACACCAATCCCAGCGGAGACATATTCGGTGGCTGGCTGCTGTCCCAGATGGATATTGCCGGCGGTATTGCCGCGCGTAACCTCTCCCGGGGACGGGTGGCAACGATTGCGGTCGAATCCATGGTCTTCAACAAGCCGGTTCAGGTTGGCGATGTGGTGAGTTGCTATGTCGATCTGGAGCGGGTCGGCAACACCTCCATGGCGTTCCGCGTGGAAGTCTGGAGCATCCGGCGTGACAGTTTTCTGCGCGAAAAAGTGACCGAAGGGGCTTTCACCTTTGTGGCAATAGGGGAGGATGGTCGCGCGCGGCCCATTCCGAAAAAGGGAGAAAAGGCATGAATTATGTGTTGAGGCTTGCACTGGCCGGTTGCCTGATCGTTAGCATGATGATCCCGGCTATGGCGGGAGAATCCGACGTGACCGCCGTCAGCCTGCGTGCCGAGAGTGGTGGCCGGTACAGTTTCTCCGTCACTCTGCGCCATGCGGATGAAGGCTGGGAACACTATGCGGATCGGTGGGAGGTGCTGGCAACGCGGACCCTGTTCCACCCCCATGTGAACGAACAGCCCTTCACAAGGTCGCTGAGCGGTGTGTTAGTGCCCGCTGGAACACCGGCCGTCCGCATTCGCAGCCACGACAAGATGCATGAATATGGTGGCGTCGAACTTGTGATCGACCTGAAGACCGGCGCCACGAAACCCTGGACAGGAAACCGACCATGAGCGCGACCGCAGGACCCGCACCGGGCTATGCCGACCGGCCGGACCATTTTGTTGAGTTTGAACCAAGCCCCAAGCGAATCCGGGTGATGTTTGGCGGCGAGACGATTGTCGACACGACAACAGGTCTCATCCTCTACGAACGTGGCCACGTCCCGGTCTACTATCTGCCGCGCAAGGATGTGGCGATGGACCGGCTGACCGCGACCGCTCAGTCGACCCATTGTCCCTTCAAGGGAGATGCGAGCTATTTCACAGTCTCAGCAGGCGGCAAGACCGCAGAGAACGCCGTGTGGAGCTATGAGCTGCCCTTCGACGAATGCGAAGGCCTCAAGGACTATCTGGCATTCTACTGGAACAAGATGGACCAGTGGTTCGAGGAGGACGAAGAGGTCTTCGTACATGCACGAAGTCCCAGAGTGCGCGTGGATATTCTCGACAGTTCGAGACCGGTGCGGGTTGCGCTGGGCGGGATCACAGTGGCGGAAACGACACGTGCGCGGTTCCTGTTCGAAACGTGTCTGCCGACCCGCTATTACATTCCCCGGGATGATGTGATCGGTGAGTTGCTGCCATCCCAGTCCCGATCAGACTGTCCCTACAAGGGCACGGCGAGCTACCACCATGTGCGGGTGGGAGCGAAGACCTTCGAAGATATCGTCTGGTTCTATCGTGATCCGGTGCACGAGAGCGCGCGGATCAAGGACTATCTGTGTTTCTACAACGAGAAGGTTGATGCGGTGTTCATCGATGGGGTGGCCGAGGACAAGCCGAAGACCAAGTGGTCGTGAACATGTTCCCTGTGGTGAACGGGCTATAGAAAAAGGCCCCGCTGAGAGATCAGCGGGGCCTTCTTTCTGGAACGCGCGGTGCGTTCGAACAGGTTCTAGACCGAGTAGTACATCTGGAACTCGATCGGGTGCGGAGACTGCATGAAGAGGGTCAGCTCCTCCTGCTTAAGTTCGATATACGCATCGATCTGATCGTCGGTGAAGACGTCACCGCGTTTGAGGAAGTCGCGATCCGCGTTCAGGGCTTCGAGAGCCTGACCCAGCGAACTGCAGACGGTCGGCACACCTTCGAGCTCCTCGGGCGGGAGGTCATAGAGATCCTTGTCCATCGGGTCGCCCGGATGGATCTTGTTCTCGATGCCGTCCAGCCCGGCCATCAGCATGGCTGAGAAGGCCAGATACGGATTGGCGGTCGGATCGGGGAAACGCACCTCGACGCGTTTGGCGTTGGGGCTCGTGGCATAGGGGATACGGCAGGAGGCCGAACGGTTGCGCGCGGAATAGGCGAGCAGGACCGGGGCTTCGAAGCCGGGCACCAGACGCTTGTAGCTGTTCGTGCTCGGATTGGTGAACGCGTTCAGCGCACGGGCGTGCTTGATGATCCCGCCGATGTAATAGAGGCAGGTGTCCGACAGATCGGCATATCCCGAACCGGCAAAGGCGGATTTTCCGTCTTTCCAGATCGACTGATGGACATGCATGCCCGAGCCGTTGTCGCCGGCGATTGGCTTCGGCATGAAAGTAGCAGATTTGCCATACTGGGCAGCCACATTGTGAACGACATATTTATAGATTTGCATCTGGTCCGCGGCATTCAACAGCGTGTCGAACTTCTGACCGAGTTCATGCTGGCTGGGTGCCACTTCATGGTGATGCTTTTCCATTGCGATGCCCATGGCCATGGCCGTGGTCACCATCTCGGCGCGGATATCGGTCAGTGAATCGACCGGCGGGACCGGGAAGTAGCCGCCCTTGATGGCCGGGCGGTGGCCCATATTGCCTTCCGGGTAGTCGGCGCCCGTATTGTAGGGGCCTTCGATGCTGTCGACTTCGTAGAAGCTGCGGTTCATCGAATTTTCGAAACGCACATCGTCAAAGACGAAGAATTCGGCTTCCGGACCGAAGAAGGCCGCATCACCGACGCCACTGGCTGCCAGATGGGCGAGCGCGAGCTTGGCGGTGCCGCGCGGATCACGCGAATAAGGCTCGCCGGTGGCGGGTTCCAGAACGTCGCAGAACAGGATCAGCTGCGGCTGAGCGGTGAACGGGTCCATGACGGCCGTGTTGAGGTCCGGCATCAGGATCATGTCCGATTCATTAATGGCCTTCCAGCCGGCAATCGACGAACCATCGAACATGATGCCATCTGTCAGCAGATCTTCATCCACGGTCGATACATGTTGTGCGGTGTGCTGCCACTTTCCGCGCGGATCTGTGAAACGAAAATCCACGAACTCAACGTCGTTTTCTTTCATCATGTCTAGGACGGTTTTGATGTCCGACATAGTTTGGCTCCCCTGTCTTTCAGATAAATAAGGTTATTGGGTGTTAATGATTATTGATGGACGAACGCCGTTAGACGGCCTCGGGGCCTCGTTCGCCCGTGCGGATGCGGATCGCCTCGTCAATTGTCGAGACAAAGATTTTGCCGTCGCCGATGCGGCCGGTGCGTGCAGCTTCCTGAATCGCTTCGATGGCCCGTTCGACCTGATTGTCTTCGAGGACAATCTCGATCTTCACCTTGGGCAGAAAGTCGACGACATATTCGGCACCACGATAAAGCTCAGTGTGACCTTTCTGGCGTCCGAAACCCTTGGCTTCCACGACGGTGATACCTTTAAGCCCGACTTCGTGCAGGGCTTCCTTCACTTCGTCGAGCTTGAACGGCTTGATAATGGCTTCAATTTTTTTCATTCGTTTCCTGATGCCTCCACCGCAATGCACTATCGGGCGCAAATTCGATACTTCACGCCGATTGTTTAGGCATAGCACAGGCTGTGCCAGAACCGGACCCGTACCAAGATATTGAAACTACAGTGTTTATTGGTACGGGTGAAACAATTCAAGGCAGAATAGTGCCGTCAAAATAGGCATGTTGCCTAAAAAGTAAGCATTCAACTGAACAATTCGCGCACACGGTGCAAGGCAGTCTGAATGTTTTCGACAGAGTTCGCGTAGGAGAAACGTACGTAATTTTCCCCCAGATGTCCAAAACTGGTTCCGGCGACAGTCGCGACATGGGCCTCGCTGAGCAGCCGGTCCTGAACCTCGCGTGCGCTCAGCCCGGTGCCTGAGATGTTGGGGAAGGCGTAGAAGGCGCCCTTGGGTGTGCGGCAGGAAAAACCGTTGATCCCATTCAGTTCCTCAACAATCACTCCACGCCGTGCATCGAAGGCGCGCACCATCTCGCGGACAGAGTCCTGCGGACCTTCCAGAGCAGCAATACCAGCAAACTGGGTCGCCGCATTGACGCAGGAATGGCAGTTGATTGCCAGGCGTGTGGCCGCGTCGACCAGACTTTCGGGCCACAGGGCGTAGCCCAGTCGCCAGCCGGTCATGGCATAAGTCTTTGACCAGCCATCCAGCAGAATCAAGCGGTCTCGGAGATGCTCGTATTCCAGCAGGCTGACATGTTCGAGCCCGTCATAGGTCATCTGCCCGTAGATTTCGTCAGATAGGATGGCCACATGGGGATGGTTGGCGAGACCGGCTGCCAGCTTGTCCATTTCCTCTCGGGGGACCGCGCCGCCGGTCGGGTTGGCCGGGGTGTTCAGGATCATGAGCCGGGTTGCCGGGGTGATCAGTGAGAGCACCTCTTCGGCATCAAAGGAGAAATCCTTTTCCTCGAGCAGCGGGATTGGTACGGCCTTGGCCCCGGAATAGTTAATCACCGATTCATAGATTGGGAAGCCGGGGTTGGGATACATGATCTCAGCCCCGGGTTCGCCGAACATCATGATGGCGAAGAACATGGTCACCTTGCCGCCGGGCACGCAGACGATGTTGCCCGGATCAACCCGGACCCCGCGCAGGCGCTCGATATCGTTGGCGACGGCTTCGCGGAGCGAGATAATTCCAGGCGCCGGCGTGTAGCCATGGTGGCCGTCCTGAAGGGCCTTGATGGCGGCATCAACAATATGGTCCGGGGTTTTGAAGTCAGGCTGTCCAATGCCCAGATTGATCACGTCATGACCTTCAGCCTTGAGGGCTTCGGCCCGCGCCAGCACTTCGAAAGCCGATTCCGTGCCGAGGCGGGACAGGTTCTGGGCGGTTTGTAACTGGGCGTTGGGCATGAGAGGTCTCTGAAAAGCTGAAAAACGGGCGAATCGGCGCGCACTATAGGCTTTTGGCGATTTACAGGGCAAAGCCTTTGACGTATCCCCAATGTCGGATCACGCCGTGACCGTGACGATATCCGAGGATCTGATGGCAGCACCGGAATTGCGATTGGCCTCTTTTCTTTGATTGAACGTGGATCACGTGATCTGACGCAGCGCCGTGAAACGGGGTTTGCAGAAAAAACACAATCCTGAACCCAGATCGCGTGTGTCGGCTTGACGACACTTGTCTTGCCGACTACACAATCGCGCCTTCGGTGGTGGCTGTAGCTCAGTTGGTTAGAGCGCCT
>Ga0055584_100001173_pt1 | contig 25785 bp, 21 predicted proteins | sample OSDHelmetaG_FD_58716 | JGI IMG/M metagenome (GOLD analysis project Ga0055584, IMG submission 58716) | Pelagic marine sediment microbial communities from the LTER site Helgoland, North Sea, for post-phytoplankton bloom and carbon turnover... | ecosystem: Environmental > Aquatic > Marine >...
GGAGAAACTACTAGCGTTGGAAGTTCCGAAACGCGGACAATATATTCGTGTGCTGTACGACGAAATCGGCCGCATTCTGAGCCATCTGTTGAATTTAACGGCATTCGCCCTCGATGTTGGCGCTATGACGCCCATGTTGTGGGCTTTTGAACATCGTGAAATTCTCATGGAATTTTACGAACGTGCGTCGGGCGCCCGGCTTCATGCGGCATATTACCGGATCGGTGGAGTTCACCAGGATCTTCCTGCGGGCCTGCTTGAGGATATCGAGGAATGGGCCGATGGTTTCCCCAAATTCATTGGCGAAATGGAAACTCTGCTAAACGGTAATCGTATCTTCAAACAACGAAGTGTCGATGTGGGCATTGTTTCCGCCGAAGATGCGATGGCCTGGGGCTTTACCGGGCCCATGCTAAGAGGCTCCGGTGTCCCGTGGGATTTGCGAAAATCGCAGCCTTATATGGTTTATGACGAATTAGACTTCGATATACCAATCGGCAAAAACGGCGACTGCTATGATCGATATTTATGCCGCGTCGAAGAGATGCGCCAAAGCCTGAAGATCATCCGCCAATGTATTGAAAAGATGCCCGATGGACCGGTTATAGCGCGCGGCAAAGCAGCGCCTCCGTCCCGTGGCGAAATGAAGAATTCCATGGAAGCTCTTATCCATCATTTCAAACTTTATACTGAAGGCTTCCACGTACCGGAAGGCGATACCTACACCGCCGTTGAAGCGCCTAAAGGCGAATTCGGGGTCTATCTGGTGGCCGACGGTTCAAACAAACCCTATCGCTGTAAAATCCGTGCACCGGGCTATCCGCATTTGCAGGCCATGGATTTTCTATGCAAAGGCCATATGTTGGCCGATTCCGTGGCCGTGCTTGGCTCCATGGATATTGTGTTCGGCGAGATAGACCGGTAAGGCAGAGCGATGAGCGAGACATTCGAATTTTCAGCCGAATATACGCCGCAGGTCGAACGGGCAATTGCGAAATATCCCGAAGGCCGTCAGCAAAGCGCCGTTTTGCCGCTACTGGACCTGGCACAACGCCAAATTGGCGGCCACGTCTCCGATGAAGCGGTCGATGCAATTGCCGCGATGTTGAAAATGCCCCGCATTCGGGTCATCGAAGTAGCCACGTTCTACACGATGATCAATTTGAAGCCGGTTGGTAAGTATTTACTGCAGTGTTGCACGACCACACCTTGTTGGCTGCGGGATTCCGGGGCTGTTGTCGATGCGATTAAGAACCATCTGGGCATTGGCATGGGCGAGACGACCAAAGACGGCTTGTTCAGCTTGATGGAAGTCGAATGTTTAGGTGCATGCGTGAATGCGCCAGTGGTTCAAATCAATGATGATCTGTATGAGGATTTGACCGCTGATAACATGGTCAAAGTGCTTGATGAATTAAAGGCGGGCAAAGTGCCGCCAATGGGCTCTCAAATCGGGCGAAAAAGCTCAGAGCCGGTAGACGGCGCAACCACGCTAACAGGGGCGGCCGAGTAGCATGTTGCAAGATAAAGACCGCATTTTCACCAATCTCTACGGCTTCGAAGACTGGCGTCTTAAAGGCGCGCAATCACGTGGCGATTGGGACGGTACGGCCGACTTAATAAAAAAAGGGCGCGACTGGATCGTCGAGGAAATGAAAGCCTCCGGACTGCGTGGTCGAGGTGGGGCTGGCTTCCCGACTGGCTTGAAGTGGTCGTTTATGCCGAAAGAAGAGAGCGAACGTCCCCATTATCTTGTTGTTAATGCGGACGAAAGCGAGCCGGGCACTTGCAAAGACCGCGATATTCTTCGCCATGATCCTCATAAGCTGGTTGAAGGGTGCCTTTTGGCTGGTTTCGCCATGGGCGCGCATGCGGCCTATATTTATGTGCGCGGTGAATTCTACAACGAAGCCATGCAGTTAGAGGCTGCCGTCGCAGAAGCCTACGAGGCGAAGTTACTCGGCAGCGACGCGGCAGGCTCTGGTTGGGCATTCGATGTGTACGTTCACCGCGGAGCAGGCGCGTACATATGCGGTGAAGAGACCGCGCTTCTTGAAAGCCTTGAAGGCAAAAAAGGTCAGCCTCGACTAAAACCGCCGTTTCCGGCCATGTCGGGCCTCTATGGCTGCCCGACCACAGTAAATAATGTGGAAACCATTGCTGTAGCCCCCACCATTCTGCGCCGAGGGGCGAATTGGTTTACGGGCTTCGGGCGTGAAAATAACCACGGCACGAAGGTTTTCTGTATTTCAGGGCACGTCAATCAGCCCTGCAATGTAGAAGAGTCCATGTCCATTCCGCTAAAGGAACTGATTGAAAAGCATGCAGGTGGCGTGCGCGGCGGTTGGGACAATTTGCTGGCGATCATTCCGGGTGGCAGTTCGACACCTTGCATTCCAAAAGATGTTTGCGACGATATTCTGATGGATTTCGATTCATTGGTTGCCGCCAAAACGGGGCTTGGAACCGCGGCGGTGATTGTCATGGATAAATCTACCGACATCATCAAGGCCATTGCGAGACTGGCGTATTTCTACAAACACGAAAGTTGCGGGCAATGTACGCCGTGCCGTGAGGGCACAGGCTGGATGTGGCGTGTCTTAGAACGCATGGCCGCTGGCAACGCGTCCGTGGATGAAATCGACACATTGTTAGATGTATCGCATCAAGTGGAAGGGCATACGATTTGTGCATTAGGGGATGGCGCGGCCTGGCCGGTACAAGGCTTGATCCGCCATTTTCGCCCGGTGATCGAAGAGCGCATCATGAACGCCAAGAAACACGCGCCCGCAGATACAGCGGCGGCGGCGGAGTAGGGACGAGACATGCCAAAACTCACCATCGACGGTAACGAGATCGAAGTCGAAGCGGGTATGTCCGTGCTGCAAGCCTGTGAGCAGGCGGGCGTGGAAATTCCACGTTTTTGCTACCATGAACGTCTTTCGGTCGCGGGCAATTGCCGCATGTGTCTGGTGGAAATATCGCCAGGCCCGCCAAAGCCGCAAGCCTCCTGCGCACTGCCCGTGGCGGAAGGTATGGAAGTCAAAACCAATACGCCTAAAATTGAAAAGGCGCGCAATGGCGTGATGGAGTTTCTGCTCATCAACCATCCGCTGGATTGCCCCATTTGCGACCAAGGCGGCGAGTGCGATTTGCAAGACCAAGCCATGGCTTATGGCAAAGACGGCAGCCGGTACGCCGAAAACAAGCGGGCTGTAAAAGAAAAGTATATGGGCCCGTTGGTCAAAACCATTATGACGCGGTGCATCCATTGCACGCGCTGCGTTCGGTTCTCCTCGGAAGTGGCCGGCGTTGACGCAATCGGGCTGCTAAACCGCGGTGAACATGCAGAAATCTCCACGCTTGAAGAAGCAATTCATTCCGAATTATCCGGCAATGTAATTGACCTTTGTCCTGTCGGTGCACTGACGTCGAAGCCCTATGCGTTTACAGCGCGGCCTTGGGAGCTGACAAAGACCGAAAGTATCGATGTGATGGACGCCCAAGGCTCTAACATCCGCATCGACGCTCGCGGTAACGAGGTCTTGCGCGTGCTGCCGAGACTGCACGAAGACGTCAACGAAGAGTGGATTTCCGATAAAACGCGGTTTGCCTGCGACGGGCTAAGCCGCCAGCGGCTGGACACGCCTTATGTGCGTGGCGCCGACGGAAAATTGAAACCGGTAACATGGGGCGACGCGTTTAGTACCGTTGCCACGAAAATCAAAGCCAGCAGCGGCGACAAGATAGCGGCAATCGCCGGCGATCTTATCGACGTTGAAGCGATGTTTGCGTTGAAAGACTTAATGCTCAAACTGGGCAGCACAAATATCGATTGCCGGCAGGACGGTGCGAAGGTTAACGCCGATGCGCGCGCCGGGTATATTTTCAATTCAACAATTGCCGGGATTGACGATGCCGATGCCTTGCTTTTGGTAGGCACCAATCCCCGTTGGGAAGCACCGGTCTTAAACGCTCGTATTCGGAAGAACTGGCTCTACGGCAGTTTGCCAATAGCATCAATCGGTGCAAACGGCGATTTTACCTATGATTATGAAGATCTCGGCTCTTCGTTAGATGCGCTGGGTCGTATAGCCGACGGCGGTCATACCTTTGCGAAAACCCTTGCCAGGGCGGAACGCCCGATGCTCATTCTTGGCATGGGCGCCCTGACGCGCCCGGACGGTGAAGCCATATTAGCCATGGCAAAGAAGATCGCCGATGACACAGGCATGATCGCAGACGGTTGGAACGGGTTTAACGTATTAAACACCGCCGCCAGTCGCGTCGGTGGGCTCGACATTGGGTTTGTACCCGGCGATGGGGTAAAAGACGTTGCCGCCATTCAAGACGCCGCACAATCAGGTGCCATTGATGTGGTCTATTTGCTCGGGGCGGACGAAGTTGATATGGACGGCTTTGGCGATGCATTCGTGATCTATCAAGGCCATCACGGTGATGCAGGCGCGCATAGAGCCGATGTCATTCTACCAGGGGCCACCTATACCGAGAAAAGTGGGACCTATGTGAATTTGGAAGGCCGGGTGCAACTCGCCGGCCGGGCCACATTTCCGCCGGGTGAAGCCCGCGAGGATTGGGCAATCATTCGAGCTTTATCGGGCGAGGTCGGGCAGGCTTTGGCCTATGACACGCTGGAGGCATTGCGCACCGCGCTCCGTGCGGCGCATCCGGGCATGTTGGCAATTGATACGGTCGAGGCTTCCGATTGGAGCGCATTCAGTGCGAGCGCCGGCGATTTTGACAGTGCCGCGTTAACAGGATCGATCGACAGTTTCTACATGACCAACGCCATTGCACGGGCATCGGAAACCATGGCGCAGTGTACCGAAGAGCTCGGGGCGACCGATGCGAAAGCGACGGGTACCGATGGCTGAGTTTATTAATACATATCTAATCCCCGTGGCTTGGATCGTCGGCGGCATTCTTGCCATCGTCGTCCCGCTGTTGTTAGGGGTGGCGTACCTGACCTTGGCCGAACGCAAAGTCATCGGCTGGATTCAATTGCGCCGCGGCCCTAACGTGGTCGGTCCTTTCGGCTTGCTTCAACCAATCGCCGACGGTTTGAAACTGTTCTTGAAAGAAACCATCATTCCCGCCAGCTCCAACCGGGTGGTGTTCATTTTAGCACCAATGGTCACTTTCGTCCTGGCGCTGGTCGCCTGGGCCGTCATTCCGTTCGGCCCTGGCTTGGTGTTGGCCGATATCAATGTCGGTATTCTCTACCTCTTCGCGATTTCGTCCCTTGGTGTCTACGGCATCATCATGGCGGGCTGGGCCTCCAACTCAAAATACGCTTTCCTTGGCGCCCTTCGATCCGCAGCCCAGATGGTCTCCTACGAGGTCTCCATCGGCTTCGTCATCATTACGGTTCTGTTAGCAGTCGGCTCATTGAATTTGTCCGATATCGTCGTGGCTCAAAAAGGCGGTATTCACCATTGGCATTTTCTGCCTCTTTTCCCGATGTTTATCGTCTTTTTTATCTCCGCACTTGCAGAGACTAATCGCGCGCCGTTCGATCTACCTGAAGCGGAAGCAGAATTAGTATCGGGCTACAATGTCGAATATTCCTCAATGACCTTTGCCATGTTCTTCCTTGGTGAATACGCCAACATGTTCCTGATGGCTGCTATGACAGTAGTGCTGTTTTTAGGGGGATGGTTGCCGCCTATCGAGGTGTATCCGCTGACATTGATCCCAGGCCCGATTTGGTTTGTGTTGAAAATAGGCGCGGTATTGTTCGTTTTCCTGTGGGTGAGGGCGACCTTCCCGCGATATCGCTACGACCAACTCATGCGGCTCGGTTGGAAAGTCTTCTTGCCGCTTTCGTTGCTTTTTGTCGTGCTCACAGCGGGGTTCCTGTTCGTATTCGATATGGTGCCGCCAGCTGGTGGGGGGAGGTAGACAATGGCTTTTCTGGATCGTACTGCGCGTGGCTTCTTGCTGGTCGAAATTATCGCCGGCATGTGGCTCACGTTAAAAACCATGTTCAAGCGCAAGCACACCATCAACTACCCTTATGAAAAGGGACCGCTGAGCCCCCGCTTTCGGGGTGAACATGCGTTGCGGCGCTATCCAAACGGCGAAGAACGCTGCATCGCGTGTAAATTGTGTGAGGCGGTCTGCCCAGCTCAAGCCATTACCATCGAAGCGGAACCCCGCGATGACGGCAGCCGGCGGACAACGCGCTACGACATCGACATGACGAAATGCATCTATTGCGGTTTCTGCCAAGAAGCGTGCCCCGTGGATGCCATCGTCGAAGGACCGAATTACGAATTCGCGACCGAAACCCGCGAAGAGCTTTTTTACAACAAAGACAAATTATTAGAGAACGGCGAACGGTGGGAAAGCGAATTAGCGAGCAGTATCACGCTCGACGCGCCCTATCGTTAGACGGATCGATCTTTAGGATTTAACCCCATGGAACTACAAGCCATAGCCTTTTATGTTTTTGCGAGCGTGACCGTCGCCGCGGGCGTAATGGTGATTAGTTCACGCAATCCGGTTCATTCGGTGCTCTTTCTAATCCTGGCTTTCTTTAATGCAGCCGGCCTTTTCGTACTCTTGGGGGCAGAATTCCTAGCGATGATATTGGTCATCGTCTATGTGGGCGCGGTCGCCGTCCTGTTCCTATTCGTGGTGATGATGCTGGATATCAACTTCGTCGAACTGCGGCAGGGCTTTTTGCAATACCTGCCCGTCGGCGGCCTAATCGGTCTCATTCTCATCGTTGAATTGTTGATGGTCGTCTCCGGCTGGGTGATCAAGCCCGGAAAAATTGCCGGTGCTGCTATCAACTCCGAAGCGGCGGCGGACGTAACCAATACATTGGCGCTCGGGAGGTTGCTGTATACGGACTACGTTTATCTCTTCCAGGCCGCTGGTCTCATCCTCCTCGTTGCTATGGTGGGCGCCATCGTATTGACGCTGCGCCGGCGAGACGGCGTTAAGCGCCAGCGCATTGCCGATCAGTTGGACCGGAAACCAGAAGACGCAATGGAAGTGGTCAAAGTAGAGACGGGGAGCGGAATTTAACGATGGAAATCACCCTGGCTCATTATCTTAGTGTGGCGGCAATTTTGTTCGCACTTGGCTTATTCGGCATCTTTCTTAACCGTAAAAACGTCATCATCATTCTCATGTCGATTGAATTGATGTTGCTTGCGGTAAACATAAATTTCGTTGCGTTTTCCACCCATTTGCATGATTTAGTTGGCCAAGTATTCGCTATATTCATATTGACCGTGGCCGCCGCAGAGGCTGCCATCGGGCTCGCCATTCTTGTGGTTTATTATCGCAACCGCGGCTCCATCGCCGTCGAAGACATCAACATGATGAAGGGCTAGCCGAACATGGAAGCTGCGGTCGTATTCCTTCCTTTACTGGGCGCCTTTTTGGCGGGCCTGTTCGGTTTCGTGCTGCGGGACAAAGGCTCAATGTTGGTGACCTGTTTGCTGTTAACGCTTTCAGCAGCGCTGTCCTGGTATCTGTTCTTCGATGTCATTTGGGGTAACGGGCCGCGCACTGTCCAACTTCTAAGTTGGGTGCAAGTCGATAAATTTTCTTTCGATTGGGTTTTGCGAGTGGATCAATTGACCGCTGTAATGCTGGTCGTGGTCACAACAGTCTCCTCCGTCGTGCATTGGTATTCCATCGGCTATATGCATCACGATAAATCGATCCCGCGTTTCTTTTCCTATCTCAGCTTCTTCACATTCTTCATGTTGATGCTGGTCACCGCAGACAATCTGATCCAGATGTTCTTCGGTTGGGAAGGGGTGGGGCTTTGTTCTTATCTGCTTATCGGCTTCTGGTTCGATAAACCGAGCGCCAATGCGGCGGCAATTAAAGCCTTCGTGGTCAATAGGGTTGGCGACTTCGGCTTTGCGCTTGGCATTTTCGGTGTGTTTGTGCTGTTCGGCAGCGTCGGCTTCACTGAAATATTCGCCGCCGCTGGTTCGAAGAAAGACGCAACTCTGGTCTTCCTTGATGTGGAGTTCCACGCGCTAACCATATTGTGTTTGCTGCTGTTCATCGGCGCGATGGGTAAATCCGCTCAATTGGGACTGCACACATGGCTACCGGATGCCATGGAAGGCCCGACACCGGTTTCCGCGTTGATCCATGCTGCAACTATGGTGACCGCCGGAGTCTTTATGGTCTGCCGTCTATCGCCTTTGTTTGAGTATTCCGAAACCGCTCTTGCAGTGGTGACGATCGTCGGAGGGTCTACTGCCTTCTTTGCAGCAACAGTTGGCCTCACGCAAACCGACATTAAACGGGTCATCGCATATTCTACGTGCTCGCAATTAGGTTACATGTTTTTCGCCGCCGGCGTATCGGCTTATGGCGCGGCTATGTTCCATCTCTTCACCCATGCGTTCTTCAAAGCGCTGTTGTTCTTAGGCTCCGGTTGCGTCATCCATGCCATGTCTGACGAACAAGACATGCGTAAGATGGGTGGCATCAGAAAGATGGTCCCGATTACCTATATCTATATGTGGATCGGTTCCCTAGCGCTGGCCGGAATAGGCATTCCGGGCCTTGGCGGTTTTGCTGGCTTCCATTCCAAAGATGTTATTCTTGAATCCGCTTGGGCCGCGCATTCCTTCGTCGGACAGTATGCTTTCTGGCTCGGTATGCTTGCTGCCATGATGACGGCCTTTTATTCCTGGCGCTTGCTCTTCCTGACCTTCCACGGCGAAGCGCGTTGTGACGAGAAGACGCTGGCCCATGTCCATGAATCGCCAGCTTCTATGTGGCTGCCGTTGACCGTGCTTGCAGCAGGCGCCGTCGTTGCCGGTTATATCGGCCACGACGCCTTTGTCGGCGGCGGCATGAAAGAGTTCTGGGGTGCCTCAATCTTTACCCATGAGACCCACAAAGCACTGGAAAACGCGCATCACGTACCTCTTTGGGTCAAACTCGCGCCTTTGGTTGTCGGACTCGTCGGTATTTTCATCGCCTATATGTTCTACATCAAAGACACATCGCTACCCGGTAAATGTGCCGCCAGGTTCAAGACGCTTTATGAAATCTCCTACAACAAATGGTATTTTGACGAGCTGTATGACCGAATTTTCGTCAAACCGGCTTTTGTGCTGGGACGGCATCTTTGGAAGTCCGGCGACGGGGCCATAATTGACGGTGTCGGCCCGGACGGTATAGCGGCATTGACGCAACGGTTCTCGCGCATGGCGAGCGCGTTACAGAGCGGGTATGTCTATCATTATGCATTCGCCATGCTGATCGGGCTCGTTGGCCTTGTTAGTTGGTATATTTATGGGGGCCTGTCGGGTTAACGCATTATGGCAAGCTTACATATTCTCAGCATCATCATTTTCACACCGCTGGTGGGTGTCCTATTCATCCTACTGAGCTATTCCTTTAAAGGCGACGACGAAGCCATCGCCAATAGCGCCCGTTGGGTGGCGCTTTGGGCGTCCTTGGCCACCTTTATTGTATCGCTCTTTATGTGGGCGCAATTCGATTCCACACGGGCAGACTTTCAATTCGTCGAGAAGGCCGAGTGGATTAAATCCTTTGGCATCTACTACAATGTAGGCGTGGACGGAATTTCACTGTTCTTCGTCCTCCTTTCCACCTTCCTGACGCCGATTTGCATACTCTCCAGCTGGGAAGCCATCAAAAAGCATGTTCGCGAATATATGATCGCCTTTTTGGTGCTTGAAACCTTCATGGTGGGCATGTTCTGCGCGCTCGACATGTTCCTTTTTTACATCTTCTTCGAAGGTGTCTTGATACCGATGTTCATCATTATCGGTATTTGGGGCGGACCACGCAGAGTTTATGCCGCGTTCAAGTTCTTCCTTTATACGCTGTTGGGTTCGGTTTTGATGCTGCTGGCGATGATGGCGATGTATTTGACCGCCAAGACCACAAGCATTCCCCAACTTATGGATCATGATTTCGCCCGGTCCGTGCAAATTTGGCTATGGTTGGCCTTCTTTGCGTCTTTCGCGGTAAAGATTCCCATGTGGCCGGTCCATACCTGGCTACCGGATGCCCATGTGGAGGCGCCGACCGCTGGGTCGGTCATTCTCGCCGGTGTCCTATTGAAGATGGGTGGTTACGGATTTCTGCGGTTTTCGTTGCCCATGTTCCCGCTGGCATCGGACTTCTTCGCGCCACTGGTTTTCGGCCTGAGCATAATTGCCGTTATCTACACGTCTTTGGTCGCTTTGGCCCAGGAGGATATGAAGAAACTAATCGCCTATTCTTCGGTCGCTCATATGGGCTTCGTTACGGTTGGCATATTCGTTGCCAATCAGCAGGGTGTCACCGGTTCGATCATCCAAATGTTGAGCCATGGGGTTGTTTCAGCGGCACTGTTCCTCTGCGTGGGCGTCGTCTATGACCGTATCCATAGCCGCGAAATTGCCGATTACGGTGGTTTGGTCCATCGAATGCCCAAATACGCTTTCGTCTTTATGGTCTTTATGTTGGCGTCCGTCGGTCTTCCCGGCACAAGCGGGTTTGTTGGCGAACTGCTGGTTCTGGTCGGTGCATTCCAGGCGAGCACCTGGCTCGCCGCCTTGATTGCGACGGGGCTGATCTTGGGCGCTGCTTACATGCTTTATTTGTATCGTCGTGTCATTTTCGGCGAACTCACGAATGAAAAATTGAAATCCATTTTAGATCTTAATAAGCGGGAAATCGTCATTTTCGTGCCGCTTATCGTCGTTGTAATTTGGATGGGCGTTTATCCGACATCCTTCCTCGAACCGATGGAAATCTCCGTCACAAAACTAATAGTCGAATATGACAAAGCCTTGTCGCTTTATGAGGCCGCAAGCAATCCGATGGTCAAATAGGGGTGGCTTTGAGTATGAGCGGGAGAACGTCCCAATGAAGGGCATGATCGATATAGTCATCGCTTTGCCAGAAGTTTTTCTGGCTACTATGGCGATGGTTTTGATGATGGTCGGTGTCTATGCAAAGGCGCAACGGGCCTATTCGCTTGTCACCAACTTGACAATCATCTGTCTCCTTTTGGTGCTGGGCCTGATTATCTTCGGCAAACCCTCGGCTACATTCGCGTTTAACAAACTTTTCATCAACGATGCCTTTGCCCAGTTCGTTAAGGTATTGGTGGTCATCGCTGGGATCTTGGTCCTGCTCATTGGCGACAAGTCCATGAAGGACCAGAAGATCGCCCGGTTCGAGTATCCCATCCTTCTTATGTTTGCGACTGTCGGTATGATGCTGATGGTCTCGGCCAACGATCTACTATCCCTTTACGTCGGCCTCGAATTGCAGAGCTTGTCGCTTTATGTGGTCGCGGCTTTGAGCCGGGATTCCGTCCGCTCAAGCGAAGCCGGTCTTAAGTATTTTGTCTTGGGTGCATTGTCTTCGGGCATGTTGCTCTATGGCTGCTCGTTGATTTACGGTTTCACCGGCACGACTGCCTTCGACGTTTTACCGGACATGATTGCCAAAGCAGGTGATGCACCACTTGGTCTGCTTACCGGCCTAATTTTCCTTATTGTCGGTCTCGCCTTTAAAGTCGCCGCCGTGCCGTTTCATATGTGGACCCCAGACGTTTACGAAGGCGCCCCAACACCGGTTACCGCGTTTTTTGCCGCAGCACCGAAGGTGGCCGCTTTAGCGTTGTTCATTCGGGTTGCTATGGGACCATTCCATGGCATGGCCGATCAATGGCAACAGATCATCGTCGTAATCTCCATTCTATCGATGGTGCTGGCCGCGTTTGCCGCCATCAGCCAAACCAATATTAAACGCCTCATGGCCTACAGCTCCATCGGTCACGCGGGCTATGCGCTCATCGGCTTGGCCGTTGGTTCTGAGCGGGGGGTGGCCGCTGTATTGATCTATCTTGCCATCTACCTCGTCATGGTCATCGGCACGTTTTCTTGCATCCTTTGCATGAAACGAAAAGGCGAGGCGGTCGAGAATATTTCCGATCTAGCCGGGCTCGGAAAATCCCATCCCGCGATCGCAATCGCACTATTACTGTTTATGTTTTCCATGGCCGGCATTCCGCCGCTCGCCGGTTTCTTCGGCAAACTCTACATCTTCCTCGCCGCCATTGAAGCCCAACTCTATACGCTGGCCATCATCGGCGTCCTGTCGAGTGTTGTTGCGGCCTTCTATTACCTGCGCATTATCAAGGTGATGTATTTCGACGATGTGGACGAACCCTTAGACCAAAAGATCGGTCGCCGCATTGGGGTGGTAATGAGTGTTAGCGCCTTGTTGGTCACGCTCTTTATCCTAAGTCCTGCGCCTTTGGTGGATCGCGCCACAGCAGCGGCATCTGTGCTCTTCAAAGGGTGATAGGCTTTTAAAATGGCTGCGAGCGCCGGCGCCTATCGTATCTTTCGATATGCCGAATTAGGCTCAACCAACGACCAAGCTAGAAAATTAGTTACTGCAGCGGACGTACCTGCCAATTTTATCGTGGTCACGCACAATCAGACGTCCGGACGTGGTCGCGCTGGACGATCCTGGCAATCCTTACCGGGAAACCTTTTTTGCAGCTTCGCTTTAACGCCGGCTGTGCCACCGATCCGCATGAGCGAATTGAGTTTCGTTATCGCGGTGTCCCTCCAAGAGGCAATGGCGAGTGTCCTTTCGGAGGAGACCGAGGCTAAAATTAAATGGCCCAATGATATCCTCATAAACGGTGCGAAGATTTCAGGAATCCTTCTTGAAGTCGTCAATGATCCTGCGCATAAGATTCCAACTGTTGTTGTCGGTGTCGGTGTAAACGTCGTCTCGCGCCCCCAATCACTGGATCGTCCTTCAACCTGCCTCCTGGATCTGGGCTATAGGGGCAGTGCGGAGAGTTTTCTCGGATTGCTGGCTGAGATGTTTTTCAGTTATGTCACGGTTTGGGAGCAAGGCGGATTTACGCCAATTCGACAAGCTTGGCTTGACCACGCGGTCGGATTAGGCGAAGAGATCGTTATTCGATCCGGGAACGACCAACAAGTGGGTGTTCTCGAGGCGTTGGATGAAACCGGCGCGCTGCTCCTTCGCCTACCGGAGGGGTCGCTACGGACGATTACAGCCGGTGATGTTTTTTTAGGTTAGGGATCATGCTTTTAGCCATCGATTCAGGAAATACCAATGTGGTCTTTGCCGTGTATGACGGTGACGAGCGCAAAGCGGTCTGGCGGTGCGGGAATAATCCCAAACGCACTGCCGATGAATATGCCGTTTGGCTAACGCAATTGTTTGAGTTGGAATCCCTATCGCCCAAAAATATTGAGGCGGCCATCCTAGCGAGCGTGGTACCGGAAACGAAATTCAACATTCTTACCCTCTGCCGGCAGTATTTCGGCTGCGACCCCATGCAGGTGGACGATCCCAACATCGATTTGGGGCTGGAAGTGCTTCTATCGCGTCCCGATCAGGTGGGCGATGATCGGCTTGCCAACGGTGTCGCCGCGTTTTCAGAATATGGAGGCCCGTTGATCATCGTTGACTTCGGTACAGCCACCACCTTTGACGTGATCGATGACAAAGGAAACTATGTCGGCGGGGTCATTGCACCTGGCATCAACCTTTCTATTGAAGCGTTGTTTCAGGCGGCGTCTCGTCTCCCGCGCATCTCAGTAGAGCAGCCTGAAAAGGTGATAGGCAACGCAACGGTCCCGGCGATGCAATCGGGTGTTTTTTGGGGCTATGTAGGATTGATCGAAGGTTTGGTGACGCGAATTTCAAACGAGTTTGGAGCTGATATGAAGGTGGTTGCAACCGGCGGCCTTGCGCAAATTTTTGCCGACGCAACGGATTCTATCCAAGTGATCGACGTCGATTTAACGACACGCGGCCTAGTCCATATCTTCCGGCGTAACGCCGTATGAGAGACTATTTAGCGTCCGGCTCTCCCGGCACCGAAGAATTATTGTTTCTGCCTCTCGGCGGCGCCGGCGAAATCGGCATGAACCTAAACTTATACGGTCATGACGGTGCTTGGCTTATGGTCGATCTCGGCGTCAGTTTCGGCGAGGATGATGTTCCAGGTATCGACGCGGTAATGCCCGACCCGAGCTTCATTGTCGAACGGCGCGATGCTCTTGCGGGCCTGGTGTTGACCCATGCGCACGAAGATCATCTGGGTGCGGTTCCTCATCTATGGCCACAGCTTCAGTGCCCCATATACGCAACAGGGTTTGCCGCCAGCATGCTGCGGCGAAAGCTCATTGAATTCGGGATGGAAGACAAAGTGCCGTTAATTGAGGTGCCACTATCAGGTCGATTTGATGTGGGACCGTTTGGCATCGAACTCGTCACGCTGACCCATTCCATTCCTGAGCCAAACGCCCTTGTGATCAGAACGTCCGCGGGTGCTGTGATGCATACGGGCGACTGGAAATTTGACGATGATCCTGTGGTGGGCGACACGACCGATGAAGAGGCTCTCCGCAGAGCCGGCGATGAAGGTATTCTCGCCATGGTTTGCGATTCAACAAATGCGCTGGTCTCGGGCTCATCAGGATCTGAAGGCTCCCTCGCGGGGAATCTGCAAAATTTAATATCGGGATTAGAAAATCGCGTCGCTGTGGCCTGTTTCGCTTCGAACGTGGCCCGGTTAAAGACCATCGCCCAAGTGGCAAAAGCCTGTGACCGGCAAGTCGTATTAGTTGGTCGTTCACTGCACCGCATCAATCAGGTTGCGCGCGAAAACGGCATTTTTCACGATCTCCCATCCTTCGTGTCCGAAGAGGAGGGGGGCTATCTACCACGAGACAAAGTTCTCTACATCTGCACCGGCAGCCAAGGCGAGCCGAGAGCGGCCCTTGCGCGCATCGCCCGAGGCGATCACCGTGAAGTCAAACTGGACAGGGGCGATGCGGTCATTTTCTCAAGCCGCGTGATCCCCGGAAACGAATTGGAAATCAGCCGCCTGCAAAATAAATTACTGGGCAATGGCATCGAAGTCATCACAGCAGATGACGCTGATATCCATGTCTCCGGACATCCGGCCCGTGACGAGTTGGCTGAGATGTATCAATTCATTCGGCCCGAAATAGCCATCCCGGTTCATGGAGAAATGCGCCATATGATCGCGCATCAAAGAATAGCGGAAGAATGTCAGGTGCCTCATACGGTATTGGCGCCGAACGGCAGCCTTATCCGTCTCGATGCAGCGGGCCCGACAATTATCGATCATGTGCCAAACGGTCGTCTCGGCATTGATGGGCATCGATTGGTGCAACTGGATTCCTTTCCCATGCGCGAACGGCGGCGTTTGCAATCTTCCGGCGCCGTTGCGGTGACTGTCATTTTGAAAGGACGCGGCGAATTAGCGACCGAGCCCGAAGTGTCATCGTTCGGGCTTATCGATGAGGATGAAGAAGAGAATATTATATTCGACGCGATCGATGCCGCTGCACATGCAGTTGATCATCTGAGTAAACGACAGCGCGAACGAGACGAGGCAATCATAGAAGCGGTGAAACGGGAAGTCCGACAGGTCTTTCGAAAAGCGCTCGGGAAGAAACCAATCATCCACGTCCACTTGATCTATATATAGGCACAGCAGTTAGGCACGGCGCGACAAACGAAGGAAAGCATCCCATGGCCTGGGCACACGGCGTTATCGTTTACATTTTGATCTGGTGGATGGTGTTCTTTTCCGTTTTGCCCTGGGGCAACAGCCCGCACCAGAATCCGGAAACGGGACACGCAGACAGTGCCCCTGCAAAACCGAGATTGCGAGCAAAAGTTCTTGTTACCACCGGCATTGCCACGGTCTTTTTTGGAATTGTTTGGTTTGTCATCGACGCCGATATCATCAGCTTTCGAACACCGTAGGTGAAAACCAATTAGACAAAAAAAAGGACGGGTCCTAAAGGATCCCGCCTGGAAAATTTTTTTAATTTTATATACGAGGTTTCTAACCTATTCCGGCAGGTCTCTCATTTTTTTTCCTCCCCAAACTTGGACCGTCAATTAGACTACATTAAATTTGCAGTTCTCAAAACGTCCCTGTTTCTACAGATTTTTTAGGAATGTGTCATCCAATTTTACAGTTAATAAAGTAAAAACTTTGCAGCAATTATTTTTGCAATAATGATCGCCAGCGTTACGATTTCCGTAACCTCTCCGCTTAGATTTTTGATGCTCATATGGGCGATGAAATCGAGCAAGTTGCATCGGATAATTCGTTTAACCAAACTGCTTATCTAGAAAACCTTTCATTGCTGGCACGATGGTTGCGTCATTGGGTACCATAGGCTCATAACGGTTGAGAGTATGTGAACCGGATTTAAGGTAAGGTCTATCGCATGGGAAAAAGCTTTATCGTCTTAGCGGGAATTATTCTGGCTGCTAATGCCGTTGCAGCAGAAAAAACTAGTCCTTTTAAGAACCAGACAGCGCCGAGAGTAGAACCAACTGACGCGACGTCCTCCGCACCTCCAACAACCGGGTCTAGTAGCACGACAGTGAAGATATCCGCTGACGATTGCGCACGCCTAGTTGCTCATAAACCGCGCGCCGACGTGGCCTACAAACCCGGTGTCGATGTTGACGGGAAATATGTTGCGGCGGCGGATACAAATAGCACTTACGCTGCGATCAACGCGCCGACCAAAGTTGAGTTCGATATAGCCTTCAATCCGTTGCATGCTGCCCTGGCCGGTCGCCTTTCCGAGACCAGTCTATCCATAGGCCGGGTCAGTTACGATATTGATAGTGGAGCCATGACCTACAACGGAAAACCACTCAGCGACCCCGATAAAGTGACGCTCGGCAAACGCTGCCGTGACAAACTGAACCAATAATTCTTTCTTCTGCGCCGCCAGGGCCCATTTCATGGACAATGGATGCCGCTTTACCTAGATTGCTCGCTACCGCGCATTCCAACATCAGGCCCGTATTCGAATGACTAACGATAATTCCCACGCCGTTCGGCGCTCGCAATTTTTCTTGCCAACTTCGAAAGAGACGCCTGCGGACGCCCAAATCGCGTCCCATCGGTTGATGCTGCGAGCCGGAATGGTGCGGCAGTCCAGCGCTGGTATCTATTCTTGGTTACCACTGGGCTTCAGGGTTTTGAAAAAGATCGAGCAAATCGTTCGCGAAGAGCAGAATTTGGCCGGCGCGCAAGAGCTTCTGATGCCCACAATCCAATCTGCCGATTTATGGCGGGCTTCGGGCCGCTACGAGGATTACGGCAAAGAGATGTTACGCATTTCGGACCGTCACGAGCGCGAAATGCTCTACGGGCCGACCAATGAGGAGCTCATCACCGAAATTTTCGCGAGCAACCTCCGCAGTTATCGTGATGTACCTAAGACGCTCTATCACATCCAGTGGAAGTTTCGCGACGAAGTCAGGCCGCGCTTCGGCGTTATGCGTGGACGCGAATTTTATATGAAGGATGCCTATTCTTTCGATCTCACACCGGAACTCGGCCGTATTTCCTACAACAAGATGTTCGTCGCTTACCTTCGAACCTTCGCAAGGATGGGGCTAAACGCCATTCCCATGCGGGCTGACACGGGGCCAATCGGCGGCGAATTGAGCCATGAGTTTATTATCCTAGCAGACACCGGCGAAAGCGAAGTGTTCTGCCATCAGAATTTGGTCGATATGGATGTGATGGCAACCAACATCGACTATGCGGCCGACCTTCAGCCCGTCGTCGATAAATGGACCGGGCTCTATGCAGCAACAGACGAGATACATGACGCTGCAAAATTCGAGGCCGATGTGCCCGAGGATAAACGTGTCTGCGCACGCGGCATTGAAGTGGGGCATATCTTCTTTTTCGGTACTAAATACTCCGAAAAACTCGGCGCCAAAGTGAATTTGCAAGGCGGCGGCGAGCAGGCCGTTGAAATGGGATCTTACGGCATCGGCGTATCACGACTGGTCGGCGGGATCATCGAAGCTAGCCATGATGACGAAGGCATAATTTGGCCTGAAAGTGTCGCACCGTTCCGGGTTGGCCTTATCAATCTACGCCAGGGCGACGATGCATGTGACAAAGCTTGCGAAGATCTGTTTAGCAAATTAGCAGAACAGGGCGTCGAGGTAATCTACGATGATCGCTCGGATCGGGCAGGGGTCAAGTTCGCCGATATGGAACTAACGGGCATCCCCTACCAGGTCATTATCGGACCGAAAGGGCTCGAAAAAGGTATCGTTGAATTCAAAGATCGTAAGACAGGTGAGCGGGAGGAATTTTCCAGCGACACCTTGTTCAACCGTCTTGGCCTCAGCTGATGTTTAACGCTTTCGAACGTCTCGTCGCGTTTCGGTACCTGCGGGCTCGCCGACAGGAAGGCTTTATATCCGTCGTTGCCTGGTTCTCCTTGCTCGGCATTATGTTGGGGGTCGCCACCCTCATTATCGTGATGTCTGTAATGAACGGCTTTCGCGAACAATTACTGTCCCGCATTGTCGGCGTTAACGGCCATGTGGAAGTCATGAGCCCCGGCCGTCCTTTGGCCGATTACGAGCGATTTGCAAAAATCGTACGTGGTGTCGACGGCGTCGTGACCGTCACACCAGTCGTGCAAGGACAAGTTCTCGCGTCCACCAAGATTCACGCCGCCGGCGCACTCGTCCGCGGTCTTACCTATGAAGATTTCCGTGAACGCCCGATTTTGAAGAACAGCCTTTTCCGAGGATCGCTCGATAGTTTTAAAAAGGGACGAGGCATCTTGGTAGGCAGTCGGTTCGCGCGGCGTTTTGGGCTTGAACTCGGCTCTAAGGTCAAACTGATTTCACCCCAAGGCACGAACACCGCGATGGGGCCGGTGCCAAGGGTTAAGACTTTCCGGGTAGCGGGGATCTTTCGCGTTGGGATGTCTGAATATGACAGTAATTTCATCTATATGCCGCTAAAGATCGCGCAAGTATTTTTCCGCCACAAAAACACTGTTTCGAAGTTGGAAGTGATCACCAACAATCCGGACAAAGCGGATACGTTTCGGAAAATAATCGATAAAAAAGTTTGGCCGGTGGCGCGCGGACTGAGTTGGCAGCAGGTTAATTCCAGCTTCTTTGAGGCACTCCGCGTTGAGCGAAACGTGATGTTTTTGATTTTAAGCCTGATTATCATCGTAGCCGCGTTCAATGTGATTTCGAGCCAGGTGATGCTCGTGCACGACAAGGGGAAGGGCATCGCAATTTTACGCACCATGGGCGCAACACGGCGAATGATCCTCAGAATCTTTTTTATGACCGGTGCCAGTGTCGGAATTCTTGGAACGATAATGGGCGGCACCCTAGGACTTCTATTTACATTTAACATCGAGGCGATTCGGCAATTCCTACAAACGCTCCTCAACACGGAATTGTTTCCGGCCGAAATTTATTTCCTCTCGCGCATGCCATCGAAAGTAGACAACTTCGAAGTGATGCTCGTCATCATCATGGCCCTGGTGCTCTCACTGCTGGCATCCATCTATCCAGCCTGGAAAGCCGCCCGTATGGACCCGGTTGAGGCGCTTCGCTATGAGTGATGCACCCGCCATTCATCTGGACGCAATCGAGCGACGTTATAAGCAACCTGAAAGCACGCTTGAGGTGTTGCGCGGCTTGACCCTTTCCGTACAGCCTGGCGAGGCGGTTTCCCTCGTTGGCTATTCTGGGTCGGGCAAGTCCACATTGCTGCATATAGCAGGTTTGCTCGAAAGACCAGACGGCGGTGATGTCGTTCTAGGCGGTCAAAGTTGCACTGGCTTGAACGATAACGAACGAACGATTTTGAGACGCCATCACATCGGTTTCGTCTATCAATATCATCACCTTATGCCGGAGTTCTCAGCCTTGGAGAATGTCATGCTGCCGCAGATGATGGCCGGCGTACGTAAACGCATCGCACGGGATAAAGCCGCCTCGCTGCTGGATTCTGTGGGCCTGACCGAACGCTACGAACACCGGCCCGCAAAACTATCCGGTGGCGAACAGCAACGTGTGGCCGTCGCCCGAGCACTCGCCAACGATCCACGGGTTTTGTTGGCTGATGAACCTACGGGAAACCTTGATTCAGAGACAGCCGAGCATGTATTCGTGCTCTTGCAAAAACTCATCACCGAAAGCAATCTTGCGGCCCTTATAGCCACCCATAACCTGGATTTGGCAAAACGCTTGGACCGGCACTTTCTACTCGAGCAGGGCGTTGTCGTAGAGCAAGGCGGGTGAGTCGCGAATCTGCGTAAATTACCAGCACCCCCCTGCGGATAAGTATCTGATCATAAATCTAAAATTAGAAGGCACTGATTTTCGTCGCCCCCGTGGCATTCTGCCCCTATGACCCATGCAGATTTCGTACACCTAAGACTCCACTCCGCATACTCCTTATCTGAAGGGGCGTTAAAAGTCGGCGAAATAGCCGACCTTTGCACCACCTACGATATGCCCGCAGTTGCCATCACTGATACCAACAATCTATTCGGTGCATTGGAGTTTTCGCTGACCCTCCGCAAAGTAGGTGTGCAGCCGATTATCGGTTGCCAGCTTTATCTGCGGCGCGAAGACGCGTCGGGCGAAGCAACACGGCTGCCGCCTGATCAGATTGTTCTCTTGGCGCAGTCGGAAACCGGCTACGAGAATCTTTTGAAACTCTCGAGCGTCTCTTACCTGGGCGGTGAGGATCAAGATTCGGTTGAAATCGGCCTAGATGATCTGGCGGCGCACGCGGATGGGTTGATTGCCCTTACAGGCGGCCCTGCGGGCCCTGTTGGACGCATGCTCGCGGAAAGCCAAGACTCCGCAGCCGAAGAATGCCTTGAGCGGTTGATATCGATATATCCGAACCGGCTTTACGTGGAGCTTATGCGGCACGGTCGGGCCGTCGAAACACAGATCGAAGGCCGATTAATTGATCTTGCCTACAAACATGACCTGCCCTTGATCGCTACGAACGAAGTCTTCTTTTCGGATGGCGAAATGCATGAAGCGCACGACGCGTTGATTTGCATCGCCGCGGGGACCACGGTGAATGATGAAAGCCGCCGCCAGGAGACGCCAGAGCATTACTTCAAGTCCGCTAGCGAGATGAAAGCACTGTTTGCGGATATCCCCGAGGCCATCGACAATACGCTCATCGTCGCTCAACGGTGTGCTTTTATGCCCGAAACACGCGATCCGATTTTGCCGCCATACCCACAATTGGAGGGCCGGACTGAGATTGACGCCCTAAAGCAAATGTCCAAAGAGGGGTTAGAAAAGCGTCTCACACTTGTGGGCCCCGAACATGCGCCGGAAGAGTATTTCGAACGTCTGGAATACGAAATCGGCGTGATTGAGCAAATGGGTTATGCGGGCTATTTCCTGATCGTAGCGGATTTCATCCAATGGGCGAAAGACAGGGAAATTCCCGTGGGGCCGGGGCGCGGTTCCGGCGCAGGCTCCGTTGTCGCCTGGGCATTGACCATCACTGACCTTGATCCATTGCGGTGGGGATTGCTGTTCGAACGGTTTCTTAACCCTGAACGTATATCCATGCCTGACTTTGACGTCGACTTTTGCAAGAACCGCCGCGATGAAGTGATCGAGTATGTCCAAACCACCTATGGACGAGATAAAGTCGCGCAGATCATCACCTTCGGAAAACTCGAAGCACGTGCAGCGTTACGTGATGTGGGTAGGGTCTTGGGCATGCCCTATGGGCAGGTGGACCGAATTTGCAAACTCGTGCCCTACAACCCGGCCAAACCAATACGACTACAGCAGGCACTCGATACCGAACCGCCGCTCGCCGAATTGTTTGATCAGGAAGAGGACGTCAGACGTCTATTCAAGATCGCGCTGAAGCTGGAGGGTCTTTTCCGCCACGCCTCGACCCATGCGGCGGGCGTTGTAATCGGTGACCGGCCGCTTGATGCATTGGTGCCGCTTTATCGCGATCCGCGCTCGGATATGCCGGTGACCCAATTCAATATGAAATATGTCGAAATGGCGGGATTGGTAAAATTCGACTTTCTGGGGCTCAAAACACTAACCGTATTGTCTGAAGCGCAAAATCTGCTCCAAGATCGTGAAATAGATGTTGATTTAGAGACTTTACCGCTGGGCGATGAGCTTACGTATAAAATGTTCTGCCGGGGCGAGACAACAGGGGTCTTCCAACTGGAATCAAGCGGTATGCGCGACGTTATACGCAAGCTGGGACCAGACCGTTTCGAAGATATTATCGCTTTGGTTTCTCTCTATCGCCCGGGTCCAATGGACAATATTCCAAGCTATATCAATAGGAAGCACGGCGAAGAAGAACCCGATTATATGCATCCTCTCATTGAGGATATTCTAAAAGAAACCCATGGCATCATGATCTATCAGGAACAGGTCATGCAAATCGCGCAGGAGCTGTCGGGATACACGCTCGGCGGTGCTGACCTATTACGTCGTGCCATGGGTAAGAAGATCCAAGCGGAAATGGATGCGCAGAGAAAGTCTTTTATTGACGGGGCCTTGGAGCGCGACGTCGACAAAGGGGTCGCAGGCCACATATTCGAGCAAGTCAACAAGTTCGCGGGCTATGGCTTCAACAAATCCCATGCGGCAGCCTATGCGCTGGTGGCCTATCAAACCGGTTATCTCAAAGCGAATTATCCGGTCGAATTCTTAGCCGCTTCCATGTCTCTCGATGCCGGCAACATCGATAAGCTTAATTCGTTCCGAACGGAGCTGGACCGTCTCGAAATCGATTTATTGCCACCGGACGTTAATCGCTCTGGTCCAAATTTTACTGTCGAGAAGAACGCTGACGAGGCTCTGTCCGTCCGATATGCGCTTGGCGCGCTAAAAAATGTTGGCGCAGAAGCCATGCGATTAGTCGTGCTCGAACGAGAGGAAAATGGCCCATTTGAAAGCATCTTCGACTTCGCTACCCGCTTGGACACGCAAGTGGTCAACAAACGTCAAATGGAGAATTTAGCCCGCGCCGGCGCCTTCGATACGTTAAACCCCAATCGGCGCCAGGTCTTTCAAGCCGTCGAACTCCTCTTGCGCCATGCAAACCTTGCCCAATCGGATCGCGAGAGCAATCAAACCAATCTATTTGGTGATGCCTTAAGCGAGGAGACCCTGCCGCCACTGCCCGACGTAGAAGACTGGGGCGCACAAGAACGGTTGCAAGAAGAGTTTTTGGCCATTGGATTTTATTTGTCTGCGCATCCGTTGGAGGCATACGCCAAATCATTCGAGCGTATGAATGTACGCAGTTGGAAGGAAGTTGCCGCCGGTGCGGTAAAAGAAACCATCATCAAACTAGCCGGCATCGTCGCGGGTAAGCGCATCATCAACGGCAAGCGCGGAAAACTAGCCTTTGTTCAGATGTCCGATATGAGCGGAGTGTACGAAATCACCGTTTTTTCCGAATTATTGGCAGGCATGGGGGAATTATTGGAAGGCGGCGCGCCCCTTCTGGTAAGCGCTACGGTTCAAAAGAACGGTGAAGATTTCCGCGTCACCGCCACACGCATTGAATCTCTCGAAGAGGCTGCATCGCGCGCCGCTGCCGGTTTGCAGATTTTTCTGAAAGATGAAAAACCCGTCCGAAACCTCAGTTCAGTCATAAAAGAGCATGGTTTGAGGGGGAACGGTCGAGTCTCGATAATGGTCGATTTACTAGAGCAGGATATAGAGATCGACCTGGATCACCGTTATCGAATAACGCCGCAATTCCGCGCCGCGGTAAAGTCCATAGCAGGCGTCATCGACGTTCGAGATATTTAATCCACAAATACAGCATTTTCCCTTGCAGTACTGGCCTTTAGGGTCTATATCGCGCGCCATCACACACGCGGTTAGACTGGCCCCTGGTGAGCAGGAGTCAATCCGGTGCCGATTTATTCGGTGACAGACCGCGGAGGCAAGAACCGGAGAAGGAAACTGCATTATGGCAATGCCGACCTTTACTATGCGTCAACTCTTAGAAGCTGGCGTTCATTTTGGCCATACGACCCGTCGCTGGAACCCGCGTATGGCACCCTACATTTTTGGTGAGCGTAACGGCGTTCATATTATCGATCTTGAGCAAACGGTGCCGTTACTGCATCGTGCGCTAGAAACCGTGCGCAGTGTTGCCCAAGGTGGCGGTCGCGTCTTATTTGTTGGCACCAAGCGCCAAGCTGCGGAAGTGATCAAGGAAGCTGCAGGGCGTAGTGGTCAGTATTTCGTCAACCATCGTTGGCTTGGTGGTATGTTGACCAACTGGAAGACAATTTCCAATTCGATCAAACGACTAAAACAGCTCGAAGAAATCCTTGAAGCCGATAGTGTCGGCTTAACGAAGAAAGAATTGTTGGGTCTCCAACGCGAACACGACAAACTTGATCGCGCCTTAGGCGGCATCAAGGAGATGGCGGGCCTCCCGGACATTATTGTTATCATCGACACCAACAAGGAATCGATTGCGGTACAAGAAGCCCGCAAGCTCAACATTCCGACAATTGGCGTGCTTGACAGTAATTCCGATCCGGAGGGTATTACGATGCCAGTCCCGGGCAATGACGATGCCATGCGCGCGATTTCGCTCTACTGCAATTTGTTCGCCGATGCCGTGTTGGATGGCCTGCAGGTAAGCTTGATGGGTGCTGAGGCCGATCCGGGTGAAAGCACGGACGCGCCAGTTGAGAATCTGGACGCTGTCGTGGAGACGACCGATAAGCCAGCCACACCGGAAGTACCGACCGCACCCGAAGCAGCAGTAGCTGCGGCGCCTGCCGTAGACGCTCCTGCCGAAGCATCAGCTCCCGAGGTACCTGTAGAAGCTCCAGTAGAGGCTGTTGCAGAAGCGGTAGACGAAGCGGTTAAACCTGCAGCGAGTTAATGACATTGGCGCGACCGGCAACGGTCGGCCCCTATAGACAAGAGGTAGTATAATGGCGGCAATTAGCGCGGGGCTCGTGAAGGAGCTCCGAGATCAAACCGGCGCTGGCATGATGGACTGCAAGAAAGCGCTTTCCGAAACCGACGGCAATATGGAAGACGCAGTCGATTGGTTGCGCACGAAAGGCCTTGCTGCGGCAGCTAAGAAGGCTGGTCGCGTGGCGTCTGAAGGCTTGGTCGGCGTAACAACCGGTGATAAATCCGGCGCCGTCATCGAAGTCAATTCCGAGACCGATTTCGTATCACGGAACGAAGATTTCCAAGGCTTGGTCCGATCGCTCAATGAAATTGCATTGGCCCACAATAGTGATGTCGCAGCAATGAACGCCGTCGACTATCCTGGTACGGGACGCACCGTAGAAGAAGAAATGACCCATCAGATTTCGACGATTGGCGAAAACCTTTCGATCCGTCGAGCTGCCACAATCAGTGTTAGCAATGGTGTCGTCTCAAGCTACGTCCATAGCGCGCTCACCCAAGGCCTCGGTAAAATTGGTGTTCTTGTCGCACTCGAATCTGAAGGCGATACGGCAAAGCTTGAGGAAGTGGGCAAACAACTAGCCATGCATGTGGCCGCTGCGAACCCAGCATGGGTGTCCAAAGACGAAGTGACCGCTGAGGACCAAGAACGTGAGCGCAAAGTATTGCGCGAACAGGCCGCAGACTCCGGAAAACCCGATGAAATCATTGAAAAAATGGTCGATGGTCGTATGCGGAAATTTTACGAGGAAGTCTGTTTGTTGGAGCAAACCTTCGTTATCGACAACGAAACGAAAATTGCTAAAGTGCTTGAAGCTGCATCAAAAGAAATTGGATCAGATATTAAAATTTCTGGCTTTATCCGGTATGGTCTGGGCGAAGGGATCGAAAAGGAAGAAACTGATTTCGCAGCCGAAGTCGCAGCAACAGTGGGTGGCTAGA
>Ga0055584_100001176_pt1 | contig 25742 bp, 18 predicted proteins | sample OSDHelmetaG_FD_58716 | JGI IMG/M metagenome (GOLD analysis project Ga0055584, IMG submission 58716) | Pelagic marine sediment microbial communities from the LTER site Helgoland, North Sea, for post-phytoplankton bloom and carbon turnover... | ecosystem: Environmental > Aquatic > Marine >...
TTGGAAATGCTGTGTACCGCAAGGTACCGCGGGTTCGAATCCCGCCCTCTCCGCCATTTTTTAAAGACTAGCTTTCGCGGATAAACACCTTGGCATTTCCCGAGAATTCGGCTGAGGCCAAGTCAAGAAGAGCAGGAGCATTTTTCGGCTCACTTGAACTTGGAGAGCTCGCTTGCCCAGCCACAAGTACAGCAACCTTACCGTAAAGATCGAGCGACTCACCATCGGCAGGAGAGAAAACATCCCCTCCGTTTAGCCAACGCCGAAGCCTCATTTGATCCCACTGGTTGTAGGGAGACTTGGAACCAAGTAAGTTCTCCGCAAACCTCATTGCTGCTGTCTTCCATAGACTTCCCGAAAGCTGGGGCGACTCAGCAATAACCTTTTGCATGGATTCGGTATTCAGCCAAAGAGCCGTAACAGAGGAATCAGCGACAACATTAGCAGTCCGCTTGATGCCGGCCAAGACAGCCATTTCTCCAATAACTGAACCGCGGCCCATAATATCGACAACCAAGTCTCCGATCGAAACTTGAACGCTACCCCTTGTAATCACGATCATACCATCTCCATCGTCTCCCTGTTTCATAATCGAGTCTCCTGTCGAGTAAGCCCTCTCCTCGGAAACCGCGATAATTTTGGCAATGAGTTCTTCAGGCATACCCTTGAGCCAATTCACTTCACGTAAAACCTCCTCAGGTTCGGGTAGCCTAAGCTCAAGAGGACTGTCCATTACATCCTTCATCCGCTGTTCGACCTCAGTGATCAACCTTGCAGCTTCATCGGACTCCAACATTCCCTCGGACTTCAGCTTTCGAATTGCATTACGTTCATGATTAAGAACTGAACGAATGGCATCCTTGGTCTCAATTCCGACGGTTGCCTCGGGGTAATTTTCATGCATGTCCCGGATGAAATGCAGGGCCGCCAAACGGTTCTGCCTAATCTCATCTTTGAGCAAACGCGTATTTTGCTGTAATTTTTTAGGATCCCCACTCTCGTCGAGGTCTTTGGCCAAGGTGTCGACCATCTTTGCGATATCTTGTTGAGAAACGACAAACGCCTTGGCTGCATCGTAGCTAACGGTAATCCGGTCAGAGAAAAAGCTCTTCAGAAAGGGAAGGTCCTTGAAGGCTTCGGTTAATTTACTAACCCCACAAACTTTTTCAAGGTACCCCCGTTCCGTCATGGGAACCTTGCCTTGCTTGTCGACAAATTCGCTCAGGTTATTGTCGAGCGACGCGACCGCTCGGGCGCTTAGCAATCCTGACCTAAATTGCGACCAGTAACTGCTTCTCTCCCTCTCCAGCAAGCGGCGACGTATTTCAGCTAGAGTATCCATCTCGGCCAATTCGTCCGCCGTAAGGGGGTAGGCCACCGGATCGGGCAAATAGTTTCTGACCTCCGACCAATTCGCACCGCTAAGGAAACGATCATCCTTGAGTAAATCCATCTCTTCTTCGCATCCCTTCGCCACATTGCCGGACGCATTGGAGAACATCAACTTCTTGACCGCTGGCAATTTGGTAAGCCCCAAAGCATTGACCAATGGGCCCACCGTGGTCGCATTGACCAGCAAGGTAAGCAAAACAATGCCCGAAATCAGGAAAAGGAACTGCCCTCTTACCTTGTCGGAAATCCCGACAATCGCCACACCAGCAAAATGAATGCCTTTTCCTTCCTTATCCTTAGTTTTCAAAGCTCCGGTATTAAGTTCAAAGCCCGTCCCCTCACCGATAACCTTGATCACTTTCTTTCCGGCTTCTAATTCGGCTCTCAAGTCAACAATTTCTTGCGAACTCTTTCCCTTAAAGAAATCCTCAAATTGCTTTGGGGTTTGAAAAATATTTTGTATTGAACCGGATGCATTCACCTCAACTGAGGCTATCGAATCTAGAGCATGATTGAGATAACGTTCCCTGAGAAAGCGATCTTCATGTTGGAGCTTCAACTGAGGTTTTTCCGAATAGTGGTCCTTGACCTTTTTGATATCATCATCGATTTTTTTTCCATCTTCCGGGGTAACGATGAGAACTGAGGTCGTCTCAGGTTTGAAGTCTTGACCGTTTTTGAGGATGAAAGAAGATTTTTTCCCAATTGTTTTTTTATTGGTATCGGCAAATTCGATTTCATCGCCAAAATCCCCAAATTTGAACTCCAAGTGGGCTGAATAGACGACAAGAGCCAAGGCCAAACCTATTGCTCCGCGCAAAGCTCCCCACCATACGACTACCGCATCTCGAGGGGGCAATCCGTACCCAGCTTTTCGCATGAGTGGGTAAAAAACACCCATATTGATTGCCCTTACCAGGTGAATGATCACATACACCAAACCCAGAATTAAGAAATCCCATTTCGTGGGGTCAACTTTTTGGGCAATGACAACGCCGACGACGATGAAAATGATCACATTCGCGACAAAAGCGATGAATTCCCAAAATTCATGCATGAAATGCTCGACCTCAGGACTGATTCTCGTCCTGCCCACTCCAGCCAAAACAATTCCGAGTGCAACAAGGCCAAGGACGCCGGAGACATGAAAGAAATGCTCGCAAATGAAAAAGACGGCAAAGGAAGTGACGAGAACAACCGTTACTTCGATCAACGGGTCGTTGAAAACCTTACGCACCCAAAGAATGGCAAGCAAACCGAGCAGAACCCCGAGCAGACCACCGGCAGCACCGATTTGCCCAAAGCCCAAAGCCGCGTCCCCAAGAAAACTCCCCAATCCTCCATAGAACTGAGATCCAGTAACCACTCCGAAAAGAAGAACGAAAGCAACGATCGCGGTTCCGTCATTGAGAAGAGATTCACCCTCGATTAAGGTGCCCAACTTCTTACTAGCTCCCAATTCTTTGAGTAAAGCGACGACCGCAACCGGATCGGTAGCGCTGACCACCGCGCCGAATAACATCGAGGCAAGAAAAACAAAGGCTTCCACCTTGCCTGCGTGTCCATGAACATGTGGCCTCCACTCCGAAAGCACCCCATTGGAAATATCATAAAAAAACCCGCCTGGGTCACCAAAGGCGACAATGAGACCATAAAATGCAAGCCCGGTCATCACAGTGGCTGAAACAATCCCGGGACCGGCAAGGTAGAAGGCATTGAGAAAGGATTTTTTGAAAGTATGAACATCCAAGGCAAAGCCGGCCTCGAAGATTAGAATGGGTAAAAAGACATAGAGAATTAGATGGCCGTCCAAATTACCACCCCAGGTGATTGCCCCACTCAAAGTTTCCAAAATCTTATGCCAAAGATCGGCAAAGAACCCGCTACTGTCATGGTGGCCCGAATACTGGTTAAGAATGTTTCTGTTAAGAAATCCGATGACCAACCCAATGATCAAGAGCAATACCGTGAAAGGCAGAGGTAGTGGTACCTTCTTAAGGAATTGACGGGTGGCTGCACCAATAACCAACGCGACGATCAGAAAGAACAGACCGTAAAGGTAATCGTGTCCCCCGGAGGAGGCGAGAATAGCAGGAAAAGAATTCATGTTTGCTAGTTTGTGTAAAATTGCGTCAGATCAATTGGAGCGGAGCAGTTTGCTGGGAAAAGGGCGGGGCTCCAAAGAACTTCCCATGTCCACTTTGACCGGAGCCTTCATTCGCTTGGGAGGTCGTCCAAGCAACTCGGCAAGAGGGTTGGGACCAGAAACTTTGTAATTCGGTTGGATAATTGTAGGTGGGGCCAATGGGAAAGCGTCCTCCGGCATTGCTTCAGGGATAGGTAAAACCTCGAAAGTATTAGCTCCTTTTGCATTTCCGACTTCTGCCCGGTAAGTCTTGCCAATGGAACCCTTCTGAGCCTCAACGACATTGGCAAGAGAATTTTGGAAGGAAGGGGAGTTCGGAAAACCCGAAAGCAGGTAGGAGCTCTCGACCACGGTTCCGAGGTTTACATTAATCTTGTCTCCCATTCCAAGTTCGCCGGGTTTGGCAAAAACCAGTTCACCGGGAAGTAGTTCGAATTTCCCAGCGTCCGAGAAAATCACGATCCGACCTAAAACGCATAAAAGTTTCAATCCACCATTGGGCTCAACCTCAGTCATGCAGGTTCCAATCCCGGATAATTTGACCTGTGTTTCGGGGCTTGAAAGTACTACGGAATCACCGAGTTTTCTTGAGAGCAACATAATCGAACCCTCGTGAAGAAGGAGTGATTCATCTTGTAGTGTAAAACTGGTATTCGAACCGAAACGATAGCGGTAACCCGCCTGCAAGGTCTCGATTCCGCTTCTTGGACGAATCGTCAAACGAGTATCGGCAGGCAGGAAACTCGCCCGAGCAACTGTTTTGACCGTCCCCTCATCGGACTTATAAAAAGCACCATCGCCTTGGCTTCTAAGCACCAATTGGGTGCTACCTCCGAAGAGCCCTACAAGGGTCGAAGATGCAAGCAAAGACAGAAAGATTATTTTCATAAATGAATACAAAAGAGGATAATCAATAAGGTCAAACCTTCAGTTTACATCATCAAACCGAATCATTTCAAAAAAAAAGCCACCCCGCAAAGAAGCAATTAAAAGGAAAAGGCAAAGCCCGCTTCGCTTAATCTTTAAAAGGCGTGACTAGCGGTGATGGAAAGACCTATATCCCAAGCTTCAAAAGTGGAAGAATTAAGCACTTCGCCTTTGCTGTTAGTGGACAGTGTCGAGTAGTTTAAGAAAGTCTGTAAGCTCAACCAGTCCAAGGCTTGCCAGATTCCACTGACCCCTCCGGAAAAGACCAAATCGGCCCGACCGTCCTGTGTATTCCTCAAGTATTCGGAACGGGTTAGACCGAGAGTGGGCATCAACACATATTTCCCATTTTCACCAAAGGTTTGGATCAAACTAAGGTTTAATGTTGCCTGTAAGTTATCGCCGTCATCGGCAAAAATCCCCGGTAACAAGACATCGATTTCCCGATTCGTGTTAGAAAGCTTGAGCATACCGTCCAGCATCAAAAATGTGGTTTCACGAAGACCCACTACCTTTTGCAATTGTAAAGAAGGAGCAACAGCATCGAACATCTGATCCCCGGAGAATTGGCTGTGTAAAACATCATATTCAAGGGCCGCATTCAAAGTCCAGTCTCCTGGCAAGGAAACCCCCACCCCACCCTTGATCATACCAAAGCGGTAATCCAGAAGATCACTGACTGTTTCCTCACCATAATTGGACCACTGCATAATGAGGTCCAATCGTGGAACCAAAGAGACATAATTGCCCACCTTGAAAGGCTGCCCCGTAATAGAACCTCCCAAAGTGTTTTCCCAAACTCCCGAATCCATCTCCCCGGACTCCGAACGCAAAACATTGTTGGTTTGATATGGTCGACTGCCGGCAAAGACGCTCACGCTTACCGATGAAGGCTTCTTTTCATCTGCAGGTTTTTTTCTGGCCCATGATTTTCTGCCCGAAGAAGGGGTAGGAGCTGCCCGTTGTGCTGCCGATATACCACTCGGTAAAACGACAGGATTGGATTGAAGGTTTCCGCTGGGTACAAAACGAGGACCTGGGTTTGTCAAAGGCAACATTGGCCTCGAATTAGTAAGTTCGATAATCCCCTGCTGGCCCAAATTCGAGTGAAAGTCCTCAAACTTTACTGGTTTGGACTTGTTTGCATCCTTGGTCCCCCATTGACCCAAAGCAACGATTGATCCCATACCAAAGGATACAGTAAACAATAAAAGGGTTTTGTAAGGCTTCATAGGTGGTTGGAGTTGACCATTGAGATACGGTTTCGGAATCTTTCCGATACTTATATTACAACCAAATTGATCAAAAGTCTGACGATTGAGCAAGGCATTTCCGCCAGAAAGAACCTTCTTAAGGAAGTTAATGAGGCCAATTTGATCGGTCATGGGAAAAGCCTTCGGAGAGGCGGTTCGAAGGTTAATTCAAAGGAGATTGTCACGGTCCGCACCCTCGCTTAAAGAGGGCGGTTTAGCTTTTAGAAACCAAGAACAGGCGAGAACCCTTCTCTTTCGCGAAAGGTTTCGTTTGCGAGTTCAAAAACCCTAGTTTATCTTCCCTTCATATTCATATGAAATGCACGCACTTTTGTAAATTATTATTGATTTCGGTGGCTTTGTCCGCTCCGTGGATGGTGCGGGCAGATGGAGATCATGGAACAAGCGATGCCCTGACCGCAGGCTTGGTAGACAACACGAGTTCTTCGGCTTATTTCTCCGACTTGGTAGTAACGACGACGGTGGATTCCCTGTTTTGCGTATTGATCACTTTTACGACCTTGGAAAACGTAACTCCGAGCACAACGCAGAAGTTGTTCAATCTGTCTGGCAAGGGACAAACGACTTTACTCAGTTTGAGTAAGACGGATGCCCAAGCCGGATATTCCTACGCTTACAGTTACCAATACCGGCACGGACACTCGGGGACAGCTCACAATTCTGATCACAAGTACAGATTGCCTTATTCATCAAGCGAGTCCTACACCATTGGGCAGGAATATTTCGGTTCTTTCAGCCATCAAAACGACCATGCTTTGGATTGGAATATGCCAGAGGGTACGACACTAAGAGCTTCCCGAGGTGGAACGGTAATCGATTTGAAGGAGGACTCCAACGAGGGAGGCATTGAGGAGAGGCACAAGGCGATGGCCAATTATGTTACGATTGGGCATGATGATGGGAGCCAGGCTATCTATGTACATTTGCAACAGAGCGGTGCTTTGGTCGAGTTGGGCGACTCCGTAACGGTGGGTCAGGCCATCGGTTTGTCCGGAAACACGGGGTATTCATCGGGCCCGCATTTGCATTTCTCGGTAAGCCAATTGAAGAGCCCGGCCGATTTCGTCACTGTTCCCACTCGTTTTGTGGATGACAACGGTACGGTTCTGAATGTGAATTCCGATGGAAACATTACCTCTTTGGTGGAGGGGGTGTCCTACAGCGGAAGCGCGGATTCGAATTTCTCGATCCTTGCTCAATCAATCCGATCGGGAACCGTTCTGGATGGTTCGAACAAGTGGCGAACGGGTTCGTGGTTCGGAACGTTTTATGACCAGGACGAGTCGTGGATTTTTCACCCGCAGATGGGATGGCTCTTTCCGGTGGATGGGGAGGGTTCGTCCCTATGGTTCTACCATAAAACGAGAGGCTGGGCCTGGACAAAGAGTTCGTCTTTTCCATGGCTTTACTTCAACTCTACATCCGGTTGGAAGTATTTTCTCGCCAACGCTGGTTTTTACGACGAGGCCACTGGCAAGTGGGAAACGATTGAGCCCTAGACCGCGATCTTGACCCCGCGGCGGAGGTAAGCAGGTACATCGAGGTCTTCCCCTTCGTATAGGTTGCGGGAGGGTAGGTCGTCAAAGATGCCTCTTTGGTTGCCGTCTTCCATAAATTCGAAGGTGTTCTGGTCAGCGGGGTCTTTTCCATTTTTGCGCTTAGCGGGAGCAGGTGCAGGTTGAGCTTTTTCTGTCGCAAGCTTGGATTCGTGGGCCCGTTTGGCTTTGGGGGAGGCGGAGATGATTTGCTCGGATACAGGGGCCACATCGGCGGCGGGTAGGCCAGCTTCAAGGTCAGTAGCACCTAATACCGTTATTTGTACACGTTCACCCATGTTCTCGTCGACGTGAGCACCAAAGACAACGTGTTCTCCAGCTTTGAATTCGCTGCGGATTTCCGAGGAGGCTTGTTGTAGAGCAGCCATGCCCATGCCCGTTCCTCCAGTGATTAAAATAAGAAGTGCGTCGGCGGCTTTCGATACATCAGGTAGGTGAAGCATGGGGCAAACCATTAATTCACGCAGGGCGTGACGGATCGCGTCGGGTCCCTCCCCTTCCCCGTATCCAAAAAGGGTTCGGCCAGCCCGTCGGTTAAAGGCTTTACGCAGGTGGGCGTAATCGACGTCGATCATGCCCCGGCGAAAGACTAGAGAGCAGATTGCAGAGATTCCTTTGCTGACGTTCCGTCCAGCTTCGGCAAAACATTCCAAAGCGGTGGCGTCAGGCCCACCAACTTGCAAGAGAGAATCATTGGGAAGCGGTACTACGGCGTTGGCGTGTTTGCGTAGTTCGGCAAGACATTCCTCGGCTTGAGCATGACGGCCTTTTTCCCAACTGAAGGGTAAGGGTGTAAAGGCAAAGACGAGAGCTCCGGCATCTCGGGCAAGCCGGGCAATGACGGGGACTGCTCCCCCTCCGGTTCCTCCTCCCAAACCAGCTAGTAAAAAGACGAGGTCCACCCCTTCAAGGTGCTTGCGGATGACGTCTTTTTCTTCTTCCGCCGCTTTGCGGGCAAGAGCATATTCGCCTCCCGTTCCCATTCCGCGGGTGTGACGGCGGCCAAAGGCTAATTTTTGAGAAGCTATGGAGTCAGCCAGGGCACGTGAATCAACGTCCACGGCAAGGTGTTCGACTCCTTGAAAGTCATCAAAGCGAAGCCCGTCGACAAGCGAAAGTCCAGCACCTCCGATGCCGATGATCTTAGCTCGGATACCGGGGTTTTCATTGGCTGGTGAAAAGGAGGTGTCTTGTTCGAATAAATTGTCTTGGCTCATGGTTTTTTCCTTATTGGGGGGGATCGTAATTCAGCTTATACCAACCATGCCGGCTAGTTTGCCAAAGAATCCGGGGGCAGTTTCGTCGTGCTTTTGACCAGGTGGTCGACCGTGGTCTTCCAATCCATAATGAAGAAGACCAAGAACAGTAGCGTTTTCATGAGTGGCCAGTTCAGAATCAATGCCAGGTGCAAAAGTAGCTTTGCGGACTGGCATCCCAAGTACTTTGGAGGCAACGTTCTCGATGCCGGGAAGTTTAGAACCCCCTCCTGTCAAAAGAATCCCTCCTCTGAGTTCGTCGGGGTCGAGCAGGTTACCAAGTTCCTTGCTGATAATCTCAAATAACTCGACTACCCGCACATGGATCACATCGGAGATCGCTTTTTTGGGGATCGAGCGGTCTCCGATTGTCTTGTTTCCGATTATCCAGACATCTTCGTCCGCGTCACTGGGGTCGGGGCTGGCTTTTCCGTGCTCGATTTTGAGTTTTTCCGCATAGGGCTCGAGTACACGCAAGCCCATGCTCAGGTCTCCGGTCACATGATCCCCACCAACGGGAATAACTCCAGTGTATGCGACATATCCTTGGCGGTAGAGCGATAGGTCGGTTACCCCAGCACCCAGGTCGATCACGAGCACCCCTGCCCTTCTTAGATCGGGCCCGGCCATCATGGTCGAGGATGCAATCGAGGAAAGGATCAGGTCGGCTACTTCAAGGGCAGCGTAATTGGTAATGACACAAAGGGCCTGGCGGATAGCTTGGTCGTCCCCATCTACGGACCAATAGCCTAAGTCGACTTTCTTGCCAATCATTCCGACCGGATCGTCCACGGCATGGCCGTCTAGCAAGATCGGAGTTCGGATGTGATGAACATAAGAACGCCCAGTTTCAGGTTGCCTATGTTTTGCTTCGGCGGATGCACGATCAAGATCGGATACAGATACCCGGTTTTCCGAAGAACTTACGGAGGACGAACCAGTCAGCATCTGTCCACGGAGGTGAATGCCAGTTTGGGCAAGATAAACTGAATCAACGGTAGTGCCCGACATTTTCTCCGCTTCCTCTAGGGAGGCATGGACGGCATCAGCAGCCTTCCGGAAATCAACGATTTCTCCTTTGCGCATACCTTCGTTCGGTCGCGAGGCCATACCAACTATGCTCAGCTTTCCGTTTTCAGTTACTTCACCAACTAAGGCTTTCGCTTTAGAGGTACCAATTTCTACGGCTCCGATAATTTTGCTCATGATAGGTTTCCTCGTTTTGCGTTAAGTTCCTTTGAATTGTCTTAAATTTTGGCAAAGACAGATCGGCCATGTGATAGATCAATCGAGTCGATTTCCGGACTTGCCCGGAGCTTGGGTTCAAGAAGTAGATAATGAAGCCGTCGCATTTGAACAGCATAGTTACCGGGACTAAATCGGAGGTTCAGAACTCGTCCGGAACGAATCCGCACATGGGCACCAGGATCGGTTTCGTTTGGTCGTTCGTAAGACACCACCTGCCAATCACGGTAAATCGCAGGATATTCCCGGCGAACCAAATCAAGCAGTGGAGCAACGGCTGGAATTCCTTCCAACCGCTCGTAGCCAGTGCCTATCTTCTTTGATCGAAGAAGAGAAGAAGCGACGCGCAGGGATGGAAGCAGGGATAAGGTAGAGGGAGGATAAGCCGTGCCGAGGTAAATGGTTCCATCGGATGAAACGAGCCAATCCTCAAAACCACCGGTTTTGGAACCAAGACGCAATACGAGGATCGGGTCTCTTTCCTTAATCTCGATCCGAAGGGTATCCGGGAATTCCCGGCTCACCTGGGCAAAGGAAATTTGATCTTCCGTCATGAGGGATTCCTGCATTTTGTCAATATCCAGTTCCATTAGAGTGCGTCCCCGCAGGGGGCCAAACCAATTCGAAAACCAACCCTCAGAGAGTACACCGTCCGATTTGAAACTGATCTCGGATATGGGAACTCCTGGTCCGGTCAAGTCAATCGGGCCAGTATCGGAACGGGTAAGCTTATCGATCCACCAAATACCGTATCCAAGCGAGCATAAAAGGAAGACTAAGAGCAAAGAGCGGGAAAGCGAGGATAGCTTCTTTCGAAGTGCCGCACGGGATGCTGGGCGACGCGAGGATTTGGGTGCCAGTTTCTTCCAACCGGTCCCCGCTGAATTTTCTTTTTTTACTTTCTTTCTCATGAGCTGTGGAGTTTAGGCAGAAAGAAGGGATCCTCGTGAGAAACGTTGGAATGCAGGCTCCACGAGACGGTTCGTTAAGCGGTCAAAGTCATACCCTGCACAGGATGCACTTTTCGGTAATAAACTTGTCGCAGTAAGCCCAGGAAGAGTATTGATTTCCAGAAAGTGAGCATTTCCGTCTTCGCAAATGATGAAGTCGACCCGGGCGAAGTCCCGGCAACCACAGGCATCAAAGGAAATGAGGGCAAAGTCTCGAAGCATAGTCTCGATTTCGCAGGATAATACAGCTGGATAGCGGTACTCGGTTGAACCAGAGGAATATTTTCTTTCATAGTCGTACACGCCTCCAGTCGGAATGACTTCAACGACTCCGAGGGCTGATCCCCCAAGAATGCCAAGGGTGACTTCGCGGCCAAAAACCCGGTGTTCGATCATCCAGTTCCCAGGTGCGATTGACGTAAGGGCCTCTCTTAATTCGTCAGGTCCATTGACAACATGAAGAGCAACGCTACTTCCTTGGTCCGTGGGCTTAAGTACAAGATCGGGCCCCAATTCGCTTACCGTATGTTCAATGTCTACGCTCGAGGGATCAGAAAACAATAGATCAGGAGATACCCGAACGCCAGCCGCACGGACCGCTTCCTTTGAGAGGTGTTTGTCCATGCACAACCTACTCGCTTCTGGTCCACTTCCCGAATAGGCAAACCCAGCTTTTTCAAGAAGAGTCTGAAGGGCTCCATCTTCTCCAAAGGTTCCGTGTATCGCAGGGAAAACAATGGTTTCAGCAGGGTCAGGACCAATGGGCAGAGCTTCCTCGGTCAGGTCGACCATTTGGGTACTAAAGGATTTTGCAAGGGATTCGGTAAGAGCTGATCCCGTGGCAAGGGAGACTTCTCTTTCCGGTCCGATACCGCCTGCAAATACGGTTATGCTTGGTTCTTTGTTCATTGGCTTTGTTGTTCAGGATAAATATTCTTTCCAGGATTTCCCCATAAGTGTGACTTCGGGTTCTAGTAGGTGACCGTTGCTCTCTTTGACTCGGTCCCGTACGCGCTTAATGAGAGCGATGACTTCCTCGGCTGATGCACCTCCATCGTTCACGATGAAATTAGCATGTAAATCAGATACTACCGCACCTCCCTCGCGCTCCCCTTTCAATCCAACTTGGTCGATGAGTAAACCGGCCGAAACATCTTCGGGGTTACGGAAAATACAACCGGAACTCGACTCCTTTGGCTGAGTCTTTCGTCGCTTGCGGGCAAGCTTATCGATTGCATTTCGAATAGCCCGGTGATCAGAACGCCCTTCCGAGCGTAGCTTGGCTCGAAGGGCAATGCCTTCGTAGGCCTCCTTGCAATATCGGTATCCGACATCCAGATCGGAGCCGGGGATTTGCCTGATCGATCCATCAGGCAAGAGGAAGGATACCCACTCAACCAGATCGAAGGTTTCCCATCCCATGGCACCAGCATTCATGCGCAGAGCCCCTCCCAAGGTTCCGGGAATGCCTTCCAAAAATTCAAATCCTTTAAGTTCATTCCCACATGCGAATTTGCATATTTCCTTGAGTCTTGCTCCAGCTCCAACCACGAGTGTGTTATCTGTTCGACGACTGATCTCTTTCCAAAAGGGGCCTCGTAACCGAAGAACAAGTCCGCCAAATCCTTCGTCTGGGATGATAAGGTTCGATCCCCGTCCAATCATGGCACGTTGTATCCCAAAGAGATTGCATGCTTCCACGATAGTACGTAAATCCTCAGAATGAGCGGGCTCAGCATACCAGCGAGAAGCCCCACCGACGCCGATGGTCGTCTTGGATGCGAGCGGCTCCTCCGACACCAAGGGGGTTAAGCCTGAAAGCCGGGTGGAAAGGTAATGAGCAAAGGCGTTGTGTTTGTCTCCGTTTGCCTGTTCCCATGAAGCAAAGGCATGTGCCCAGCGCTCTAAGTCACCCGCCCCGACGAAAAGAACCTGATCTTTTTCCAACCCCGTTGGTGCAGGTCCAATGGCCTTTCGTAATTCCGAAAACTCGGAAAAGATTCGTGTACGGTCCCGTAACCGGGGAGGGAGATATCCCATGAGCGTTTCTGCTGAACCAGCTTGATTAAATTTTTCAAAGGCTCCGTAAGTAGGCATGAGGTGAAGATCATCGGCTTGCGATAATTCCTCAGCTAAGTGCTCCGCCAATGCTTGGGTACGGGAAAAACGATGGGGTTGGAATACGACTTGAAGAAGATGATCGGGCAGCTGAAGTCTTCGCTGACTCAAAAACGCCCGGATTTCGGTCGGATGGTGTGCATAGTCTTCGACCACGCTCCGGCTTTGCGAATCATGAAGCACGGATTGCCTGCGTTTCATTCCAGGGAATTTTGAAAAATCTACCCCCGAAAGGTCGATATCCATCGATTCTCCAGCGGCCAAAGCAGCCCGCTTGTTTGATTCGAAATAGCTAGCCGGATCTGCTAGGGGCTCAAAGGGTAAGAGACTCTGAGATGGATGAGATCGGGCCCATTCTTCAAGTTCCGTACCTTGGGGGATGATCAAGCAATCCTTTGTCCGGCTGAAAAGGCCTTGAAAAGTGGAAGCAAGAGAGTCACTGGAGTCGTAACGGTCAACATGGTCCCAATCGCAATTCAAGGCAAGAGTCGTGGTGGGTGAAAAGGCTTCAATGGTTCCGTCACTTTCATCTACTTCGAGAATGACCCATGATTTACCGATAAATTTCCCGGGGGGTAGAGATTCGTCTCGGAAGCATCCTCCGACCAAATAAGAACAGGGAAAGCCAACTTGCTCCAGTGCCCATACGAGCATTCCAGTGGTTGTCGTCTTTCCATGGCTTCCAACAACGGCAAGAATTTTTCTGTGAGCCGTAAATTTAGCGAGAAATTCTCCGCGACGGTAAACGGGTATACCTTTCTTAATCCAAGGAGAAACTTGGGCACCATCTGCTGAAACAGCACTCGACCGGATCACGCAATCTGGTTCGTCCGTCGGAATAGGTTCACCCAAAATTTCGACCCCTTCTCCGAGTAGCCGTGATCGGAGAGGTTCGGTAAAACGATCATCGTAAGCCTCGACTTGAATGCCCGCTCCCTGGAGATACAGAGCGAGAGGAGCCATCCCCATCCCTCCGGCACCCAGTAAAAGAACTCGCTTGGGGCTTTTCATCCGACCATTCTTAGGACTCCACCCGGTAAGGAATCCCCCTGCGGGCGGTCCTTAAGTAATTGGATCAGATCAGTCGCAAGTAAACCAGCGACATCGCCTCCGTCCATTGAAAAGAGATTCCTTCGCAAGATAGCACGAAATTCCTCATTGAACATCACATCACGAATTTCATCCAATAGAATGTCTTCCATTTTATCCTCAAGGCAGACAATGCCACCTCCTTTTCTCTCGAGGAAACTGGCATTGAGGTACTGGTGATTATCAGCGGCGTGTGGGTATGGAACAAGGACAGAAGGAATGCGGCATCGAATGATCTCAGCGATCGCACCTGCACCTGCTCGTGAGATAACGAGGTCAGCGGCAGAGAGAACGGCATTCATTTCGTCGGTAAAGGGCACGAAACGACTGGTGATTGTCTGGCCAATGGGGCCTTCAAGTTGAACAACTCCTGAGCTTTCCTTGTTCATTCCGGTGAGGCAATAAGTCGAGATTCCTTCTTTTGCTAACTCTTCAATATTTTGCTTAACCCAGCGGTTAAGGGAAGTCGCTCCTTGACTCCCACCAAGAACAACAAGCAAACGTTCTCCTTGGCCAACTCCAAGTTGTTTACGAGCACGTTCACGCGGAATTCGACGGAATTCCTGTCGCAGTGGATAACCGATGTTTTGAATAATCTCGGGTGAAATACCTTCGAGCTGCATCCCTTCGGGTAGATACAGACGGGTGGAGCGCTTGGCCAAAAAACGAACTGCTTTACCCACAGCACGGTTTGCTTCGTGAATGAAAACAGGCATGCCTTTCATGCGTGCCGCCATGGCAGGTCCAAAAGAGGAAAAGCCACCAAATCCAACAATCGCATCTGCTCCGATCTTTTTGTAAAAACGGTAAGATCTCCAAAAGGAAAGGGCAAAACCACAAACAAATCGAAGGAGACCAAGGGGTGATTTAATCAAGGGTGCTCCAGGCATCGCGACGAAGGACAATTTCGGATACTTGCTCGATAGCCGATCATCCACTGCCTTCTGACTGATAAATAACCAGCATGGACAACCTTTTTCCTCCAAGCTTTGTGCTAAGGCGATTCCAGGAGTCAAGTGACCACCGGTACCTCCGCATGCGATGACGATATTTCTCATAATTCTCTGGGTTTGAGAGATTTTGGGTTATCCCAACGTCTGAAAACATTGATGATTAGACCGACAAAAATAAAGGTTACCATCAGGTTTGATCCCCCGTAACTAATGAAGGGCAAAGACATCCCTTTGGTTGGCATCGATCCAGTAACTACACCAATATTAATGATGGCTTGCAGAGATACGAAAAGAAGAGCTCCAGTCGCCAATAAATATTCGTATAACCTGGGAGCTTGTAGCAACCGCCAGGATACGCCAACGAACATCAGAAGGAAACAAAGAAGGATTCCCAATGTGTAGATCAAACCAAGTTCTTCCCCAATTACTGGCAAAATAAAATCTGTGTGAGCCTCGGGTAAGAAATGAACTTGTTGCCTACCCATGCCCAAACCCACTCCGTTGACTCCGCCTACGCCGAAAGCCAACATTCCTTGCCACAATTGCCAAGCACTGTCGTTGGCGTTCGCCTCGACATCTAAAAAGGAAGTTACACGGCGAATCCGGTGCGGATCAAAATATACAAGAATAGAAAAAGCAAAGATCGCTAAGCCAACAGAAGGTAAAAGCCAGCGCAGACTTGTTCCAGCTTGAAACATCATGGTGGCGGCCACTGCACCACATAGAAAACAGGTCCCGAAATCAGGTTGTAGAATAATCAGTCCGCACATGGAACCGATCAGGACGGAGGGGACGGCAAATCCATAAAGGAAGGATTTGACCTCTCTTTGCCGCGAGGAAAAATAAGAGGCTAGTGCAAAAACCAAACCGATCTTGGCAAACTCAGATGGTTGAATTCGCAAAGGTCCTAGCCCAAGCCATCTTTGGGCTCCGTTTACTTTAACCCCAAATCCAGGGATCAAAGTGAGGACGAGCCCCAACATACAAATGCCAAAAATCCACCAAATTCGCTTCCTTAGCCAATCAAGGTTCATGAAGGCGGTGTAAACTCCGACAAAGAGGGAAAGGCTTACCCACATAATCTGCCTTGTAAGTAAGCCGTTTGGACCATGCCGGGCAGTGATACCGGCACTGTAAAGCATGACCAAACCCAAAAGCGTCAAGCCCAAGGCAACCGCGATCAAATAGATCGTTATCAAGCTGCCTGGTTTTGATACTCCTCGCTCTAGCGTTTCCTCCACCACCCTTTTATTCTCACACCAAATATTGAAAAACTTGCCCTAATTAGGGTTGCGGTTCAGCGACATCGATAATCGGTCTGTCTTCAACTTCATCTTTGAAAAAATTCTGTAAACTAGCGTCCGGATTCTCGATGGGCGGTGCGGATGGTTGGGAACTTGGGTCCGATACAACTAAGCTTTGTCCGATGCTTATTCTCCCTGAATCCGCAAGGTTGTTCCACGCCATGATCTGCTTCACAGAGGTGCCGTAGATAGCTGATATTCGGGTAAGGTTATCTCCTTTCTTAACCACATGCGTAAGAGAACCTTCAGGTACAACTGTGGGTAAAGGAGAGGAAATCGGTGCCGATCCACTACCAGGTATAACCAAGACCTGTCCAGGGCGAATGATCGAGGTTTTATTCAAGTTATTGGCTTGAAAGAGAGCGTTCAGGCTAACCCCTTGGGATCCTGCTATGCGAGAGAGACTGTCCCCAGCCTGAACAACATAGGAAGATCCATCTGTTGGAATAGTAACGGGTGGAGCAACCGATGCAGCCGATGTTGTTGGAGCACCACCAGCTGGCAAAATAATTTCCTGACCAATCGCCAATTTCGAGTTTTTGTCCATGGACGGATTCCCAGAGAGTAGTTGAGTAAGGGAGACATTATTCTTGCGGGCAATCCCCCAAAGCGTGTCTCCTCTTTGAACTTTGTAAACCGTTACATCGGTCGGGACGAGATTGATCGGCTGAGGTTGTATGAGATCAGGTAGCGGATCAGGTTCAATCGGTGATTGTCCCGGAACAATGATTTCTCCCGGTTCAGGACGAGTCGGGTTAGCGAAAATCGGACCCGATGGAGGAATTGGGCTAGGCACAGGTGCAACTGGTTTGGTAAGTCCTTCATTAAAAGCTGGTTTGTCTTTGGGAATTACCTCGGGAGCGGGAGGATCTTTCTCCGCAGTTTGACAACCTGGTTGGAACATCACGAGTAGTATTACCACGACGTGAAGAGACAGAACGATTCCGAATATCTTTGTGAGTTTCATGTTTACCTTCTTTGCTGGTGTAGGGGTCAGTTAATTCTTTCTTGAGTAATGCCGGAAACGGCTTTATTCAAATCGAAAACGGCTTCAATAAATGATTTTCCCCGTTCCGAATAATTCGCATAACAATCAAAACTTGCAAAACCGGGGCTAAACAAAACATTTGTTTGTTCCGTAACTTGTTCATAGGCTGCAATAACAGCTTCTTTAAGGGTATTGCAAAAGGTTGCCAAAATTCCTTCTTTGTTCAAGATCACCTTGAGCGTTTCGCCCATTTCACCAAAAAGGAAGGCTCGTTTGACAAAGGGTTTCACTAGGTCGACAAGTTTCCCCGAGTCACTCCCTTTGGCACGCCCTCCACCTATCCAGAAGAGATTACCTGAGAAATTTTTGCACGCAGCAACTGTCGCCGAAGTATTCGTCGCCTTTGAATCATTCCAAAAAGTCGCTTGACCAACTGTTGCTACCTTTTCTAGTCGGTGGGGTTCGGGTGAGTAGTTAAGGATTGCACGTTGAAACAAATTTTTCGAAATCCCTCGCGAATGGCAAAACTGCCAGGCAATCGACAAGTTTTCAAGTTGAGGATAAGATTTCATGAAGTGATCGGGAGGCAAAAAGGAAGAGTCAACTTCGTCCCGCTCAACCACATTCACTTTTTCGGATAGTTTGTGTTGCAAAATTTGGGATTTTTCAAAAACACTTCGCCCGATCCATGACTCATTGCCGGATGCATTTTTCAACAACTGCTCTTTGGACATGAAGTACTCTTCAATCGAAAGGTGATGGTCTAGATGATCCTCTTCAAAATTTGTCCATAATACGCTGCTCGGACGAAGATTCTCAAGTCCCTGCGCCTGGAAGGAACTAACTTCAAGAAAAACAAGGGGCTCGGGGTCAAGTCCTCGGGCAATCAATTCGCAAAGGGGTAACCCAATATTACCGGCTTCAACCGCGGATTTGCCCGCTTCCTTCCAAATTCTTCCAAGTAGGGTCGTGAGGGTCGTCTTTCCATTAGTACCCGTAATCGCAACGATCGAGTTCGACAAAAAATAAGATCCGAAATCAATTTCTCCGTAGCATTGGACATTAGCATCCCTTGCTAAAGTAAGCCATCTATGATCAGGATGAAATCCTGGGCTGTAAACGACGATCGAGCTAGCTCGCGCTTCGGTCTCACCAAAGTCGCGGCTTTGCTCGTCGTACGTTATGTATTCCCATTCAAGTCGGTCCAACAGGGCACCCACCCCGCGACCGGTAACACCCGCGCCCAGAACTGCAACAGGTTTCCCCCGCAGTTTCTCTAAATTTTTTAGTTTCGATATCATACTACCTTAACTTTAGCGTAGCTAACCCGATGATCGCAAAAAGAAGTGATAGTATCCAAAATCGTATCACGACCTTTGTTTCCTTCCATCCTTTGAGTTCGAAATGATGATGTATCGGTGACATGAGAAAAATTCTTTTTCCGCGGCTTTTGAATGAAGCTACTTGCAAAATTACTGAACCGGCTTCCATTACGAATATTCCTCCCACGATGACCAAGGTAAGCGGTTGGTGAATCATCAAGGCAATGACTCCTACCAATCCCCCGATCGCCAATGATCCGGTATCCCCCATGAATACTTCCGCGGGATGGGCGTTGTACCAAAGGAAGGAGAGGCTTCCTCCCAACAATGCCGCACAAACAACTGCTAGCTCTCCTGTCCCGGGAACAAAACTGATCATGAGGTACTCCGAAATAAGGTAATTCCCCGAAGCATAGGCCATGATCCCATAGGTTAGGGCTACTGTTACTGTGCAGCCGATTGCGAGTCCATCTAATCCATCCGTAAGGTTGATTGCATTGCTTGAACCGCAGAGGGTCAGCATGAACAAAATGAAAACGAGAATGACATTCATCCCTTGCACTACGACGTCTTTGTAAAAGGGAACCCATAACTCGAGCATCTTTGTCGAACTCCCTTCCGCTTTTCCTTGCACCCCGGTAAGAATATCCGCCAATGGACCCAATAAGATTAAGAGAACGACTAGGGTTGTAAGGAGTTGACCGAGCAACTTGAATCTGCCCGGTAATCCTTTGCTGTTCTTTTTTGAAATCTTCAAATAGTCGTCCGCAAATCCGACTAAAGTTAATAGAAAATAAGTTACAATTGCCGTAACAACATATATATTTGGTTCCGCCCATAATAGAGTAGAAAGCAAAACCGTTCCAAAAATGAGAAGCCCCCCCATGGTTGGAGTCTTCGCCTTTCCTTCGTGCAATTCGGCTAGTTTTCCAACTTCCTCTTTTTCCCGAAATGCTTGCCTTGCTCCAAAGGACTGGAGTCCACGTATGAGCCTCGGCCCTAAAACAAAACCAAGTAAAAGAGCTGTAATCCCCGCGAATATAGCACGTACAGATATAAATTGAAATAGCCTCAGCGGGCCAAGCCAATCTTCTGCAAATTGCAGATAGCTCAGCATTCAATATCATCCCCCATCTCTCTTTGGTCAACTGCCCAAGTCGGCAAGAGGCTTTCTAGACGGTTAAGCCTGCTGCCTTTAAATAAGACCGCTCCATCAAAATCCTCCACCAATGCAACGGCATCTTCAACATGAGGAAATACCAGCACCTGATCATCACCTGCTCCAGTATCCAATATACCTTCGGCCATCCAAGCAGCTTTTTCTCCAATTAGTATGATACGGTCTTTTTGATCAACCGAGATGCTACGGCCAACTTCCTCATGAAGGCGGGGACCGTCATCACCAAGTTCTTCCATTCCGCCCAAAACATACAACTTAGGAACATTTGGGCATTGAGTGGAAAAGAATTCGATGGAATCTTTCATCGAAGACGGATTCGCATTATAGCAATCTAGAAAATAGGTTCGCCCTCGGCCTTGGAAGCGGGTGCCTCTCAAGGCCGAAGGACGATATTGGGGTAGGCGATCGGAAATTTCTTGGACTGAAACACCCAGCTCGAAGGCAGCCAATACGGCCAGCGCAACGTTCCTCCCCATTCCCGCAGAAACTGCGGGCAATGGAAGAGAAAGAAATGGAGACCCGTGGCGCCAAAGCCCTAGCATCCACGAGCCTCCATTCTTGTTTGTTTCAGTCCAAATGGAGTAAAAAGCTTCGTTCCTCCGTGGTTCACGCGGAGGCTTCCCTTCCTTTAGGACAAGATAATTTTCCCCTGTTTCACTTTTTTTCGAGAAAAGATCATAGGACAGACAGTCTTCCGGAAATAATACGAGGGGATCTGATTCCAAGCTGTCAAAAAGCATTGCCTTTTCTCGGGCAACGTTCTCGACGCTCCCTAGACCTTCGAGGTGTGAATGTCCAACTAAGGTTACAATCACCAAATCGGGTGAAATCGTACGGGCCAACATACTCATTTCCCCAATTCCGTTTATACCTGCTTCCACGACCGCGAACCTGTGGGTATCGTCGTTCATCCGAAGGACTGTCAAGGGTACTCCGAGATGATTATTTAGGTTTCCTTCAGTGGATAGTGTCCGATCTCTTCCCATCAGTAAGCCAAGAGTATCTTTTGTAGAAGTTTTCCCACAGCTCCCAGTGATTCCAACTACAGAACCATTAAAACTCTTTCTATGTCCTCGTGCAATTCGATGAAAAGCAGAAAGAGTGTCCTCTACAACCAATTGCGGAAGTGAAACACCTAAATCAACTTTTTTTACGAGTGCGGCTCGAGCACCTTTTTCCGCTGCTTTTTCCAAAAAATCATGACCATCCCGTTCCGCTTCAATCGCTACGAACATTTCACCTTCTCTAATTGATCTGCTATCAATTGAAAAACCGGAAATCAAGCTATTCGGCTTGCTTTTCCATCCTCCACCCGACCATTCGGCCAAAGAATCTGAATCAAAGCTCGGCATTATATCGAAAGCATTTTTGCGCTCAGTAATTCACCCGCGACCAAACGGTCATCAAATGGAATCGCGGTATACTGAACCTCCTGGAAAGTCTCGTGACCTTTTCCAGCTATCAAAACGGTATCTTTGTCTTGGGCAGCATCTAAGGCTAGACTAATTGCCCTTCTTCTGTCCTCCACAAAAGAAACTTTGGCACCTTTGGCTAAACCTTTGCGCATATCCTTAAATATATTGATCTGAGATTCGGTTCGCGGGTTATCCGCTGTCGCCCATACCCTATCTGCTCCAGCACAGGCAACCCTTGTCATCTCCAGACGCTTTCCCTTGTCTCGATCTCCACCACATCCAAAGACTAAGTGTAATTTTCCTTCCGTACACTCCTTCAACATACCGAGGGCATTGCGCAATGCATCTGGTGTATGGGCATAATCCACGACAACCTTATAGTCCTGACCACGCTCAACTGATTCCATCCTTCCGTCGACTCCTTCAAAGGCCCCTATTTTTCGAACCGCATCGGACACAGAGTGCCCTAAGGCATGTAATATAGCGAATGAGGCAAGCACATTCATTACATTATACCTTCCGATTAACGGGCTTGTTACCATCATCGAGCCAAAAGGTCCTTCGAAAATGAACTCTGATCCATTTGATTGAAGGTTTAGGTTCTTCGCCCGAAATGAATTATGATCTCCAGAGCCAAACGACAAAACCTGAACATGCGGGGGAAGTTCTTCCATCAAGCGCCTGCCATAAGGGCAATCACCGTTTATGACTGCAACCTTTGGTAGGCTTCCGTTATCACCATTGAAGATTTTTCTTTTTTCACGGAAATAACTTTCCATATTTTGATGATAATCCAAATGGTCTCGGGTGAGATTGAGGAAAACAGCAACTTCAAGTTCCAAAGATGCCACTCTGGACTGGTGAATCCCGTGAGAACTGACTTCCATAACTGCCTCAGAGCATCCCGCTACAAGCATACTCCTCAGCAAGGCATACAAATCAGCTGATTCTGGAGTTGTTTTAAATGATGGCACCTCTCTGTCCCCCAAATGATATCGAACTGTACCGATCAAACCAACAGGCCTTCCAGGTCTTTCCATGAGGTGACGAACAAGTGTGCTCACAGTGGTCTTCCCATTTGTCCCAGTAACTCCCACCACACGAATAGACGAATCAGGCGATCCGTGGTATCGCTTAGCAAATTGTGCGAGGGCCAACCTTGAGTCATTTACCTTCACTCCTGTTACTCCTGAGGGTAATTCAAGCTCGTCGGTTTCGCTAACGATTACATTCGCTCCCCGGTCAATGGCTTCCTGCAAATAATTATTTCCATTTGTACGAAGGCCAGGTAAAGCAAAGAATGCTGAATTAGGTGTCACTCGTCGGCTATCGGTAACTAATCCATTTACTTGAGCTAGTCCATCTCCCTTAACACTACCTGCCTGGCGTTCCATCAAGTCTTTCAACCTAACCTTCCCAAGGAGTCTTTCATGGATTCGCTCCATGCTTTCTTTGTTTTGTTTTTTTGTCTTCATTTTTCTAGGCAAAATATTATAACGCGGACCGTGTACTTCTCTTTCGTTGAGCAAAGGTCTTTGGTTCCTTGGGGTTTGGCTTTAATCCAAGATAGGCAATAATTCCCTTCCCCACTCTCTGAAATGCAGGAGCCGCAACCACTCCACCATATCCTGTACGACCTGTTTTCATTTTAGGTTCGTCTACTACAACCGTGATGACGATCTGAGGGTCCTCGGCTGGAAAAAAGCCTACAAATGATGCAACATGGTGACGATTCGAATACTGACCTTCAATGAGTTTCTTAGTGGTGCCAGTTTTTCCTGCTATGTCAAAACCATCGATTCGGGCCTGTGCTGCCGTCCCTTCGGCAGAGACAACACTTACCAACATCTCTGTAACCGAGTCAGTAACCCCTGATGCTATAACCCGTCTTACTGGCTTTGGGTTAAACGATACAACCGTCTTCCCTTCGCTATCAAATATTCTATGGATAAATTGTGGCTTCATTAAAATCCCACCATTTGCCACTGCACCCATAGAAGAATGAACCTGCATGGCCGTTGCACTAACTGCATGCCCCATTGGTAGTCTCGTAATCGTCAACCCATCCCATCTCTTAGGGTGATGCAATACACCTCTACTCTCGCCTCCTATGCCGAAATTAGTTTTCTGGCCAAACCCAAAGGCCTTGCAATAATCATAAAGCCTTTGTGAGCCTAGCATTATACCAAGTTGTGCCGCACCTCGGTTACTAGATTTCTGTACTACTTTGCTTACCGAGATCTTCCCTAGATCATGGTGATCACTGGGTAACCTCATCCTCCTAGATCCCCTTTGTACGGTTGCAATCGAGCAATCAATTAAATCATCAGCGTCAACCAACCCCTCATTCATCGCACCCGAAACCGCAACGATTTTAAATGTAGATCCTGGCTCGTAGACATCTGCTAGTGCCCGGTTACGTTGCTGACTGTGATCGGCTTTATTAAATTTATTGAGGTCAAAATCAGGAACATTACCTATCGCCAAAACATACCCTGTCTTCGGGTCGCTAACGATAATACTAGCGCTTATCGGTTCATATTCCTCAACAATGGCTTTCAGTTCTGTTTCAACTATATCTTGGATCATTCGATCAATACTCAATTCAACATTCAGCCCGTCCCTTGCCTGCACTTCGAATGATCTGTGCTGTGGCATTTCGCGCCTTTCTCCATCCTTTTCACTTTCACGCCAACCGTCTTGCCCTTTTAAGTAATAATCTGCATGGCTTTCGGTCCCCATCGCTGCAACACCCTCTTTGTTGACGAAACCAAGAAGGTGTGAAGCTAAATTCTTATTTGGATACAGTCTCGAATGCTTAAAGTTTCCGTAAACTCCTTTTATCTCTAGTTTTCTAATTTCCCGATAAACATCTTCCTCAACCTCATCTTTCAACTTTACCCACCTAACTTTCTTTAATGCCATATCTTCGGTTCCGCTGCGCCTAATTAAATTTTTAGCGGCCGTACGAATGTCATCGGGGTTCACATCTAATAAAACAGCCAACCGATCAAACTTGACCCAATCATCCTCTTTAACCGAATGCGGGTCCATCCCGACTTCCACGACAGATCTAGTTGTTGCAAGCAGGTTGCCCTTTGAATCAACTATGTCACCACGTCGAGCTTTGATTTCGATAAAGTTTTTGCGTGCTTGATTAGCAAGTTCAGTGTAATCGTCTCCTTTAAAAACTTGCAGATACACTAATCTTCCACCGAGGGAACAGAAGGCGAAAGTGACAGCAAAGAAAGTAAGGTAAAAACGAAAAGGAGAGATGAAGAGACTTTTCATCCTACCGAGTCCCAGCAAATTCCCCTTGAGAACCCATACGATTATTCACCGCTCGTTTAGTTGGCGACCCAAGTCTCCTTGTAACATCCGATTGTGAAACATGAATGGTCTGTTTGGCACTCGGCATATGTAACCTACCTGATACCATAGCAGCCAAAGTCGAAGGACGCATAGAACGGGACTTATCCCCTCTCAAATCCTGAACCTCTCTGGACAAAACCTCCCTGCGGTCTTCCAATATCCGACAATGCTTGGCAACTTTGGAAATCTCCATCCTCATCCATACGATACCCAATGCCCCTAGACCAAATACGAATGCAGCGACCACGGTAAGAACCAATGGCAAGCGACTTCTGCTTTTCTTTTTAGCCATTATAAGTTGGGTTGACTAAGCTTTCGGAGAACCCGCAATCGAGCGGACCTACTCTTGGGGTTACGTTTTACTTCATCTTTGGTCGGAAAAATAGCCTTGGACTGAAACAGCTCTGCATAGGCACAGCGGTCCTGCTGATACCTCGAATCGCCACGATGCTCGGGTCGACCAGCCATCTTCCTCATAAAGCGCTTGACCATCCTATCCTCTAGCGAATGAAAGGATATCACAGCAAGTGTCCCACCAACTTTGAGCGTACGAAAGGCTTTGGGCAAGGCTAGTGCAAGTGACTCAAGTTCTCCATTGATAGCTATCCTAATACCCTGAAAGGTTTTAGTCGCTGGGTGAATACGCTGTCTTGATTTAGTTCCACCAACCGCCTTAGATACTACTTCTGCTGCGCTCATGGTGCGACCCAACTCACCCGAACCCCGAGCGTCTATAATTGCATTAACCACCCGATTCCACCTGCGCTCCTCTCCATACTCGCGAACTGCACGAACAAGGCTCTCCCGGGAAGCAGTTTCGAGGAAATCGGCAGCACTCTGCCCTACCCTCGGATTTAACCGCATGTCAATCGGAGCATCTAAACGAAAGGAAAAACCTTTACCTGGCTCCATCAACTGAAAGGAAGAGATACCCAAGTCCATCAACACCCCATCAAATTCATCAGGGGAGCATACCTTATCCATTTCCTGAAAACTCAGGTCATTAAATTGAAAACGATCGCCAAAATCCTTGGATAGTTCCTCAGCACGGACTTCCGCGTCTGGGTCACAATCAAAAGCGGTTAGAGTGTTTGCTTCATTTGCCTTGAGAATCTCTCGACTGTGCCCTCCTCCCCCAAAAGTGAGGTCGGCATAACTACCTCCACTCGTTGGATCAAGATGATCCATACATTCCTCAAGCAAAACTGGCACATGCCCTACCATGGAAGGCAAACAGACGAACTCAACAGACCCA
>Ga0055584_100001177_pt1 | contig 25719 bp, 21 predicted proteins | sample OSDHelmetaG_FD_58716 | JGI IMG/M metagenome (GOLD analysis project Ga0055584, IMG submission 58716) | Pelagic marine sediment microbial communities from the LTER site Helgoland, North Sea, for post-phytoplankton bloom and carbon turnover... | ecosystem: Environmental > Aquatic > Marine >...
TTTGCGGTTGGGTTTGAGCTGCCAATGGGAGCATACGGTGCGGGATTCGAAAGGGGATCCATGCTCTTTGTGAAGGGAGCGAGACCGGGTGATCCCTATAAGCCGTTCTTTGAGTCTCTCGAATATGGTGGCTCTTTTGTTGGGGATCCCCCGAGCATTCAGGAAACTCTCATAGGCAGATTCGGTCTTGGCGAGCATCCGCAATTCTCCTGGCTGACGGGTATAACGGTTCCGCTTTGGCTGGTCTTGCTCATCGTGTCTGCTGCCCCAATTCTTCTCGTGCTGGCCCGCCGTTCGCATGCGGTTCCAGATGAAGCAGGGGAGTAAAACCGATCACCTCAGCAAGCGAATCGTGAACGGATACCGGTAGTTTTCACCTCGGCTCACAGCGAGGGCGCCGATGATCGTGTAAATGACGTCGCCAATTGCGATAGCGATAATCAGGGGGATTGCGATGACCAAACCGATCACGGTGATGGCAAGGATCCCCGCCGCTAAGGCGTAGAGTGTCATCGAGATCTGGAAATTCAGGCTTTCCAGGGCCTGGATTCGCACATACTCGCTTTCGTCTCGTTTGATAAGCCATACGAGAAGAGGTGCCAGAATGTGACCCATGGGAACCCCGATCCAACCAGCTACTGACGCGAGGTGTGCCCCGATAGCCCAGGTTCGGTCTTCTGCTCTCGGCAGTGAGTTTTGTCCTGTTCTGGGCGGGTAGAAGTCGTCTGCAGGTCGTTTGGTTTCCGATTCCATGGCCCTAGGATACCGGAAAAATGAAATCGAGCAGATACAATTCGTCGTCGCGTTTGTATCGACTCAGCCTTCGAGATTTTTGCGGAGGACCGCCATCGTCTCTTTCTGGCGCTTCTCGACAAACGCGCGCGCCGTTGCTGCTTTCGCCTTCGCCTTTTCTGGGTTCGTAGCCAGATCGAGGACGGTCGAAGCGATTTGTTTCTGATTCTCTTCCGAATCATGGTCGAAAAGCCAATCGTCCAGGCCAATGTCCTCCCACATGTATCCCTTCGTAGTCTGCTCGGCGAAACGGCAGACAATCGCCGGAATCCCGTGTCCGATACACATGATCGGAGAGTGCATTTCGTTTCCAAAAAGGCCAGCACTCTGCAGGTAGACGCTGATGGCTTCGCCCGTGAGCCAGTAATCTGGCCGCCAGACAACGCGATCAAGAATCTCTTTGGGAAGCTTGTCGACGATCTCCTCTTTTCCGACCTTCATCTGGGTGCGGTCTTCAGGGCAGACAAGGATTTTCAAATCAGTTTGCTTGATCACCTCGATGATCGCTTCCCGCAGCGGAGCATGATCGTGCTCCTTCATCTCTTCGTTTCGAGCGTGCTTTACTTCGTCGAACTTCCGCCCCTCTTTGATCGTCCAGTAGGGCGTGTATCGGAGGCGAGGAATGCAGCAGAGGAATTTGCCCTTCTCCAATCCGTTGGCAGAAAGAAAAGCATCGGCCTTTGCTTTGTCCCGGAGATCGCAGGCAAAAGCTCCGTCGGGCCCAAACTCCATCACCGGAGGTTTTGCGCCCAATTCCTGTGCGAGTTCGAGTGATTTGCTATCACGGAAAAACACAAATTGTGAGTTTGTTAGGACGCTGACGGACCGAGCCATCGCATCTTCAGTCCGCGTTGTCGTGGCGGAGGACTTCTTGCGAGGAAAAGTAATTCCGTAGATGCCGTAGGGCTTGCCGGTTTCCTCGCGCCATCGGATGAGATCGTTTTCCGCGACGATGGAAGCGCCGGATCCGTGAAGGAGAAAATCACATTCCGCAAAGGCCTCCTTTAATTTTTCGCTGCCCTTTTTGGCGATGCGGAGCCCGGGGAATTCACCGAGCAGCAATTCATCGACTCCGTTGTCGACATTCGAAGGCCAAAGCGTGACCTGAGCCTCCGGCAAGTGCTGGCGGAGAATACGAAGAACCCCCGGGGTGTGAGCGATGTCTCCGATGTTCACCGTCTGCCAGGAAGATCGAAGGAGGATCTTTGGGGCTTCGTTCCCGTCGACTGCCTGCACGATCGCAGTAGCAAGAGCACTGCTGCCAAGAAGGGACAGGGCTGAGCGGCGCGTGAGAGATTTCTGGCTATTCGTATCCATGCCGAAAGGTTCGCGCTTCTCCCGTTCCTATCAAGCGGACTGAATACGTGTGTCCACTCCTCCATAGGAGTGACATTACCCTGTCAGGTCGATGGAGATACCCTGTTGAGTCTTCGACCTAGCTCTATTAAATGGGTGCTTTGTCAGGGTCACTCCCCGACACAGTGGAGAGCCTTCTGCGAGCGCAGGAGTAACTTGCCGTCAGCTACGGCGGGTGTTGCGTTGAAAAGCGTGTCATCCCCTTCGATCTTATTCTGAGCGAGGACTTTGAGTCCTTCTATCGACGGTTCGATGACGAAGGTGCCGTTCGCCCGGCTGACAGCGTAGATTTTTCCGCCGGCGACGATGGGGGAGGCGTAGAAAGGTTTGCCGCGTCCTCCTGCTCCAGTCAGATCAGGGACCCGCTCCTGCCAGAGTTCATCGGCTTCGCCCGGCTTGGCCGCAAAAGCAATCCCGCCGTCGGAGATCCAGTAGAGAACTCCGTCGTGCTCGACCGGTATGGTCATGTAGGTAGCGGGCTTTTGCGTATCGTAGAGAATCTTGTCGGAAAGATCGCCTTTTCCGCCAATCTTGATCGCGACCCGTGCGGTGCGTGGGAAGCCACCGGAAACGGTGAGGGTATCGCCGCTGAGGTGGGTCGTGTTCGACATGTTACCGGGCAGATTGTATTCGGCGAACCAGCGCAGCTTGCCGGTCTCGGGATTCAGACCCCACCATTCGGCAGTCGCGGCAAAAACAAGATCGGTGCGCTCGTCGTTGACCTCGACCAGTATGGGCGAGCCGTAGGTTTGAATGAGAGCTTCTCCATCGGCGGTCCATGCGACAGAGCCATCGCTCTTTTTCAGCGCGACAATGGCATTCTGCTCTTCACCAGCCGGAACAATGATAAGGTCCTGGTAGAGAATCGGGCTGGAAGCGGATCCCCATGCCTTGGGAGAAGACAAGCTTCCGGTTCCGGCTTTCCAAAGTTGTTTGCCGTCGAGGTCGAAGGCATAGACTCCGGCTTTTCCAAAGTAGCAGTAGACGGCTTCACCATCGGTCACCGGAGTATTGCTCGCGTAGCCGTGCTCGGTGATATAGCCCTTGGCCGGATCTTCGGTGTGGTCGACCGGAACGGTTTTTTCCCACACTTTTTCACCGGTGGCGAGATCGACACGGATGAGATGGCGGAGAATCGAATCGCCTTCTCCGGACCAGGCGGTAACAAAAATGGCGTCGCCAAAAACAATCGGGCATGAGCTGCCTTCACCGGGAAGTTCGAGTGTCCAGGCGAGGCCTTCGGATGCGCTCCATTCGGTAGGAACTTTTTCATCAGAGATGCCTTGAGCATTGGGACCGCGAAATTGTGTCCAGTCGGCGTGGGCGGCGGAGAGCCCGAAGGCGAGGACGGAAGCTAGAGCAAATCGTAGAATTGAGACCATGATGCTGAATGGAACTCCTCTACGTAAGAAAAGTTTTCCAGAGAAAAGGGGAAGAAGGCCGTTTCTAGCACTGAAATCACTGCGAAGGCATGCCCGGTGGGCGCTCGGATAATCTTCGGAACTGCACCTGCTCGTAAGGTGTCTCCTTTTGCTCCTGCGTGATTCCACCGACGACACTTACATCGCCATAATCGGTGGACCGAAGCTCGGGGCGGTTGTTCCCTTTCTCGTAGAGATTCTCCTGCTTGATGGGATCTCCGTGGATTCCGACGATGGTGTATTTGTAAGCCTGAGGTCCACTCATGTGTAGGATGTGAAGATTGTTCTGGCTGTCGATGGCCTGGACGGGTTTTCTCACCGTCATGTAGTCACCAATCGGGTAGGTTTTGTAAACCATGCCGGAGTCACTGTCTTTCATCCGGAAGTAGATCGATTTGCCTCGTGCACCGTGGTAGAAAGTCATGAGAGAATACTCGCGATTGCGACCGGCATCGGGATAGCCAGGAGGAACGCTGACAATCTGGCTCCACATTGGCTGACCATCAGTGATCTGAACTGTCTGTTGCTGCGAGGTGAAAACCCGATTGATTGAGGGGAAAGTGACATTCGCTTTGACTCGATAAAGTCCAATCGTCGCCATGGGGTAGTATCTGTTGATCGTGACTTTGTGGCGATGCGTCTGCCCGGCAGCGAGCACCATGGATCGCTCGTTCTTGACGTTGGCGACAGGGGTGATGAGATGTCCGCGGCTGTCAGTAACGGAAAAGTCGAGCCAACTCAGTCCGCCTGAGTCTCCGAAAACAAGGTCGCGTCCGGTGCGGTTGACCATGATGAGCTCGCCTGAGATCGGCTCATGTGCAACGTGCAGCTTTCGGTCGAGCTTCAATTCGACCTGAATCTGAGCTTCGGCGCGCTCGGCGAAGAGCGAAATAGTGAAAAGGAGGAGAAAAATGCGTAGCCAACTCATGTCTGATCGGTGTTTCCTGCCAGCAACCGGCGGCGGTGCTCTGTTACAACTGCTAGGGGAGGAAGTTTCTTAGAAAAGAGCAAGAAAAGCAATGTGATTCTCTGCGGCTCAGGATTCAAGAAAATTGGCACACGCTGAATTTTCAGAATATTTAAGAAAAATAAGATTTTAGTTTTTCTAAAATTACTGCATAATTTATTGAATTTCTGTTTTTGTGAACCAGCTATGAAAGCTCACTGGAGTAAGATCAACGTGGCTCTTTTTCTCATCGGGCTCTTTCTTACCGGGTTGGTTGGAACGTCGACGTCGATGACGTTTCTTTGGCCGGCATACGCCGCCTTGGGGATTTCTGGAGTCTTTGCGATCGGCCTCCTTTTCAGAGAATCTACCTTTCAGCTTCCGAAATGGTCGATGCTGGCTGTGTTTGCTCTGCTGTTATACCTTTTTCTCCGAGCTATTGATTCTCCTGTCCTCTATTTTGCCAGAGAGGATGTTGCCCTGGCCGTGGCGTCCTTTCTCGCCTACACAGGATTTCTGGTTGCCTGTGACAGCATCAAGCGCCGTCGCGCTGTGGTAATGACCCTGGCATTTCTCGTTGTCGCCAATGCGGTGTTTGCGGTTCTGCAGAAAAGTTTCGGTGCCGGTATCTGGCTTTTGCCTGGGTATGAGAGAACCTCTGGCACGGAAGTTGGTGGATTGTTCAACCAGGCGGATCACTACGCTGCATTTCTCGGGGCTACAGTTCCGATCTGGCTCGGGATGACAGTCTTCAGCCGGGATGGAAACGTCTTCCGGAAAGTTTATGGCTGCTTGGCATTTGTCGCATCGGCGGGGATGGCCCTCGCGCACAGTGCGGTTGGTTGGTTGGTTTTTTCCGCCGGTGTCGCTTCTTTCCTGCTGCTGTCAGCCTTGCTCTTCTGGAACCGCTTCAAGCCCTCGGTTCGGTCAAAGGCGAAAATTCTGCTTACGGTGGTCATTTTGTTCGCGACGGCTTTGATGATGATATTCTCGGGCCCCCTTTCTGGTGCCTTGAGTCGTGATCTGCTCACCGAAGAAGGTGATACGAGTCTTCCGCTGATGTGGAAAGCGGGAGCCAAGCAAATGATGGAGTCTCCGATCATAGGGACCGGGAGCCGCTCTTCCTACATCTATGGTCGTGCGTTTCGCCCCGCCGAATTGGCTGCCGAGGTCGGAGAACCGGAATTTGTTCACAACGAATTTCTCCAGGTATTGGCCGACTACGGAATCATCGGGCTCCTGCTGGTTCTGGTTTTGTTAGGATTGCATTTCAAGAGTGGGCTCGGATTTATTCTGGCCTATAGAAAGTTCAAGCCAGCGTCTGGGGAGATGATCCAGCGCTCCAGTCATCTCGCTCTCGCGATCGGGGCTTTCTCTGCGATTGCTGCGATTCTCGCTGCGTCGATGGTTGATTTTCCGCTTCATCTCCCTGCCTTCGCGTCGCTCTTTGCGATTTTACTCGCTGTGCTCGCGGCACCGGATCCTATGGCGACAGCGACTTCCGCGGAAGATTCGAAATCCTATTTTCCCGGTGGTGTGCTTCTCTTTGCCACCCGCGTCACCGCCTTTTCCTGCGGACTTCTCATTACTGCTTTCGGCATGCGATACATGCGCAGTGAATTCCACTACGAGAAAGCCCGGATCGCTTTCGAAGAGAATCGCATCGACTTCAAGCTGATGAGACATCTCCAGACGGCGCGGAAACTCGATCCGCTGAATCCATTCGTGCTCAGCCTCAGTGCGCATGCGCAGGTGCAGGCGATCACACCGGAAATGTCATCTCCGGCGAGGAAGCAGGCGCTGGAGCAGGCTGAAGAATATTTTGCTCAGGCGCAGGTCTACTATCCGCAGGATGTCTTTGCTGCGGTTGGTCACTCTGCCGTGCTCGACGAATTGGGTCGGGGGGACGATGCCTCCCGCCGCATCAAAAACGCGCGGGAATGGGCGCCGCTTTACGGGATTTTGATCCAGGCAGAGGGTGAGCATCACCTCCGCCGCGGCGATATCGTCGATGCCGAAAGCGCTTTTCGCGAGGCTCTTGTAGCGGCGGCATTTCCTGATCGCGAGGGTGCGATTCAGGGACTCAAAACCATCGCCGAGTGGAAATTCATCGCTGCGCAAAACGGAATTCGCTGGGTTCCCGAGCAGGATCTAGAGGGCGGTGGCGATCAGCGTCTGCTGCGCGAAGTGCGGGTGCAGGAGCGCATTCTTGCAGGTCAGGCACCGGGAGGAATTCCCGAGCCGACTGATTGGACGGAAAAAGAGCCATCCGATAAAACGACCAAGACCGCGAACTTCCCCGCAAGGTAGGTCGACGGAGTAAGTTTATTCTTTGGAAGAAATAATGACCTGCTCGCCTTCGGCGGGGGTGACGACGCGATCTTCGATGCTGTGTTCCCGTATCGACTGTCGCAGCCGAATCAATGGCTCATCGCGATGTTCGTTGCTGATCGGAAAGGTCGCGTGATGCATGGGGATCATTTTCCCTGCCTGCAGATCGAGAAACGCCTTCACTGCTTCCTCGGGATTCATGTGCACCTCGCGTCCACTCGGGCAGTCATAGGCTCCGATCGGGAGCAGGGCGGTGTCAATTCTATAACGATCACCAATTTCGGCAAAGCCGTCGAAATAGGCCGAGTCACCGGAATGATAGAAGCTGTGTCCGGGCGTATCGATCACATAACCGCCGAACTCCTTTTGTGTGTCGCCAATGTAGCGAGCACCCCAATGGTGCGCCGGGGTAAAGTGAATATCCGAACCGCGAAAATTGTATAATTCCCAGTCCGACATCTCGATCAGGTTATCGTAGTCGAGTTTACGGACAACCTTTCCGACGCCGCTCGGAACAATGATCGTTTGTGAGCCGTCGACGATTCGCTTCAGCGACATTCGACAGAGATGATCGAAGTGCGCGTGTGTAATCAGGACCAGGTCGATCGGGGGAAGGTGTTCGATATCGATTCCAGGTTCACGATGGCGCTTTAGGGGGCCCATCCATTTGGCCCAGACCGGATCGATCAGGATATTGAAATTTACGGTGCGAACCAGAAAACTGGCGTGACCAATCCAGACCACTTCGATTTCCTCATCTGCCAGGGGGCGAAAGACGCGTGCCATTTCTCCGCCCGTTTCTTCACGCTTCCGCACCATCGAGGGGAAGAGATTGCCGCTGAGATACTGGTAGTTTCGACGTGCCCAACCTTTCTCCGGCACGAGACCGACACGGCGTCCCTCGGTGGTGAATCGCGACTTTCGTCGCCTTTCCCCCGATGCAAAGGAGCTTTCGTTTTCCGAAACTGAGGGGTCTGTTTCTGTTCCGTCTTCGCGCATATCTGTGAAGCTTTAATAAATTAGTCGTGGCGAAAAGGTGAAACAATCAGATTCCCCAGCAATCGTTCCCGCGTTCCCGCCAATTCGACAAGATAAGGCAAGATTCGGATGAAAAAAACTTTTCCGAACTCCGTATCATGGTTTGGTGCGCCAACGTGATCTCATGGAGCTGGAAGAAATCAAATCCCTGACCCGCAAGAATTTTCCCGATTGGAGCGATACGCATCTTGGCATGTCCGTGATCGAGAAAGGTGGCTCGGGGCGCATCTTCGTAAGAATGCGAAACGGCGAGACTGGGCAGAACATGATAGCGATGCAGTGGTCCGACGACCGGCCCGACAATGCGCGCTTTGCCTCGATCACTGACTTCCTGAACCGTCACGACATTCCCGCACCCAAAATCTACAACCGAGCGGAAGACCTCAACCTACTCTGGGTCGAAGACCTCGGTGAAATCGACCTCGGAAACCTCGATGGACAGGATTGGGATACATCTCGAAAGCCGGCCTACTTCTCCGCCCTGCGCAGCGTTTTTCTGCTGCATTGTATTACGGAAAATGAAGCACCCGACGATCTGCCCGAGCTCGAGCTGTCTTTCGATGAGGCTCTCTACGAGTGGGAGCAAAACTATTTCCTGGAGCATTACGTGGAGCGCTTTCTCTCAAGAGAAGTGGCAGACTCGCTGCGGGCCGACGAATCACTCCGAACCCTGCGGAAGGAGCTTTCCGCCCTGCCTCGTGCTCTCGTCCATCGCGATTTTCAAAGCACCAATGTAATGGTGTCCGGTGCCGACACTTCCCTGATCGACTACCAGGGGCTGCGCTGGGGGCTGCCCGAATACGACCTCGCGTCCCTTATCTACGATCCCTACACCGTGTTTACCCCCGAAGAGCGCGAGGATCTGATCGAATACTACATTTCGCTGAAGCGTGAGATCGACCCGGAAACCTGTGAGATATCGTTTCGCAAACTTCTCGCCCAGTCTGCCTCCCAGCGATTGATGCAGGCGTTAGGAGCCTATGGATTCCTGTCAGAAGTGAGGGGGAAGGACGAATTCCTCAATTTCATTCCGGCGGCGAAAGACCGCTTGGTGGTGATATCGGAGAGTCCCGGTGGGGTGAAGGTTCTGGCGGAGGCGCTGCGGGGGTGAGGGGTATTGTTTGTGACTGCCTTGTATTTACTGTTTTGTCAGAAGAATGACCCAAGCCCGGACATACGCTTGGATCTTTTGCGCTGCTTCCGCGATCCCAATAGATCAACCGGGAGAGTATCGCGACATCGAAGCGGTGGCTGATGGAATCAATCACGCTGTTCCGACTCAAAAAGAAATGGATGCCTCAATCAACTGGAGTGAGTCGAAGGGTCTTTTTCAGAGAAGCGGAAAGAAGATCCAACTGACGGAAGAAGGAAGGGATTTTGAAGTTCGGCTAGACAGGTGCTTGTGCGCCGAAAAACCTCTGGTGAACGTCCACTACGATCCATTGTCCGCAGTTTGGGATGTTGATCGAAACTTTGTAGTCTTGAAGCAACGGGCTTTCTCTCCTCGTGACAACTCGGCCTTTCCGGACTAGTGTCCGCGACTGATCCAAGTGACCACGACCGATCCAACTCGAATCGCCGGCCTCCTCTTTGGATGGGGTGTCGGAGGAATCGCCACCCTCATCGGCCTGACCGGTGTAACGGTAATGGTCTGGAACATTAAGCAGAACCGTGAGAGCGAATCTTGGCCGCAGGTCACGGGGACGATTACTGCTTCGAGGATCGGATCGAGTACCACTCGCAGTTCGCCCAGCGGCTCGAGCAAGACGAGCAGGAGTGACACGGACTATTCGGTGGAGATTCGCTACACCTATGAGATCGAGGGACAGGCTTACAATGGGCATCGGCTGCGCTTCGGATCTAACAGCCAATGACCGGCGCTCTGACGCCCAGAAGGAGCAGCGGCAGTTTCCAGAAGGAAAGAAGGTGCCCGTATACTACTACCCCGAAAAACCGGCGCGCTCCGTCCTGGTCCGTGGCACAAAGGGCAATTGGGGACAACTCATTGGACTTTCGATCTGCCTGCTTGTCGGGCTGTCCATTCTCTTCCTTACGATCCGGTCCACGATGAGGAAGCCAGATTAGAGTAGCGTGGAGTAAGGTAGGATGCCGACCGACCAAACCTGTTGGGTTGGACTCTGTTTGTCACTCGCCGCAATCTTCCATGCAGCGACTATTTCGCCTCCGGAGCCTCCGTTACCGGATCGTGCAAGGTTGCGCCATTGGAGGGGGGCAGTATTCCCAGTCGGCGTAGGATTTCTGAAAGGGTCCGCCGGTTTTCCCTCGTTTGAAGCGCTCCAGTGCTTCGGATCCATTTTTCCATTTTTCCGTGATGCTTTCTCCGAGGATGGCGTCGACGGTTGTGTCCTAAAGCCCGTCGTTGTAGAGTCCTTCGAGCACAGTAAAGAAGATGAACCTGTGCGTGTCGGAGAACATCGAGTCGGAGGCACGAAGATTGGGGGTTCCGAGGAGCAGAAGGGCGATGCAGGTGACTAGGAAACGGTTCATGGTCTGAAGATACGGCAGTTTGGAACGAAATTTGTCAGGGAAATGTCATTTTATCCGTGCAGCAGCCCGTTCGCACGCGGACAAAAAAAGCCGACGGTTTCCCGCCGGCTTTTTTGAAGATTTGCTTCGAACAGAAAGCTCGAACTAGTATCGATAAAGCTCCGGCTTGTAGGGGCCTTTCTGGGGAACGCCGATGTAGTCGGCCTGCTCGTTCGTAAGAACGGTGAGCTTGGCGCCAATCTTTTCCAGGTGAAGTCGGGCGACTTCTTCGTCGAGCTGCTTCGGCAGGACGTAAACGCCGGGAGCGTAAACTTCCTTGTTCTTCCAGAGATCGATCTGCGCGAGCGTCTGGTTGGTGAAGCTGTTAGACATTACGAAGCTCGGGTGACCGGTGGCACACCCGAGGTTCACGAGACGTCCTTCAGCGAGCATGAAGATCTGGTTTCCGTTAGGAAGATTGTAGCGATCGACCTGAGGCTTGATTGTCTCTCTGGAAACACCTTCGTGGTCGTTGAGCTTGGCCACCTGAATCTCGTTGTCGAAGTGACCGATGTTACAGACGATGGCCTGGTCCTTCATCTCGAGCATGTGGTCGAGGCGAATGATGTCCTTGTTTCCAGTCGTGGTGACGTAGATGTCGGCCCAACCGAGGGTGTCCTCGACGGGAAGCACGCGGTAGCCTTCCATCGCAGCCTGCAGTGCGCAGATGGGATCGATCTCGGTCACGACGACCTGAGCGCCGAATCCGCGAAGAGTCTGGGCGCAGCCTTTTCCAACATCGCCGTATCCGCATACGACAGCGACTTTACCCGCGATCATGACGTCGGTAGCACGCTTGATGCCGTCGACGAGTGACTCGCGGCAACCGTAAAGGTTGTCGAACTTGGACTTGGTGACGGAATCGTTCACGTTGATGGCAGGGATGCGAAGCTTTTCGGCTTCGGCCATCTGGTAGAGGCGATGAACGCCGGTCGTTGTCTCTTCGGAAACGCCCTTCCAGTCTTTCATGAAGTTGGTCCACTTGAGAGGATCCTCTCCGTTGATGCGCTTGAGGAGGTTCTTGATGACCTGCTCTTCCTCACTTTCGGATTCGCTGTTGATGAAAGAGGTGTCGCCTTCTTCGAGTTCGGCTCCTTTATGAATGAGAAGTGTAGCATCACCACCGTCGTCGACGATGAGCTCAGGGCCGCTTCCGTCAGGCCAGGTAAGGGCTGCTTCGGTGCAGTCCCAGTATTCCTCGAGTGTCTCACCTTTCCAGGCAAAAACTGGAACGCCAGCAGCGGCAATTGCTGCCGCGGCGTGGTCTTGGGTGGAGAAGATGTTGCAGCTGCACCAGCGGACGTCTGCTCCGAGCTCGACGAGGGTCTCGATGAGAACGGCGGTCTGGATCGTCATATGGAGCGAACCCATGACGCGGACGCCATCAAGCGGCTTTTCAGCGGCATACTTTTCGCGGGTCGCCATGAGGCCAGGCATTTCCTCCTGGGCTACTTCAATTTCTTTTCTGCCAAAGTCCGCCAGACTGATGTCAGCGACTTTGTAGTCTTCTTTAATCGCGGTTTCTACGCTCATTGTTTTTTTGTATATAAAGTTGCTGTCGACTGTTTACGAACAAGCGCCCTTGAGGGCCTCGACTTTATCGGTTTTCTCCCAGGTCAGGGCGTCGAGGTCGTCCTCACGTCCGAAGTGGCCGTAGTTCGTTGTCTTGCGGTAAATCGGGCGGAGCAGATTCAGTTCGCTGATGAAATCGGCTGGCTTGAAGGAGAAAATCTCTTTCACCGCTGCGATGATTTTGTCTTCGTCGACGTGATTGGTTCCAAAGGTGTCGATGTGAACGCTGACGGGGTCGGGATATCCAATCGCGTAGGCGAGCTGGAGTTCGCAGCGATCTGCGAGCTCGGCGGCGACGACGTTTTTCGCAACGTAGCGGCACATGTATGCGGCGGAGCGGTCCACTTTGCTCGGGTCCTTGCCGGAGAAAGCACCACCGCCGTGGCGTCCCATGCCGCCGTAGGTGTCGACGATGATCTTGCGTCCGGTGAGGCCGCAATCACCCTCAGGTCCACCGATGATGAAGAGGCCGGTTGGGTTGATGTGATACTCGGTGTCCCCGGTGAGAAGATTACTTGGGAGAACTTTCTCAATGAGGTCTGTTTTGAGGATGTCGCGAATCTCCTGCGTGGAAATGCTCGCTGCGTGCTGCGTGGAAACGACCACCGCAGTGATGCGATTGGGCTTTCCGTCAACATACTCGATGGAGACCTGTGTTTTGTTGTCGGGGCGAAGCCACTCGTAGCCTCCGCCCTTGCGGAGATCTGTGAGGGCGCTGCCAAGCTGGTGAGAATACAGAATCGGGGCAGGCATCAGCTCGGCCGTTTCTTTTACAGCGTATCCGAACATGATTCCCTGGTCGCCCGCACCTTGCTCAGCCGTGTCCTTGTCTTCGGCAGCTGCGGCATCCACTCCCTGGGCAATGTCGGGAGACTGCTGGCCAATTGCGTTGAGGAAAAAGAAATCTTCTGCGTTGAACTTGCAGTCGTCGTTCGTGTAACCGATGTCAGTGATTGCCTGCTTTACCACTTCGCGGTAATCGAACTCTGAACTGGTGGTGATCTCACCGCCGAGAGCAACGATGTTATCTTTCACCATGGTTTCGCACGCAACGCGCGAACCAGTGTCACCCGCGAAGCAGGCGTCGACGATAGAATCTGAGATGGTGTCGCACACCTTGTCAGGATGACCTTCGGTGACGGACTCGGATGAGAAGATGAATGAGTTTGCCATGACGTATTTACAAATCTTGATGAGTTGATACATTATGTCGCATCCTTATGTCGTCAACGTTGAAAACACTGCGGATTTTGTCCGATCCTACCCGCATTCGCATTTTGCATCTGTTGCGTGCGGAAGAGCTGTCGGTGGTCGAATTGCAGGATATCCTCGGGATGGGCCAATCGCGGATTTCGACGCATCTTTCCCAACTGCGTCAGGCTGGATTGGTAGTCGACCGCCGCGTCGGGAAAAACAGCATCTACGCCTTTGATAGTGAAGTCGATGACATCGAAGGGACTCTGCTGGCGATTCTCGACAAGGCTGCTGGGGAAGTCGAAGAAATCGCCGATGACCGCGCTGCGATGGAGCTCTCTCTCGCGAAACGACGTGACAAGGCGCGCGCCTATTTTGATGCCCTTGCAGGAAAATTTGGAAAAACATATCTTCCGGGTCGTTCCTGGAAAGCCCTTGGCGAGTCCCTTCTTAAATTGATGCCTCCTATGGTCATTGCTGATCTCGGTGCAGGGGAGGGAACATTTTCTCAGCTGCTTGCGCAACGTGCCGAACTTGTAATCGCCGTTGACAACTCAGAAAAGATGGTCGAATTCGGTTCCCAAGTGGCGAAAGAAAACGGCTACAAAAATCTCGAGTATCGACTCGGAGGAATCGAAGAGCCTCCGATCGAGGATGAGTCGGTCGATCTTGCCTTTTTTAGCCAATCTCTTCATCATGCGGAAAAGCCAGCCGAAGCGGTCGCCGCGGCACATCGGATTCTGAAACCCGGAGGCCGTATCGTCATTCTCGACCTGCTCAAGCACCAGTTCGAAGAAGCTCGGGAACTCTACGCTGACCATTGGCTGGGATTCTCGGAGCTGGATATTTCCCGATTTCTAAATGAGCAGAAGTTTCAGGATATCGACATCTCTGTGGTTGATCGCGAGGCAGATCCGCCCCACTTTCAGACATTGATGGCGATTGCGACGAAAGCTCTATCCTGAATTCCCCCGTTTCATGAATCGATTCCTTGCCGCGGCTGCAGTTCTTTTTCTTCCCGGCGCGGCGGTAGCTCAATGGAAAATCGTTGACGATAGTCCGGCGCAGAGTCTTGAAACGCCACTGATTCACGAAAAGAAGCTCGTTTCAAAGGCGGGCGACACGGGATTTTTCGCTTCGAAGCGCATCGACCTGATTTGGTTTCATGCTAACAAGCACACCTTCTGCGTTGTCGATAATGGTCCGATCGATCAGCCAAACTATCCGACGCTCGCCGCCGCAATGCAGAAAAGTAAATGCCTCGCGGGAGTAAATGGCGGGTTCTTCCTCAAAAGCCATGCGCCGTCGGGCCTTATGGTCACTGGTGGACGATCCGTCGGGCGGTTTGGGCAAGGCGGATTGCTGAGTGGGGTAATTCTTTCCAGTGGGAATCGCAATCCCCACCTCCTGCGGCGTGCTGAGTATGGTCCAAAATACAAGCCCACCGATTTGATTCAGGCTGGGCCGTTTCTCGTTGATCAGGGCGCAACGGTGAAGGGGCTTTCTCCAGAAAACTCCCGCCGAAGGACTTTTGTCCTGCACGATGGCGGAAAATGGTTCGCGCTCGGCCTGAGCGATCCATTCACGCTCGCTGAACTGGGGCAGATTCTCGCGCAGAAAGAGATTTCTCCAAAGCGAACCGTCCACCGTGCTCTTAATCTGGACGGCGGAACATCGAGCGGGTTGTTTCTTGATCGAGGAGAGCATGTCGAACCTATCCACGTTGAGCCGTTTAAAACGGTGCGGAACTTTATAGGGATTGTGGTTCGATAAAGTGTTTATGGACGGCCCTGACTGGCTTAGTCCATGGACTAAGGAGGGTGTAAATTCTTTGTCACGTTCGAGGCGAATGCCGTTATATTCATTCGGTGAGTGATAAAGAAACAGAAACAGAGTTTGTCCTGCGGGTGCAGGATGGTGACTTGTCTGCTTTCGAGAAGTTGTTGCATCTGCACGGCTCCCGGCTTCGTGCGTTTGTTGCAATGAAGCTGCCGATTCCTCACCTGATCGACGAAATCGCCCACGAAGCTTTTGTTTTCGCTCATCGCAACATTCACGATTTCGAGGCGGGAACGGATTTTGGCAAATGGCTGCGCGCGATTGCTTTTAATCTCGTCCGGAAAGAAACGCTTCGTCACAAGCGTCTCTCGAACAATCGGGAAAAGTTCATGGAGCATTTTCTGCTGGAGCAATCGCGAAAGTCCGATGTCGCTCCCGATTCTCCGGTGATCATTCATTTGGAGGAGTGTTTGCGGAAACTCCCGGATCAGCAGCGCAGGTTGTTGGAGCACAAATACAAATTTTCAGAATCGTCCCGCGAGATGGCGGATGCGTTTCAGCAAAGCGAAGCCTGGGTGCGAACGACGCTCTGTCGAGTGCGCACCGCTTTGCGAAAGTGTATTGAATCGCGGATGGAGGCGCCGCCCGACTATTTCTAGGCCCCTTTTGTAAAAATGGATTCCGTTCATATTGAAGCTTATCTTGCTGATGAACTCGACCAGCGCGGTCGGGAACAGGTCGAGCATGCTCTGCGCAATGATGCGGTTCTTCGTCGCAGCTTTTACACCCAGGTCCAGATGGACTCTGCTTTGAATGGTCTGCTCGGCGAAGGAGAGACGATGGACGAGGAATCCTTCGAACAGTCTGTTATGGCTCGTCTTCGCTCGGAAGGAGCGGATGGTTACCATGGTTTTGCCAAATCAGTCCTCACCGAGATTGTCGAAGAGCGCGAGGGCGTTGTTCCACTGCGCTGGCCGGATTTGGTTAAGGCAGGCTTTATTTCTGCAGCAGCTACGATCGCGCTGATGTTTGTGCTGCAGGGGATTATCTTCAGCGACGGTTACACTCCGTCGACGGTATCCCACTACCCCGCATCGGGTCCGGTTTTCGTGGCTCGTCTGGAGCAGAGCACGGACCTGCAGTGGTCACGGGCGACGGAATCGAATATCCGAGAGGATGGATGGTTGAAAAACGGCCTGCTCGAAATTGAATCGGGGCAGGCTAGGATCGTTTTCAATTCCGGCGCGTCGGCGATGATCGAAGGTCCCGCCTCGCTGAGCATCGAGTCGAGTAATCGCGTTTTTCTCCAGTCAGGTCGACTCACGGCTGAAGTGCCGCCCCCAGCATCCGGATTCACCGTGAATACTCCACGCCTCAATGCCGTTGATATTGGGACACGTTTTGGAGTAGAGGTTCTGCCGAATGGTGATTCGGAGCTTCACGTCATGCAGGGTTCCGTCGAGGCGAGCCGGACGAGTGGGAATCTGGAAACCGTTCTTGTTGAGGAAGGGTTCGCCCTCGTTGCGGATTCGAGAACGCGTAATCAATTGGAACCGGTGCCCTATGCCGGAGAAGATTTTGTGATGACGGTGGGAAGAATGCGAATCCCCGTGCCGGCGCTTCGCTACACTTTTGATGAATCTGTTGGCGCTATGATTGAAGACACAGGCAGTGATCGGCAATACGACATTCCCCTGGTCGCTGCCGGTGAGTTGGGAAATTCCCCGCGCCGTTCCATCGGGAAGTCGGGCTCAGGCCTTGTCTTTCAGCCGCAGACCTTCTTGGAAGTTGCTCTGTCTCATGATTTTCAACTGGATGACCCTTTCACGATTTCATTCTGGGTGCGTATCCCGCCTGAACTCGGAAACGAGGCGGATCAAGTGCTGCTCCGCTATGGCACCGAAGAAAGTGGCTGGGGTTTCCTTTGCAATCTTTCCGGAGAAGGCGGAGCACGTGGAGCGGTTCGAGTTGCCGCTGGCGATGGCCAGATTGTCGGGACTACGGATATTGCGGACGGAAACTGGCACCACGTTGCGGGTCGCTTCATTGGTGGAAACAAGGCAGGGATTTCCTCTCACCTCCACCTTTTTGTCGATGGGGTTCTCGAATCTTTCACAGGATTTGAGCCGTCCAGTATCCTATCCAACCGCGCGAAGATTCTTCGAATTGGAGATGCCGGTGAAAATGGCCTCAGTGGTTCTATTGATGAAGTTAACGTTTTTCGCGAAGCCGTTCCTACCATTGCGATTCAGGAGCTGAGCGAAAATTGATAAAAATAGCATTATAATTTTCATAAAACATAACCTATTCTTGTAACACATGATTCTGCGCGCGTTATTCCATTCCGGAGATCGCGTCTATTTTTTACACAAATCAACCATGAAAAAGCAACAAACATCCCCACTGCGAATCGCCGCTGTGCTGAGCGTTTTTGTTCTTTTCTCTACCGCTGTTAGCGCTGAGATGAGAACCTGGACCTCTTCAGACGGACGGACTCTAACAGCAGAATTTGCCGGTACTGCAGGTGCCGGTGCTAATGCTGCCGTAAAGCTGAAACTTGAAAACGGCAGCGTGATTAATTATCCGGTCTCGAAATTGAGTGAAGAGGATCGGCTCTTTGTGAAAGGAAACCTCCCTACCGATCCAAGAGCGCTTGCCGCAGAAATTGACACTCTTGTGAAGAACAAGCAGGCCGAGAGTTTCTACAAGCTTCGCGACGAACTTGCGGAACTTCCTGGAAAGAAAAGCCTCACTAATGCTGAGAAGGCAAAGCGCAAAGAGGATATCGACCGCGAGATGGAGATGTGCAAACCGAACAACATGACGAACGACAACCAGTTCCTTCGTCGCATCTATCTCGATATTGCTGGCCGCATCCCGACTTTTGAAGAGGCCGAGAAATTTCTTACCAGCCGTTCAGCTGCGAAGCGTGCCGAGTTGATCGATGAGCTTCTTGATTCTCCAGCATTCGCAATGCGGATGTATAACTACTACTCCGATCTCTTTCGAATTCGTGATGGTGTTACGATGATGGGTAACGGCGACCTCAAGGCTGATCCGTACATTGAGTTCATCAAGGCATCGATTCGTGAGGACAAGCCATACAACGAGATGGTCAAGGAGCTCCTCTCTGCGACCGGTCAGATCTGGGAAGAGCCTGCTGCAGGTTACCTTCTCGCTGACTCAGGAATGCGCCTTTGCAACCTGTCGAACACTTTCACCGTCTTCATGGGAACAGAGATTACGTGTGCGCAGTGCCACGACCACCCCTTCGAGGAAGTCTACCAGATGGACTTCTACAAGATGGCTGCCTTCATGGGAGAAACCGAAATGCGTTCTCGCGGCGGTAACTCCATGATGATGATGGGCGACAACAACACGAAGGAAGAAGTTGCTCGCATGAGCAAAATCCTCAAAGACGCTGGCAAGCTTCGCGAGCGTGAGACCGAGGACCGCAACCTCCGCCAGTGGCTCGGAACAAAGAGCATCGTTCTTCACGACGACGGTTCCAACGCAGTTCAGCTCCCCCACGACTACAAGTATGACGATGGTGAGCCGAACATGAAGGTCGAGCCTGCCACCTACTTCGGCGATAAGATGGATGTTTCTAAATACAACTCTCCCCGCCATGCCTTTGCTGACTGGGTTGTCTCTCCTGAAAACCCACGTTTCACAATTAACGCTGTGAATCGCTTCTGGAAGATGGCTTTTGGCCTCGCTCAGATCGAGCCAGTTTACAACATTCCTGGTCACCTCGACGGGCAGGCGCAGAACTACGAGCTGCTCACCTTCCTCGAGGAAATGTTCAAGGACCTCAATTACAGCACGAAGGATTTCTTCCGCGTAGTCTACAATACGCAGACTTACCAGCGCGAGTCTGAGACGATGTCTCCATCGCTCACGCAGATCGACAAGGGAACTTATCACTTTCCTGGTCCAATCCTTCGCCGCATGAGTGCGGAGCAGATCTGGGACAGTCTTGTTGCTCTGACTACCGCTGACCCCGAGGCGATCACTCGTACAGGAGCTGAGCAGTACAAGCAGTGGATGAACACGGACACTACGGACCTCAACTCCGCTGATGCGATCATGGCCTACAAAGCTGATTGGGGCAAAATCGGCCAGCTCACCAAGTATGACGGAACCTACGTTTCGCGCGATGACTATGTAGACGGTGTCCAGATGTTCCGCGCTTCTGAGCTTCGTCAGCCAATGCCTGCAGGTCACTTCCTCCGAATGTTCGGACAGTCCGACAAGCAGCTCATCGAAAACCAGTTCACCGGAGGGTCTTCTCCTCAGGTTATGGCTCTGCTGAACGGAACCATCACCAATAAGGTGCTGACGAGTCCTGATGCTTATCTCATCAAAGAGATTGCACAGGGTTCTGGATCGAAGCGCGACAACATCGACAAGATTTTCCTCAGCGTGCTTTCTCGCTACCCGACCTCTGAAGAGAAGACGGTTGCCCAGTCCGGCATGCGTGCCAAAACGGACCGCGGAGACAGCGACAAAGCCAAACTGGAAGCCGAGGCCAAAGCGATCGGAAACGTGATCTGGGCCCTCGTCAACACGCGCGAGTTCCTCTTCGTGCAGTAATACGAATCTAAAAAACTACTACCTAATCTTTACCCGACCTAACCTAATGAAAGACCAACTGAATCAACTCGACCAACTGGGGCGCCGTGAGTTTATGGCTCGCACCGCCAAAACCGCGCTCGGAGTCAGCATCGTGCCAATGGCCGACGGACTCCAGGCAGTTAAAGCTGCCGGAGGTGGCAAAGCCGAACATGTGATTTTCTTCTACATGTCCGGTGGTATGACTCACATGGATACCTTCGATCCGAAGCCTGGCACTGAGACCGGCGGAAGCACGAAGGGTATCAAAACCGGTGTTCCCGGTGTAGAACTCGCCGAGTTCATGCCTGAGTTGGCCAAGCGCTTCAGCGACATCGCTGTGGTTCGCTCTATGACTCAGAAGACAGGTGACCACCGCGGTGGTTCCTACTGGATGCACACGAGCTATCAGCCGCGCGCGACCATCGTCCACCCTTCGATGGGTCCTTGGGCGCAGACGATGCTTGGCAAGAAGCACGAGACGCTTCCTGATTCTGTCGTGATCGGCGGAGGTGGAAACCACCCTGGTGCCGGATTCTTCGGCCCGGCTCTTGCTCCGCTGCCAATCGGTGATCCTGAGAAAGGCGTTCAGAACTCACGTCCATACTCTGGCGTAGACGACAAGCTTTTCGACAAGCGTCTCGAACTGATGAATACTTTCGACGAAGGATTCCAGCGCAAGTTCAAGACCAATGAAGTCGAGGCTTACACGCAGTTCTACGACGAGACTCTGAAGCTCATGAAGAGCGAAGACCTCGACACTTTCGATCTTACGAAAGAGGACGGCTACCAGGAGAAAATGCAGAAGTATGGTAACTCCCGCGTTGGAAAAGGTGCCATGCTTGCGAAGCGTCTTGTCAGTTCCGGTATCCGCTTCGTAGAGGTGGTCTCCGGTGGCTGGGACATGCACAACGACCTTTGGAACGCGATTCCAAACACAGGTGGTGCACTCGACAAAGCTCTTGCTTCCCTGATCGACGATCTTAAGGCCGAAGGACTATTCGAGAAGACTCTCATCGTTCTCGGAACCGAGTTCGGTCGTACTCCGAAGATCAACGCCAACGGCGGTCGTGACCACCACCCACGTGTTTTCTCCACCATGTTCGCCGGCGGCGGAATCAGCGGTGGTCAGGCATACGGTGAATCCGACAAGCTTGGCATGGCAGTGAAGGAAAACCCTGTCACTGCTGGTCAGTTCAATGCAACGATCGCTCACGCGATGGGCCTCGACCTCAACAAGGTCGTTTACGCTCCATCCGGACGTCCGTTCCTCGTCGCCGGTCACACCCGCGACCCGAAGACAGACGAGATCGTCACCGAACACGAGCCAATCATGGAGCTCTTTTCCTGATTGACCACGAATCAAATTCTTTGATTTTTCAAAAGGCTTTTGCCGAAGGCCCGGGAGCGATCCCGGGCCTTTTTTGCATTCTTGAGGCGCAAAAATCGAAAGAAAAATAAATTTAAGCTTTCTTAACTATCTGAAATCACGTAAGTAAAAAGAAAACCGCCGACTGTTCTTGGGACTGCTGGTGGTTTGCTGGTCGGTTTCCCGGCCAAAACCGACCTCACCTTCACCCTCTCAACAATGACAACGGCTGCGATTGCCCCGTCCGCTGCCGAATCCGGTAATCGTCCGGCTTCGGTTGAGAAAGGTGGTGCCGTCGTCATTGGTTCCTTTTCGCCGACTCCCCTTGGGCCTAAAATTCTTCACGCCGATGAAGAGGCAGCCCGCCTAAGTGGATACGACAAAACTGACCTCGAGAGTTCGCCACTGGGTCTGATCTACGATCACACGCAAATTGATCGACTCATCGAGAAATTGCCATCCATCGCGAAGCAGCGAGGCTACTGTTTCATGGAGCGCGATCTGCTTCGCAACACCGATGGCAACGTTAGGGCTTTCTGGACGATCCGCCCGATGCAGCATCGGGGCGAAGAAGTCTTTGCGCTCACCTTTGCCCCCCTGGAGAAACATGCTCACCCTCCGGTGCCGGAAGAGAAGGAGATCGTCAATCGTGTGGCTCCACGAGCCGAAGTGGCAGCCAATCGAGTCGAGGAAGAACCTGCGCCTGCGGAGAATCAGGCAGCGAAAAACAAAGTCGTCGAAGTGACGCAAACTGAGGTGGCAATCGATCCTGACATTCGCTCCCTCTCGTTTTGCACCAGTGGAGTCGCCCACGATTTCAAGAATGCTCTCCAGAACATCATGATGAATCTGGAGATGGCCAATCTCGCTGCCGAAGAAGCTGGAGCTGTCGAAGCCGAGATTCGCAGTTATCTCGGCAAAGCAAAGGTCTCTTTGAAGCAGTCCAGAAAGCTGGCCGAACAATTGTTTCATCTCGCAAAAGGGGAGCCGCCGAAAGTCTCCGTTTTTGATCTGGGGCAAACCGTCCGCGAAACGGCTCGCTTTGCTTCTGCGGGGACCACCGCAACGATTCGGCTGAGTATTCATCCCGAGTTGCGACTTATCGAAGCGGATGAAAATATCGTTGAGCGCGTCATCCAGAATTTGCTGACCAATGCTAACGAAGCGATGCCAAAAGGCGGCACCATTGACCTGTCGGCTTCCAACCGCATCGTAGGTGAGAAAAAGGGACCTGGAGAAAACTTCTGCGTTCCGCCGGGGCGCTATTCCGTCATTTCTGTCCGCGATCGGGGTTGTGGAATTTCGGAGGAAAACCTGCCTCATATTTTCGAGCCGGACTTTTCCACCAAAGCCGACGGATGGGGATTTGGACTCGCCTCCTGCAAAGCTGCTGTCGAAGCGCAGGGAGGACATATCCTGGTTGCCTCCCGCCGCCGGGTTGGTACGCAGTTTCTTCTGTTCTTTCCCTGGTCAGAAAAGCCATTGCCGGAAAAAACAGAAACGACCCCATCCTCCGGTCCGCAAAGAAGGGGGGCGAAACCGGCGGCGCCGCCGTCGCGAATTCTTCTGGTCGAAGACGAAGCGGGAATAGCCGAATCGACCAGCATAGCTCTTCAGCGTTTTGGCCACGCTACCATGGTCGTACCCAGCGGTGAACAGGCTCTGAGCGCCTTTCGCAGGCACCTGGATTCAGCGGAACCAATTGATCTTGTTTTGCTCGATATGTCTCTGTCAGGGAGAATGCAGGGGGAAGAGGCTTTTGAAGAAATGCGCCGCCTCGACGATAGCATACCTGTCATCGCAACCAGCGGTCGCTTCGAAGGCGACGGTTCAGAGGCAGTTATTTCCAAGTATTATGCCGGAGTGCTGGCTAAGCCTTTCTCGATTGATGAAATGCTTGCCGCAGTCGACACCGTCCTGTGCTACTGACTTCTTTTTCTGAGAAAGTTCACGGCATTGTCGGAAAGACTTGAAATGACTTCGTCAAGGTCCCGCCCGCTCCATTCGGAGTAAACTTCGTAAATCCTCCTCAGGTTTGCAGGGTGGTTAACTGGACTGCCGTCCTCTTTCGGAGGCAGGGTGGTGGCGATCAAATTTGCGGGAGGCAGCATATCCGGCGCATCGGTTTCGAGTAAGAGGCGATCATCCGGAATATTTTGAAAAGCTTCAAGCTTTGCGGATTTGTCAGGGCGAAAAAAGTAGCCGGAAAGTGAGAAAAAGGCTCCGCGGTCGACGAAGTCGGCGATCATTTCCCCCGGTCCACTAAAGGAGTGAAGGAGGAACGGCTGAGAGAATTCGCTCTGAGCCAGGCATTCCCAGAGGTGGCCCCAGGCACGCAGGCAGTGTACGGCAACGGGCCTACCCAGGGATTCTGCGATGGTGAGTTGTCGAAGAAAAAAATCCCGCTGTTTTGCGATATCGTGATCACGGATCCATTTGTCGAGACCGACTTCGCCAACGCCCGATTCGGGAAATCGGGTCAGAAAATTCCGAAGCTGGTCCTCCCAGCCGGAATCGTCCATCGAGTTGACCTGCCAGGGATGAATTCCAAAAAACGGTGTCACATCGGAATGTAGCTCAGCTAGATCGGCGACGTCCTTCCAGTCCTGTGGGCTCGTCGCATTTACAAGAAGCTGATCGACACCGGCGTTGCGGGTTTCCTCGATGATTCGAATTTCAAATTCCCGCAGCGCGGGCATCTGGAGATGAAGGTGGGCGTCGATCAATCCGCCTGACCTCGCTCTCATTCCTCTGCCAGATTCAGGCGCATCGGAATCATGTGGGAATGCTGGAAGTTCAGGCCTTCGAAAAATGCCTGGCTCTCAGCGCTGATTTTATCGGTCAAGAGAGTGATACGCTTGAAATCTTTTCGCTTCGCGAAATCGATCACATAATTGACGAGGCGCATTCCATATCCCTGACGGCGAAAATCAGGATGAATAATTACGTCCTCGAGCAAAATCACGAAGCCACCCATCGCAGTGCTTATGGTGAACTGGCAATTGACCATTCCCATGATTTCGTAGTCGGTGCGCACTACGAAAATCCGTCCGCGGTTGGGTTGCTCCAAAATTGCTTCGAGACCGCGTTGCTGTATCTGACGATTCGGGTCAAAGTCCTCCTCCATTTCAAAAAGAGCCATCGTCAAATCTACAAGACGCGGCAGGTCCTCCACCGTAGCCGGCTCGATGCGAGCCATCTTATTTAATGGTTGAATGGGGGCAGTGTGAGAGAATTCCATGGCCTGTTCGGCAGATGTTAGCATGTGTTCGGAAGTCGATAGTAGCAAAACCCGGGCCAATGTAAAAGAAACAGATTGGAGAGTTTCGACCGAACATGAGAGGGTATGGTCGGAGACCAAACAGGGTCAGGTCACTGACTCAACAGGGTTACGGCAGACCGTTTAACAACTTGTGTGAAACGGTTCTTTTTCCTTGCCGGGGGCGTTGCCTTGGTCAACGTAGAGAGGCAACTCAATCCCCGCATTCCTATGGCAGATTTTTCCGCATCCGACTCGCCGCTTGTCGGTATCATTATGGGCAGTAATTCGGACTGGCCAACGCTTTCCAAAGCAGCAGAGATTCTAGAGCAATTCGAGATTCCCTTCGAGTCGAAGGTCGTCAGCGCGCACCGGACTCCGGAGCTGCTCTACGACTACTCGAAGAGTGCGAAAGGTCGCGGGCTGAAATGCATCATCGCCGGTGCCGGCGGCGCGGCGCACCTGCCCGGCATGGCTTCGGCGCTCACCACCGTTCCGGTTCTCGCTGTTCCTGTGAAGTCGCGCACCTTGAACGGAGTTGATTCACTCTTGTCCATCGTGCAAATGCCCGCCGGGATTCCTACTGCGACTTTCGCGATTGGCGATGCCGGTGCGACGAATGCCGGACTCTTTGCTGTTGCTCTCCTTGGGAATGAAGATCCGGCAGTTTCGGATCGACTGATCGAATACCGGGAGACCTTGCGCGCCAAAGTAGAGGCATCTGAACTTCCTGCGCCCGAAGAGAAATTATGAGCCAGCCGCTCTTGCCCGGATCCACCATCGGTGTGCTTGGAGGTGGCCAGCTTGGCCGCATGCTCACGATCGCTGCGCGCCGGATGGGTTATCGCGTTGTTTCCTGGATCGGTGGTCCCGATAGCGGACCGGCTGGTATTGCTGATGTGGTCATCGAAGATTTGTTCGATTCCGAAGATGGCCTCGCCCGATTTCTCGAAGAATGCGATGTCGCGACTGTTGAGTTCGAAAATATTCCACGGGAATTATTGGAACGCGTTGCAAAAGAGATCCCGCTTCATCCCAATGCGGATGCCATTGCGATCTGCCAGCACCGGGAGCGGGAGAAGGCCTTTCTTTCTCGGAGTGAAATTCCCTGCGCGAACTACTGGATCGTCGATTCGGCTGACTCACTGGCCGATGCTCTCGGACAGCTTCCTGAAAACGGAGGTATTCTCAAAACCGCAGAGTTTGGCTACGACGGCAAGGGCCAACTCCCGGTTACCAGTGATCTGAACGCGGAAGAAACCTGGGCCGAGTTTGATGGTCCCCGTGCTGTTCTCGAAGAGAAGGTGGCACTCGCCTCCGAGCTTTCCGTTCTCGTTGTGCGCGACGAAAAAGGTCACCTGGCAACGTACGATCCTGCCGAGAATTTTCATCGCGAGCACATTCTCGACGTTTCTATCGTTCCTGCCCGCCTTAACGATGCTGTTCTCGAAGAGGGGAGAAAAATTGCGGTGCAGGTCGCGGAAGCGCTCAACTACGTAGG
>Ga0055584_100001178_pt1 | contig 25714 bp, 19 predicted proteins | sample OSDHelmetaG_FD_58716 | JGI IMG/M metagenome (GOLD analysis project Ga0055584, IMG submission 58716) | Pelagic marine sediment microbial communities from the LTER site Helgoland, North Sea, for post-phytoplankton bloom and carbon turnover... | ecosystem: Environmental > Aquatic > Marine >...
CAGCCCGGCCTGACCGGCCAGGTCAAGGAGGACGTGATCGCCCGGTTTCGACAACTGGGGGTGCGTGTCCTCGGGGGCCAGGTGGCCTTCGATCCGGTGCTGCTCGGCCGCGACGAGTTCCTGGTCCAAGCCGCGGCCTGGCGCTACCCGGCGGAAGGCGGGTTGCGGACCGAGGAACTCCCGGCGGGAGCGCTCGCATTCACGCTATGCGGGGTGCCGGTCATCTATCGCATCGCGGATTCGGCTCGTCTGCAGGTTTTTGCCGAGCAGGGCGCGCCGACCGTGGTCCCCGGTAATCGACTGGGACGGGCGCACAGCCGGTCGCTCTTCCGTCGAGACAAGCGCATCCAAAGATTGATCGTCGACATCCCGAAGGAGGCGCTTCGGTGAACGAACACCACGTCACGGCAGCGGAAGACAGGATCCCGCTGCGCCAGAAAACGGCCTACGCCGCCGGCATGTTCGTCAACAACCTGCAGGCCGCGGCGTTGCCCGCCATGATGGTGATCCTGAACCTGGGCCTCGGGATGGACCCGGTCCTCGTCGGTTTGATCGCGGCGATCCCGCGCGTTTTCGATGCCGTCTCCGACCCGATGATCGGCTACATCTCCGACAACACCCGAACCAGATGGGGACGGCGGAGACCCTTCATCCTGATCGGAGCCCTCGTCTCCGGGCTCGTGTTCGCCCTGATGTGGCAGTTGCCTGACGGGCGCACCGAGAGCTTCTACTTCTGGGTCTTCCTCGGCGCCTCGATCCTCTTCTTCTTGACCTACACGCTCTACGCGACCCCGTTCGTGGCCTTCGGTTACGAAATGACCTCCGACTACCATGAACGAACCCGGTTACACGCGTTCGCCAACACGGCCGGCCAGCTGGTCTGGTTGGGGGTGCCCTGGTTCTACGCGATCATGGCCAACGAGAGCCTGTTCCGGGACACGGTTCACGGCGCTCGCTCGCTGGCCATCGCGGTCGGCGTGACCGTTGCGGTCGTCGGCGTCGTTCCGGCCCTGATCTGCCGGGAACGCGCCGTGCCGGCTCGGGCGGACGGCGGACGACAGGGGCTCCTGGCGAACACGCTCGAGTTCCTTCACGGTATCCGCACCACGCTCAGGTGTAGGCCCTTCGTGAAGATCTGCGCGGCGACGTTCCTCGTCTTCAACGGCTACCAGTTGGGCTTTTCGTTTTCGCTCTACGTCATGATCTATTACGTGTTCGGCGGGGAGAACTCGAAGGCCGGAGAGTTGCTCGGTTGGTTCGGGACGGTCACCGCCGCGGCCACGCTCGGCGTCATCCTCCTGACAGGCTGGCTCGCGACACGCCTCGGCAAACGCAAGACGTTCCTGCTCATGATTTCGATCTCTCTCGTCGGCTACGCCCTGAAGTGGGTCGGCTACAACCCGGATCACCCCTACTGGTTGCTCTTCGCCGCCCCGCTCGTCGCCTTCGGCGTCGGGTCGCTGTTCACGCTGATGGGCTCGATGATCGCGGACGTCTGCGACTACGACGAGTTGAACACCCACAAGCGTCGCGAGGGCGTGTTCGGGGCGATCTACTGGTGGATGGTCAAGATCGGCATGGCACTCGCAGGCCTGCTCACGGGCGTCCTGCTCAACGCGTCCGGGTTCGACGTCGGCCTGGCAGCGCAGACCGAGCGGACGCTGTTCCTGATCAAGCTCTTCGACGTCGGCGTACCACTGATCACCTCCGCGCTGGCGATCGCGATCATGCTCACCTACCCGATCAGTGAAGGTAGGGCGTACGAGATCCGCGCGGAACTGGAGACTCGACGCGGGAAGCTCGGCTCATGAGGTCGGCCATGTTGATCCTGCCGCTCCTGCTGGCGATTGCGGCGTCGGGGTGCAGCGAGCCCGAGTCAACCGCTCCGCCGCTGTCGGTCGCGGATCTGTCGGGCGACGTGTGGCGCGGCCGCGCGATCGCGTACTCCGGCTACCGTAACGGCCAGAGTCCGGACGGTGCCCGCCCCTCGCAGGAGCAGGTGGCGGAGGATCTGCGCATCCTCGAGCGACATTGGGGACTGATCCGGATCTATGGCGCCGATCGACACGGCGAGGACGTGCTGGAGGTGATCCGGCGAGAGAAGATCGAACTCAAGGTGATGCTCGGTGTCTGGCTCGGAACCGAGCCGAAGGCCGCGGTGGAGAACGCAAGACAGGTTGCCGAGGGCATCCGGCTCGCCAACGAATACGCGGACATCGTCGTGGCCGTCAACGTCGGTAACGAGGTGTTGATCGAGTGGACCAACCATCCGTTGCCCGAGCAACGTCTGGTCCGGTATGTGCGTGAGGTCAAGGCGGGCGTGGAACAGCCCGTCACGGTGGCGGACAACTATGTCTGGTGGCGCGACTTCGGCGCTTCGCTGGCACGCGAGGTCGACTTCATCACGATGCACTCCTATCCGTTATGGGAACGCAAGGACATCGACGAGGGTCTAGCGTTCACGATCGAGAACTACGAGCAGGTCCGCGCCGCCCTCCCCGGCTATCCGATCGTGATCGGCGAGGCGGGCTGGGCGACGTATACCGAGGGCAACCTGCACGTCCCACGCGGCGGCGACGAACGAAAACAACAGCGGTACTACGACGAGCTGACGAACTGGGCCGCCGACAACTCGGTCACCGTGTTCTTCTTCGAGGCCTTCGACGAGGCCTGGAAGGGAACGGGGACGGAAGGGTACTGGGGCCTGTTCACGGCCGATCGAAAGGCCAAACCGGTCGTGCAGGACGCCTTCCCCGATCTGATGCCGGACGGCCCCACGTCGCCTGCGTACCCCGACCGGATTCGAACCGCCGGCCCCGAGCTCAAGGTCCCGCTGCGCGTGCGTTTCGCGGAGACGATCCCGGACGCCAACGTCAATCCGATGGGGCCGGGACTCGCCGCGGCCGAGGCTCTGGCGGTCGAGGGAGCCGAGGGCGGGACAGCGTTACGGCTTGCGTTCAACGGGGAGGGCTGGGCCGGCGTCTTTTTCTATTTCGGCGAGTACGACGCGAGCACCGCCACCGCGCTGGCGATGCGGCTCAGGTTGCCCGATGAGGTGACCCAACTCGAACTCAAACTCGAGGGCCCGGAGACGAATACGCAGTCCGTCAACGCGATCGACTACGCGACGGATCGCGATGAGGCGGGCTGGCGGACCGTCCACGTACCGCTGGCCGAGTTCGACCGGATCGACCCGTCGAGGCTGGCCATCGTCGGGCTCTGGAGACCCGCCGATCGGGCAGGCTCGTTCGTCGCCTGCGAGGTGCTCGTCGACGACGTCCGGTTCGACTGAGGAGGTTCTTGCATGGAGCAGTTCGGCTCGCTCGATTGGGCCATGATCGGACTCTATTTCGCCCTGATCTTCGGCGTCGCGTGGTGGGTCGCCGCGCGAAAGAAGGAGACCCACGAGTCCTCCAGTGGCTATTTCCTGGCGGGCCGGAATGTCGGTTGGTTTGTGGTCGGTACGGCGCTTTTTGCGTCGAACATCGGATCGGAGCACCTGGTCGGACTCGCCGGAACGGGGTACGACAGCGGCATTGCGGTCGGCCAGTTCGAGGTCCTGGCGTCGCTGATCCTGCTCGTGCTCGGCTGGGTCTTCGTCCCCTTCTACCTTCGCAGCAACGTCTACACGATGCCCGAATTTCTCGAGCGGCGGTATTCCCCGGCAGCGCGCTGGTACCTCGCCGTGATCTCGATCGTCGGCTACGTCCTGACCAAGATCTCCGTCACGCTGTACGCCGGTGGGATCGTCTACGAGGTCCTTCTCGGGGGGAATTTCTGGACCGGCGCATTGATCGTCGTCGTGGCGACCGGCCTCTACACCGTGCTGGGAGGATTGAGGGCGGTCCTCTACACGGAGATGCTGCAGACGATCGTGCTGATCGGCGGATCGTTACTCGTGACGGTGATCGGGTTGGTCAAGCTGGGTGGGGTGAGCGCACTGAGGGCCGCCAGTGAACCGGGCACGTTCGACATGTGGCAACCGATGAGCCATCCCTCGTTCCCGTGGACCGGCATCCTGTTCGGCGCTCCGATCCTGGGGATCTGGTACTGGTGCACCGATCAGTTCATCGTGCAGCGCGTTCTTTCAGCGAACGGGATCGACCACGCACGGCGCGGCACGATTTTCGGCGGCTTCCTGAAACTCCTGCCGTTGTTTATTTTCGTCCTTCCCGGAGTGATCGCGGCCGCCCTCGTCAAGACGGGGCAACTCGAAATCGCTCGTGCGGATCACGCCCTACCGGCGATGATCGGCTCGCTGCTTCCGGTGGGGATTCGCGGACTTGTCATGGCCGGTTTCCTTGCCGCTCTGATGAGTTCGCTGGCTGCCGTATTCAACTCCTGCTCCACGCTGATCACCTGGGACGTGTACCGCAAACTCCGGCCGGAAGCCTCCGAACGACGGCTGGTCCTTGTTGGGAAATTGTCCACGGTGGCGCTGGTGGGCTTCGGCCTGATGTGGATCCCGTTGATGAAGTACATCTCCGGGCAACTGTACGTTTACCTGCAGAGCGTTCAGGCCTACATCTCTCCACCGATCGCCGCGGTTTTCCTGCTGGGCGTTTCCTGGAAGAGGGTCAACAGCTCGGGCGCGATAGCGTCCCTCGGCACCGGGTTCGTCCTGGGTGCCGCACGCCTGTTCCTCGAGTTGGCCAAGGACTCGGTGAGCGGGGTGCTGTTCTGGTACGCCGACATCAACTTCCTGCATTTTGCGATCCTGCTGTTCGCGATCTGTACAGCCGTGCTGGTCTTCGTGAGCCTGCTGACACCGGCTCAGCCTGTCGAGAGACTCGCAGGCCTGACGTTCGGGAGTTCGGAACCGGCGAGCGCCACCATCGGGGTGGACTCGAGCCCGTCCTGGCAGCGGCGCGACGTCTTGTTATCGGTCCTGCTGATCGTGGCGGTAGCGATCGTGTGGCTGGTCTTCAGAAGTTGATTTCATGGAGACGGGCTATCCCTTGACATCGATGCCGTTCAACGTACCCAGGGAGGATGTTGGTGAAATCCGGATAAAACGTTTGCGAAACACGCTGATACCGGCCGGGATAGCCCTGGTCGCGGCGTTGGGTGGGGTGCAGGCCTCGGAGTTGGGCTACCAGCTCGTCTGGTCCGACGAGTTTGACGGGTCCGGCGTCGACCCGTCGAAGTGGGCGTTCGAGATCGGGACCGGTTGTCCCGACCTCTGCGGCTGGGGCAACAACGAATTGCAGTACTACCGGCCGGAGAACGCAACTGTCTCCGGGGGACAACGGGCCATCACCGCGCGCGACTAGAATTTCGGTGGTAGCGGCTACACGTCAACCCGGATGCGAACACTGGGTCTGGCTGACTGGACGTACGGCCGATTTGAAATGCGTGCGACGATGCCGACAGGCTAGGGCCTTTGGCCCGCCTTCTGGATGCTGCCCACCAACTGGGTCTACGGCGGTTGGGCGGCCAGCGGTGAAATCGACATCATGGAGTAACTTGGGAACGACACCGATCATGTGTTCGGCGGCTTCAATGACTTTTCCACCGTCACCGCCGCGGACTGCACCGTCGGGAATTCAGGGTCGTCAAACACGGCGCCTCCGGCCGGAAGCGTCTGGTTCCTCGTCGCCGGGCGCGACGCGGGGCGTTACTCCAGTGTCGGCGCATCGACGTCGGGCGAGCGAGCCCCTAGCGGAGTCGTATCGCAGTGCCCTTCGTTGACCGTCCAGGATCTGAGCGCTGTCTGCCCTTAGTCGCCTCGGGTAGGCCGGACTGGGCCGCGCAGCGCACCACCGCTCCCTTCTGAGCACCGCTGATGAGGCGCGCTTTCTTCGCCGCGTTCATCAACCGACTCACCTGGGACACGAATCCACCGTGGCTGGCGGAGCTTGAGGCCGCCGCGGTGATGTCGTCGGAGAACGAACAGCCGTGGGCGCCCACCAGATTAGGCGTCCCCGAGTCGCATCCGTCGATGACGACCGTTGGCGTCATATCCGAGAAGACGCAGGCGTCGTCACCGTCGTCAAGACCGTCGTTGTCATCGTCCGGGTCACAGGCATCGCCGTCACCGTCGGCATCGTTGTCCAGCTGGGCGGGGTTGGCATCGAACGGGCAGTTGTCCGACATGTCGAGAAAACCGTCCCCGTCGTCATCGGTATCGCAGGCATCGCCTTCACCGTCGACGTCGGTATCGGTCTGAGCCGAATTGGGGGTCATCGGGCAGTTGTCGTCGCGATCAGGGACGCCGTCGGCGTCCTGGTCGGGTGGTACCACGACGGAAATCTTGTTCACGTTGTACTGACCATCGTCAATGACCAACCGCATCGTCTGAAAGCCGGCATCGAGTGTCACGTTCTCGACGCTGACGGTCGCCCAGTCCTGCCAACCGCCGGTTGAGTCGAACGTCACCGGGCCGGTCATGTCCACCCCGTCGAACTCGAGGTGCACTGTGCCTCCGGCTGCCTGTGAGGCGATTCGGAACTCGACATCGTAAGTTCCGGCCGTAACGTCCACCGCGTACTCGGTCCACTCGCCTGGCGCCGACCAGCCGATGTTGAATCCGGCGCCGACGTCAGTCGATCCTTCCAGATCGACACCCTCGCCGGGCCGATAGGCGCCGCCGTTGTTGCCGGGGTCGGAGTCGCTGTAGGCCACGCCGGGCCCGCCGAGGTCGTAGTCCTCAACCTCCACGATTCCCGGAAGCCGCGTCGGCATCATCAGGTACGGCGCCTGCGGGCAGCCCGCCCCCACGGTGAGGCCCACCGGAGTCGACGTGAACGCGGTGCCGGTGTCGTCCCAGGCGCGAGCCCGGAGCATGTAACACCCGGCGGATACCGATGGCACGGTCACCTCGTACGGCGGCGCTTCGTCCACGCCGAGCACACCCTTGCCCTGCAGGAACTCGACACGCTCGATCGGCACGGCTTCGGTGATCTCGGCGGTAACCGTCAGCGAGTCCCCCGGTGCCAGCGTCGCCCCGGCGGCCGGACCCGTGAGCGTCACGAGCGGCGGTAACTGGTAGACGCGAACGTAGTCGACCACCAGCTCCTGCGGAAACTGGCTGAAGGAGTTCGGCGGACCGGGCAGGTTGCCGCCGACGGCCATGTTCAGCAACAGGTGAAAGTCGGTGTTGAACGGCGCCGGGTACGGCCCGCCGATCGAATACCAGGCGTTTTGCGTGAGGTATAGAACATCGTCGAGGTACCAGCGGATCTCACCGAGCTCCCACTCGATCGCGTAGGTGTGGAAACTGTCGTGCAGCGAGCCGACCGGGACATCGTAGTGGGTCCCGGAGTACCTGTTGTAGGGCCACGGTCCTCCGTAGTGGATCGTGCCCAGCACGCGGTACGGCTCGTCGCCCAGATGCTCCATGATGTCGATCTCGCCACTGGCCGCCCACCCCCCGTAGAGCGAATCCGAGGGCAGCATCCAGAAAGCCGACCAGAATCCGGCGCCGATCGGCGCCTTGGCGCGCATCTCGAAGCGACCGTAGGTCCAATCGCCCTTGCCGAGTGTTCGCAGCCGCGCCGAGGTGTACTCGTGCGCGAGAAAGTCCTCTTCCTTTGCGGTGATCGTCAGGAAACCGTCAGCGACGGTCGCATTCTCGGCTCGATAATACTGGAGCTCGTTGTTCCCCCAGCCGGGCGGGAGGCCGACCGAGGTGCCGTCCCCGACCATGAAGCTCCACTTGGACGGATCGACCTCCGTGCCGTCGAATTCGTCCGACCAGACGAGGACGCAGCCCGGAATCTCGTCGCATTGCGCGGACACGCTGGGCGCCGCGAGCGCACCGATCGCCAGCAGCATCAGGACCGGGATAAAAGTGGGACGGCTCGACATGAGCATCCTCCAGGAAACTACGACCCAAGGAAAAAAAACGCCTGGCGAACCGAAGCCCGCCAGGCGAATAAAACCTCTCGATATTCGACTACGAGCCGGTACAAACCGCCGTGCGGTTCGGATCCTGAGGTACCGAGGCACCGGGGTTCGCGGGACGCTCGGCAGTACCCGTCCCGTACCCGCCCTCCACGCCGCTGTTGCGACCGACGACGAGCCAGAAGAGCGAGCCGCCGGGGAGCGTCAGGCTGGTCGATCCATCGGCGCCGAGACCCGTCAGCTCTCCGCTGTAGCCGTAGGTGGAGACGGCGCTCAACGGTCCGTAGTGGATCGTGTGATCCGTGGATCCGGCCGCCGAATCGAAGCTGATGGTGGTGTTGCCGGAGACCGCGTCGTAGTTGTCGACGTTGACGTTGCAGGCGGTGCCCGGCTTGTACGAGTCCCCGACCGTGGTGGTTACCGCTCGCAGGTTGCGCGCGAGGGGGTCCGCGTCAGAGACAGCGACGATGCCCCACCACTCCTCGTTCATGGCCGGGTCGGGATAGCCCACTTCGGTGAAGGTGGTGCACGTGTCGTGCGCGGTCCAGGAGGTTTCCGGATCGCATTCCGCCTTCCACCACTCGTCGGCCCACGAGAAGATCACCTGGCCGGCGCTGACGCCGTTGACGCTGTCGCGGATAGCCAACGCCGCGTCGGCAGCTCCGAGCATGATGTCCATACAGGCGTCCTGCATCGGCTGGTTCTCGGCGCCCGAAGCACCCGACAGGCTGTCCCAGGAATCGGCGCCGAATTCGGTGACGATCAACGGTTTCGAGCAATCGCCCTTAGCGCCGTAGTCGGCAAAGACGTTGTCGAGCTGGTTGCAGCCGCGGTAGACCTGCGTGCCCCAGATATCCAGGTGCTGCATCGCCGTGTCGTCGCTGCAACCGGGCACGCAGATATCGGTGACCTCGGCGTTGCCTGTGATCACCGGGTGATAGCTGTTGCCGACCGGATAGGTCGGGTCCTCGGCGAGGTGAGCCGCCTCGGCCATTGCGTCGAGATTCGGGAACCAACCGACGGTCGCGTCACAAAGAGACGCGGTCGCAACGTTGATATTGACCTCGTTGCCCACAAGCCACATTAAAATCGCAGGATGGTCTTTTAGTTCGCTGACCCGGTCGACGAAGCGATCCTGGATGAACTGCCGGCCCGTGGGGCAGGCGAACATCGTCGGATCGACGCCGAACGTAGGGATAACGAAGAGTCCGTTGGCCGACGCGGCATCGAGCATCGGCGTGTTGAGAAATGTGTTGTAGATGCGCACGGTATTGATACCGGCGTCGGCCATCAGCGGGAAGTCGACGAGGTAGCGGTCCGGGCGGTCTCGGAGGGCACCGGTGAAGTTCTCACCAATCGAGATCGGGTTGTAGGCCACGCCGTTGACCACGAACGGCTCGCCGTTGACCAGCAGTTCGCGCCCCTGGACGTCGACCTGCGTGGCGCCTGAGTGAGTGTTCGGCGTTGTCCAACGGACGTAGTCGATCTCGAAATCAACCGGCGTATTCACGCCGGTGGCCATGAAGGCGCTGTAGACGTAAGCGAGACAGGTGCCATCGGGCGATCCCGAACCGGGCGGTCCCCCGCCACCCGTCGAGAAGTCACTGATTGGAATGACCATCTCCTGCCAGGTAGGCGTTCCGTCCCAGCCGTAATTGGCGAGGGGTCCCGCAGCGTATGTGACCGCGAAGGAGGAACTCCCTGGATCGGGAACGCACTGCAGCTCGACGCTGATATCGTGCGCGGTCCTAACCCAAAAATTGACGCTCCCGCCCAGGAACCCGGACAGGTCCTCGTAACGCGGGAACACGCCGGCGTTCAGATGAAAGATCCCGAAGCCAGCCCACTCGAGCGACGGCGTTCGGAAGTAATTCGTACCCTCGGGTGTCCCGCAGGCGTTCAATCCTGCAAACCCGCAGTTGGGAAGGAACAGCGGGTCGCCGGTCTCATAGCACCAGGTGTAGATGTCCGATTCCCCCGGGATGCCCAGGTCGGTGTAGACGAGGTACTCGTCTGCGAGGACCGGAGTCCCCAGCAAAACAACCATAACCAGCACAACCCACGTCGCGCGACGGATTCGATTCATCTTAATCTGCCCTCCCCACGAAACCCCCTCAAACCCCACTGAGACGCTTTTGACAGCGCTGTCATGAACGTTCTTATACCCCGATCAAGGGTAGATTGCCATCGAAATCGACTCGCTTGAGGCTACCCTTTGCAGTACAAAACCGCAATCGGACTGCTACGGGCGGGGAATCTCGATGAAATTGTTACTATTCCCTATTGACAGCGCTGTCAGGACGGCGTAAACAAAAGAGTGCACTGTCACAAATCCAATCAACTTGCGGGGGTATTGCAGATATGAAGCAAAAGATCTTTAGCGGATTCGCCGCTTTCGCGATCGTGTTCGTACTGACTTCACCTGCCGGAGCCGACCTGGCTCCGTACAGCCAGGACTTCGAGGGCCTGAATCAACAGGACCCGGGGGCACTCTCGGGCGACGGCTGGCTGATTTTCGGAAACACCTTTGATCCCAACTTTAACTACATCTTCGGTTACGGCGTGTTCGGCGCGCCCAACGGTGGTCCCGGCTTCAGCGGGATCGACATCGGGCAGGGCGGTCCTGAGCAGGGTGACCAGCAGTTAGTGATTTATAACGACTACAACAACTACGTCCACCCGCTCGGTGGATTCGTCGAAGCCAACGTCTTCCAGGAGCAGTTCATCACCGCCGCGGACGTGGGAAGCACCTGGCGATTCTCGTACGACGCCAAGGCCGGCAACATCGACGCCGGTTCGACGGCGACGGCATTCTTCAAGACGCTCAACCCCGCCGCAGGCTTCTCGTTGTCCAACTTCATCACGGTTGACATGACCAACACGCCGTCGGCGTGGACCAGATACTCGATCGACATCGACATCGACCCGAGCCTGGAAGGCCAGATCCTGCAGTTCGGCTTCCTGACGGTCGCGACCTTGTACGAGCCCTCCGGCATCTTCTACGACAACATCAACTTCGACGTCGCACCGCTGGCGGTCAATTTCGACATCCGGCCGGAGTCCTGCCCCAACCCGTTGAACACCTGGGCCAGGGGTGTACTGCCGACGGCCGTCATGGGCACCTTCGATCTCGACGTCGCGGACATCGACGTTTCCTCGCTGCGCCTCTCGGGCGTGGCTCCGATACTCTCGAGCTACGTCGACGTCGCCAACCCGTACAACGGAGCGACCTGCGGTTGTGCAGCCACCAGCCCGGACGGCCTGACCGATCTCACGCTCAAGTTCCGGATCGAGGACCTCATTCCCACGATCGGGTCGACGATGGCCGGCAGCCACACGCTGACGCTGACGGGCACGCTGCTCGATGGCACGCCGATCGAAGGCCAGGATTGCATCTTCTTCGTCGGTCGCGGCGGCAGAGACAATCGCGTGACATCGCACGGTATCGAGTCGCGGAAGACGAGAACACCTAGTTTCGGGGCCGTGACCATCTCTGACTGGTAGCCTCTGAACAGTCCGACAAACACGCCTATCAAGCCCGGCGTTGAGACCTCGAGTCTCAACGCCGGGCATTTTTTTTGTGGGCTCCTTCAACGGACACGACGACCGTGAACTCCGCTAGAATTCAGGCATGAAGAGTCGAACGGCACGCATGGGCTCGTGGGTGGTCTTGATCTCGCTGCTTTCCGCGTCGTGCGTGGGAACGAGGGACGCCGCTGATCCGTCGATCACCATGGTCGAGATCCTCGTCACCTCCGAGGCAGGCCACAAGCTGGCGTCGGTGGAGGTGGCGCCCTTCCAACTCGGGAACCCCCGCGGGACGGTCATCACTGTTTACCCGGAGGACACCCGACAGACGATCGACGGTATCGGATCGTCGTTCACGGAGTCCTCCGCCTTCGTCCTGGCGCACCTGGAGCCCGAACAACGCCGGGAGGTCATGGAGCGAATCTTCGGAGAAGCCGGCGCCAATTTCTCGTTGTGCCGAACTCACGTCGGGTCGTGCGATTTCACCGTGGACGGCAAGTACTCCTACGCCGAGCAATCGAACGACGCGGAGTTGACGGCCTTCAGCGTTGCACCGGACCTCGCGGGATTCGATCCGGAGGCCCACCCCGGTATCAAGGATGCCACCTACGACCTCCTCCCGATGATCCAGGAAGCCCTCGCCGTCAAGCGCGAGCAACAGGACGGCGAACTGCGGATCATCGCGTCCGCGTGGACCGCGCCGCCGTGGATGAAGGACATCGAGACGTGGTACATCCCCGGGTCCCCAGAGAACGACTGGCAGGGAGACGGCGGCCGGTTGAAGCCGCAGTACGTCGCGACCTACGCCGACTACCTCCTCAAGTACCTGGATTCCTACGACGAAGCCGGCGTCGAGATCTGGGGCCTGACCCCGGTCAACGAACCGCATGGCAACGGCGGCAACTGGGAGAGCATGCATTTCTCCCCGGGGTCGCAGAACGACTTCATCAAGCATCACCTGGGACCTCGCCTGCGAGACAGCGATCATGCCGACACGAGACTCCTGATCTACGACCAGAACCGGGACGGCCTGGAGGAGTGGACGGACGCGATCCTCGAAGATCCCGACGCCGCGGAGTACGTGTACGGCGCCGCCGTGCACTGGTACGCGAGCACCTTCGAGGTCTTCGAGGAGACCTTCGATCGCGTCCGAGCCAAGTTCCCGGACTGCACACTGATCCACACCGAAGGCTGTATCGACAGCCTCGGTGTCGAGGCGCCCGCGGGAATCGAAGACCCCGTCCGCTTCAAGGAAACCGGCTGGTTCAACAACGACACCTTCTGGTGGAATGCCAACGCGACAGACTGGGCCTACAGCGCCACGTGGGCGGGGACGAACGCCGAGCATCACCCGGTCTACACCCCGGTGCATCGCTACGCGCGCAACATCATCGTCAGCCTGGATCACTGGGTCGCCGGATGGGTCGACTGGAACGTCGTCCTCGACAAGGACGGTGGCCCCAACCACGTCGGGAATTTCTGCGGTGCCCCGATCATGATCGATACGGCGACGCAGGAGATCTACTACACGCCGGTCTACTACGTGCTGGCCCAGTTCAGCCGGACGATCCGTCCGGGGGACCGGGCCGTTCGCACCGAGCGCACACTGGACGGACTGGACGCCGACGCACTGCATGCCGCGGCAACGATCAACGGCGACGGGCTCGTCAGCGTGCAACTGTTGAACACGACGAAGGAGCCGATCGCCTACAAGCTACAGTTCGCCGCCCACCACGCGGACATCGAGATCCCGGCGAACTCGGTTCAAACGGTGCGGGTCAAACCCTGAAGTTCGCCTTGGCCGTCAGACGTTCCCGGAGTACGGCTCGCCGGGCGCGACGGGATCGACCAGCGTGTCGTGGAGCAGCGGGATCGCCACCTTGCACAGCATGGTGAAGACCATGAACCCGACGGCGAAGATCCCGGCGCCGACACGAATCTCGATCCAGGTCGGGATGTATTCGTAGATCTCGCCCAACGTGTCCGGCGTCATCCCGGGGATCACCAGCGCCAGCCCCTTCTCGATGTAGACGCCGGTGTAGATCAGGATGCAGCCCAGGTTGAGCGTGATCATGTTCATGCGTGTCTTGGGCACGAGGAACAGGATGAACGCCACCACGCTGCAGATCAGGGAAACCCAGGCAAAGGGCACCAGGGCGGTGTGACCGTGCAACCCGCTGTACAGGTACTTGGTGTGCGCCAGATGCGCGGTGTCGGAGTAGTACTCCTTGAAGATCTCCACCCCGAACAGGAACAGGTTGAGGAACATCGCATAGGACATCAGTTCCGCGATCTTCCAGATCGCCTCGGAACGGATGCGGATATGGGTCGTCTTCCGCAGGATCTGGAACAGGATCAACATGACCGCCGGCCCGGAGCACAACGCGGAGGCGATGAACCGCGGCGCCAGGATCGAGGCGTTCCAGAACGGGCGTGACGCCATGCCGTTGTAAACGAAGGCGGTGACGGTGTGGATCGAGATCGCGGCCGGGATGGACAGCAGAAGCAACGGGACCACGAAGCTCTTGGTGTAGGGCTTCTTGAAATAGGCCTTGTAGAGGAAGTGCCCGACGATTGTGACGTTGAGGATCAGGTAAGCGTTGAGCACCAGCACGTCCCAGCCCAACAGGGAGCTGGGGACGTTCAGCGACCCGATGAAGGGCAGCAGCTCCAGCACACGCGTCGGCTGACCGATGTCCACCGTGACGAACAGCAGACACATCACGATGGCGCTGATGGCCAGCAACTCACCGAAGATGGCGATCTCACGGATCGGCTTCCAGTTGTAGACGTAAGCCGGGATGACCAGGAGGACGGCGGCCGCCGCGACCCCGACAAGGAACGTGAAGTTCCCGATGTAGAAGGCCCAGGACACCTGGTCCCTCATGTTGGTGACGATCAGCCCCTCGGTGTATTGCTTCGCGTAGGCAAAGGCTCCCGAGATGATCAGGATCGCGAGAAACGCCATCCACGAGTGGTAGGCCCAGTTGCCCTTGAGGGTCAACTTTGCCGACCCGACGACGAACTCCAAGATCTTTTTGATATTCATCTTATGTCGCGTAGAAGTAGTAGAACTTCGGTTGCGTGTTCAGATCTTCTTTCAAGACGAACACCCGTTTTTCTCGCATCAGGACCCTGATCTCGCTTTCCTCGTCCAGCAGGTTGCCGAATTTTCTCGCGCCGACCGGGCAGACCTCCACGCAAGCCGGGTAACGCCCCTTGCGTACCCGTTGGATACAGAAGGTGCACTTCTCGACGACGCCCTTCGGCCGAGGACGATTGCCGAGGTAGTGCATGTCCGGGTTGACTTCCTCGGCCGGAATCGTCGGCTCGGCCCAGTTGAAGTGCCTGGCGCCATAGGGGCAGGCGGCCATGCAGCAGCGACAACCGATGCAGTGGTCGTAGTCCACGACCACGATCCCATCGGGCTCCTGCCAGGTCGCCTTGACCGGACAAACCTTGACGCAGGGGGCGTTGCTGCACTGCTGGCAGGCCACCGGCATGTAGAAGGAGTCTTCCTCCGGGACCTCTTCCGGGTCGTAGTACGGGTCGGCCTTCTCGAGGTTGATGCCGTCTTTCTTGTCCATCTTCAACACGCGGATCCAGTGGACCTGCGGGTCGCGGGATTGGTTGTTCTCGTCGACGCAGCCGTAGACGCAGCGCCGGCAACCCACGCAGCGGGACAGGTCGAGCCCGTAACCGTACAGGGTGTTCGGCAAGGCGCCTGTCGACGAGACGGTCACATCCTTGCCGTACTTGGCCGTGTAGTCCGTCTGCATGTTGCGGAGGATCTTCTGCATGTGGTCCGGGGAGAGCTCCCTGAAGTTCTCATGCAGCAACTTGGCGATGAACCCGCCGGAAGCCCCGGTCACACCGGCGGCGATGGCCGTCATCGCGGTAGTGCCGCCGGCCAGGAACGAGCGTCGGTCGATCACCGGCTGTTCGTCGTCGTGTTTCATTCTTCGTGCCCCCCTACCGGCTCGGACTCGTGCGACTCGGGTTCCGCGGAGGAGGCCAGGAACTGAGGCCTGACCGGCGGAGGCAACGGTGCGATCGGTTTGTATTTCGGTGAGTGCGGGTCGTGGCAATGCGCGCAGAGAAGATACTCCTTGGCCCCGTTCCAGTAACCCCGGCGGCGACCGTGGATTCCCGCGCGCCAGTCGCGGAAGATCGTGCCGTGGCACTGTCCGCAGAGCTTGTACGACTCGTCAAACCCGATCTGCGTCCCGTTGACGAGCCACAGGCTGTCCCGATCCTCGGAGTTGTGACAGTCCAGGCACCAGCGCTCGGACGGTCCGTGATTCAGCACGATGTCGTCGTGCATATCGACGAGCTCTCGGCGTTCGGTGTTGGATTCCATATCGGCGTGACAATCCGAGCACGGGAAGATGTATTCGTCGGAAAACGGTGGAGGCGGAACCGTGAACGCTCCGACTTCCTTCTCCGCACCGGCGTTTTCGACCTGCGGCAGCAATTCGACGTCCAGTCCGGCATCCGGGAAATCCGCCGGGCCGTAGGCGATCCGCCCGCCGACTTCAGGACCGAAGTGATCGTCCTCGCCGTGCAGGAGCGTCAGCAGGGTGATCACCGCCAACGCCCCGAAGATCGTCAACATGACCACCAGGGCGGACCAACCCGGCAAGAGATCCTGTCCCAGTTCTTGTTGCTCTTCGTCTTTCATGGAGACTCCGCGAGCTGTCGGCGAACGACACTCACTACCGGCTGATCGGGATCAACCGACATCGAGGATGCGATGCCGAGTTGGAGGGGGAGCAAACGCACAGACTTCGATTTCGGTTCATCGGCTCCCCTTCATGATGCTGTTCTTGGTTATAGACCGGGCGCGGAGCCGCGGTGTATACGGGATTCCCGGCATGGGTCGAACGAAGAAACGAAACGCTCGAATCTCCTTTGGCAGAGGAGGAGCCCCGGGACGGCGTAAGGGAATTTACCGACCCGTTTATCGAGTGCCGCGACAGCGACAGCTGCTGACCGAACGAGGTTGGCCCCCGGTCGCACGGCGATGCACCGCGGGGGCCATCCGCGGGTCGTGCGCACGCCAGACACGGCAGTAACGTTGTAGGGCGTTGCCTACTTCTGGTGAGTTATTCCCTCAAATCACCTTCACGCGCTAGGATTCAGGGATGTCGCTCGAAAAACGCATCGTCGACCTGGAGAGCCGAGCCGCGTTCCAGGACAAGTTGATCGCGGATCTGGATGAGGTCGTCCGTGAATTCGCGATCCGCGTCGAAAGACTCGAACGGGAACTGAAGGACCTGCGGCAGAGCGCGAACGCCGCTCCGATCGGGCCGCCGGACGAGCCGCCGCCGCACTACTGAGGGGACGGGTCGGGTTACCCGGCGCGGCGAACGAAATCGCCCGTCGAGGGGTCGACGAGGATCTTCTCTCCGTTCTCGACGAACAGCGGTACCTTGATCGTGACCCCGTTGGTCAAGGTCGCATCCTTCAGGTTCTTACCGCCCGCGGTGTCGTTTCGCGCTCCGCCGCCGACCAGGTCCACCACCGCCTCGACGTGTACGGGTAGCGTCACGCCGACGATCCTGCCGTTCCAGAACACCGCGTCGAGTTGCATCTCCTCGGCAAACCAGGGGCGCGCGGCCGCGATGCCGTCGTTGCCGAGAGCGAACTGCTCGTAGTTCTCGTTCTCCATGAAATGGCACGACTCGCCGTCGTCGTAGAGGAACTGGACCTTGCGTAGGTTGACGTCGGGGACCTCGAACTTCTCGCCGCCCTTGAACGTGCGCTCGAGCAGTGCACCGGTGACGATGTTGCGCAGCTTGCAACGAACCAGCGTGGCGGCGCCGCGCGCCGACGGGGTCTGGACCGTGAGGTGGTCGATCGCACACGGCTCGCCATCGACGAGAATCCGCGTACCCCGCTTGAAATCGCCTGTACTGATCATGCTCGCCCTCTTGGCTCGACGGCCGCTGAAGAAGACGGCATTCTAGCGAAACCTCCGTCGATCGTCCCGGCGTGCGGCGACGCCGGGAGCGGAGGCTTACCTCAGAGGGCGGAGACGCGGGTGACGATCTCGCGGCGATCCGGCTGTCCCGTCTGGCGATAGACGGGCTCGCCGTCGGCGCCGATCACGACGAGTGTGGGCACCGAGGCGACGCCGTAGCGCGAGGCGGCCTCGCGGCCCACCCGGTTCAGGAGGTTCAGCCGGATCACGTCGGCTGTTCCCTTCAGGTCCTTTTCAATCCCATTCACGATGGGCTTGGCCGTAAGGCAGCCGATTCACGTGTTGGTGAAGAACTCCAGCACGACGGGCTCGCCCCTCGCCAGGTGCGCATCCAACTCCTCGATCGAGGCGAACGAGGTGGCCGGCGTACGAAAGAAGAGCCAGGCGCCCAGCACGACGACGCCAAACAGAAGTAGTCCGCTATTGGCCTTGAGGAATTCCATCTCGCAGACCCCAACGTCCTGACCGCCGGGGTTATTCCCGGCCGATTCGGGCGAATCAGCCCCGCAAGACCCGGTCGATCACATCGGCGGCGCTGTAGGTCGAGGCTCCCGGAGCGGCGAAACGAGCAACGGTTTCGACCTCGATCCCAGCGGTCAGCAGCGGAAGCTCCTCGCTGCCGTCCGGGCGAATCTGACCGATCCCGATGTTGGCCAGCAGGGCGTTGCACACGCACAGACGCCCGCGGGTCTCCTCTTCGATGCCACCCTTGGCCAGGTAGTCCGCGATCGGTTCGGCCGGGCAGCGCCAACCGACGCTGCCGTCGGCCTTGCGATAGGCGTGGCGTAGGTAGCCGAGCTCACACTTGCGATCGCGCTGGATCGTGGACACCGCGGCAGTCCCCGACAGCTGCACGACCTTGAACGGGAAACCGGTGGGCGAGGCTCTCGGATCGGTGATCACCTTCACCCTGTGTTTCCTGCTTTCCTCGATCACCTGCCTCCGGAGTTTCGGATCCAAACCCGATTCCTCGCAGAACGCGAAGGCCGTGCCGATCTGAACACCCGTGGCCCCGGCGGCGAGGGCCGCATCGATACTGGCCCGATCGGCCTGTGAACCGGCAAGCCAGAACGGCAAGCCCATCGCTTCCAACGCCTGGAGGTCGGGGACATCGCGCTTCGTATAGATCGGCTCACCCTCGGGTGAGTACGCGGTCTTCCCGCGGGGCGGAGCGTTGTGACCGCCGGCGCGCCAATCCTCGATCACGAACCCGTCGATCGATCCCTTCGCACGCCGGATCATCATCGCGGCGATCGGCGCGGCCGAGACGATCGGCACGAAGCGCGGCCGGGGCATCGGCTCGAGTTGCCTGCCGGAGAATGCCACCGGATCGAACCGGGCGACGAAGCTCTCACCGGGTTGGGCACCCTGAACATCGACCTTCAACTCCACCGACTGGTGGACGGCGAGCCGATCGAGGATCTTCGGGATGGCCAGCGGGATCCCCGCGCCCATGAAGACCCAGCCGGCGCCGGCGAGCATCGCCCCGTACAGCGAGGGTAGGGTCAGCGTCTGAATCTTCTCGAGGTAGTTGATCCCGACATGGCCGTCGTGCCCATCCCTGGCCAGGAAGACCTCGACGAAATTCGAGACGACCGCCAACTCTTGAAACAATCGGCCGGGTTTGAGTGACGGAACCGGCTTGAGTTTGAAGGGCGTGCCGGAAGGCTTGCCGCCGTCGATGAAGAATCGTTTCAGGACGCGGTCCACCATGTCCTGGAACGGGAAAGCCGCCATCGCCCGTCGGTAGTCCAAACTCAGATCGCCGAGCTGGAGACGACGAACCAGCGTCGTATCGACCCCGGTACCGGAGACGACGCCGAGCTGGCCGGCGGCGGCGACCGTGCGGGCAAGTCCCCACGAGGAAACCCCGGCGCCCATCCCGCCTTGAATGATCAACGGAAGCGTTTCGTCCCGCATCGTGCTCTCCGGGGTCCGGTTAGTCTGTTCCCTCGGATCGTAGCACTTCGACGGCGCTGGAGGCGGGGAGACAGCGTCTCCCCGCCCCGACAAACAAACGAAAGGCCCGCGAAACGACCTCTTTCAAGATCAAGCGAGGTCGAAGCGATCGAGGTTCATCACCTTGTTCCACGCAGCCACGAAGTCGTGCACGAACGCCTGCTTCGAATCGTCACAGGCATACACCTCCGCGACAGCCCGGAGCTGCGAGTTTGAACCGAAGACGAGGTCGACGGCGCTGCCGGTCCACTTGACCTCGCCCGTCCCGCGATCGCGTCCCTCGAACACGTGCTCGCACTTGGAGGACACCTGCCACTCCGTGTTCATGTCGAGCAGGTTGACGAAGAAATCGTTGGTCAACGTCTCGGGCCGTTCGGTGAAGACACCGAGCGCGGACCGCCCGGAATTGGCGTTCAGGGCGCGCATGCCGCCGACGAGTGCCGTCATCTCGGGAGCGCTCAGCGAGAGCAACTGCGCCCGATCGACCAACAACTCCTCGGCCGACCTTCCGTTACCGCTGCGGAAGTAGTTGCGGAACCCGTCCGCGGTCGGTTCGAGCACGGCAAAGGAATTCTCGTCGGTTTGCTCCGGCGTCGCGTCGGTTCGCCCCGGCGAAAACGGGACCTGAACGTCGTGACCGGCGTTCCTGGCGGCTTGCTCGACAGCGGCGCAACCGCCGAGGACGATCAAGTCGGCCAGCGAGACGCTCTTCCCGTCGGACTGTGCTTTGTTGAAGTCCGTCTGGATCTGCTCCAGCGTCTGCAACACGTCTCGCAGCTCGTCCGGGCCGTTGACCTCCCAGTCCTTCTGCGGGGCCAGGCGAATGCGCGCTCCGTTGGCCCCACCGCGCTTGTCGGTGCAGCGGAACGTCGCGGCCGACGCCCAGGCGGTCGTGACCAACTGCGACACGGACAATCCCGATGCGAGGATCTTGCCCGAGAGGTCGGCGACATCTTGCTGTTCGATCACCCTGTGCGTGACGGCCGGGACAGGGTCCTGCCACAGCTGCGGCTCCGCAGGAACCAACGAGCCGAGACATCTCGAGAGAGGCCCCATGTCGCGATGCGTCAACTTGTACCAGGCCGCGGCGAAGGCGGCGGCAAACTCCTCGGGGTTCTCGTGGAAGCGTTTCGAGATTGGGGCGTAGACCGGATCCTGGCGTAGCGCGAGATCCGTGGTGAGCATCATCGGGGCGTGCTTTTTGGCAGGATCGTGCGCATCGGGCACGGTCCCCTCTCCGAAGTTCTTGGGGGTCCACTGGGTCGCACCCGCCGGGCTCTTCGCCTGCTCCCACTCGTAGCCGAACAGGTTTTCGAAGAAGTTGTTGTCCCACGTCGCGGGGCTGGTGGTCCAGGCTCCTTCCAGGCCGCTGGTGATCGTGTCGCCGCCCTTGCCGCTGCCGTGGCTGTTCTTCCAGCCCAGGCCTTGCTCCTCGAGGCTGGCGCCCTCGGGCTCGGGGCCGACCTTGGCCGCATCGCCGGCACCGTGGCATTTGCCGAACGTGTGCCCACCGGCGATGAGCGCGACCGTCTCCTCGTCGTTCATCGCCATGCGCGCGAACGTCTCTCGAATGTCCTTCGCCGCGGCGAGCGGGTCCGAGTTACCGTTCGGCCCTTCCGGGTTCACGTAGATGAGGCCCATCTGAACGGCACCGAGAGGGTTCTCGAGTTCGCGATCTCCGGTGTAGCGTTCGTCACCGAGCCACTCGGTCTCGGGGCCCCAGTAGATGTCCTCCTCGGGCTCCCAGACATCCTCGCGACCGCCGGCGAAACCGAGCGTCTTGAAGCCCATCGACTCCAGGGCGCGGTTGCCGGCAAAGATCATCAGGTCGGCCCACGAGATCTTGCGGCCGTACTTCTGCTTGATCGGCCAGAGCAATCGGCGCGCCTTGTCGAGGTTCGCGTTGTCGGGCCAACTGTTGAGGGGAGCAAAGCGCTGCGTGCCGGAGGAAGCACCGCCACGGCCGTCGCTGATGCGGTACGTGCCCGCGCTATGCCACGCCATCCGAATAAAGAGCGGTCCGTAGTGACCGTAATCGGCCGGCCACCAATCCTGGGAGGTGGCCATCAACGCATCGACATCCCTGGCGAGCGCATCCAGGTCGAGCGTCGTGAACTCCTGGGCGTAGTTGAACTCTCGCCCCATCGGATCGGACTGCGGAGAGTTCTGGTGGAGCATCTTCAGGTTCAGCTGATTCGGCCACCAGTGTTGGTTCCGCGTGCTGCCGGTCGCCTTGTGTTTGTGAGGTCCGCCCATCACCGGGCACTTGCTTTCGTTGCTCATCGGTCCTCCCATCGCCTGCTTTTGTTGGTCATGCCTGAATGCGTGTCGCCCCTGAAACAGCCTGGGGTGGCGCGCCGTCGATCGTTCGAAATGAGTTGGATTCGAGAGCAAGATAGCGGAAAGGGCCATAGGATGGAAATACTCTATACCTCTCGTCATGATAGTTTCTACCTATGGAACTACATCAACTCCGGTACTTCGTCGCGGTCGCCGAAACGGGCGGATTCGTCAAGGGCGCCCAGCGCTGCGGGGTGACCCAACCCTCGCTGAGCCAGCAGATCCGAAAGCTCGAGAACGAGCTGGGCGTGACGCTCTTCGACCGCTCCTCCCGCGGCGCGGTCGCCACCGAGGCCGGCCGTGCGCTGCTGCCCCGAGCCCAGCGCATCCTCGCCGAGGTGCGGGAAACGATCTCCGGGGTCAAGGAGGATGTCGAAGCCGGGCACGGCCCGCTGTCGGTCGGCGCGATCCCCACGATTGCCCCCTACCTGATGCCGCCCGTGCTGTCGCGGTTCCTGAACGATCACCCGGAATGTGAATTGACGGTGCGGGAAGACCTGACCGAGCGGCTGATCGAGGCCGTGGTCGATCACGAGCTCGACGCCGCGGTGATGAGCACGCCCGTCGATCACCCCGCGCTGCATGTCGAGGTGATCGGACGCGAGCCCTTGCTCGTCGTCGCTCCTGCCGGGTCTCCCCTCCCCGCGCGGTTGCGCGTCGAGGACCTGACGGACGAACCGGCCGTCGTGCTTCACGAAGTGCACTGCCTGGGGCAGCAGATCGCCGACTTCTGCAACACGGCCCGCCTGCGACGGCGCATCGTTTGCCGCAGCACGCAGTTGCCGACCGTGCTCTCGCTGGTCGGCCTGGGTCTGGGTGTCTCGATCGTTCCCGAGATGGCGGCCCAGCAAGACTCGAACCCGTCGCGCGTCTACCGGCCACTGCACGCCAGGCCGGAGCGCGAGATCGCCGTCGTCCGGCGCACCGATCGATCGGTATCGGCCCTTTGCAGGAGGTTTCTCGAACTACTCGGCGAACAGTTCGCGACCAGTTCCTGAGTAGCCACCTTCCGTTTCTTCTCCTGCCTCGCCTGGGCCCGCCACCGCGGTCGCCCACCGCCACGTATCGTCGAGCGAAAGTTCCGACGCTTCCTGAAGTGCGGGATCCTCGCCCGGAGGCGACGATGCTGACTCTCTGCGAGAGACTTATTAAGAAAATTCGCTTGCCTATTCTCTTTTGCGGGAGTATTCACAACGCGAACGTGGACTTCGGGGGGAGAGCATGTTGAGTAAGATCCGCGTTGGCCTGACCATTGTCCTGGTGTGGGCCTATTCATCGTTGCCGATCACGATCGCTGCCAACTCGCCCACGGTCCAGGTCGGCGACGGACGGTCGAGCTACGTGGCCGGGGCCTCCGCTCCCGTCGAGGTCAGCGAGCACACGGAGGAATTCCGCGTGCAGGTGCTCGACTTCCTGCGGGAGACGGACGAGGCGCTGGTGGCGATGTCGGTTCACCCGGTGCTGGGGCCACAGCTGGCCGACCAACTCGGTGGTTCCCTCCAGATACCGCTGGCACCCGAGGTGTATCGCGTCCTGGAAGAGGCCAGTTTCGAAGAACTCGACCGGATACGTCAGCATTTCGCCGCGGCTCCGGAGATCCTCGCCACGCCGAACGCCCTGAGGGTCGCCGTTGGGGAGATCCCGACCGAGACGGTGACCAAGGACGGCAGGGCTTCCTGCGTCGACGATATAGCAGATTTCGCGCGGATCCAGACGCTGGCCGGTCAGCAGCAGTCGCTGACCATCGCCGCGAACTCGCTCGACATCGTCGTGGCGATCATCAAGATGGTGGCGGACCCGATCCTGATGGCCGCAGGCTGCGAGGACCCGTTCGACGTTCCGACGTCCTGGATTGCCACGCCCGTGATCATCGTCAACGGCATCCTGGATGCGGTCAGCATCGCGCTGGGCATCGCCAGCGACGAACTCGAGTTTCAGAAGACCGATGCGGAGCGCTGCTTCAACCTCGTGAGCTGCCCACAGATAGGCTTCACGGAGCGCTTCCAGCCGGAGACGTACGGGAGCGCTCAGGGGAAGGGTTGCGACAATCGCGACAACAACTGTAACCAGGGCATCGACGAGATCGAAGAGGACCTGTTCCGCCCGTTCGTCGAGATCGACGCGGCTTTTGCAGCGCGCTGCTACCCGAACGCTCAGGACGCCGAAGCGGCCGGACGCCTCGCGGTTCACGCGGAGGACGACTGCGTGGAGCTTGCACCGACCGCCAACGCGGCCAACGGCGTCGGCTCGCTGGCGGTCGCGTTCGGCACGACGACCTGTGCGGGCACGCTGAGCGTCACCGCGACCGATGTGAAAGGCAACGTCGGGATGGCCTCGGCCGTCGTCGCGATCGACGGGCTGGCCCCGACGATCGCCCTCCAGGATCTCTCCGCGACCTGTCAGCCGTCGGTGGATGCGGCTCGAAACGCGCTGGGGTTCACGGTGACCGACGACTGCAGCATGGCGGCCGGCATCCAGACCGGCGTGAGCGTCGTCGAGAAGGAGTGTATCGCCGATTTCGAGTTCGAGGCGATCGATTCCTGTGGAAACCAATCGCAGCAGCGTCAGAGCGTCCGCATCGACGACGTCGAGCCGACGGTGGGTATCGAGCGGCCGCTTCTCCCTGAGTACGAGGGGCGAGTCTGCTTCGGGGGAGAGCAGGAGGCGGTCTCGATCGTTTCCGAGGCCACCTCGTTCTTCGACAATTGCTCCCAGCGCGAGGATTTGACGTTCGTCACAAACGCGCAACCGTCCGGTCCCAACAGTTGCGATCGCGACGTCGCGAGCGCGGTCTCCGATGCCTGCGGACTCAGTTCGATGGACTCGGTGCTGGTGCGGCTGGACAACGAGGCCCCGACCGTGAGCTGCAGCGTGGCGCTGCCGGTTCTGGAGCAGCACGACGGCGCGATGGTCGACGTCGGATTCACGTACCAGGTGAGTGACGATTGCGGGATCGACGACGTGGTGGTCGACATCGTCGTCACCAGCGACGAGCCGACCTCGTTCCAGCTCTCCGTGAAGGGTGACGACGACCTCGCGCCGGACGCAGCGATCAGGCGGGATCCGACCGGCCGCCCCGCGGGCCTCCTTCTACGTGACGAGCGCAAGCAGACGCAGTCGGCGGACGGGCGCGTCTATCGCATCCGCACGATCGCCACGGATGGCTGCGGCAACCGCAGTCAGGCCGATTGCTTCGTTTCGGTACCCAAAGTGTCAGGGAACAAATCGGTCGTGAGCAACAGTGGGCAGGCCTTCGACGCGACTCAGCGCAACTAGCCGTCACAATAGGGGGGGGACTGTGAGCAGCACAGCGCGAATTATCCAGGTATTGGTCATCGTGGCGCTCGTCGCGGCCGGAACGGCGTTCGCGCAGGATTCGTGCGACCCGGCGACGGATTCCGATTGCGACGGGATCTTGAACGGGGCGGACAACTGTCCGCTCGTACCGAACGCGGATCAACTCGACATCGATAATGATTGCCCTGACCCGCTCTTGGGTGCCTCCTGTGGCGATATCTGCGATTTCGACGACGACAACGACGGAGTTCCGGACAACGGTGGTGGTGGAGCCACATCCTGTCCGACGACCGATACGTGTGGCGCCGAACAATTCTGTACGAACAGCAGTGGCCAGTGTTCCGACGATGCGGACTGCGGCGGAGCGGACGTGTCCGACACCTGCCTGGCGGTCGTCGGTGTCTGTCTGCAGAGCGGCCAGGGGTGTGTGACCAGCGCGGATTGCCCAGCGTTGCCGGACGTCTGCAGGGGATTCTGCGCGCTCAGCGGCAGCCGTTGCCAGGACGACGCCGAGTGTGTGGTGGCCGGCTGCGACGACAACTGCCGGACGGTGTCGAATCCCGACCAGGCGGATGGGGACGGCGACGGGGTCGGTGACGCCTGCGACAACTGCCTCTCCGACCAGAATCCCGGTCAGTCGGATATCGACGGGGATGGTTCCGGCGATCTCTGCGACGACGACCCCGACGGTGACACGATCGACAGCCTTGGCGCCGCGGAGACGTGCAGCGTGGTTCCCGATACCGACGGCAACCCCTCGGG
>Ga0055584_100001181_pt1 | contig 25695 bp, 21 predicted proteins | sample OSDHelmetaG_FD_58716 | JGI IMG/M metagenome (GOLD analysis project Ga0055584, IMG submission 58716) | Pelagic marine sediment microbial communities from the LTER site Helgoland, North Sea, for post-phytoplankton bloom and carbon turnover... | ecosystem: Environmental > Aquatic > Marine >...
TTTTTTTTAAAATCTGCTGGCCGCAGCAAGCGCTCCTGCCAGCTACGTGTATAGTTAAAGTGCTTTACAGAGCAGCGGAACGTTGTTTGATATCGATATTCAGAATCTGATCGTTTTCGCTGTAATCAACTGGGCAATCAATCAAGTGCACGCCTGGCTCAGTGAGTGCGGTTTTCAAAATCTGCGTCAGTGACTCAGACGATGACACCCGATGACCGATCGCGCCATAAGCCTCAGCGTACTTCACAAAATCTGGATTGCCATACTCGAGCCCCCAATCCTTGAGCCCCATATTGGCTTGTTTCCAGCGAATCATGCCGTACGAGCTGTCATTTAGAATGAGGCAGGCAATGTTCATTTTCAGACGCACTGCAGTCTCTAGCTCTTGCGAGTTCATCATGAAGCCGCCATCACCACAGATCGCCAGGACCTTACGGTGCGGATGAACCAAGTGTGATGCCATCGCTGACGGCAAACCTGCGCCCATCGTCGCGAGCGCATTGTCCAGCAACACCGTGTTCGACATGTGTGCTTTGTAGTTGCGTGCAAACCAAATCTTGTAGACACCGTTGTCCAGGCAAATCATGCCGTCATCGGGCATCGCAGAACGAATTTTCGCCACTAGATGCTGCGGATAGATCGGGAAACGCACATCGTCTGCACCTTCCGCGACCTGTGCTTCGCCATGTTCGCGCACTGCCATCATGCGCGAGAAGTCCCAATTCGCATCTTCTTTGCGCTTGACCCCATTCTTCAATTGATAGACGGCGTTGCCAACATCCCCAAGCACTTCGATTTGCGGGAAGTAGACCGGGTCGACTTCAGCTGAATTGAACGAAACGTGGATGACTTCAGTACCGCCAATTTCCATGAAGAACGGTGGCTTTTCGATTACGTCATGACCCACATTAATAATGAGGTCCGCCGCATCAAGCGCCCGATGACAATAATCACCAGCAGACAGCGCCGCGCAACCCATAAACAGCGGGTGACGCTCGTCAATCACGCCTTTGCCCAGCTGGGTTGTGATGAACGGGATGCCAGTTTTGTCGACAAAGCGGGTCAGCATCTTCGACGTCATCTTGCGGTTGCCGCCAGCACCGATCACCAAAATCGGAGATTTCGCCGCATGAATCTTGTCCAATGCCTGGGTAATGGCTTTCTCTTCCGGGACCGGTCGACGCTTCGAAGATGCCATCATCGGCCGTTCATCGGTTTGCTCGTCAGCGATATCTTCCGGAAGCTCTATGTGCACTGCACCGGGCTTTTCTTCCTCAGCAAGACGATACGCCTCGCGCACTCGAGAGGGTATGTTGTCGCTGGCTACAATCTGAGTCGCATATTTGGTGATCGGGCCCATCATGTCGACGACATCCAAGATTTGGAAGCGACCTTGTTTGGATTTTTTCACCGGTTTTTGGCCAGTGATCATCATCATTGGCATACCACCAAGCTGGGCATATGCCGCCGCAGTGACAAAGTTCGTGGCACCCGGGCCGAGGGTTGAAAGACACACCCCTGTCTTGCCGGTTAGGCGCCCGTAGACGGCAGCCATGAATCCCGCACCTTGTTCATGGCGAGTCAGGATCAGTTTGATCTTTTCAGATCGTGAAAGGGAATCAAGGAAATCGAGGTTTTCCTCACCGGGGATGCCGAATATGTATTCGCAGCCCTCTTCTTCTAGGCACTCTATAAATAGATCAGACGCTTTCATGACCGTTCGTTCCGTCGTTGTATTGTTGTGGACCGATATGCAAGCACCAAATATGTGCCCACCCTAGCGCGATAGTCTAATCCGAACTTACGGGTGTTGTCGTGATGGGATCGCGACCAAAGCGCAATTCAGCGGCAAATACCTATGACTCAAACCAAGATTGAGTCGAACGAATCTCTCGCGTACGTTGCAGCGAGCTAAACCTCGCACACTCAGGAAAACTCATGGACTACACAGATATCATCTACTCGGTCGAAAACCATGTGGCAAATATCACCATTAATCGCCCGCATGTGTATAACGCGTTTAGACCGCGCACCTGTATTGAATTGATCAATGCATTTTTGGACGGCGGTTGGGACGACAATGTCGCAGCTATCGTGCTCAGTGGCAGTGGTGAAAAGGCATTTTGCACCGGTGGAGATCAGAGTGACCACGACGGCCAGTATGGCGACAAGGACGCGCGCGGCACCGTGGGCATGCCGGTGGAGGAATTACATTCCATTATTCGTGATGTACCCAAGCCAGTTATTGCGAAGGTACGCGGCTACGCCATCGGCGGTGGCAATGTCCTCGCCACCCTATGTGACATGACCATAGCATCCGAAACTGCAATTTTCGGCCAAGTTGGCCCCAAAATGGGCTCCGTCGACCCAGGTTTTGGAACCGCTTATCTAGCGCGCGTAGTTGGCGAAAAGAAGGCGCGAGAGATCTGGTACATGTGTCGGCGCTATAGCGCGGCCGAAGCCGTCGACATGGGGCTCGCGAACAAAGCCGTACCGGATGACCAACTCGACGCAGAAGTCGCTGCCTGGTGTGCTGAACTGGTCGAACGTAGCCCTATCGCAATCGCCATTGCCAAGCGCTCATTTAACGCCGACAGCGAGAATATCCGCGGCATTGGCAGCCTTGGCATGCAAGCGCTGAAGCTCTACTATGATACCGACGAATCGAAAGAAGGCGTGCGTGCGCTCAGCGAACGACGCAAGCCAGACTTCCGTCAGTTTTACAACAAAGGGTGATCCATCCGCTGCCATCTTTGGCCACTTAAGCGCTATGGCCAAGACTAGTCCTAGCTCGAGTGAGCCCGGCATGGTCAGTGCCGTGCTGGCAATGATGCTAGTGCAAACGGCAGTGATGATTGGCGTAGTAGCGGTGCCGGTAATGGCGCCGCTACTGAGCGAGACCCTGGGGTTCCCAGCAGGCTTTGCCGGCGGCTTTCAATCGCTGGCGTTTGCCGCCGCGGCGCTGATGACGGTGGTGGCGGGCACCTTGGTGGGCCGCTACGGCGCTATCCGCATCAATCAACTCTGCTGCATTCTCACCGCCATCGGCTTGTGCTTACCAACATTGGCTGGCGTAGACAGAGCGCTTGGCGACATGGCCATTGCAGCGTTCGCTGCCGGCGCATTTGTAGCGGGCGCGGGTTACGGCATGGCGACCCCGGGTGCGAGTCACGTGCTGGCGCGGGTGACGCCCGCACACATGCGCGGATTTGTGTTTTCGGTAAAACAATCGGCGGTCACACTGGGAGGCTTGATTGCGGGTGTCATGGTGCCGCCCTTAGCGCAGTGGCTAGGTTGGCAGCAGACATTGCTCTTGCTGGCACTGGGCGCGGCGACTTGCGCCGTGCTGGTGCACCCCTTAGTTAAGCGCCTGGATGCCGATCGAAACGCGCGCGCGCAGCTTGACCTCGGCGCAGTACTCGCAAATATCGCACTGGTGTGGCACACGCCGAGCTTAAGACCCATTTGCGTCACAGCATTCGTGTACGCCTGTGTCCAGTGTGCATTGTTTGCGCTTTATGTGACCTTGTTAGTTGATCAAGTGGGTAGCACTTTGATTGAAGCTGGCTGGTTGTACGCGGTTATGCAAGGCACTGGTGTGGTGGCCCGTATCGGCTGGGGCTGGCTCAATGACCGCGGCGTGAGTGCGCATAACATCCTCGCATGGATTGGGATAGGAACAATTGCAGCAACTTCTGCTCTAGCAAGCGCAAATAGCGACTGGAGTTGGACCGCACTGCTTGTCGTTTCAGTAGTGCTCGGCGCAACAACGGTGAGTTGGAACGGGGTTTATCTGGCTGAAATCCCGCGCCGGGTAGCCGCCGCAAAGGTAAGTGCAGCGACCTCCGGCACGGTCATGTTCAGCTTCATCGGCGTCGTCATTGGACCAGCAACATTTGCAGCTGTAGCGAGCACCTCCGGCTCATACGCAGGCGCGATCATTGGCTTTAACGTGACCATCGCAATTAGCGTCGTGTACTTGCTGAGCACCCGCGCATCAGGCGCGGCCAGCCCGGCGCATTAAGCCACGCAGTACAGCCCGTTAAGCTCAGCGCTTGCCTTCGATCGCTATTTCAACAATACGCGGAGCGTTGGCAGCAAAGGCATCAGCAATAGCACGGCGCACGTCATCAGGGTCGCTTACGCGTTGTCCATCGATCCCCATACCTGCGGCGAGATCAACAAATCCAAGATTCGGACCGCTTAGATCCATGTTTGCGTAGGGACGATTCGAGCCGGTATCGAAGCGCTGTCGATAGGCATCGATATTGTGCTTCAATATTCGGTACTCATTGTTGGCCAAGATCACGAACACGATGGGCAACTGATGGTGCGCAGCGCTCCACAAAGCCTGAATGCTATACATCGCGGAACCATCACCTGAAACGCACATCACCCGCCGTTGCGGCATCGCCAGCTGCACGCCGAGTGCGCCAGGTAGGCCTTGTCCAATTCCACCACCACGCCCGCCAAAGAAATCGCCATACCCGCCGAACTCAAAACTGCGCTCAAGATCAATGCTCGCAGTGATGGATTCATCAACGATCGCGGTACCGGGCGGCACGCAGCTTGATAGAAGATCCATCAGCACTGACATTGGCATCGGACGCCTGTCGCCAGCCCGCGCAACGCGCGCCGTGTGGGCGGCACGAGCACTGTCAGCTTGTTCACGTAAGGCGATGTTACGCGCAGCTACCGTCGCACCGTGCGAAGCTGATTGGCGCTCATTCAAAATGGCGACCAAATTGATCAATGCTGGTTTCAGTGCACCCAAGGCACCAGCATGAAGCGCAAAATTGCGCCCCAGGCGCTCTGGCGACGCTTCAATTTGCAACACCTTTGCATCAGCCGCGAATGGTAGGCCTGGCGCATACCAAACGTCTTCGAAAAATGGCCCGCCGCATAACAACACCGTGTCTGCTGTAGCCAAGACCTTGGCGATTGCGGCCGCATCCACCGGCAAACCACCACGCACGTGCGGGTGGCGGCTCGGTACCGCCGCGTGACCACGTAAGGCCTCGAACCAAACGGTCGCGCCAACTGCCTCGGCGACCTCGATTAGCATGTCGCCTGCACCTGCGCGCGCGACATCATCACCAACAACGATCACTGGCGCATTGGCGCCAAGCAGCACGTCGGCGATTTGCGTCAAGGCATCGTGGTCTGGCGTCGGCGTGCGCCCGACTGACGCAGATGCCATCACGCCGTGCACCGTTTCCTGCTCCATCACGTTTATCGGCAGTGCCACAAACACTGGGCCGGCCGGTGGATCGTTGGCGATCTTAAATGCCCGATGCATGATCGCACCTAGCTCGTCGGCAGTTTCCGCCTGCACGCTCCACTTCACTACCGGCTCGGCCATCGCCACCAAGTCATGCCCAAGTACCGGGTCGCGCAGCCGCATCCGCGTATCCTGTTGCCCGGCAGTCACAACGATTGGTGAGTTGGCCTTATATGCGCAATAGAGCATGCCTATGGCATTACCGAGACCCGGCGCCACGTGCAGGTTTACAACCGCGCTCTTGCCACTTGCCTGCGCGTAGAAATTCGCCGCGCCAACTGCGACTCCCTCGTGCAGTGCCACGATGTAGTCGATAGACGGATAGTCCGCGAGGCTATCGAGCAAGGGGCTCTCAGTGGTGCCCGGATTCCCGAACATCCGCTCAACCCCGTGCGCAACCAAACTTTCCATGAAGACGTGCCGACCTAACATTTTGATACTGCTCCCGCTGAGTGAACCCACTTCTGAGACAGCAAGCGTACTATGAAGAAGGGGAAATGCGGAATTCATGCGCTACCAGCGCCACGTGAATTGCTAGCGCACATGTGAACGGGCTTCTGTAATAATGGCGACACTACTAATCATTAGGGACGCATCAGACCATGGCGCTTGAAATCCTAGGCTTTCCACGTTCTAACTTCGTCAGAACCGTGCGTATGGCTGTGCAAGAAAAAGGCGTAGCGTATGAGTTGGTACCAGAATTCCCACACGCCGACGCAATCAAAGCAATACATCCGCTGGGCTTGATCCCGGCCATGCGCCATGACGGCTTCGAGCTATGCGAAGCGGTCGCGATTATTCGCTATGTCGATAGAGTATTCGAGGGGCCGTCATTGTATCCCGACGACCCCAAGACCGCCGCTAAAGTAGACCAGTGGGCATCGATCGCAGCTGTATCAGTCGATCAACTACTGCTGCGCAACTATGTAGTTGAGTATCTATTTCATAAAGATGACGACGGCAAGGTGGTGCGCACGAAAATCGATATCGCGGTCAAACGATTTCCGAAAATGTTCGCCATGATTGGATCTGCCGTTGCGCCAGGCTACTTCGGCAGCAATGAATTCAGTGTCGCGGATTGTTTTCTGGCACCTATCTTGGCAGCCGCGAAAATGTTTCCTGAAGGCCAAGAAGCACTCGCCAACAATGCTGACTTGAGTGCTTATTTCGCTCGCGTAAGCGCACGAGACAGCTTCACTTCAACGGCACCTTAGAACCGATATTAGTGCTACTGGTGCAATCAATACGCTCGAGCAAACAAGCCGTGCTCGCCGAAACTTAAAAGCGCGTAGGGCTGTATGTAAGAGTCACTTTCGGAGCGTAACGCGTACCCTTGGAGCCGCGTTGCGGCCTGCCTCAAAGACACCAAGGCCGTAGCCCAAAGGCACCACCTCAGTTGTCTTTCGGAGATCATATCCAAACCAATCTTGCTCGAACCCTCAAGGAACTTAGCCGTGCCATTGTCACCTGCATCACGCCGACACGAGATACATACACGCACCCTGGAGTTGCATGTCTACAAGCGAGACGATGGCTTGTTCGACATTGAAGGCCACATTGTCGATGTGAAACCTATCTCGGTTGAGTTTCACAATTCGCATCGCTCTGCAGGTGAGCCGGTGCATGACCTGCGTCTACGGCTGACCATCGACAAGACTTTAGTAGTGCAGAGTGCTGAGGCGAAAATGGATGTTGGAGCATATCCATTTTGCGCCGGGGTTGAACCCAGCTTCGAACGCCTGGCAGGCTTAGTTATAGGACCTGGTTGGAACCGCCGTGTGCGCGAGACGGTCGGCGGAGGCGCCGGCTGCACACACCTTGTGGAAATGCTCTCGCAAATGGCCACGGCCGCATTACAAGCAGTGTGGTCTGACGATGATGGCGATCACGAAAATGCTGCGAACCCAGCCGACCGCGAATTGCGCGAGGGCATGATCGATTCATGTTTTACTTATCGCAGTAACAGCCAGTTCGTCAAAGTGCACTTTCCGAGGCACTTTAACCAGAGCTAGATGGCAGCGCGGACGATTTGATGCTCTCCAAGCGAGCGGCGTCGCTCGACCAAAATTGCTCACTGCGCTCGCATTGCGAATAATGCAAAACCCACGCACCGAGATATCGATTTAGCACATGAGCGAAGAGCAATCAGAATCACAAACGGCTTCGCCGCAAGCCGCGACAACACCGACGCGCGCGGCCAACAAAACGTTTGGCCAACAGTTGGACTACACCAGCACGGCCGACTTCGAGGCGGCAGCACGTGGTTTTATTGCTGCAGTCCCAAATGATGGAACGGTGACCAATGAGCGCGGCGCTAAGGTCTGGGATTTAGGCGCGTACGCATTCCTAGATGGCGATGCGCCAATGGACACTGTGAATCCGAGCCTGCTGCGCATGGCGCGTCTCAACATGGCGAATGGACTGTTCCAGATTTGCGAGCGAGTCTTTCAAGTCCGCGGCATCGATCTCGCCAATATGACCATCATTGAGGGCGATAGCGGTCTCATCCTCATCGATTGTTTGACCACCGCCGAAGTTGCGAATGCAGCGTTGGAATTGTATTTCGCGCACCGCCCACGCCGCCCGGTAATTGCACTCATTTACACCCACAGTCATGTCGACCACTACGGTGGTGCCAAAGGCGTTTTGGCGGCCGCGGATATTGATAGCGGCCGCGCCAATGTATACGCACCGGCTGGCTTCATGGAAGCTGTCGGTGGCGAGAACGTGCTGGCAGGCAATGCGATGACCCGTCGCGCCCAGTTTCAATTCGGGGCGCTACTTAAATCCGGACCAAGGGGCCAGGTCGATGCAGGCTTAGGGAAAGTTGTCGCACGCGGGCGGGTCACCTTGCTGGCGCCGACAGTGACCATAAGCGAAGCCGTAGAAGTCCATTTCATTGACGGCGTAGAAGTGCATTTTCATCTTGCCCCTGGAACTGAAGCACCTGCCGAGATGCATATGTTCTTGCCGCAATTGGGGGTGCTGAACATGGCGGAAAACGCGACCCCATTGCTGCATAATTTTTGCCCTCTGCGAGGCTCCGAAGTGCGCGATCCGCGCATGTGGTCCTACTACCTTGCCGACGCAGTTGAGCGCTTCGGTAGCAAAACTGATGTATTGATATGTCAGCATCATTGGCCAACCTGGGGACGCAGCGAGGTTGTTGAGTTCTTAGAGCGCCAGCGCGATTTATACAAACACATCCACGACCAAACCGTGCGTTTCATGAATCTGGGTTTGCGCCCAGCAGAAATAGCCGAACGCCTCGATCTACCGCCATCTTTAGCATCAGATTGGCGCATGCGCGGCTACTACGGCACCGTGAGCCACAACTCAAAAGCCGTGTTTCAGCGTTACCTTAGCTGGTACGACGGCAACCCTGCGAATCTAAACCCACTGCCGCCGCGTGACGCGGCGCGCAAATATGTGCAATACATGGGTGGCATCGACAAGATCATCGAGCGCGCGCGTATCGATTTCGACAACGGTGAATATCGTTGGGTCGTGCAAGTGCTCTATCACGTTTTGTTTGCCGAACCCGATCACCGCGCCGGACGCGACTTAGCTGCGCGTGCGTTCGAACAACTGGGGTATCAAGCAGAATCCGCAACCTGGCGTAACGCATACTTGTATGCCGCGCAGGAATTACGCAACGGAGTAATGAAGCTGCCGCCACGCCCCATCCTCAGCCCGGACTTACTGGGTGCGGTGGATACCAATATTTTATTCGACTTTATTGCTGTGCGACTTGATGCGAGTGCATGTATTGGTCAGCGCTGGCGCATTAACTGGCATTTTGAAGACCGTGACGAGCATGTGTGCCAGACGCTTTGCAATGAGACCTTGACCCAACTATCCGGAAAGAGTGCTGAGGATGCCGTCGCATCAGTACGCACAAGGCGTGAGATTTTAGTGAGCTTGATCATTCGTAAGACGACTGTTGAACAAGCACTTGCAGCGGGCGTTATTTCTATTGATGGCGATGCGACAAAAGTTACCGAGCTATTCGCAATGCTCGATGATTTCGACATGCAGTTCGATATTGTTACGCCGCAGTAGCAATGCTGACGCTGTAGCGCCGAGTAAGCGTAGCACTTAGGAGAATCTCATGCGCCTCGAGAACAAAAGCGCCATCGTTACCGGTGCAGCCTCCGGAATTGGTCATGCAACTACCCTGCTGTTGGCCAGTGAAGGCGCCAAGGTTCTCGCTGTAGACCGGCCCGGCACCGAGCTCAACACACTGTTCGCGGGCACTGATAATGTCAGCATATGCGAACAAGATATTAGCGCTGCGGATGCTGGGAAAACAATTGTAGAGCGTGCACTGAGTGCGCACAGCCAGCTCGACATTCTCTTCAACAACGCTGGCGTATCGGGACGCGAGAAATTCGACGAAATGACCGATGATCTATGGAACCACGTCATCGAAGTTAATTTGAACGCTGGCTACCGTCTAACCCGAGCGGCGATACCGGCATTAAAAGACAGTTCTGCTGGGCGCATCATCTTTACCGCCTCCGTTATGGCACGCATGACCGATTACGGCCTAGCCGCATACTGCGCATCAAAAGCGGGCATTACCGGTCTGGTGCGCACGCTTGCACTGGATCTCGGTAAATTCGAGATCACCGCAAACTATATAGAGCCGGGTGCAATCGTTACGGGTATGACCAGTGCATCGTTCGAACAGCCACACATTGCGGAGATTTGGGCTAAGAAATCAGCACTGCGCCGCCTTGGCCAACCCATTGACATCGCGCGCGCAGCGTTGTTTTTAGCATCTGAAGATGCGGCCTTCATAACCGGCCAAGGCTTGACTGTGGACGGTGGATTAACGCTGCGTACCTAGGGCGTGCTTGTCTTTCAACCACAAAAAAACAGGCCCTAGCACCTTCGGTATGTCCTGTGGCTAACAGCGCTCGATGCCGAGCGCTGTTACACCCAGGTAGTGCCTGCTTGGCTATTCGTTACCGACCGAGTGCTCCACCAGGTCAGCATACTTCTCACGTGCCTGCGCCCTCACAGCGGGCAAGTGACCAGGCGGGAATAAGCCCTCGTAAGGTGAGTAATCACGTAGTACCTGGCGCGCGACGGTGACTTTATGCACTTCAGTTGGTCCATCAACGATACCTAGCCTAAACGAACCAATGACGGCAGCCGCAAACGGCATCTCGGATGAGACCCCTAACGATCCATGAATTTGTAACGCACGACCGGCAATGTCATGCCAAACAGTTGGCAACATCACTTTGATCGCCGCTATGTCTTTTCGAACCTTCATGTAGTCCTTGTACTTGTCTATACGCCACGCCGTGCGCAGGACCATAAGCCTGAACGATTCCATCTGGATCCATGAGTCCGCAATCTTCTCTTGCGTCATTTGTTTGTCGGCGAGCAGCTCACCCTTAGTACGCCGTGACAAGGCCCGCTCACACATCATGTCGAAGGACTTGCGGATTTGCGCCATTGTGCGCATGGCGTGATGGATGCGCCCGCCGCCCAAGCGAGTTTGCGCAACGTTGAAGCCTTCTCCGCGTTTACCCAGCAAATTCTCGAACGGCACACGCACATTGGTGTAACGGACATAACCGTGATGCCCTTCCGTTTCCATCCCAACAGCAACGTTGCGTAAGATCTCCACGCCCGGTGTATCACGTGGCACGACGATCATTGACATACGACTGTGCGGCGGCGCATCCGGATCAGTCACAACCATGACGATCAAGAAAGACGCATAGCGCGCATTTGACGAAAACCATTTCTCGCCATTGATCACCCACTCGTCACCTTGCAGCTCTGCGCGACAAGTGAACTCGGTCGGATCAGCGCCTGCGTGAGGCTCCGTCATCGAATAACAAGACACAATGTCGCCATTAAGCAAGGGCTGCAGCCACTGCTCCTTGTGATGCTCGGTGCCAAAGTGCGCGAGTATCTCGGCGTTACCGGTATCCGGTGCCTGGCAACCAAACACGATTGGCGCAAAGCGCGCCCCCCCAAGGATCTCGTTCATCAGCGCAAGCTTCAGTTGGCCAAAACCTTGGCCACCCAACTCCGGCCCGAGGTGGCAAGCCCACAGACCTTGCTCTTTTACGATAGCCTGCAACTTCGGCACAATTTTGCGGTTGTTAGGATTGGTTATGTCATAGGGCGATTCCAGCACGTGGTCCAACGGTTCCACTTCTTCGCGGACAAAATCTTCCATCCAATCCAGTGCTGTCTGAAACTCTGGATCTGTTTCGAAATCCCAAGCCATATCGTGGTCACCTCTAGTTGTGTGCGAGTTTGGCGATATTCTTGTCCAGTATCGTAAGCTTGTATAGCGGTTAACAGGCTTAGGACGTATATAGAATTGTCTGAAAGCGGTGGCGTAAGCGCGCCATTTGCATCGCGTGATTAACCCAAGGACCGCCACCTCAGCTAAGGTGGCGAGGTGATCAATTCAGTAGGGACGCGAACAACAGCATGCACATTGGCATCGATACAGGCGGCACATTTACGGATTTGGTGTGTGCTGAAAATGGCTCTGTTCGAGCGGTTTTGAAAGTCCCGAGCACGCCGCACGACCCATCCAAGGCGGTGCTTGCAGGACTGCGTAAACTGTTAGAGAGCACGCTCATAGACCCAGCGACAGTTGCGCGCATAGTGCATGGCACCACGGTTGCTACGAATGCAGTGCTCGAACGCAAAGGCGCGCGCACTGGCGTCATAACGACGCATGGGTTCCGCGATGTACTGGAAATAGGACGTCAAATCCGTACCGCCGTGTACGACCTACAGTTGCAAGCCGAAACGCCCGTATTTTTAGCCCCCGGATCGCGACGCGTCGAAGTGCTCGAGCGGGTCAGCGCTGACGGCTCCATCTTGGTCGAATTGGATGAATCCAGCGTGCTGCAATGTTTACGCACGCTAGTTGAGCAAGGTGTGCAAGCGGTAGCGGTGTCGTTGCTGTTCGCGTTTCTCAATCCCGCCCATGAGCGGCGCATCAGGGCACTAGCCGAACAACACTATCCAGACCTGGTGGTATCGCTATCGAGCGAAGTGGACCCCGCGTTTCGCGAATATGAACGCACCGTAGTCACTGCATTCGACGCCTACACCAAGCCAGTGTTGAGTCGCTACCTACAGCGCATCCAGGGCGAATTCGTGAGTCTCGGTCTGCAATGTCCGTTTCAAGTAATGCAGTCGCGTGGCGGCATCGCCGACGCACGCATTGCGATGGAACGTCCGGTACGGCTATTCCTGTCGGGGCCAGCCGCTGGCGTCATCGGCGGCGCTGCGACTGGGCAAGCGACTGGTCACCCAGACCTATTGACGGTCGATGTTGGCGGCACCAGTTGCGACATTGCATTGATTGCGGGCAACAAACCCTTGGTGAGACCGGTTGGGCTTATCGACGGCTATCCGGTGCGCGTGCCAATGGTTGACGTGAACGCGATCGGCGCTGGCGGCGGCAGCATCGCCTGGCTCGATGAGGCCAAGGGCTTGCGCGTTGGTCCGCAATCCGCTGGTGCCAATCCAGGGCCCGCGTGTTACGGCTTGGGTAGCACCGTCGCCACAGTCACCGACGCGTCTTTGGTATTGGGCTTGCTCAACCCTGACAACTTTGCCGGCGGCTCAATGCGACTCGATATAGAACTCGCGCGCGCGGCCATAGCTGAAACGGTGGCGGCGCCACTCGGCCTCTCAGTTGAACAGGCCGCACTCGGCATCCATCGGGTAGTGAATGCGCAAATGGCCGAGGGGATGCGACTCGTATCAATAAAACAAGGATACGACCCGCGCCAATTTGCGCTTGTAGCTTTGGGCGGCGCTGGCCCCGTGCATGCGGTGGCTCTGGCAGAAGAATTGCACCTTGAACGAATAATTATCCCGCGCTATCCCGGGGTCTTGTCAGCTGCAGGCTTACTTGCCGCTCCGATCGAACATGAGGCCGCGGTTGGTTACCCGTGCGATCTTGCGGATGTTGAACTGTCTGAACTGAGCGCACAGCTTGAATCTCTAAACCAACAGTGCGCTGCGCTAATGGCGCGAGAATCAACCGAAGACAACGCAATTACACGGTCCTACCGGGCCGATATTTGCTATGTCGGTCAGTCCCACTACTTAGAGGTTGAACTCGATCTTGGCGCACCTGACACCGTTGCAGCCGTATACAAAGAGTTTCTCCGCAACCACGACCGCGTATTCGGCTACAGCACAGATGCACCCGCGCGCATTGTTAACTTGCGTGTTCTGCAGCGCAGCGAAGTGCCGGTAGGTGCTGCTGACGACGCAGCGTTAACTAGCAGTGCTAGTGCAACGCCAAGCCTTACCATCACACCAGCGCAGTATCGAGATGTCATTTTTGACGACCCGCAGCAAGCTCAACATTGCCCGATCTACGATCGCGCTCTGTTTTCGTACGCTCAGCAAGTACACGGCCCTGCAATCATCGAGCAAGCCGACACTACCGTCGTCCTGCCAAAGGGCTGGTGCGCGGCAGTCGCGGCTGACAACAACTTGGTAGTTCAACGCACTGTAACGGCGGAGTCAGGCGCATGCAAAACTCAATAGATAGCGCCGCTGGCGTCGCATCAATCGATCCCATTACGCTCGAAGTGGTACGCAACAAGCTCGATGGTATTGCTAACGAAATGCAGTCCACGTTGTTGCGCAGTTCATTTTCAACTGTCGTAAAAGAAGGTCTGGATGCATCCGCTAGCTTGTTCACGATCGACGGCGAAACGCTGTCTCAAGCAATCGCAATTCCTATTCACCTAGCCACATTGATTCCGATAGTAGAAACAATTTTGCGCAAATTCTATCCACAGGATATGCACGAAGGTGATATCTACATCATGAACGATCCCTATCTAGGCGGTACACATTTGCCGGATATCGCGATCGTGTGGCCAGTGTTTCACGCAGGACAAGTGATCGCGTTCAGCGCGGCGATGACGCATCACCAAGATGTTGGCGGCATGTCGCCAGGATCGGTGCCACCAAATGCCACAGAGATTTACCAAGAAGGCATTCGCATTCCACCGCTGAAGCTGCGCGATAAAGGCGTGTTTAACGAAACGCTGCTTGATTTGATGAAGCTCAATGTGCGCGTCGCTGACATGTTCATGGGCGATCTGAATGCGCAGATTGCCGCATGCTCAATCGGTGCACGGCGACTCTCGGAGCTTGCCGACCAACATGGCAGCTTGTCGTTGAAAACGATGTTTGACGCTTTGTTAGATCGCTCCGAGCAACTCACACGGCGGGCGCTTGGGCGCATCCCTGATGGCCAATATCGCTACTTTGATTATCTCGACAATGACGGCATCGATCTCGACACGCCGGTGCGCATAGAAGTCTGTGTCGAAGTCCGTGGAGAAACTTTGCACTGCGACTTCACCGGCACCAGTGCGCAAACCCGCGGACCATTCAACGCAGTACCCTCTGGATCGCAAGCAGCGGCATACTTTGCGGTGCGCGCGCTGACGGATTCGAGCATTCCAACCAACGGCGGCTGTTTTCGCCCAGTGTCATTACATCTGCCACCGGGCAGCCTGGTTAATCCGGTTGAACCGGCACCGGTCAATTCGCGTACTTCAACCCTCAAGCGCATCGCCAGCTGCATCGTCGGTGCACTTAAAGAGGCCTTACCCGATGCAGTACCAGCGGATGGTTCCAGCCAGCTGACTGTGCTGATGTTCGGTGGCACACACAGCAACGGCCAAGCCTTTATCGTTGGCGAATTTAGTGCTGGCGGCAGCGGCGGCGGCCCGTATCTGGATGGCGTAGACGTGCTCGAAACCGACGCCAGTAATTGCATGAACATGCCAGTCGAAGCACTCGAATTAGAAGCGCCGATTCGAGTCCACCAAATGGCATTGCGCATAGACTCAGGTGGCGCTGGTGAATTTCGCGGTGGGCTTGGTTGCACTCGAGAAATTGAATTTCTCAGCGACAACGTCGCATTGACTCATCGCGGTGAACGTCACTACAACGCACCGCGTGGCTCGTTTGGAGGCCAACCGGGCGCGTGTTCGATCTCGACAATCTTGCGCGCAGACGGCAGCACCGAAACGATCCCGTCAAAATTGTTAACCACCGTCCATACAGGCGATCGCTTAGTGCTACACACCGCCGGTGGTGGCGGCTATGGCGTGCCATCTAAACGCGACAAAGCCAGCCTGGCGCGCGATATTGCTGATGGCAAGGTCAGCGCTAGCGCGGCACTTGCTGACTACGCCTACAATCAGCCAACAAAGGCCGACGAAGGCTAGAGACGAATAGAGCAAGGCGCTGAGGCAAGATATCAGTGCCAAGGCGAGCCTTAATGCGCCGCGCCCTAGCCTGCCATGCGTGCAGCTACGGCACGCAGCCCCGGATGCTAGGCGGCGCTTTTAGACGTCAAGTATTGGCGCGTAAATGCTCGAGCAATGCATCATTAAATGCCGCCGCTTGCTCGATATTTAGCAAGTGTGCGGATGCAGGTATCTCAACCAAGCTTGCGCCCGCAATTGCATTGGCGATTTCAGCTGCGTGCGCCGGGGTAGTGCTCGGGTCGTCGGCACCAACGATAACCCGCGTTGGCGTTCTAATTGTCGTATTCGACGCACGCTGATCCATTTGCATAATGGCGTGACAACACGCGATGAAACCAACATCGGGTGTGGACAAAATCATCGCCCGCACAGCATCCAATTCGCCCGGCATATTGGTCTGTGCCGCGGGCGTGAACCAGCGCTGCAAAGTTGCCTCAGCAATAGCGCGCATGCCGCCACTGCTAACAGCATCAATGCGTGGTTGCCAAACTTCCGCGCCGCCGAGATGCGCAGCACTGGCGCAGATAGTTAGCGATAACACCTTGTCGGCATGTGCAGCACCGATATATTGCGCCACCATTCCACCCTTAGATAAACCGCACAAATGTACTCGGCCAAGCTCCAGCGCATCAATTAAACCGACCGCGTCTTGCGCGAGTTGCGCGATAGAGTACGGACCTACCGGCGCGTCGGATTGACCATGCCCGCGGCTGTCATAACGCACGACTTTAAAGCCGGCTGCCGTCAACGCACCGACTTGGGCGTTCCACATAGTTAGATTGGATGCCAGGGAGTTGGACAGCAAGACGGTCGCAGCCCCGCCCGCCGGCGGATTTTCCGGCGCGTCAATCTGATAACAAATATTGATATCCGCCACGCGAACCTGCTTAGTACTCGCGGCGCTAGTAGGGGTGTTCAGCATCTGTTCGACCTCAAGTTGTCTGCGAGTTATGCACAGCGCGGAATCATTTTCGCTGCAGCGACTGATAATCTTGTTCGGCTTTTTGCGCAGCTGCTTCGCGCTGCAGTTGGTGCTCGCGGGACTGGCGCGTTACATCTGCACTCGACGCTTGCAAGCCCGCCAAGCTTCCCTGGAACACTGGCATCACGTAACGAGCGATGAGTTCATGGCTACGCATTACGGCGGCGCGCGTTGCCCAATCCACTGGCTGCACCATGAATCCACCGAAGCCGCCACTTTGTTCTTGCAGGTTCTCGATCAAGTCGACCAAATCGTCCGGCGTGCCAATACACCAGGCCTTTCGCTTAACCATATCGCGTGCAACATTCGATCGTTCGCCGGTAAATCCGCGCGGCAAACCTAGCGTTTCTTCACGGTAACCAGCTTGGAATTCGACCGCACCTGCTTCCACTTCGTCCCATGCTTCGGCGCGCGTTGACGCGATATGCACAGGAATAACCAGGCGCCAGTTAGCCCGACTAACCGACTTACCATGTTGGGCGGCCATGTCTTGCGCTATATTCCAAAAATCCTTCGAAGCTCGCGGTAGTCCAAAGCTCAACACGCCGGTGCCATGCTTGCCTGCTGCCTGCATGCCAGCCGGCGACGCCACCGCGGTCACGGCAATTGGCATGTGCGGGCGTGAGTACGGTCGAATTTGCAATCGCGCATTGTGCAATTCAAACCAATCCGATTTCACGGTTATTGGATCAATCTCGTTGAACAATCGCAAGATCACACCAAGCGATTCATCCATGCGTGCGCGCGTGGTGCTTGGGTCAATACCGAGCATCGCCGCATCCGACGGCAGCGCGCCCGGCCCTACCCCCATCATCACTCGCCCGCGACTCAAATGGTCAAGCAGCACCATGCGGCTCGCCACCATAAACGGGTGGTGATACGGCAATGACACCACGCCAGTGCCCAAGCGAATGTGACGCGTGCGCTCGGCCGCCATCGCCAAGAATACTTCGGGCGAAGAAATTGTCTCCCAGCCACCACTGTGATGCTCACCCACCCAAGCTTCGTCATAGCCAAGCTTGTCGAGCCACTCGATTAGTTCAAGATCGCGCTCCAGCGCCAGAGTTGGATTCTCTCCAACTGGATGGAACGGCCCCATAAAAGCGCCAAAAGAAAGCCTAGCTGGGGCTTGCGTCATATCTGCATCTATCCGTCATTGTTGTGTGTAAATTAATTATTCGTATATTTATCGGGGGTGAAATTGTTGTAGCGGGCGCTCAGCGCAAAAATCGCCAGGCCATTTGCCGTGCAGACATGCTTTCGCCTGTCGAATATTTTAGAGCTCAAGCAAGCGCGCGCCGATCAACAATAGTCCAGGTGAGCATATCGGCTTGCTCGCGCTCTATATGTAGATCAAGTAGGGCTCGATGAGATCTTATTGCGCCAGTCCATAACTGAGTCCAACACGCGAGCAATAGCTCAGAATTAGCAGGGTCGAGATCTCGCAGTATACGCAGGCCGCGATGTCGGACCACGGCCTTGGTCGCCGTTGCGGTGGTGTCCATCTGCACATCATCGCCAAGGCCACGCATCATGGTGCAAAGATAATGGGCGGCGTCACGCGCATCGCCGTCGTGCGCGGCAACGGCTGCCGCCGTCGCGCGATAATACTGTAAGCCAATAAGGCGAGCGGCTTTGCTGCCAATGGCTTCGGCTTGCGCAGCGCCTATCGTTGCGGACAGTTCGATTAAGCCATTGCGGACATATTCCAAAGCATAATTTCGATTCGCTTTTTGCAGTCGCTCGGCATTCCACTGCGCAGACGGCGGCGCTGGCTGCGCCGTGGCATCGAAAGGCGGGGGCAATTCGTCGCGCGCAAACTGCAACCGCTCATCTGGCAGTAGCTGACGGGGATATTCGCGAAAATATCCGCACATACCAAACTCACCACTGAGGTCTTCAGACACACAGACAAAACCCAGGCGGGGGTTATTCAAAGAAACGCCATTATGTGCATACCACCCGCGTAAGAACCCGAGGCTCGCGCCTTCAGGTATTCCACACAGCGCGGGGCCATCAAACATCCACCGCGGATACCGAAACCGCACCCATGCCTTGTGCGGCCCTTCTTCCATATACTCAACCGGCACACCGCCGATGCTATTGGACAGTACGTGATAGCGCGCGCACGCCACCGCATCGGGAAGACCGACCAAATCAAGCTTCTCTAACCCCGCAAGAAACTTAGCTTCGTGTTGGCGCCGAAACAGGCGAAATATCCAGCGCTCAACAACATCACTATCGCATTGGTTCGCGACCATCAGCTGCAGACCGAGGAAATATGCATGATGCAAATTTGCTTGCGCGCTCGCGGCAACGATTGGTGGATCCAGGCTAGGCGAACTAACCACCAACACCTCCAGCATCGCGGGCAAATTCTGACTCAATTACCCATCTCGGTAGCAGCGCGGCAGCTATCTCACGCGTACTTGCATCATCAGCATCGCGCATGTTCGCATGCAGCACCAAGATCGCCGCACCCAGGTGAGTGTCGCGCCACATCCAGGTAGCCAACTGCGTTGCCTGCGCGCCAGGCTGTGCCGCCATCGACTCAAGATAATAGGCTTTAAGATCTTCCAGCAAATGTTTGCAGCGTTGTGGTGCAAGCATTACAGTAGCATCAAGACACGCGCCTAACTCCGATGCTAGAACCGCTGGCGTCTCAGCCAGGATGCCAACACTGGTGCGCGCGCGCTTGGCCATGGCAGCCGCGTACCAAGGTGACAGTTGCGCCACTTCATCGCACAAGCGTGCTGACCAAGACTCGGGCGCCGCGCTCGGCTCAGCAGCAAAGCTCACCGGGCATGCAAACTGCGCCACTTCGTCCACCTGCGGTGGGTCCTCGGGGAAGTCCTCAAGCACCGGGCCGGTGGTTCGCTCAAGTAATGACAAAGCATGAGCAATGACACGATGCTGGAATGCTGGGTCAGATGGCACACCTAATGGACGCCCCAATGGAAACGGCACCCACAAGAAACGTGGCGGCGAAAATGCGACGGTATTTTCGCGCACCAGACTAATGCCCGTCGTCGCGATGCCTTCAGATTCGAGGAAATGTGCAATCGCGCTCACGGCGCGAGTACAGTTCGGTCAAACGGGTGTCAAAAAAGCAGTATCAACATTATCGCGGCGCAAGATTTCCGCCAACTGACGCACGCTAGATTCATACGCGGGTGGCGTTAATCCTGCGCCCATGAAGCTGTAATGATGTGACGCGAGCGCAGCCACTTTTTGTTCCGCAACCAACTCGCGGAATCGGTCAATCGGAAAGACTACGTTGACGTCATCTTGAAAACCGCTGCGATCGAAGTTCACAGACGCGTGCGACATAGCGAAGTCTGCACCACTTGTATCGCCCGGCAGAACTCGGTAGCTAGCATCGGACGCGGCGAACGGCTCTTCACCAGCACGATGAATACCAGCTGTCGTAATCAGCACAACTTTGCGTTGGCTGAGCTTCCTGGTTGGCGCAACCCATGCGCGCGGCCCCGGCAATGTGCCGTTCTTAGCGAGCAGGTGTTGCGCTTCGAAGTCGGGCAGGTCAGATAATCGGACCACAGAGATCTACCTTGTTTAGTAGCGAGTGATGCCGCTAATCGTGCCCTTTCTATGCCGCGTTTTCACCTACTAACTGTCGTTCTAGCCAGCAACCCGCTTCAGTTTGACTGAAGCCGTGTAGCGACTAAGGCGCGCAGGCGTCGCCACGCACAGTAAATGAAATAGCTAGAGTTGCGTAAAACCTATGACTTTTTCTTAAACGGTATTACTTCAGAAGAGTCGTTCGATGCATCCCATTCGAATGGATTGTCATCTTGATCGGGCAACCATTCATCATCGTTCATCTGTACCGCATCGAGTTGCTCGAGGCGCCGAGCCAGAGCCTCGTTGGCAGGTTCCGCGCGTAGCGCCGTGGTCAGATTACGACGTGCAACCTCGGTCTCACCGAAGGCGATGCGCACATCCACCTCCGCTAACAACTCAGCTAGCTCCTCAGTCTCATGCGTTGAACCTTCATTGACTGGGACCATTTCAGCCAGCGTGTCCGGTAGGTCGAGCACGCTATATGTCGCCGGGCCTTGCGTAATGACGCCATTTTCAGCCAAGGCGTTTTCAGCTTTCTTGGTTATTGCGGCTCGTGCCTCTAGATCTGCGTGTGCGTCCCGTGTCGAATTCGTACCGTGAGTTGAGCGATTTTGACGCTTGCGGGTATTCGTGCGTCGCGCAAAGTAGAGCACCACTGCACTGCCAACCAAACTGGCAATTCCGACCAACAGCACGATGGCGACAAGGCCATTGCCGCGCAGCCACGCGAGCGCTTGCTCAAAGTACGGCTGCGCCACTGCATCGGACGACGCATTCTGAGTGCTAATAACATTTGTGGCGGCGCTCGCGGCAGACACAGTACCCACTGCGGTTTTTTCATTAGCGTCCGGCAAGGCCGCGCTGGCTGGTGCGCTGGCAGCCGCTTGCGCAAGCGCGGCTGCGCTATTCACTGCGGCAACGTCGGTGGGCGCACCTAAGGCACGCTGATTCTCCAACGCGCTCGCAATCGGTAATTTCGCGCCGGCGAGTTTCTGGTTTAGGGCTAACATGTCCGCCTGCATTTGGCGTAAACGTGCATCTTGTCTGGCACGAGATGCTTGCATCCGAGCCAAGCGCGCAGTCATTGCTTGCATGCGTGAACCTAAGGACTTGGAAGTGTCGAGAATTACGCCGCGTTCAGTTTCGTTAAGCTGAACTTGCGCGCTTACTGCTGCCAATCGGGACTCGCTAGCTTCTTTCGTATTGGCCGGCGCGGTCGGTGGTGAAGCGGGGCTTGGTTGCCGCGCTGTCGCCGCGGGCGCGCTCACAGCGGTAGCTGAATTTGTCGCACTCGGCGTAACAGTGACGCGACGCGCTGGGGCAGGGGTTTTGCTGCGCCGCAGCGCTAATGCTCGAGGGCGCAGCGGATTGACCAGAGCGGTAAAAACCTTAGTGCCGGATTGCGCGCCCGAGACGTAGCTGATGACGAGCGACAGAACGGGCTCATGGGCGGCCCGTGGTGTGCGCAAGCGTAGCTCACGTTCACCATCAAACAATGGCCCCAAAAGAAGAGTTGTGTCGTCGGGTAATAACGGCACATCCATGCCGTAGCGGCGATGCATTGCGGCGCTGGCAAGGGTGACTGTCATCTCGCCTGCAGGCAGATTGCTGATGCGTACTACGGCATCGAGCGGCTCTCCAAGAGGCGAGTTAACTGTCAATGGACCGAACGAAGGAGCAGCCATGACTAGTGTTGCTAGTCCCCATAAGGCCAAGCAAGCAAACCACCGAGTAAATCTGCTAGTCATTTTCTGCTCCTCCGCCCTCCGCACGTGACCCCTTGCTGGCCCTTGGTCTTGTGTATGGTCTTTATTGTGCGCCTTTTTCTTGCTCTACCACACACTTTCGCGAAGCAAGGGGCGCTAACAGGTGCTGGATGTCTAAAAATGCGGACCAGTTCTCGTTTTCGACAGCGCGGCGCTCAGGCCTTAGAGGCTCATAGCGTACGCTTGGATCACACGCTTCGCAGTACGCACGAGTTCCACCGCTAGCCGCTCGAACCAAGGATTGCCCTAAACCAAGACCGATACAGTTGTGGTAACGGGATCGTCGCTGCAGTGTAATTCGCGCCGTGTTTTCCGATCGTCGATACATTCTTGTCGCGTCCGCGTGCCTAATCCAAGCTGTCATGATTGGCAGTATGTTTGCCTATGGGGTGTTTTTTCCGGCGCTCGAAGCTGAACTCGGCTGGTCACGAACGCTGTTGTCGGCATGCATATCTTTCTCGTTCCTGGTCATGGGCTGCGGCGCAATTGGTGCCGGTCATCTGAACGACGCCTTTGGTGCGCGCTGGGTCATGGTCAGCGCTGGTGTGCTGTATGGTCTCGGCTACGTGCTGATGTACTTTCTCCAAGCGCCCTGGCAACTGTTCGCGCTGTACGGCGTATTCATCGGACTGGGACTCGCCACCCACGACGTAGTGACGCTGTCTATAATTGCGCGCAATTTCAGCCGTCGCCGCGGCGCTATGAGCGGCGTGGTTAAGGTTGGCACAGCTTGCGGCCAGATCATCATTCCGCTCGCCGTGTCGGCACTATTGGCAGCCTACGGATGGCGGATCGCATTCGTCGTACTGGGTATATCGGCGGGGCTGTTGTTATCTTTCGCCGGGTATTGGCTCGGCATGAAGGTTGACTCTGGCGTACAAACACTCGGCACTGCACCGTTGCAGCGCGCTGGCATGCCATTCGCGCAGGCACTGCGGTCGCGACAGTTATGGACTTTGTGCTTAACACAGTTCGCTTTTTTCCCAACGCTGGTGACAATTCCAGTGCATCTACCGGTGCTCGCGCAAGATATCGGCCTGAGCGCTGCGCGCGCCGCCGCCTTGCTAGCGGTCATCGGCGGCGCCAGCATTGTCGGTCGACTGCTGGTCGGTGCTGGCTCAGACCGCATTGGTGGGCGAATGTCTATGCTGAGCTGCCTGCTGGTACTGACCGCTAGCCTAATCTACTTAACCGCTGCTAAAACACATACGGAACTGCTGATATTCGCTTGCATTTACGGTATTGGCCACGGCGGCTTGTTCACGGTTGTGTCACCAACCATCGCTGAGTACTTCGGCATGCGTGCACACGGCGCGCTGTTCGGCGTGGTGCTGTTTTGCGGAACCTTAGGCGCCGCGTTGGGCCCGCTTACCGCAGGCTGGGTATTCGACAAAACCGGCAGTTATGACACCGCTTTCTGGGGATTAGCAGTGTTCGCCGCAATAGCTGTGGCTTTGATCGTGTCGCTGCCGCGCCCTGCCCTCGAGCCCGGCGCGCCAAACTAAGCTGCGCTCTGGAGCCAGTTCGGACCATCACCTGAGTTCACCGGCTATTCCTTCAAATGTAGACCTTGGGCCGGCACGTATCAGCTGCCGCTTAAGCCAGCGCGGGCTTATCGATCTTCCTACTGCAACCTATTCGGTAGTGCTTGTGGCACTCATAGCTTTTTGACCACCCGCCGGCCCGACTGGCTTCGCAGTTAACGACCCACAAACGTAGGCTGGCGACGCTCCACCTTCGCAGCGACCCCCTCAAGCGCATCCGCACTTGCATAAACAGCAGCAACTTCGCGGTCAATCTCGGCGTGTTCCGTATCCATAAGAAATGACATTTGTGCCACCAGTAGCTTCTTCATCGTGCGCAGCGACATTGGTGCATTGGCACCGAGCCGATCAGTCAGCGTCTTGACGGTTGCCTCAAGGTCTTGCGGCGCGCACACGCGCGTAACCACACCAAGCTCGTGCAGACGGGTAGCGGATAGCGGATCACCCAACAGCAAGAATTCCCTGGTGGTCGCCGGCCCAGCAAACTCGATCAGTTTCTTGGCCAAGAACCACGTTACTGAAACGCCAATCTGAGCAAGGGGCATCGCAAATTTTGCCGTCTCATTCGCAACGATAAAATCACAATGCAAGGCCAGCTCGCAGCCACCAGCGATAGCCGCGCCTTGCACTTGTGCAACAACCGGCAGCGGATAATTCTGCACGGCGGCGAACATCATTTCGATGCGTTGTGCTTCGGCTTGCTCAACACCCGCGGTACTTAACTGTAAGCCGGCGCAGAACACCGACCCTTGCGCAGCAATCACGGTTACGCGCTCGGCTGGCGCTGGCTGCGTTTGGAATGCCTCTAACAGCTCTGCCATCATTTCTGGATTAATCGCATTGCGTTTTTCAGGTCGCGCTAGGGTGATACGCCGAACCGCCCCAAAGTGCTCAATTCGCAACAAACTCATAACCGCCGATACTCCTGTAGTAAAACTTTACTGTTGGTAGCCAACACCGAAGCAGCGTGCACAGTCACGCAAAACCCTCGCGTAACTTGTGCCGCACACATCGCGACATACTTCAACTTACTTTCCGACTCGGCATTGTGCGTCAATCGCGCTAGGCTTCTCCACTACAACTGTCCCATAGGGCTTCGGGTATGCACTGCCATTCAAGAATCGTAAGCAGTCGAGTTGGCGTGATTTTCGGCTGTTTATTGATGCTGCCCTGGCTCGCTGTCGGCGCCCAGACAGAGCAAGATTCGCGAGCTAAATTCACCCGCGCATTCGAGCATGCATTTACCAGCAAGGACATCGCCGCCACGCTAGATCTTTTCTATTGGCACGGCGTGCCGCTGGCGAGTAGAGACGTGATTGTTGCGCTGATAAAGCGCGATTTATCCTTTACGCTTGCACAAACAACTTGGCTCGAACTTGAGGGGCTCGAACTCGACCCAGACGAGCCCGAGCCAGGTGAAATACAAGCCAATCTTAAGACTTTTGCGCGTTTCGCTGCGCGTTTCACCAGCCCTGCTGGGCAAGAACATATTTCGCTGCATGCAATAGGTAGGCATGCTGGCAAATACTACATTGCTCTGTTCACTCGAGTGTCGGCGCCAGCGCGCGCTATTTGAACTGCTACTGGTGTCTGTGTGCCAGAGCCATGTCCAGCACGCGCGCAACGTGCAGCGCCTCAAGCTGTGCGCCATCAGCGATCTGGTGCCGGCAGCTGGTCCCATCCGCGACCACCAAGGTATCGCTAGGGGCTGCGCGTAACGCTGGTAACAATGACAGTTCGGCCATCTTCATGGAGACATCGTAGTTACTCGCTTCGTACCCAAAGGCGCCGGCCATGCCGCAGCAACTAGACTCAATTACATCAACCTTAAGATCCGGGATCAGTTGTAAGGCTCGCTGCACAGGTCCCATTGAAGACATCGCTTTTTGATGGCAATGCCCATGCACCAGTGCCTCGGATTTATCCAAGGGCGCGAGCTCAAGAGAGAATCGATCTGCATCGAGTTCGGCTGCAATGAACTCCTCGAAAAGCTGTGCTTTTTCTGCCAAGGCGTCTGCTTGTGCGCCAGGAAGCATCGAGCGAAACTCGTCACGCAAGGTCAACAAACAAGATGGTTCTAGCCCAACAATAGGCAAACCAGCCTCGACATAGGGTTGCAGCGCCGCAAGCGTTCTGCGTGCTTCTGTACGCGCCTCATCAACCATGCCGGCGGCGAGAAAAGTCCGCCCACAACAGTAAGGTCGCTCATCAAAACCGGGGGATGCAACGATGACCTGAT
>Ga0055584_100001182_pt1 | contig 25663 bp, 24 predicted proteins | sample OSDHelmetaG_FD_58716 | JGI IMG/M metagenome (GOLD analysis project Ga0055584, IMG submission 58716) | Pelagic marine sediment microbial communities from the LTER site Helgoland, North Sea, for post-phytoplankton bloom and carbon turnover... | ecosystem: Environmental > Aquatic > Marine >...
CCCCCCCTCTTCCTGCCGAATAGAGAGATCAAGCAGGTCATTCGTTATACTTTCTTGATCTCAATTCCAGATCACCTCTCAGTTCTGAAAGAAGTCCGCACGCGAACAGGGCTTCCACAACTAAGAATCCGGGTGCCATAAAGACCTGAAGAAAGTTGTCGGCAAGAGCTGGTCGACGCCCTTCAAACAGGTGGCCAATGAATTGGATAACCCAACCGCCGACAAAGCACACACCAGCAATTATCCAGATAGATGCGGGGTCATTAGCCGCAGCGTCCGCATACCAAAGTAGAGGAATGTGGACGACGGTCGCCACCAAGCCCATCAAAGGCACAGCGACCCAGTACAAGGCCAAGAGAAGCGACAAAAATACAGTTGCAAGCGTTATGGGTATGTTTCCGAATTGGCCCAAGGGTACGGCGGACAATGCGACCAAAAGGGAAAATACGATCATCGGCACACCGACGAAGTGGGTTGCGCAATTGCGTACGTCACGATGATACGCCGTATACATAGCCATCTGCTCACGAAACCAAATCTGCATGCTCACCTCCCTATCTAGAGAACGAGATTACACTGTATGCGTGAACCGCCGGAAACCGTATAAATCTGATATTGGGACCTGATAACAAGGCCACACGACACGATGACCACGGGATACACTGTTTACGGTCATGCACCGGTTGAGTTTCCGCCGTTTCGGGCACTTTTCCCTTGGGTGGGCGGCGATCTTCAGACGATCAGAAATACAGTAACCTCCGCAGATGATAGCCAACCGACGCCTGCCTCGGAGCGCATCCAATTGCCTATGAATGATGGCTCCGGTGATTCGTTGCTCGGTCTTCTAAGCAACACACGAAGTGAAACGACACTCCCACTACTCGTACTCATGCACGGACTGACAGGCTCCGAAAGCAGTAGAAACATTACGGCGTCAGCGAAGCATTTCGCTTCACTTGGGTTTCCAGTTTTACGATTAAACCTAAGAGGCGCAGGCCCCTCTCTCGGCCTATGCAAGGAGCACTATCACGCGGGGAGATTTCAAGACCTATCCGCCGCACTTACGGCGCTCCCACAACGTGTATCTCAAAATGGCTTCGTGATGGTTGGCGTATCGCTCGGCGGCAATACGCTTCTCAAATTCGCGGCCGAAACAGCTCAAGAGCATAACGTTCACGCTATGGTCAGCGTGTCGGCCCCGATCGATCTCAAAATGTCTCAGCAACGAATCATGGCTTCGAGAAACATGCTCTATCACCGTTACCTTCTTGATCGAATGAAAGCCGATGCTCTAGTCGCAGCACAAGATAAAGCTGCCATGACCGAGATACTTAAGAGCGTCAGGTCTGTATACGATTATGACGATCTGATCGTCGCACCACCGAATAATTTTGATGGAGCAGAAGATTATTACAAACGGTGCTCTGCGACCTATGTTTTGGATAAGATATCTATACCGACGCTCTTAATTCACGCGGCAACTGATCCCTGGATTCCGCTTAGTATGTACATGGACCATTCCTGGCCAGCCGACGGGCCGTTATCACTCATCGTAAGTGAAGACGGAGGGCATGTTGGCTTCCACAACAAAGACCACGCCGTGCCGTGGCATGATGTATGTACAGGGGAATACTTCTTGAGTGTTCTAAAAGCTTAAGCGTCGACAGGAACGTTCGCCATAGCCTCTTTCCAGCCATCAACGGGAAGGTCTGGATCGTTAATAATTCGGAGCGTTTTATTCAAAGCACTCCTATTTCGAACTGCCTCAGCCATAACCGCACCGACATCAGCGCGCGCTATCGTTCCAACTTTGATCTGATCTTCAGACTGAAACCAGATACCTTGCAAATTCGGTTCATAGTCCCGTAGCCCACCTGGGCCAACGATCGTGTACGGCACCCTACTCTCTCGCAAATAGTGCTCGGCCTTATTCTTCCAGACCATACCTGTGAAACGCGTTGCCAACGTCGGGTCTATATCGACCCGGCCTGCTGACAAGGACGTGATCATAACCACCTGTCTAACGCCGTCTATCCGAGCCTGATCAATGAGATTAACATTGCCTCGGAACTCAACTTCCTCGGGCGTATTATCACCTGTCCGTTGTGTAGCGCCCAGAACGGAAATAACGCGATCTACGCCTTGATAAATCGGAACCAAAGACGAGCGATCTCTTACGTCACCACTCACCCATTCAACCGCATCACCATATTTTTCGCGTGCTTTGTCGGGATTACGTGTAAGGCCACGCACCGCATGGCCTGATTTGATGAGGTCAGAAACGACAAAGCGTCCGGTTCGGCCAGTCGCACCGGCGACAAGGATACGCTCACGTACTTGAGCGGCCCCACGTCGTGGAGCCGCCCAAATTGTCGCTAGTCCAAAACCAAGAGCGGTTTTAGAAAACCGTCTTCTTGTGATCACTCGCCTTGGCCAGGCCTTAACGCTGGGGCCTGTGACGGATCAGCAGGCAAAGCGGCAAAGTCATCGCGCCACTCATCCGGCTTGCTGTTCGCATCACCACCGATTGCGATCGTCTTATTCATGGCGTCTTTGTTTCCAACCGCTGCCACGAGGACCTTCGCAACATCTTCACGTTGAATAAAGCTAGTTTCTAGACTGCCAGCTGGAGCAAGTGTAATGCCCTGCTTACCACCAGCATCTGTACCAAGACCGCCTGGGCGCACAATTGTGTACGGGAGAGTGCCATCGCGAAGATAGTCTTCACCCAGCCATTTCCACATTTGAACGTTGTCACAGAACTGATTCAAGGGTTGGTCTGGCATACCTGCATTAAGCGCAGACGTTAAAACCAGCTGCTTAACACCCTTGTCCTTAGATATGCCGGCCATGTTGACGACACCTTGATAGTCGACATGTTGAGCTGAGCGAGGACCACCCTTGTCAAAGCATGAGCCTCCGAGAGTCGAAATCACATAGTCAGCACCATCAAAAGCGGCGCGGATATCATCAAGAATACGGGCATCCATCTTGACCCACGTAAAGCCGTCCTCACCTTTAGATTCCTTAGCCCGGTCAACGTTAGTCGTCGTTGCACGAACATCGTAACCCTGCGCTACTGCTTCCTTGACTGTATCCCAGCCTGTTTTACCAGTGCCGCCGACGACGACAACCAGATCAGCTGCAAATGCTGACGTTGACATAGCCAGAGCGGCCATTGTCGATATAGAAAAAGATTTCAACATAGAGTGCTCTACCTTTGATTTTATAGAAATGGATAAATATTTGTCTTCTTAGTCAAAGCTTATTCGATGGTGCCATTCACGCTGCACCTTCAGGATTTTCAGACTTACGCTTCTCTGCCGTTTTGCCAAGGTAAATAGCCGTACCAGTCCACAGAGCTGCCACGCCCGCTCCTACCAATGCGATTTGCGCCAACCCAAACCCTGCAGATCGCAACCCGTTCTCGATCCAAATATTAACGAGGTCAGCGCCACGATACACGGGGCCATCAATAACACTTTTCGCTTTGTATTTCCGATCGCGGTCGACAACTGTCCACAGCATCTCTCGGCCAGGCCTCGTCATCGCATAGTTTCCAGCGCGACGAACGACCTGCAAACCCAAGATCATCATAAGAACAGGGAATGCGCTTAGGGCGAAGAACGCGAAAATCATAAATGCAGGCATGATAGCGAGAAGCACAACTAGCCCCCAGCGCTCGGCTACTCTAGAGGTTAAAAACAACTGAGTGACAATCGCAAGTCCGTTAACAACACCGTCAACAATTGCATTGGCAGCGTAACGATCCGCACGCGTGTCGAAGGCCGCTCGAACGAGGTCAACCTGAGCAACGTAGAAGATTGTCGATATAAAGGTGTACAACATAACGAATACGGCAAACGCCATGAGGTATTTATCTTTAAAGAGAAGCGCAAATCCGGACCACGCTGAGCCGCCGACCTTACCCTTAGAGGCATCTTGCCCAGCACCTTCCGCTTGCCCGCCGCTTGTCCTCTTCGTCAGATCATGAATACAAAAAAGAGTTATGAATAATATGATTCCCGCAACCACGACTGTGTCCCGAGCACTTACGAGATCAAACGCTGCTGCCACGCCCATAACTGATGGCCCAATAGCTGCGCCCGCACTTCCACCGGCAGCTATAAAACCGAACAGCCGTTTCGATTGGTCTTTAGAATAACGGTCCGCCAAAAAGCTCCAAAATACAGAGACGACGAACATGTTAAAAACACTGAGCCATATGTAGAACCCGATACCAACCACCAGGCTAACTGGCACCTCTCCGAATACAATAAATGCATCAGTATTGAAGATTGGCGCGACCATGGTGTCAGGACTGCCCAATGGGTAAGCCCCCATCAAAACCCAAAAAATGCCAATGTTTACGATGAAAAATCCGTATATCCACGGCAAACAGGATGAAACCTTGAAACGAGAGACGAGCGAGCCAAATATGAAAGCCGCGATCACCGAGAAGATGAAAGTACCTGTCCATAAGTATTTAAGGTCTTCCGATGCAACTTCAGACGCAAGTGCATCTCGCAGCGGGCGTAACGTGTAATAGCTAGCCATCAAGCAAAACAAATAGGCAAAAGAAACAAGAACGGCCCTTAGCTCTTCGCTTTCAATCTTGGCGGTTTTCTTGAAGAAGGTCTCGATGGCTGGCGTCATGTAACAGGCTCAATCTGACTGGAAAAATATTCCGAACTATAGCCAGATTCAGTACTCCAGCACGAGCCCCTTTAGCCTACAACCGTGCCGTGGTCGCAGGAATTTGATGCCTAAAACCGGCTATTTTTAAGCTTTGGCGCGATCCGTTCCGGTAACACGGGCCAGCACCCAAATACCGAGCCAAACAACTGCCCCAAAGACAAAGACCAAGAGATATTCGACGGCAGGTACACGGGGGATTTCTTCCATTGTCTCCCAGCCTCTTGAGCCATAGACAATTCCAATCGCACCCAAATATGAACCGATAAAGGCCCAACGAAGCCATTTACTTAGGCCCAGACCATGCATTTGCGTAATAATGAACATAGCAAGGAAGCCAAAGAAGAACATTCCCCACGAACCATTCCCCTGCATCAGCGCAACAATCGTGCCATGGATCACCACGAAGAATTCAAGTGTGACGGTCCAATACTTATTCACATGAGCCCGCGTAAATATGAGGCTGCCCTGCAACATAATCATGCAGGTATAGAAGGTTCCCATAAGGTGACCGACCGAGGTTTCCATGGGGTGATACCAAAACGTGTAAATTACGGCCCATGAAAAGATGTAACCATGATACTTCCGCATCACGCGCCCGGGCTCGACCAAAAACCCAACGGATTTCCCAAATGCCAATCCGCGGCGCTTATTCTCCATAATCAGAATCATCACTAACATGATGATCACAGATCCTTGAGACGTCATAATGTGTGTGTCTTGCGCCGTGCCATCGTACCAAATTTGAGTTTGTAGCAAGTGCAATAATACAAAGAGGGCGTTGGCTCCAAGAATAAGGATATTGATGGGCTGAAGAGCCTTTGTGTACGACAGCTTATTGGTCTGCGCGTAATAGATCATTCCCCAAATCGTAGCTTGGTGAAGGATGTATCCGCCCCAAGCTGTCGCACGGGACCAAAATGTCGGGTCAGGCAATTTCCAGAAATAGTGGGTGGCTCCGGTATCAGGTGCGAAATCAATCTGCGGCAGCATTGGCTTCAAGAAATAGATGAGTGCCGTGTAACCAATGCAAAAGGCCACACCCCACGCAAGGCCTATCGAGCTGCTCATCTCGCCGCTTGGCTTTTCAGACATCTGTTCTGGTGTGGTATCCGTCATAGTCTATATCCCGCCGCCTAATATAGTCTTTGGTATACCAGATTTACGCACGGTTAGCCTTGCTGGATCAATTTTAGCTTAGGCCTTATGACCAGTTTCACGCCATCAAGACGCTACCTAACCGACAGGTGGGTACGGTCATGACAGACGGATACATGGACGATAGGCGCTCAGGGCTTTCTAGCCCCCACAAAGTCGGTCTCACTCTATCAATCTAATTCTTTTGGCCGCCAAAAACGAACCACCCGCCTCGCCCATGGAGCGGTGTTTCAGTTTTTCCACTCAGCAAATCTGCATACTGCTCTTTGGTGAAGGACGACACGTCTGGGATCGTTTTCTCAAACGTTGAGCTATCTGAAAAACCAGCTTCAGTTAGAAGTTTCGTGGGGTCTTGAGAACGGAAATTTCTAAAGTTTGGTTCGTTGTTGTGATTGCAGTCCCAATCAAACAGAAAATCAATAAATGGCTCGCAGGACTTATGTGGAGGTAATTCCACATTGATCATTACTCCGTTCGGACGAAGCACGCGGAACGCTTCAGCGATAATTTTCTTTGTTGCTGGAACAGCAATCTCGTGGAAAAAGAAGCTAGAAACGACAAGATCAAATGATGAATCTGGATAGTCCAGTTTTTCTGCGTTTTGCTGACTGAGATGCATCTTAACCCCTGCCTGCTCAGCCTTTGCATGGCCGTATCGCAAGCTAGGCGCGGCTACATCGATGCCGTTTAGCTCAAGCCCTGGAAACTCTTTACCATAAGCGATCAGATTGCTGCCGCCTTGTGTTCCCAAATCGAGAATGTTCTCTGGCGCAAAGTCGGGAAACGTGTGCTTTAGCCAAGGGCTCACAGAATGTCCGACGCTACCGAAAACTCTTCCAGGGTTAATAGGTGGTCCCGCGTGCCCTACCCCAAGCAAAACACCTTGGGCGACATCGTCCTCTGTAAACTCGGTGTGGTACCCACCTGGCGTCAAGTGAACGTCGACCGCGGTAATATAATTTGGCATTTCCAAGTCTGGATCTGTCCTGAGTGTCCCACCGGCCGGGTTTTCATTGGCCACGTCACGCGCTGCATCAATCATCTGCGGGAGTTTTCTCTCGACAGCAGCTTGTTTTGACTGCGGCATCATTTCTTGAGCGTTATAGCGAATCGAGCTGTACGAGCGGAAAAACAAGTTCTTGCTAATGGCTTTATAGATTTCATGACCTGTTTCCGGGCTACGCCCATTCTTACGTTCGAAATCAGGTCGAACAGATTTCTCATATGCGTCACGCACATCGAACCTAAGGTTCATCATGGCGTGATTGTGGAGGTTCGCCACGTAACGCGTACGCAAATATTCGTCTTGGGTTTGCTCAAATAGGCTATCGATTTTCGTCATCGTATAATTCTCAGGGCTCGCTTACGGTTTACTATTCAGGGGGTTAAATAGCAGTTTGCTTTGCGCTGTAATAGCGAAACCGTACGCATTGGACGTCGAAAAAACAGCTATTAGCTGGCTATAAAGGCCTAATAGGCGCTGTCGCCAACCGGGCCGCGTTGACTGGCCATACTCTAGCCTGAATGCCTAGAAATCAGCCGCGACGGATAGCTCAAACCTCCGGGCTTCAAAAGGACGGATCTGAGTAGAGGCGTTCGGTGTGAAACTGCGTGTGTTGGTCAAATTACGGCCCTGAAGGCGAAACCGGACCGGAACATCTGAAATCTTAGTCGTGTATCTGACTCCGGCATCTAGCGTGATTGCGCCTGACAAGCGACGGGAATTACCAACGTCTAAATACCGTGATGAGACGCTCTCAACCTTGGCATCCAAGGCAAAGCCCTGCACCGCCGCAGGCCGGTACTGAACGTTAACGCGAATAAGGCGAGGTATCGGCCCAACAGCCGTTAGCTCAGTTGTCCCCCCTCCGGTCGACGTGTCGGAAATGCGCGGTTGCAGAAACACGGCGCCGGCGACCAAGGTTAGAGAGTCTGTCACGGAGCCCGCTAATGAAAGCTCAATGCCACGATGTCGAACCATGCCAAGTTGCCTAAACAGTAAGGCCTGATCGATCGCGTAATATGGCTTATCGATTTGAAACAGGCCTGCAACCAAATTCAATTTTGGATTGATCTGGTAGCGAAGACCGGCGTCGACTTGACGGGTCAATTCAGCGGGCACAGCTTCATCGCGGTTGACTGCATTTCCTGGCGCAGAGCCAAGCTCCTCAATGCCGCGCGTATAGCTAGCATAGGCAGCTAAATCAGGGGTCAAGAAAACGGCAGCCGCAGCATTGTACAACCAAGGCGACTTGCGGCTTTCGACAGGCGTCGACCCCGCCCGCACCTGAGTTCGCTTGTACGACGTTCGTTGCAACGCCATGCTCAATTGGCCGACGTCTTGCCAGACTCCTTCATAGGCAACGCCGCCAGTAACCTGGCGGGTCGTTGATTCCGAAGGGTCTCTCGTTTGGAACTGAGGTTCAGCAATTTCAGGAAAGGCGCCTAGCGTTACGCTACCGAACCGTTGAAGATCACCGCCACCGAAGGTCCGGCCGCGATCACGGGCACGGGTATTAAAATATATCGTGTGCTTCCTGACACCTTCGACAAAAGATTTTGACAGGCGGACTTCACCGGATGTGGATCGAGTATAGCGCGGCGGCGATTGCGAAATTGCATAGTCACCAACGCCCAACGCATCAGCCCCCAATACGAAAGCGGTGAAAGACCTCGGTGTATTATTGACCGAACGAAAAACCCCCGCTTTGAGTGTCCAATCATCCGGCAGCGCCACTTCGCTAACAAAGCCATAGTTGTGTTGCCGAAAGCCGAAAAAAAGCCAGTCCGGGCTAGTAATATCTTCTGCACGAAATTCTGGTGGATCATTATCGCCAAGAAAGATGCGCGGCCTATCTCCATTAACAGCACTGGTCTTGGAATAGCTATAGAACGGAATAACTGAGACGGCGTCGCTTGGCGTCCAATGGGCAATTAGGCCCGCACTGTACCCCTCGTCTCCTACTGCAACCTGATGGGCGGTGTTACGTTTGTAACCCAAACCAGCCCCAATGCTGAGAACGCCTTTTACAACTGGAATTTGCGTATCGACCTCAGCGTTATGCCTAGCATAAGAAAAAAGTGCCCCCTCGGACGCAAGCACACTTGTGACGTAACGGTCTCCTGGAACCCGCAACTTAAAATCGACTACACCAGTCGGCGCTGGAAGTGGGTAACCCTGCGCGCTAATGCCGACATGGATGGTTGACCCGCGCCGAACGCGCACGTTTGGGGCTGCTGCCTGATCAAAGAAAAGGCCATTTATTCTTAAGTTCCCTGCCTGACTCGGACTAAAGCCACGAGCGCTTGTAGAGGAATACAGCCCGATTTCTTCATTGCCGATCACAGTTCCGAAGGCATCATCCGCTTCGGCAACCGCATTTTCACCAGCGCGCTGGGCATGCACAGGGCCTGCCAACACCATGAGGGCATACAAAAGAATTGATGGCACAGATGTGCCAATCCCGCGGATAAACAAGACTGTCCCCCCAAATATCGATGCCCCCGCCCCTGAATGGCTCAAGGGCTGAGGTTACGATACACAACCGACCTAAGTCGGCAATCTGGGAGTGTCTGTTAGTTCGCCTAGCGCTTGTCGATATTAGGATCCTGAGACCCGAAAGCGCCGGCGTCTTCATTATTTTGCGCCATGACGCTGTAAACTCGGTCGACCATCGCTTTACGCTCTGCCGCCCAACCTTCTGTCTCTTCTTCGGTTGGCTGGTACTGTTCAATCATTTCAGTTGTCACATTGCCATGGGTAGTCAACAGCTTCTCAATGATTTTAACCCGCTGTTGGCCCGTCCAAACTTCCGCACCAAGCGCGACAACCATATGCATAAGGTTGTCGATATGAGCGTTGCCGAGCAGCACCATGTTATCAGAATCGTGTTTGACGAAATCCGTTTCCGCCCCGCGCAGTCCACTAGCATCTTTAACCATGATTTAGGTTCCCTTCCCTAAGCCTTGACGGCAACCAAGTTCGGTCTGCCGCGTGATGCACCTGTGTTATATAGAACAGCACCAGCGCCCTCTTTATCAACAGACATGCCTACCGCAGTTAGGTCACCTGCAAGGTCATAGTCCATGTGCTCTAGAGCCCATGGCTCTCCATTCCAACGATGGTCCCACCAGCGACGGAACTTACCGAACGCATCTTTGGGCGGTTCAAACGACGTGTAGAAATCGACCGGGTAGTAAATCCCACCGCCACGCAGAACGCGGGAGACCTCTTTCATAATTTTCGTGTTTTCTGAGTTCGGGATCTCATGCAGAATGATGTATGAGACGACCATGTCGAAGTAATCATCTGGGAATCCGGTGTCCTCGGCCAAGGCCTGGCGGTAATTGACGTCCATCCCAAGGTCGGCTGTGCGCATATGGGCGTAATGCACCATCGGTCCACCAACATCGAGCCCCCAAACTTCGGCGTCTGGGAAACGACGTTTCAACGCTGTTGTCATCTGGCCGACACTGCAACCGATTTCCAGAATGCGGCGTACCTTACCGTTCTTGGGGATCGGCGCGGCGTTGGCAACGCCGATCTGGTTTTCATCTTGCTTATTATGGCCGAGGAAGAAATTCACCGTGCCGTAATGATAGATGAAGCCACCAAGGGGGTCGCCGACATAACCACCTGGCATAATGTGAATTTCATGCTTGGCATAGTCGGGAATATCGAGGCTCGGATTCAATTCGAGAGAACCCGGCCCAACAGACTCTGCCGCATCTAATTCTGTCAGGCACTGATCCATATTGGCATCAAAGAGATCCTTGACGCCCTTCCATGTGAGCTGCTGGTTGGACAGCCAAAGTCTAGCGCTGGCCATCACTGTGGGGTCGTTCTCCACAAGGGCGATGACCTCGTCCATCGGCAACTCGGCGCGCGCACCGTAACCAGCTTCCTTGAGGAGTTCCCGAACGCGCATACGCGCGACCTGAGTCATATTGCCTCGGCCGCCTTGAGCGAAGGCGCGGATGTCAGTGAGAAATTCCTGGTTACTTTGCACATCAAGGCTCGGTAAACGCCGGAAAATACCTTCTCGACCGCGCGGAGCATCAAGACGAAAGGCACCATTGGGCTGTGCTGCAAAGGCCGGGGTAGCAGCGGCTGCCGTAGCAACTGTTGCAATGGCCGCGCTACCAGTCAGAAGCGTCCGTCGGTTCATTCTCTGTCTCCCTCTATAGATCAATTTATCCCCAAAACTGACGCGCGCACGTATACATTTCAAATATAGAATGGCTATAGTTATAAATATAAACTATATTAAGAGCTATAAACTCAAATGATCGATTTGCGGCAATTCAAGTATTTCTTAGCCATTGTCGAGCACGGCAGTTTCAGCAGGGCAGCCGCCGCCCTAAACCTGTCACAACCGTCTTTGTCTGTAGCCACTAAGGCTTTGGAAACTGAACTGGGCACTCCCCTTCTAAAACGTGGAATGAAAGGTGTCGAATTGACTGACGCCGGTCGCATTTTTGAGCGACGCGCTCGCACAACGATTCGAGAAGCGGATCGCGCCTTCGAAGAAGTGCAGCAGGCAGCGGCCGCCAAAAGTGGCAAGGTGACATTCGGCATAAATTCAGTGCTAACTGAAATCTTGGGTAACCAAGCGCTGGCTCGCTTCTATCGATCACACCCAAATATTGACGTTGACGCCAATGTTTCGGCTCACCCACTAAGTGACCTAAATTTTGCAATCGACGGAGCGCGTTGGGATTTTGGCATCATGTTGCTCCGCCCGGACATTGAACTAGCGGATACGCTCTCTACCGAGCACCTTACAAGTTTTGATTCGGGCGTCTATGTGAGCGCCGACCACCCGCTCGCAGGGCAATCCGAGCTTTCCCTGGCAGACCTATCGAAGTTTGACTGGATCACAAGCTCAGCTTCTGTAGGAGCAAGTTTCCTATTTGATATCTTTGATAGCAAGAGCGTCCCACACCCTCGCATCTCCACGGTGACCAACTCCTTCAACCTTATTCGCGATATGGCAAAAACGGTGCCATACCTTTCATTACTTCCTCATCCTTTTGCGCTTGATGCCATAGCAGCAGGCGAGTTGGTTGAGTTGGCGCAGCCTTACATTTCGATCACATCGAAAGTACATCTTGTGTACCCTAAACACACGCCGCTCACGCCAGCCGCGTCAAGTCTTGCTAACGTATTTAGAGAAGCCGCAAAAACAGTTGGGCATAGCTCAGCGTCACCTTAGACGGGGCGCGTAATTCTATCGATTTCGCGATCGACATCAGGCGTTGGTCGCCACAGTGCAGCTTTGACATTGGCCTCAAGTTGCTCAGGGCGCGTGGCACCAGCAATCACACTGGCGATATACGGCTTGCTGAGAAGCCAACCGAACGCGAAATCAAGCAGTTTGGCGCCAGACGAGTCAGCCAACGCTGTAAGTTGTTCAATTTTATTGAACCGGTCTGCATTTAAGAATCGCGCAGCGAGTGCTGGTGACATGGCGGAGAACGTCGCCATTCGTGTACCCTCAGCTGGAGCAACGTTACGTGTGTATTTTCCGGTCAACGTACCGCTCTCAAGTGGGAAGTACGGCAACACACTAAGGCCCAGGTTTTCGCATGCAGGAACGAGTTCGTCTTCTATATCGCGGGTCAAGAGACTGTAGTGATTTTGAGCCGTGACATAGCTGGAAAGATCGTCGCTTGCAGACACCTGGGCACTCTCATGCGCTTGGGCTGCAGTAAAATTCGAATTCCCGATATAGCGTACCTTCCCTTGGCGAACCAAGTCGTCCAACGCTTGCAGTGTTTCTTCGGCGGGCGTCACGCCGTCAGGCCGGTGATACTGGTAGAGATCAATGACATCCGTCTTAAGCCGTCGCAGTGACTCTTCTACTGCGTACATGATCGCATCACGCGTACCGCCGCCTTCTGGGGATGGACCACTCCCCATCGCCCCGCCAAACTTTGTAGCAATAAGTACCTTGCTGCGGCGCGATCCAAGCGCCTGGCCCAAGTATTCCTCAGACATCCCGCGTCCATACACATCAGCCGTATCAAATAACGTAATCCCCAAATCAACCGCCGCATGCACAACTCTTTCGGTCCCAGCGGCATCAAGCCGCCCACCAAAATTATTACAGCCGAGACCTACTGGCGAGACGATCGGTCCACCACGACCGAGTCTGCGGTCCGTTTCGACCGCACGAGTGATTGTGCTTGTTAGCGGCGCTGCTGACGCAACAGCGGCGACTTTAATAATGTCACGTCTTGATATGCGGGGCATGGCGGTTCTTGTCCTAAGTCGTAAAAAAGAGGGAACTAAGTAATTGCGAAACATCCAGAATTGGTCTTGCGATGGACCTCAATCTACCTCTCTACCCACGGTGCCTTCAAGGAAACACGCGCCCTTGAAAGGCATTCATTTCTGCTGTTTTTGTCATCGCAGATTGGACACTAGGTAACCCTCACCGCCGATTTGACCTATTTCTGTGGACGGGACCACAATCAAACCGCGATACTCTCTTAATCATAGAGTTGTGACGCTTACTGTAGATGTTTCTAACACCGGAAAGAACACTTCAGCAGCAGATAGAGGGCCAGAGCAATGGACGATAAGATCAATTCAAACCTGACGCGGAGATCAGCATTGCGAACTGCGGCGGGCGTGGGAAGCGCTGCGGCTTTCACCACCGCTGCGACGACCAATACCGCACAAGCGGCGATCGATAATGATATCAGCGTGGCGCAAGACGGAATCTACGAACGCACCGCTCTAAAGAAGAATTCCATCCGAGTTAAAGCCATCCAGTCGCCAATGATTCCTGCTGACGCGGACAACCCCAAGCCGGTTATGCGCGCCAACCTGCAAAGAATGTTGGATCATGTAGATCAGGCAAACAATTTCCTGTCGGGCAAGCAAGATCTGGTATGTTTCCACGAACAGCCTTTGATGGGCTGGGCTCCATGGACACGGGAAGAAGCACTCAAAGTTTCCATTGAGGTGCCAGGTCCAGAAACAGAGGCCTTAGGAAAGAAAGCCAAAGAACACGGCTGCTATATTGCGTTTGGCTCCTATGTCAAAGACGAAGAGAATTGGCCCGGACATCTCTTGTTGAACGGTATCCTGATCGGACCAGACGGAAGTGTCGTAGCCAATCACTGGAAACAGCATAACGTACGCCTAAATCCGAACTCGAGCTGGACGATGTTCACCACATCGGCCTACGACGTGCTACCGCGCTACATTGAAATGTATGGCGAGGATGCCGTATTGCCCGTGGCTCGCACTGATATTGGTAATTTGTCTTTGCTGGTCTCGCCCTATGACCCAGACATTCATCGAGCGATCAGCATTAAGGGCATGGAAATCGGCCTTCGGTTTTCCTCTGGTGGCTTCAGTCAAGTTGATTCCCAGTCGTCTTCATTTTTCAACCGCAACTACACAGTTACGGTGAACCAATCCATATCACCCGACAATACCGGGGCCTCAGGCGCTGGTGGAACCAGCATTTACGGTCCAGGAGGACGGGTCATCGGCATAGCGGACTCTGTTTACGAACAAAGTGTCTCTGCCACTATCCCGATGGCAGACTTTCGTCGCAGTCATCGCCTGCCCGATGTCCCTATGGCCCTGGTTATGCCGGTGTATGAAAAATACCGCGTGCCAATCGACCCGGGCCTATCGTTGGATTACCTACCGAACGACATGACAGACGCGGCACGCCGCATGAAAGAAACGCGAAACTGGTAGAGCACGACGTTTCAACGCCAACCCAATTTAGGATTTTTGACATGGACCGTAGACACATTCTAGGACTGATGGGCGCCGCTCCATTGGCGGCTGCAACGCTTTCCCCTCGCCCGGCTAACGCCGCCACAAACTCACTGAATCCGAGTAATCCGGATGACCTCTACACGATCCATAGAAAGCTCAGTCACTCGTTCGATAGTCGAGTGGTCTATTGGTATATCCGCGCTGTGAGGTATGGGTTGGTCGACAGTCAATTCACTCCATTCTGGGATATGTATGTTGGTTTTCTCTCGGTCACAGAAGATGCAGAGAACGGCCACCGCACCAAGAACATGAGTGCTATTTTTTATACCGACCTAGAAACGGGCAAGCTGCTCGAGACATTCAGCAATCCGTACACAGGCGAGAAGATTCCCGTGCGCCAACCTGGACTAGGGCGCTCATCCTCACTGCACGACAAACAAGGCAGAGACGGTCACCGTGCAGAGCGCCCAGGAGTCGAAGTCACCGAAAAGAACGACATTGGCCCTGCCTGGGTTATCGGCGACGATGTGTGGTGTCGGGGCGACACGGGATTCCGAGCTGTTCCGACAACCGACGAAGGCAGCCTGCTGCATATTAATGACTGGACCACATATCACGGGTCGATCTCCGAAGTGTCCGACCAAGACGTCACAAGCGCCAACGCCACTGAAACCTTCAACGATATCAATACATGGCCAGCTTGGATCAATATGAAAGATCATCCAGGCAACTATGTATCACGCGGCTTCGGGAGGAAGTCCTGGTCTATTGATGGCATGCCGCCGGAATGGAGCGCCATTATGCGCGATCAGTATCCAAAGGAATTCGCTGATCCGCGTGCTTACATCGAAGGCGCTTAACTGAACGTGAAAACATCCCGCCCCTGACAGTGCACTGTTCAGTCTTGATGTGATGGCGGACCCGGCAGGACTCGAACCTGCAACATCTCGCTTAGAAGGCGAGTGCTCTATCCAGTTGAGCTACGGGTCCTAAGAAGCAGGCTTGTATGCGAAATTATCTGCGTAGGTCTTAACCTGGACGATCCGTTCTTTCGGCTCTTGAGTCCGATACGTTAGCCCCTTGCGCTGTGCATAGGCTATGGCGTCATCTTTTGTTGGAAAGCGCATTTTGAGCTGACGCGACGTATCATTTGAGCCAGACCACCCCATGAGTGCATCAGACTTCAATCCGTCAGATGGCTCAAACTCCAATATCCATTTTTTGGTATTAGACCGACCGGACTGCATTGCAGTTTTTGAAGGTTTGTAAATGCGTACTTCAGCACCCATTGCTACATCCTTGCACGTCACTAGACCCAGCCCTGGGTCAAATTAAGTGGTCGGGGCGAGAGGATTCGAACCTCCGACCCCCTGGTCCCAAACCAGGTGCGCTACCAGACTGCGCCACACCCCGACATACCCGATTATCTAAGGGGCAACGCCGGTTTTGGCAAGCTTTCTGAACAATTATTGCACGAGAACCTTCGTTGACCCCCGTTGAGAAAGGCTGGCACTGTTGATGCCTCGGTTACGGCATGGGGATTTAGGGCATGAAACTCTCAAGACGCGACGTTTTGGCGGCTTCCGCATCTATCGCGGCAATCAGTGCAATGGGGGGCAAACAAGCACTTGCGGCCCCTACCGGCGTCAAAACTTGGCGGGAATACGCTCGCGGTGGTTGGGGCCAAGTTCACTTTTGGATGGCTGAACCCGTATCTGGACCAGGAGACCACACGCCTTTGGTCTGTATGCACCAAAGCCCCACGTCCGGGTCCTATTACAAAGAATTTCAAGCTGTCATGGCAACTGACCGGCTCGTTATTTGCCCAGACACCCCGGGGTATGGAGGCTCGGATGCCCCGCCATCGATTCCAAATATGGAGGACTATGGCCGAGGCGTGCTGGAAGCCATCGAAGACCTTGGCTATGGACCTGCTGGTAAAGGCCCCGTCGATATCCTCGGTTTTCACACTGGGAATTTCGTCGCTATCGAAATAGCGCGGCAGCGACCAGATCTCGTCCGACGTCTCGTCATGCCGGGTATCCCCTACTACCCGGCAGATGAACGAGAAGCAAAGCGGGTACAATACGGACAGCCGCGCCCCTACTTTAGTGATTCGGATTACATGGCTCGCTCATACATGAGCAGTGTCTTTAATCGGGATTTCGGTATCTCCAAAGACCGACACCTAGAGATGTTCGTCGAGCGCCTGCGGGCAGGAACAAAGTCTCACTACGGATTTGATGCCGTCTTCCGCTACGACCCTGACCCTGTTTTGAGCACTCTTTCGCAACCAGTTCTTCTGCCCATTCTCAATGAGACCCTCGCAGAACCAACCCGAGTTGCAGGCACGATGATTCAGAACAAGACCCTCGTCGACCTTATGGACCTGGACGGCTGGGCCTGGTTCATAGAGCCGGAACGAATTGCATCCGTCGTGCGTCCATTCTTAGACAAGGCCTAAAGCTATGACAGAGGTCAACATCTGGAAACATTACGTCAACAGCCGCGACGGCCAAGTCCACGTGCTCTCAGCAGAACCTGCAGATGCGGAGCTCACACGCAAGACACCGCTGATCTGTCTGCACCAAAGCCCAATGTCTGGAGATGTATTCGCGGATTTCCTGCCGGTCATTGCACAGGATCGTCTCGTTCATTGCCCAGATACACCAGGCTTCGGCGGATCGGACAGACCATTGAAAGTGAGAAGCGGCGACAAAGCTAACATCCAGAACTTCGGTCTCGGACTTGCTGATGCCTTAACCGACCTCGGATACAGCGAAGACAATCCAGTTGATCTGTTTGGTTTTCACACTGGCTCTTTAGGCGCCATTGAATTGACCCGCGCACGACCGGAACTGGTCCGCCGCATGATCATGGTTGGTATTCCTTATTACCCAGCAGAAGAACGCGCCGCGATGGAAAAGCGCTTTGTCACACCCTACGCCTTTCTCACCGACCCAGACTACGTGCCTGCCATGTACAACCGGATGGTGTCGAATGCGACTAACGACCTTTCTAACGAAGAACGCTACCAGGCATTCTTAGGCCGCATGCGCGCCGGGCCTAATGGCCAAGATGGGCCCGACGCAGTTTGGAGTTATGACGCTGATGAGGGACTATCCGCCCTCGCCGCCCTCAATAAGCCAACTCTCTTTCTCGCCTTCAATGAGGTCCTAACCGAACCCCACAAGCACGGTCACAGGCTTTATTTTCCCGATGTGCCGCTCATTGAACTCAGCCATCTACCCATGGAAGGCTTTAAGGCGGGACCAAGGGATGTCGCCGATGCTGTGCGACCGTTTCTAGACACCTAAACGTCAAGCCTCTTTGGACTCATAGGGAAGAGAGGAACTTCGTCACTTCCCTCACCCAAGTCTCAGGGTCTTGGTCTGTGATATCCACACCTCCACCTTCAATTTCTGCATAGGCAAAGTCCGGGCATAGGCTTCTCGTCTTTTCTGCCAGGGGATACAGCATGTCCCCGGTGTTGAAGAGCGCGAGGCCGGGCTGGGTGACCTTTTGCATTGCCGCAGCCCCATCATAATTGAACGCCGCATGGTGACCGTACCAAAACGGGCCGCGTCCCATGAGCTGCTGAACAATATAGCCGGTGCATAGGTCTAGCCCCTCTGGGTGGTCCTTTATCCATGGCAGTCGTTTTACGAACATATCCGACAAATGCGAACCATCTGGTTTAGCGGTGTAGGATTTCTCTGCCTCAAGCACGGTATCGATATACGTCTGCTGCTCCTCTCGGCTCATTGGTCCAGGGCCGGACAGCACGACAGAGAGCACACGATCAGGATAAGCGATCGCCGCCTCCATCGCGATCTTACAACCCGTATGATGGCCGCCGACGTGCGCTGCTTTTATACCTAAATGATCCAAAACCGCAGGAATTGACGTGGAAAAATCGCCGATGACTGGTGGACCCGGTGGCGGATCTGACATCCCAAATCCAGGCGTATCGATACCGATCGTGCGAACCCCCGCTTCAGCGAGCAACGGATAGACATAGTCAAACTGGCCGCTGGTTAATGGCGACTGTGAACAGAGTACGAGAGTGGTGGTGCCCGCACCTGTGTCTTGAAAGTGGATTTGCCCAAAAGGGCCCTCTGCATAGCCTCGTCTTGGTGTCATAGTCCCATACTCCTCCTTATCGTTATCTTTGCGCCAAAGCGTATCGGACAAGAATAGCCACGACAACGTACTAGGGGGCGTTTTGGCGCCAACATGATTTACAGGACACTATTATGTCATCCTCCTCCATGGGTCTAAGTGACTCTGTTCTAAAATATCTACGCACGGTCGGAATGCGCGAGGATGCAGATCAATTAGCGTTGCGCGAAGCAACCACCACTCACCCAAATTCAAGCAACATGGCGATGATGCAGATTTCGCCTGAGCAAGGGCAGTTCATGACTCTATTGGTCGAGCTAATCGGCGTTAAGCGGTATCTCGAAATTGGCGTCTTTACCGGCTACAGCGCACTGACGGTCGCTAAAGCCATGGGGCCTAAAGGGCATGTGGTCGCACTTGATGTAAGCGAAGAATTTACGGCAATCGCACGGGAGCACTGGCAAAAGGCAGGGGTGGCAGAGCAAATTGACCTTCGTCTAGCCCCTGCCCTAGACAGCCTAAACAAGATGCAAAAAGACGGGGAGTTGAACAGTTTTGATTTTGCATTCATTGATGCCGACAAAGGCAATTACAAAGCCTACTACGAGGCAGCCATAGCCCTAGTGCGACCAGGCGGTGTGATCGGTATCGATAACGTGCTGTGGAATGGCAGCGTTGCAGACCCCATGGATCACCGTGCTGATACTGAAGCTATTCGGGAAGTTAACGAGTTCGTCTATAGCGATGAACGAGTAACCGTGAGTATGGTACCCATCGGCGACGGGCTAACGCTCGCGCGGAAGAGATAGATTAGTTGGCTAACGCTCTACCGGAAACCGATGTAAGGCGAATAATCTGACCGCCTGAGTCATGCTCTAACAGAATATATATCGCGCCGTCGGGGCCAACCTCAATATCCCGAAACCGTGCAATGTCTTCTAGCAGCACTTCTTGTTGAATGACCTCACCGTCCTCAACGACGATGCGAAGCAAATCACTGGCACGTAGTGTTCCGACAATAATGCTGTCGTTCCACTCAGGAAACATGTCGCCCTGATAGAAAATAAAGCTCGACACAGCTGGCGCCGGTGTTAGATCAACAATCGGTTGAATCATGTCAGCAGGATCAAACTTGATACCAAGGATTTCGCCGAACCTAATCGGAGTGCCATCGTAGTTCACCCCTCTCGAAATGAGTGGCCAGCCATAGTTCAAACCGGGCCATATGAGATTTATCTCATCTCCTCCACGTGGGCCCATCTCAGAACTCCATAGTTGACGTCTTTCCACACTGTATTCGAGCCCTTGGGGATTGCGGTGCCCATAGCTCCATATAGCTTGGACGGCATTGGGAACCTCCACAAAGGGATTATCCAATGGGATCGTCCCATCGTCATGAAGACGCATGATCTTACCGTAAGGCAACTTAAGGTCCTGAACTCCGATATGTTCGAGCGGCCCCTTCATGCCAACACCAAAATAGATGTACCCTTGGTCGTCAAACGTAATACGCCCACCAACTGCGATTTCAGGCATGAGCGTATACGTCTCTTTTGGTGACTCCCAAATAGTCTCTTCATTAACCCAGATGTCATTCTCTATCTGTCCGCGAACAACTTTGTTCATAGATACCGGCTGACCAGATGCGCTACTCATCTCATTACAATTTGAACATCGATCACCGAAGTGAAGATAAATCCAACCATTGCTCTCATACTCAGGGTGGAGGGCGACCTCCATCATCCAGCCCAAGCCCATCGGTTGCCCTACGAAATCAAAAGAGTCCGCGAATGCTGCTGGCGTACCGCTGATGAGGTCTGACTGGATTCCGGTCTGCGATATGACGCTAATACCACGCCTCTTTTCTGACAATAAGATGCGACCATCAGGCAACGGTTCGATGCTAAACGGCAACGGATCTAAATCTTGAATAACGGTCTCGATTGTAAAGTCATGACGCTCACTTTTGATCACGCCTTCGGGGACGACGAGCGGCGCGTTGTATCGGAAATCATCCAAATTTGTTCCTTGGCGCTGCTCAGAGATGTACAGCGCAAGCGCCCATATCTGGTCTTCGCTCAGAACCGGTGACCATGCGGGCATACCCGTGTCAGGAAACCCTTCAGAAGAGTTTCTTGCAATATCTATGATCGCGTTCCCATGCTGCAGGTCCTGGCCCACGAGCGGAGTGCCCTGCGCGCCGCCGCGGAGAGTCTCACCGTGGCAAACAGCGCATTCCTGCTGATACAGTTCGGCTACAATATCCGTACGGGCCGGCGTTTTGAGATCACGAAGGTTTACGAAGCCGGTAGAGTCTGACTGTTGAGAAAGAGTTGGTGTCGCGGCGAAGAGTAATAGACACGCCAGTATCTGTGTGAATTTCAATCGAGCTAACAGGGCCGTTTTCTCAGCGCGCGCGATCCTAATTATCAAACATCGCATGCCTTACCCTATCACCTGTCTTAACACCGAGGCGCTGAACCGTTCCGGCTGCGACTTCCAAAACAGAACGAACGCGAACACGGGAAGGCACGGTTTTTTCTGAATGAGGGATCGTATTCTCAGCAATCGTCATGACCTCGCCGTCTTCGCTGAGGAATAGCATATCAAGCGGAATGAAGGTATTACGCATCCACATATTTACGATGCGATCCCGTTTAAAATCAAACAGCATCCCATGATCCGGAGCGATTTCAGCCCGATGCATCAACCCTGTGGAACGAGAGGAATCCGTATCAGCCAATTCAATGTGGAACTCGTGCGCAACAGCATTTCCATCGTCGCCCACAGTGACGATCGCACCTGCTGTTAGCTCTAAACTCTGCGCTTTGGTTGAGTCAAAGGGCTCATGTGGACGCAGGAATTGCGCTTCGACTGAGACGCCAGCGAAGAGGAAAATAAGAACGAAAGAAAAACGGATAAGAGATGCCATCATGGCAATCACTCTACCCCAATTCACCGTCTTTACATAAAGGCAAAATCAACCAGCAAATAGACTGCAAGCATAACAATGGCCCAAAAGACCATCCGCCCCGTCGGCATCGTTCTCGCAAGAACGCCTGCTGGTCCGTGACGATGATGAATTCTGTCAATGGTTTGCTTCGCACCCTTAGACAAATCATCAATAATGCTGTCGCGCGCAGAGCCTGAGTTCTGCGTGAATGCCACCGCAATCTTGCGCCCCCAGACACGGTAGAACCAATCAAAATCCAACGTCAAACTGTTGACAAGGTGCCAGCCGTAATACTTCAGGAACAAGAAAAACGCAGCCCCCGAGAACAACAGGATTTGGAATTGAGTCACGATATGGTCTGGCGTATTCGGTTCGTATTCCTGCGCATATGGCAGCAACTGATAAAACAGTTGAGGCGCTACCCCGATACCCACACAGAGAACTGCAAAGAAGACCATCGCCGCCCGCATGTGTATCGGTGGCTCCGGTGGGCGTTGACCTGAATCCTTACCAAAGAACACGAAGTACTGAAGCTTGATTCCCACATCGAGGAAAACGCCAGCCGTACCGGCCGCTAAAAGATACCAGACCCAATAGTACTCGCCGACATACGCCGCTTCCGCCGTCATCGCCTTAGAGACGAAGCCAGACGTAAATGGAAAGGCCGAGATTGATAATCCACCAATGATGCAGCATATCGCAGTCAACGGCATGGTTCGGAAAAGACCACCATATTCGGTGAATTTGCGCTTACCCGTGACGTAAAAGACGGAGCCGGTCGCCATAATTAGCAAGGCTTTATAGATAATGTGGGCGAAAGCATGCGCCACGGCACCATTGATAGCCAACGCGCTACCAATACCAATGGCGGTTACCATGAATCCGACTTGGTTCACGATCGAATAGCCAAGCATCTTCCGTGCGTTGTTCTCACACAGCCCATAAATGATGCCGTAGAAGATCATGAACAGGCCAATGAAGATTAAGATTTCTGCGCCGGGAAAGCCGCGTGCCAATACGTATACAGCAGTCTTAGTCGTGAAGGCTGACAGGAAGACCATTCCTGAATAACTGGCCTCCGGATAAGAATCAGGTACCCACGCAGAGAACGGTGGTGCGCCAGTATTCAATAGGAACCCTGCGAGGATCAAAGCCCTCGGAAGGGTATCCGGCAACATGGATGTAAAGGCGATTGACCCGGTAGCAGACACTTCACCCGCAATACCGGCCATTAAGACGACACCACCAAGAAGATGGATCATCAAATACCGCATACCAGCGGCGCGTGCTGTATCAGTCCCTGCCGAGAAAATAACTGTCGACGATGCCAACGCCATCAGTTCCCAGAACACAAAGACAGTGATGAGGTCACCAGCGAACACGACGCCAAGCGAGAATGCGATGTAAATGTTGGCAGAAAAAAGCTCGAGGACTTTCTCTTGCTTCAAGGCATAGAGATTCCCCGCAAACGCCATAAGTCCGAATACGGTCGCAAATAGGCGAGACATTTTGTCTGCCTTAAACGGTTCAAGTGTCCATTCCATATAGGGAATGGACAGAATAACCCCGTCAGCGGTCATCCAAACGAAAGCCAAGCAAACGAGCGGTGCACCTAGCAGCACAATACTACGGGCTGTGCCATTAAGCCGGAGAACAAGAAAAGCGCCGATGAGGATCGGTAACGCTGGGTGGAACAGAAGACTACTCATCGTAGTACGTGTCCTTCCGCTTCAAAATTTTCTTCCAGCCCTTGGACAGTACAATAGAAACACCGCCGACAAGGAAGCCAAACCAGGCGCCAAAGCCGAAGTTAAACATGAACCCTTTGTGGTGATGGGTCACAAACAGTTCCCCTACGACAAGAAGCACAAGCACAATGGCAAGCCCAGTCCACAAGCGCTTGGGCGTTGCAGGATTGTCTAACCAGTGCGTATTGTTTTGTTCGCTCATAGGACCTGCCCCACCAATGCTTTCGCCAACGCCAGCGGCACTTCAGGGAATATAAATAATGCAAGTGTCCCTAAAGCTGTAATGCTCAGGGCTAATACGACAGGCCATGGCGCTTCTCCATGCTCATGGGAAGGCGGCACATCTTCAGCCTTAAAGAACGCGCGGTAGATAATAGGCACGAAGTAACCAGTATTCAGCAACGTACTCACAAAGATCACGAAAAGAACGAACCAGTCCTTCAGTTCCATAGCCGCGGATAAAATATACCACTTCCCAAGAAAGCCTGCAGTCGGCGGCACACCAATCATACTGAGTGCGCCAATCGTAAAGGCCGCCATAGTGAACGGCATTCGTTTGCCGATGCCATTCAGCTGACTGATTTCCGTCTTATGTGCGGCTGTATAAATGGAACCAGCTGCAAAAAACAAAGTGATCTTGCCAAACGCATGAGCCGTGATGTGCATCGCAGCGCCAATAATGGCTAGTGGTGTCGCCATTGCCGCTGCAAGGACAACATAGGAAAGCTGACTCACGGTCGAATACGCTAACCGACGTTTCAAGTTATCCTGACCAAGAGCAATGATCGAAGCCACGAGAACCGTAAAACCAGCCGCGTACACAACCCAGCTGGTTGCATCGCCGCTGAACAAATCTAACCCAAAAACATAGACAATAATTTTGACGACGGAGAACACGCCTGCCTTAACGACAGCAACTGCATGCAGAAGCGCGCTTACTGGTGTTGGCGCAACCATCGCCGCCGGAAGCCAGCGGTGCACAGGCATGACGGCTGCTTTACCAATACCGTAAATAAATAGAACGCTCAGAGCCGCGATGAGATAGGGGCTTTCCCCCTCCGGAATAATACCGCCGACAGTAAAGTCACCTGTGCCGGCTATGAAGTACGTCCCGATCACTGCAGGAAGCAAAAATACAACCGAGGTGGTGAGCAAAATACCCAAGTACATGCGCCCGCCGGCTTTGGCGTCGTCATTGCCTTTGTGCGTAACCAGTGGGTAGGTCGAGAGCGTTAGGACTTCGTAGAACAAAAATAAAGTGAACAGATTACCCGCAAATGCAATTCCCATCGTGCTTGCAATAGCGATTGCAAAGCACGTGTAGAAGATCGTCTGTTTCTTTTCTTTATTTTCGCGCATGTAGCCAATGGAATAGATCGAGTTCACGATCCAAAGAGTTGACGCGATCATGGCGAAGATCATGCCTAATGGCTCAATAACAAATTGAATACTCAGGCCTGGTAGAAGATCGAACCCTTCGGTGGCAGGGCGCGCGCCTTCCATGACTGAGGGCACAAGCATAAACACAACACCGAACAGCAGCGCTGCTGTTATCAATGTATAGGCTTCGCGCACGTTCGGCCGAGAGCCGCTCATTGCAATAAACCCTGCGCCAACGGCAGGAATAAGCATCGCAGCAACGATAAAGAGAGAGAGATCGCTCACTGGGCGCCTCCCAACAAGACGTTCACGGCCTGCTCAGCAACACCAACTGTAAACGACGTGTCAAAGCCTAAGTACACGCATGCAAGAATGAAGACCCAAGCCGTCATGATCATTGATTTCGGAGCTTCTTTAAGCGGGACAGAATCTGCTGGCCGCTCACGGAAAAACGCCACTTCGATGACGCGTCCCATATAGACAAGGACCAGGAGCGAGCTGAGCATTAACAGAGCAACAACCCACCACCATCCGTTTTCAAGAGCACCCATCGCCAGGTACCATTTGGAAACAAAGCCGACCGTACCAGGCACACCAAGCATGCTAAATCCGCCCAGAACAAAGCCGAACATGGTCAAGGGCATTGCTTTACCAGCACCCGCCATATCTGAAAGCCTCACGGTCCCGATCTGCATCGCAATACCACCAACCAGCATGAACAATGCACCCTTCATGACGGCGTGGTTAAAGATGTGAACGAGACTACCGGTTAACCCTGTTGCGTTGGCCAGAGCAATACCGAGTGTGATGTATCCAATCTGCGCTACGCTGGAATACGCCAACATACGCTTAACATTTTCC
>Ga0055584_100001183_pt1 | contig 25661 bp, 19 predicted proteins | sample OSDHelmetaG_FD_58716 | JGI IMG/M metagenome (GOLD analysis project Ga0055584, IMG submission 58716) | Pelagic marine sediment microbial communities from the LTER site Helgoland, North Sea, for post-phytoplankton bloom and carbon turnover... | ecosystem: Environmental > Aquatic > Marine >...
GTCCTTCATGATCAGATAGCTCTTCAGTACGTTTTCTTTTTTTCAAATAATCCAAGGAAGTACGATATGCAATGGTATACATCCATGTAGACAATTTGCATTTAGGTACAAATTCTGGAAGAGATTTAATTATTTTAAGAAAGCTATCCTGGGTTGCCTCTTCAGATTCCTCTTTATTTTTAAGAACAGTAAAAGATATGGTATACAAATAGTTCTCATACTTCGTAATGAAGCTATTAATTACCTTTTGATTATTCTTTAGTATTCCTACAATAAACTCCTGATCCGTATACATCTTGGACTGTGTACATATTAAACGAGACTTAAACTTATTGGGTTACAAATAAAAATTTGTAACCCATTACAAAAGTCCATCGTTACAGTTTAAAATTATTAATTAAATTAAAAAACATGGATATACCCGTAATGATTTTTCTACTGTTCGGTATTGCGTCAGTAGGATTTGTATTATACACTTATTTGAATACTAGACATCAAGAAAGAATGGCAATAATTGAGAAAGGCACAGACATTAGTTATCCTTCTAATTCTAACAATCCATATGGAGCTCTAAAATGGGGAACAGTATTGTTGTGTGTAGGCATTGGTTTGAGTATAGGCATATCAATTGATATTTCTAATGGTCATGATGGGCCTTTCTTCACAATTCCTTTAATAATAATTGGCGCAGGACTAGGCCAATTGTTGTATTATAGGATGAGAAGAAGAGATGAAGATTAAAATATAAATCATCCATAATTATTCGTTTGTTATAAAGGTCAGCGGGAAATAATCATTTCTTTCTGATCTTTTTTTTTTGCGGAAAAGTTCCCATCATTTTAATAATAACAATTAGTACAAAATAAATGATGACAACAATTTGAAAATCATTTGCTTTTGGAAAAAATAGTAATTGCTAATCAGAATTTGAAACAGCTGATCAATTTAAGAACAGATCTTATGCCGAAGTAAACAGAATTTCTTATTGACTCAGAAGGTGGCAAATAAGGTCATATGAATTAGAGAGCGAGATACTAATCTCTTAATAATCTAAGAGCCTCTTCTAAAATAGTATCTATCCCATTATTTTCATCTGATTTGAGCATATCCACTTTCACATCAGGTGGAACTCCATTCTCAATATTAAATCCTTCAGGGTCTGTCGTCACTGAGGATGATACACGAAGCTCCCATCCATTACTTAATTCAGTAAAAGCTGGAGCTCCTCCTCCTCCTCCAGTCTGGTCTCCTAAGATCGTTACATTCTCTAATTCTCTCATATACTGAGTAAAAAATGACGTTGCACTATAGCTATGTCTATTTGTAAGAACAATCACCGGTTTATCAAAAAGCAGTAGGTCGTCTGGAGGTGTCAAATTAGTCGAAAAAGGACCTTCCAGTTCATTATGTCCGGGCCCATTTTTATAATACACTAAAGCTACTCTTTGCTTTTCCTTGGCAAATCGCTTTGCAATCTTGGATGCATTGCTCAAGAATCCACCACCATTATTTCTTACATCAATGATCAATCCCTTATGGTCTTTAAATCTCTCAATGACATAGTCCATATCATCATTACTGACTCCGTTACTAAAACTTGAATATCTCATATATCCCACATCCTCAAAATCCATAACTACCAGAGAACCAACAAATTGCTCATTACTTTTAAAATAATTACGCTCTAATAATGAATAGTTGAAATTTTCAGGAAACTCTAAATACCACTCCCAATTTCGTGATCTATCAAACTTTGATCTTAAGTTCACATGTCCATCTCTTAATAAAAAGAGCATATCACCTATGACTTGGAAAAGTTCCTCTTCGTTCATATCATCACTTACAAGAGGGCGAAATTCTTGATAAATCGAGTCCCAATTCAATTCTTTATAATCAAAAAAAGTATACTCTTGATCTGCAAAATTCCAAGCTTGATCAAAAATACTTATAGCACTTTCACTCGGCACCTCTACAAAAAAGCCTTCTTCACAACTTACTAGAAAAAGAAATGAAAAGGATAAAATAATTTGTCCTAATATTTTTATGTAAATGGTCATGGTCTAATTCTTTTTAATCCATAGATGAAAACCAATTTGATGTGATGCCACTCTCAAATTATGTAATCCTTCAAACTCCTCCATTCCATAATATTCCCATCGATAGAAATAGTTAATGGTATTTTCATTGCTCTTTTTAAATTTACGTTTGGCATCTATTCTGAATGAAAATTTATTAAACCTTCCAATAGGGGCAATAAAACTGTTGGTACCTGAAAAGCTTAAACCAAATTCTGGCACTCTATTGACATATGAAATTATTGGCATAGCAGCAGATATAGATACTTCTGTGGTTTTCTTGAAAATCGTCATATTCATACTCCATCTTCCTGCTGGACCTAATCCAAATGCCGCATCAGAAGCAAAAGAACTATTACTCAATGCAGGAGTAATTCTACTGACTTGTAATCCAGACCCATGAATTCCTAAAGCCAAATTTGACTTAAAATGTCTCAGGTAATAAGTTTCAAAGAGAAATTGAGTATTGTATTGTAATGCACCATTATCAAAGTTTGGCAATCCTAATCCAAAATTAAATTGGCCATTATGCTCAAGAATATATTTAGGTCCATTTTTTTGGGTTCTAATAGCAGCACCTCCTCCAAAAACTCTATAAATACCGGGAGAGGTTCGGGTGTCTTGAATCCCCCAATACACAGGATATATCATCAAAGGAGATCTATGTTTTTGAGTATTTGCTTTTCTTTCCGCCCTTTTAGCTTTTCTAATTTCTTTTTTGCTTTGGGACACAACAGAAGGAGCCAAAACCAACAAGAAAACAGTTAAAATAGGTAGTACTAAACTTATCTTCATTTCATTTCAATGATTCATGAACGAAGAAAGAACGTTATGTTATAAGTATTTGTTGAGCAGAAATGGAAGAACACTCACGTGCTCTTTCATTGATGACGTATTTACCTCTACTTTTGGTAAGATGTGATAGCCTGATAATATCTATTTAGTTCATTTTTAGCTTTTGGGTAAAGTAGAAGTAGTCCAATCATATTAGGAAAAACAAGAGCCAAGATCATCGCATCTGAGAATTTTATAACGGCATCTAGAGTTACGGCAGAACCCAGAACTGTAAATATTAAAAAGATGATTTTATAAGTAAGATCAGATTTTGAGCTTCTTCCAAACAAATACTTCCATGCCTGTAGGCCATAATAAGACCAAGATAGTATAGTCGAAAAAGCAAAAAGTATCACAGCTACCACTAAGAGGTAAGAAAATCCAGGAATTACTGAATCAAAAGCCAAGGAAGTCAAATTCACACCTCCAACTCTTTCTCCTGTGGCAACAATAAGTGCCTCATTATTAATCACATCTCCATACATAAATACACCTTCCATATTAAACATGATGATAACAATAGCTGTCATTGTACAAATTATCACAGTGTCAATGAAAGGTTCTAATAATCCTACTAATCCTTCAGATGCTGCATATTGAGTCCTTACGGCAGAGTGAGCTATGGCAGCAGATCCCGCTCCTGCTTCATTTGAAAATGCAGCCCTCCTAAAGCCCTGAATCATGACACCAATTATACCTCCAGTGATGGTAGCACGGGGACTAAATGCTTCTGAAAAGATTGCATGAAAAGCATCATCAATCAAACTTGCATTAGATAGGATTATAAATAATGCAGCAAGAACATAAAGTAATGCCATGAAAGGAACTATCCTAGAAGTTACATTAGCAATTCTCTTGATACCTCCTATGATTACAATACCCGCAAGAACCGCAATTACTACACCTATTATTGTTCCAGCAGCACCACCATCTATTCCAAACCTTGTAATGATTTGAGCTGCAGCCTGATTCGACTGAAAAGCATTGCCCCCACCAAATGAGGCTCCAATACAGAGAATTGCGAAAATGATACTCAATATCTTTCCAACGCCTCTCATGCCTTTTTCTTTTAGTCCTTTGGATAGGTAATACATTGGGCCGCCGAATACATTTCCATTCTCATCTATATCTCTATATTTAACTCCTAAGGTGCATTCTACAAATTTTGACGACATACCTAGCAATCCAGCCATTATCATCCAGAAAGTGGCTCCAGGGCCTCCGATTGTGATTGCAACCGCTACCATTGAAATATTACCTAATCCAACTGTACCTGAGACAGCTGTTGCCAATGCTTGAAAATGATTAACCTCGCCTATATGACTTTCATCTTTAATAGTATCCAGAACATCACCATCATAAATAATTAAACTATCCGAAGTGGGCGGAGTAGGCTTATCTAAAAAGTCAAACTTTCCTCTCACAACATGGATTGCCATTGGAAAACGAAAGACATTAATAAATTTAAAATACAAGGTGAAAAATAGTGCCCCTGAAAGGAGTAGAATTAATACAAGAGGAGCACTAAAGCTTCCTATTGTAATTGGAGTAAAAATCAAACTTTCCCACCACAACGCAATGGGCATAAAAGCTTCATTTATTTTTTCATCCAAACTTGATGCAACTTGCAATACCATGATTTTCAATTTTTTATGAAATGATTTGCAATTATGGAATCAATTTTATTGTCAAGCTTTATTTGTCAGTATCAATTGTTTATTGTCAGTGAATAATTGATTTTGTCAGTAATTCGGCTACTGACAGATGCAATGCATGTAATGATTATGATCGTTCCAGATTTTCAGGTGGGATGCGAAGTCTAATCTTACGCTCACGTTTAGGAGACATTTCAAAAAGAGCTTCTTTTAGAATGCTTTCATGCTGATTTCTAGTCCAACTATTCTTACCAAAAATTCCATCTAAGAGTCCGGTTAACAGTCTTCTTAGTTCATTGTGATCATTGATTCCATATTCTCGGGCAGATCGATTATCTCCTTTAGGTTTAATCTCTAACCACTGTTCTCTAGAGCGAGTTCTTGCTTTGACAAACTTATCAAGCAATTCAAATGAGGTGCTACTTAGTTTAATTGTTCTGACCTCTTTATCAAGCAGTCCTTTTAACTCAACAATGTGGTCATATTTATCATCATTTTTAAAATGATAGAGAGAAAGGAAAAGACGATTTGGAGATGGAATTATATTTTCTGATAGTTCTCTTACCCAGCTCAAGGCAAGAGCAAAAAAGATCATAATGAGTGTAGTTTTGAATATAGCCGAAAGCAGAATCATATTTACTTCAGATCCAGAAAATTTATAGATCTGAGCAGCCAAAGTCAGTAAAATACTGAGTGCTGACAAATAGGCTAATGACTTTAATTTTCTCTTAGTAAAAGACTCCCAAAGTACAATGGTGAGAAAAATAATTGTTAGGATAGCATAATAAACATCTAGTTCACTGATTATTACACTTTTGTTTTCTGAGACAATTTTACTAATAGTAGGAAGTAATGAAAATAAGAAAGGCAAGCCTATCATATATTTCCAGTAAATCGATTTGATTATAGGTTTTATCTTTTCTGGCAAGTATCGAAACCAAGGCAAAGAAAGAAGAATGAACAAACTATTGAAGAGAGAAAGAATACTCCGACTCCCTTCATTAATGTGACTATAGTCTGGGTGCCAATCATTAACAATAAAAAGAACATCCAGTCCTCCGGATAAACTCCAACACAGAATAGATAGTGCCAACCAAACTTGGCCAAAATCTTTTTGAATTTTACCTATATGCCACCAAATAGACATCAAGGCTGCAAAAGCAAAAAAACATACAGAAAGCTGCCACCAGCCGAAAAAAAGAATAGTTTGTTGATCTATTGGCATTTATGCAAGATAAGTTTTCTCTGCAATCTGAAGAGGAAGTAATATCAAGATATTGAATAGTGTACTTGTCTTTTAGATCAGGTTATTCTCATTTTATATCTTCGCTTTCCTATGATGAATCTATCTCTGAGATTATTTTCTTTTATAATACTCTTATCCATTTTATTTTCTTGTAAGGACGACAATCCCACATTGATATGGCATCGAACCTTTGAGGGACTTGGATCCAGTTCATCTCCCTTATGTGTAGATCTTAATTTAGATGGCATTTCCGATTGTGTGATTGGTGCTGGATTAAATGAATTTGATCACTCTGATTCGTCAGTTATTGCTATTGACGGAAAGAATGGAAAAGTTCTATGGGCTGTTCCGGGCAAAGATCAAATGGTCGGCAGTCCTGTTTTTATAAAAATTAATGATGATGACATTCCTGATATAGTTATAGGTGGTAGAGGAGCTCAACTATATGCTATTAATGGGTTTAATGGTCAGATTCTATGGCAATATGAGATTAAAGAAAATGACTTTACCACTATAGGGTACATGAGATTTAACTTTTATACTCCGCAGCTTATTCCTGATCAAAATTTTGATAATATTCAGGAATTATTGGTAACAAACGGAGGCAATTTTGCAGCGGATCCCGTATCAGGAGATGATCGTTACCCTGGAGTACTTGCTGTTTTAGATGGATCTAATGGAGAAATATTGGCTGCAGCTACTGTGCCGGATAATGCCGAGACTTACATGTCTCCAGTGACCATTATTGATGAAAATCCACTTGAAACTAGTATTATTTATGGCAGTGGTGGTGAGACTTTTGGAGGCCATCTCTATGAAGTAAAACTTTCAGATTTAATGAAAAATGACATTTCTGGATCAAGGGTGTTACTCAGTAAATTACACCATGGATTTATTGCTCCTCCGACATTAACAGATATTTCATCCGATGGTATAGTTGATATTATTGTGAATTGGCACGGAGGAGAAATGATTGCTATTGATCGATCAAAGTATAAAACCTTATGGACTGTAAGTGTTCCTAAAACAGAGGTGTATGCTAGTCCTACTCCAGGGAAAGTAAATGATGATAATGTCCCTGACTTCTTTTCTCAATTCTCCTTGGGCAAATGGCCTAACTACACTGGAGCCTACCAAATAATTGTAGATGGTAACACAGGTGAACTATTAAGAAAAGACAGCCTCGGTTGTGGGTCATTTTCAACAGCCCTTTCCGCTGATACAAATAATGACGGATACTCTGAGTTTATTTATACCATCAATGACTATGACTGTGATAACATTTACTTAGGGAACACAGAATTTAGTCTTAAACAATTGGACTATGTGAACAATGAGATCAAAGACATTATATCTCCAATATTTGCAAAAAATATATTCACAACCCCAATGCTTGGAGATATGGATAACAATGGCAAAAAAGATTTGGTTGTAGGTTTACAATCTAACTATAATGATGAATTAAGTTACTATGGTATACACTACTATAGATTAGAATTTTCTTCAACATCGATATCAGACAAAGTCAAAAAGTGGAACCAATATCTAGGTCCTCATTCAAATGGAAACTATTGATGATATTGATATAATAGTGTGAATGTGAATTATAATATACTTTTGTGAAGTGACATTTCAAGAATTAAATCTAAATAAAAGCTTACTTAATTCTCTCGATGATTTGGGCTTATCTAATCCTACTTCAATTCAAGAGAAAGTATTTTCCCCTATAATGGCTGGAAATGACATTGTTGGTGTTGCCCAGACAGGTACTGGTAAAACATTTGCTTATCTACTTCCAAGTCTGAGAATGTGGAAATATTCAAAGTCACCCTTGGCTCAAGTTTTAATTATGGTGCCTACTCGTGAACTTGTGGCACAGGTTGTAGAAGAAACCCAAAAACTCACCACTTACATGAATGTGGAAATAGTGGGAGTATATGGTGGAGCCAACATAAGACCACAAGTCGATTCAATACTCAAAGGAGTAGATGTAGTAGTGGGTACGCCAGGTAGGTTATTGGACCTAATGTTAAAAGGGGCATTAAAAACTAAAAATATTAAAAGGCTTATAATCGATGAAGTTGATGAAATGTTACATCAAGGATTTAGAACCCAATTGAACAATATCATTGAGTTCCTACCTGAAAAGAGGCAAAATCTAATGTTCTCAGCTACAATGCCAGAGGAGGTTGAACAGATTATAAATAATTACACATCTTACTATACTAAAATAGAAGCTGCTCCATCAGGAGCTCCACTTGAAAATATAAATCAATCGGCATTTGAAGTTGACAATTTCAATTCTAAAGCCAATCTCCTAGATCTTCTTCTTCATGAGAATGAGTCGATGTCCAAAGTTTTGGTATTTGTCAGCAGCAGAAGGTTCGCTGAAGCACTTTATGAGAGAATGACAATTTCTTTTGAGGAAAAAGTCGGGGTGATACATTCTTATAAATCTCAAAATAATCGTTTTGCTGCTGTACATTCTTTTGAATCTAGTGAGCATAGAGTCCTAATTGCTACTGATGTCATAGCTCGAGGAATTGATATCTCTCATGTTACACATGTGATCAATTTCGACTTGCCTGAGGTGCCTGAAAAGTATATTCACAGAATAGGAAGAACAGGAAGAGCAGAAAGAAAAGGGATAGCTATTTCATTCATTTCTTCTGAAGAAAATCAACTTAAAGAAAGAATTGAAAAGCTAATGGGCTTAGGCCTTCCATTGATTCAATTACCCGAAAACTTAGTCCTCACAGAAGAACTTATAGATTTGGAAAAACCTGACTTTATTGTTCCTTTTAATAATCATAAGGTTAAAGAATACAAACCAACAGGAGATGCTTTTCATGAAAAACTGGATAAGAACAAAAAAGTAAATAATAAAGTTAGACATGAAACTAAAATGCAGAAAAAGTATGGTAAGCAGTATAGAAAAAGGAGATAGTCATAGACCAGACTATAATTCAGATTTTATTTCTGGTTGATCTTTTACTTTAAAATTAAAAATGTCTTTTCTGGAATAATGCCCAATCACATCGAAATCCAGTTTGTTTTTAATTATATCGTTCATATCAAGTTCTGCACTTAATATCCCAGGTTTGTCAAATATTGGTCCTTCAATTATTTGACCACTTGGAGAAACAATCACACTTCCACCTCGACATACTACCTTTTCGTCTGAGTTGATGAATTGAAGATATTCAGCAGCATACATTGATTTCTCAAAATATTGGTTACAACCTAATACAAAACACCGGCCTTCAAGAGCAATATGCCTCATTGTAGATATCCAGTTTTCTCTGGAATCCGCTGTCGGGGCTACATAGATCTCAACACCTTTAGAATACATGGCCATTCTTGCCAATGGCATGTAATTTTCCCAGCAAATGAGTCCTCCAATTTTACCAAGTTTTGTGTTAAAAGTGACAAGAGAACTTCCATCATCTTCCTGCCAGATCACCCTTTCTTGTCCTGTTGGTTTGATTTTTCTATGCACTCCAAGTAGACCTTGAGAAGGAGCTATATAAAGCATAGAACAAAATAGACTACCAGTAGAAGAAACTTTTTCTGTAACTCCAATTACCAAATAGGTATTTGTTGATTTCGCCAATTTCTCAAGTCTCTTCAAGTCATAACCTTCTATGTCAATACTATTTTCATAGTATTTAGCATACATTTTTCTACCTTCTTCAGATCTGCTTCCTACTACCGTACCGAACGAGAAGTCACGAGGATAACCTGGAATAAAAGATTCAGGAAAAACAATAAGTTGAGTTCCATCTAAAGCCAATCCCTTGACGATCTTCTCTATTTTTTGTATAGTTTTCTCTTTATTAAAGAAAATGGGACTATCCTGTACTAGACTGACTTGGACTTTCATAGTAGAGATGTGAGCAAAAACTTAGCCAGTGAAGTTTTAGGAATTGAATTTAGCCCTCACATAATTCAACTGGTATTTGTTTAAACTAATCTCATCTATTTAATTATGCTATTTCAAGTTGTGATAAAACTTGTCATACCTTAACCAATGCTTTTGTTCTTATTCCGTTAATACTTGAAATACGATAAAAATAATTACCTGGAGCTAAGCCTCTCGTTTCTATTTTTAGCTTAGTCGGCCCAGGGGCTATTTTTTGATTGGATATAACTTGAATTTCCTTGCCTAATCCATCGAAAAGGCTGATTCTATAATGTTCTCCTTTAGAGTCAAAGTGTATAGTCGTCCATTCCTCACATGGATTTGGGTAATTGTATATTTCTGTTTCATCTAAAGTGATATCGATAGTCGGAGTAGTGCCAGAATCGCAAGAATTAATGACAGCGATGTGTTTAAAATCTTCAAAAAGAAGCGATTTAACTTCAGTCTCTTCTACTCCGAACCAATCTATTAAAATAGAGCCGTAAATATCTCTAAAATCATGTTGCATAGCTACTCCATCGCCAACACTCGGATCGTCTGGCAAATCTGGAGTCGATCCTAAAAATCCAGGATTTATACAACTTCCAGATACAAGCAATGGCGCCGCTGTACCATGATCAGTACCTAAACTGTCATTAGACCTAATTCTTCTTCCGAACTCAGAAAATGTCATAGTGATAACCTTTTCATTCAAACCTAATTTACTTAAATCATCCTGAAATGCATTCATTGCATCTGAAAGAGAACCTAATAATTCAGTGTGTTCTCCCGTAATCGTATTACCGCCAACTACTTGATTAGCGTGTGTGTCAAAACCCCCAATATTTGCAACATAAACCTTGGTCTTTAGTCCTCCAGCAATCAAAAGGGCAATAGTCTTTAGCTGTTGTTCCAGACCACTTTCACCATATAATGTAGAGGCATTTGCTCCCTTTTCGGCTGCTTCACCTACAACTCCACTATAAGCATTTGACTGAGCAATAGCCGTACGCAAAAAATCTAATTCTTTTCCATAGGGCGTATCTGGAAGAGCACCAGCTGTAGTATCTGAAAGTGGACTAAGGGAAAAAGGATCTGTGAGAGCTAAGCTAAAATTTGACAATGTTCCCTGGCATGTTTCCGAGACTGCGTTGCCCAATGTGATTGCAAAGGGGTGAGGGTCTGCTTCGTTTGGATATCCTTCAGGAAACTCTGGAAACCTATTATCAAAATAACGTCCCATCCAGCCAGTTGTCCAGAACTCTTCTGCAGGTGAACCTGTTTTCCATATATCTATTGATCTAAAGTGTGATCTGTTCTGATTAGGGTAACCCGCATCTTGTACCACTGCAAGATTAGCATTGTCATAAAGGTTCTTCAGGCCAGTCATTGCAGGATTAAATCCTACTTCATCAGTTACCTTGATTATATTATTTTCAGGGATAAGGATATTGCTCCTTACATTGCCAAGAATGTTGTATTTATCAATAGGAATAATAGTATTTAGACCATCATTGCCTCCATTTAGTTGAATTAGCACTAATACATTATCGTTATCTTCTGCAAAAGAGTTAAAAAACATATTCTTTCCGACCGCGGATACGGGCAAGCCATTTAAGAGCATTGGAAGAGTGAGGAAGGAACTATTTTTAAGAAATGATCTTCGTTTCATCTTTAATTTTTTCTGTTTCTGAGATTGATTAGCTTAAATAGTATTCTGGCATTTTAAGAAGCGCAGAAAAGAAATTTCTTAACTTTTGATCTACAGACAATCTAGTCTCCTCATTTTCAGGATCACTTAGGTGTAAATCATATTCTACTGTCCATTCAAAATCGGGAAGACCAGGAATCAATATTTCTTTAAGAAAAGCCAATTGCTCATCACTGATAGGTTGTGGAAATAGATTAGAAACAAATTCTTTGATTAGGTTGTTTGGATCCAATGGGTCGCTAAATGTAGAGATGTAATCTATAAGGTCAACTGAAACTGTAAATCCAGAAACTCTGACTTGACCACTTGCAATTGCGTCAGTTATGTTTTGACGTGTTCTTAATGTTACAGAGCTTATCCAAATGCGATAGAAAAGTGGCTCCTGATAATACGCCTTCCATCCAGCCACATTGGGAGGATCAAAATAGGCCATCTCTGATGTTTCAAAATTTCGGTTCAATCGAAAAAGTACCGCATATCTTCTCAAAATATCAGCTTCAGGTAAAGCCACTTCATTTTGTCTGAAAAGATTTACTATAAACTGAATTGGACTCTTGATCATTGGTCCAATACTGCATATATTGAAAAAATGATCACTTGAAAGTAATGTCCGCAGTACAGGTTCTACTTCATAGTTATTATCTCTCAATTGGTTCGCAAGAGGTCCGATAATATTTTGCTCTACTTCATCGCTTATGTCATAATAAACAAACCATCTGTATAGCTTTCTACAAATAAACTTAGCCACTTCTTCATTTTGAAAGATGATATTTATCAGGGTTTTGTATTCATTTTCGCCCTCATCTTTGATCTCCACATTCCCAAATCGATGGGAAAATTGCTTAGTTCCTCCATCATGTCTGTTATTGACAAATCTTGCGCCTATGGGAGTATCATCACGCCCAAAATAACCTGTATCTCTCCACCCCGTAAGTACTTTAGCAGCCTCCACTACATCTTGTTCTGTGAAAGTGGTATAATCACCTTCACCTGCTAAGGCTCCTTTCCCAATTGTAAACAACTCTAAGAGCTCTCTGGAAAAATTTTCATTTGGAGCATTGTCGCTATTTTGATTTCCATTGAGATATCTCAGCATGGCTGAGTCAATAGTCATCTTTTCTGTTAGATCTTTGAAGTTACCAGTGGCATTTTCTCTCAGTGTTGTTATGTAGGTATAGGTGAATGATGCATCTCTGACAGTCTCCATCTCTGTTACAAAATGATTGTGCCAGAACAAGGTCATCTGTTCTCTTATATTTAAATCACTTTTAATAAGGTTGTCTAATTGCCATACTTGCAGAGCTGATCTGCGATAATTTGCAACCATTGAAGCCACATTTCCTCTTTCTATAGGTTTCCCAACAAAAGATTCTCCAATTGGCACAAAAATGTCTTCTTCAAATCTGTAATTAATAGGTTCTGATGGCAGCGTAGTATCAGAGAAAATTTGGTCTATCAACTCATCAAGTGAAAGTTTCGCCGCTTCTTTAACTTGTGAACCTGTGGCTCCAAAAGTAGTACGCCTATATAGATGTGCCGCTGTTGTAGTGTTCCACTCTCCAAGATATTTATTGAGTCCTCCTGAGTCGTTTCCAGAAGAGAAATTCTCACTTAATAATTGCTTTCTCTTAGATAAAGTATAACTATTTTCCATATTCAAATAATTGGAGTGTCAATGGATATAAGACTATTAATATCTTAATTGGTTTAATTCGTCTATAATTATAAGACACAAAACGATTTATTGTACTTAAAAATGGGACAAACGCATAGAAATGACCACCCAATTAATGAAGTATGAACATAGCAATAGCAACTTGTAATAAAGTCCCAACACTTACTGATAGTGAAAAATTGCTGATACCACTTTACTTACAAAAGGGAATAATTGCAGCACCAGAAGTGTGGAATAGCACTAAAGTCAAATGGGAAAAATACGAAGTAATAATAATCAGATCTCTCTGGGATTATCATTTGAGGCCTAAACTTTTTTTGACTTGGCTGAGCCTTCTAAAGTCTTTGGGTATAAAGGTTTTAAATGATGCTAATATCATTAAGGAAAACCACAACAAATTCTATCTTAAGAATCTTGAAAAAAAAGGAGTATCAATTGTTCCAACACAATACATTCCTTCTGGACAACCACTCGAAGTTGATGAGTTGAATTGGGATAAAATGGTAATCAAACCTGCCATTTCAGCAAGTTCTTATAGAACTAAACTTTTCAAAAAGGAAGAATTCGAAGAGATTCAAAAAGAATATGAAGAATGGCTTAAAACATCAGACTACTTAATACAAAAATTCATACCTGAAATTCAAAGCTTTGGAGAGCTATCAATAATTTTCTTTAATAGAAAATACTCACATACCATACTTAAAACAGCAACTTCTAATGAGTTTAGAGTACAAAGTGATTTTGGAGGCAAATCACAAGTTTATAAACCAACAAAAAGAATAATAGAAACTGCTGAACGAATAATTTCCATGCAAACTGGTGATCTATTATATGCCAGAATAGATGGCACGATCATAAATGAAAATTTTGTTCTCATGGAAGCGGAACTAATAGAACCCGAGTTGTTTTTCAACCTTGCTCCGAAATCGACTAATTCTTTTGTGAATGCAACCCTAGAGCTGTTACAGAATTAATTAATTAATTAATTGGAAAATATATTCAAATTATAATCTTTTAGTTGGTCATACAGCATCTTTAAATTTCCATTCTTAAAGTCATTCACATCTTTCTCATAATTCAGTATTGTTTTCTTCAGAAGACCTTGTTGAACCCTTTGATTATCAGTAGCTGGAGAAAGCACATGATCAAGCAAATAAGAAGTTCCACGAATCATTGATGTCAAAACTTCTGGCTTTCTATATATGCCTTGAACTTCCTTTCCAAGAGCATTTTCTATGAGTCCCTTTACATCTTTTTCTACATTTGAAATAGAAGAGAAAATACTGTCTTCTTTTACAATTTCATTCGCATTAAGAATGTCTTTTATCAACTTCAAATTTGATTGGATAGAACGAACTTCATCAACTGAAGCTGTTGCTCGCTTTATCAATTCATTTTGAGTCTGAATCAACTCCCATTTTGCGCTTATACTTTCATCATCAATGTGCTTCCTTGGATCTTTAATCACTTTTAACTGAGAATTGGATTCATTTCCATCATAAGAAACTTTTACACTATAAGTTCCAGGAGCTGCGTAGAACCCCGATCTTGAAGCCACTGGTTTCATTGGTTTTTTCACCTGAGGTTGTCGAGGTGCATCTATTCGTAAATTCCAGTCGGTTCTGCTTACTCCATCTTTCGCCTTTTCATAAAATGTTCTTATGACATTTTCTCGATTATCTAAAATTTCAATCTTCACCTTCGCATCAAAATCCTTGAGGTCTGCATTTACTTTATCAATGTGATAAGTAAGCATAGCACCATATGGGCGATTTTCGCCATTATATAAAGCATCACCAATTTTTCCTTGTCTATATCCAATGGACTCACCTATAAACATCAAATGAGCATCTGGAATAGGGTAGAGTTCGATACTCTGGGACAATGAATTTTGGACTCCATTTCTTGACAATTCTCTTAATGGCCTTATATCATCTAATATCCAAATTGCCCTACCAAACGTGCCTATAACCAAATCATGATCTCTGGGATGAATAACCATATCAGTAACTGGCATTGTAGGAAAATCATTAGTCCATTGATTCCAAATCTCTCCTCCATCAAAACTCACATAAAGTCCAAATTCACTTCCTACAAACATCAAAGATGGATCTACAGGATCTTGAGCAAAGCAAAATACATATCCTCTTACATCATTTGCATCTATGAGACGTTTCCAATTTCTTCCAAAATCCTTTGTCTGGTAAACATATGGTTCCCAATTATCACGTCTGTGATCCTCAAATACTACAATTGCTTCTCCTTCATTATAAGAGGAAGCATTAATCTGAGTGACCCAAGTGTTTTGAGGTACGCCTTTTATATTATTGATAATATTCGACCAATTCTGACCACCATTTTGTGTCACTTGCACATTACCGTCATCAGTACCAACCCAAATAACATCTTGATTTATAGGGCTTGGGTCTATAGTAATGATCGTCGTGTGAAATTCAGCTCCTGTGACATCATAAGAAAGCCCCCCACTTTCTAAAAACTTCTGTTTTTCTGAATCATCCGTGGTCAGATCTGGTGATATAATCTCCCAGCTGTCTCCATAATCAGAAGACTTATGAAGATATTGACTTCCATAATAAATAGTCTTTTGATCATGGGGATTGATAGCTATTCCAGCATTCCAATTAAATCTTAGATACTCACCTTCCGGGTGAACGGGTTTTATCTTCTTAAGATGGCCTGAAGGAGCATGCCATCTCACTAAATTACCAGCTTGTCCCATTGCATATCCATAATCATTATCTAAAGGATCAGGAACCACATCAAAACCATCACCCACACTTAGTCGCTGCCAGTACATATTCCTAATTCCACCTTTAAACCAAGTTTGACTAGGTCCTCTCCAACTACCATTATCTTGAAGTCCTCCCATCACGTTATAAGGAATGGCGTTATCCACTCTAATGTGATAAAACTGTGCTAATGGTAGATTATCAGCAAATGTCCAATTCTCTCCTCTATCATGACTTGTGTTCAGTCCTCCATCATGGCCGATCATAATGTGTTTTGGATCCGTTGGATGTGACCACCATGCATGATGATCAGTATGAATTTTATTACCTGGAGCAAACATGCCCCAAGTCTTACCTCCATCATCAGTAACTGTGACTTCAGAAGCTATACTATACACTCGATTAGGATTCTGAGTGTCGACATAGATATCAGCATAATAGAAAGGTCTTCCTCCAATATTCCTATCACCTTTCTTAGACATTTTTACCCAGTTCACTCCTCCGTCAATACTTCTATAAATGGCATTTTCCTTGGATTCTATGTATGCATAGATATAGTCAGAATTAGAAGGAGCGATGGACAGCCCAATACGTCCTAATTCTCCTTTAGGTAATCCTTTTTCTCTTTCTATCTCTTTCCATGTATCACCTCCATCATGAGTGATATATAAACCGGAACCTTCACCACCTGACTTATAAAACCATGGCCAACGTCGATGCTCATACATTGCAGCTATCATTTTATTTGGATTTTTGGGATCAACTACTAAGTCCGAAATGCCTGTTCTATTATTCACAAAAAGAACTTTTTCCCAAGTTTCACCGCCATTTATCGATTTGTAGATTCCACGATGAGGGCTGTCTCCCCACGTAGCTCCTGCTACTCCCGCTACAACAATATTAGGATTGTCCGGATGAATTATAACCCTATGTATTTGTCTTGTGTTTTCTAAACCCAAATGCTGCCATGTATTTCCACCATCTATGGTTTTATACATTCCCCATCCACTATTCTGACTGTTTCTAGGATTTCCTTCTCCTGTTCCGACATATATGATATCAGGGTTTTTCTGATAGATCTCAACATCACCAATGGATGCAGCCAATTCATCATCAAATATCGGGAACCAAGTATGTCCACTATTTTCTGATTTCCAAACTCCACCTGCAGCTGTACCTATAAAAATGTTATCCACATCGTCCAATTCAACATCTATGGCCGTAACTCTTCCACTCATGCCTGCTGGACCAATATTACGAGGAGACATTCCATGGAAAGTGGACATATCCACTTTTTGGCCCGAAGAAGAAGTTAGTCCTCCAATGACTATAAATACTGTAAAAAGAATTGAATTGTTTTTCATATCAATAATTGAATTATCTAATTTATAAGAAAAGAATCTATTCTTTTATAAAGGGTCAATAATCTTCCAAATGATATAATATCATCTCCTTTCAGAATTAATGAAAAACCATAAATAATCTCTATCAGTTTAAAGTCATGACCAATCTAATACTGTCAAAGGCTAACTGTCTCAAGCCCTACACGCACATTCTTATGATAAGGAGTTTTAGCCAAAGGGTCACAATGAAGAAGATCCGTTAATTCATTAAGAGCAGCACCGGCATTCTCATGGGTGTCAGATTCGTTATATTCCAAGCCATATGCATTAGGTAGAGATATATCACCAGGTCTCATTTCCTCTGAAACCTTGACTACAGCTAAAACTTCACCTTTGCTATTATAACATTTTACAGAATCACCATTTTCTATTTTCAGTGATTCAGCATCTGCAGGGCATATCTTCAAGAATCCTTCTTGATCATTTTTGCGCCATTCTGGGTTTCTGATTATGGTATTTGCATTGTAAGCTCTCCTCTCACCAGCTATGAGATTGAATGGATAAGCAGATTCATGAGCTTCTATTTCTCTATATGTTTCAGGAAGATTATCTAACCAATTCAACAATTCTTGTATTTCTAATTGTATTCTTTTGTCAGAATAGGCAATCAAGTCAAATTGCTCCTTCATGTCGTGATCAGCTAACACGATACCCGATGGGCTTGTGAGAATTTTAGAGAACATCTTTTGAGCAATATCAAAAGTATCTTTACCAGTAAAACCTGCAGCAGCTGTAGCTTCAGGATATTTCTGGACAAACATCTGAGCAGATAGAAATAAAAAAGCGGCATCTTTTGATTTGTTAGGAAGAAACTTCCCTAATGACTCTCTTAATATAATAGGTCCAAACCTCTTCCAATTAGGCCTCGACATTAAGGTTTGCATGAAAGCTTGAGGAAATTCCCCAATAGTTTCACCGGCCAAATCCGATTTGGCTTTCTCTGCTAAATCATCAAAATTTTCAGGTATTTCTCTCATTGCGACCAGAAGTCTTTTATGAATTTCTGACTCAGGAAGTGTCCCTTCTAGTGGTTCTAAAATGGGATGTCTTAGGTGGAAAAAATTATCCTTAAAGAATGTAGCCTCATGTTTTTCGTACTGACTTGCTGCTGGTAAAACATAATCAGCTTCTCTAGCTGTCTCCGTCATTGCTACATCAATCACCAACATCAAATCCAATTTCTTATAGGCTGCTCTCTGAGCAGGTGCATCAGGCCATGAATTTATTGGATTGGCACTTTCTACTATAAGTCCTCTAATATGCTTTGGATGATCACTGTTGATTTCTAGAGGTAAAATATTTGGAGGATATAGTTTGCCGATTTCTCTAGTCCCGGTCACAGGTGTGATACGTCCACCTTCTTCAGGATCTCGACTATTACCTAATAATGGCATAAAATGAGTGACCAAATGATTGGTGTCTTGCCTTCCAAAATTTCCAGTCAATAAGAAGAGAAGTCTTTTCAAATAAGCATTTAAAGTGCTGTTATAGCTCATCTCTATCCCTAAATCAGAACGAATTACTACACTTTTGGCTTTAGACATTTCTCTAACAATCTGCTTCACTTCGTCGCCTTTCAAATCAGATTTTGCTATATAAGAGTCAATATCTATTTGTTCAAAATGAGACTTCATGGCCTCAAAGCCATTAGTATGATCATTGATAAAATCATGATCGACAAGGTCCTCTTGAATCAGTATAGCCACCATAGCAGCCATAAGAAGTGCATCTCTTCCAGGCTTTATCTGGAGATGATGATCTGCTTTCTTTGCCGTTTCTGTTACTCGAGGGTCTATAACAACTAAAGTTTTGTCACTATCTCTTGATATCTTATTGATTACTGGTCGAGCCTGATGTACACCATGAGATTGTAATGGATTAGCTCCAATAATGACAACAAAATCAGCACGTTCTACTGGTTCCTCATAAACTATATTTTGTTTTCCAAACAGCTTCCCATGAACCCAAAAGTTTCCGGTTTTTTCTTGGGCCAATGAAGAATAGATATAAGGCGTACCTAACGCACCTCTTAGAGCTGTAGCATACACTCCTGGAAAATGATTTCCTTGGCCGCCACCCCCTGCATAGGCAACAGTATCTCCTCCAAATGTGTCCCGAATATAAACTAGCTTATCTGCAATTTCTTGAATGGCCTGATCCCATGGGATTTCTTCAAAATCACCATTTTCATTTTTCTTTAGTGGTGACTGAAGTCTTTTCTGATTCTGATAGTAATTCAGTCTTGTGGCCTTTTGACAAATGTATCCTTGAGAATGAGGATGATCTTTATCACCAGTTATCTTGGTGAATTGTCGATTTTCATCCACTTCTATTTCTATCCCACAATTGAGAGAACAAAGAATACATGCCGTTTTATGAGAGGTGGTAGCCATATATACAATTTGGTCTCAAGTTAAGCAATGAGTGAAATGCATAGCAATAAACTGTTTTAAGTATAATTGCTCTTAATTATCCTTATAAAACCAAAGTGGTCTTCCTTGAAATACTTCTATAGAATCATTTCTATATCTAACTCTATCCACCTTTATAATATGTTCTGAAATATCTAAATGGTGGATTGGGATTATAGACAATAAACCTTGTTGTTTACGCACAGGATGTTCATAAAATCGAAAATTAACGGAAGTGTAAGTACTATCATTGATACTTACAGTCCACAGTTTTCTCATGCAGTCAAGTAACTTTTCAGGGTTAGATTTAGAATTGATTATTCTTCCCATTGATATACCACCTCTTAACTTAACTCCAGTGAAAAATCCAGGTTCTAAATTAGGACAGTGGTACTTTATAGTAGGGTCATGAGACACGGGTAAATACGGTACAAATAACTTTAGATGATTGTTCGTAATTACTTGAGAATTTATACTAGGTCTTTCTTTTGTTACTTCGTCTTTAGCGACGTCTTCGTAAGAATCATGCAAATACCAATTCGAGGCAGAATTTGTTCTAGAGTGTGGTATGTAGGCATCCGGGACATACTTTAGAGACATTACAACAACCACAAGTACACTAATGGGGAAAACCATGAGTACAAGTTTTTTCCCTAATTTATTGTCAATCAAGTTGTAGTAAATTGGTCTATAGAGATTTGCAAATGTTACAAAACCAAAAAAGCGATAGATTGGATAATAATATCTGGAAAGCCACTTTATTCTTTTAATTCTCCCTAAAGAGATAAAATCAATCAGATAGACAAGTCCAAGTAATGCAAATATTATCATCGCAACGGTATCACCAGCAAAATCATTTGAGCCTGTGAATATTGGAATTCCCATTATAGCTCTTGATATCAATTGAAGTATAATTAAGCAAAAGAAGTAAGCCCCAGTCGCCAATACTGAAAACAATATCAAAAAAGTAAAAGCAAAGGAAATACTACAATAACCTTCTATATGAAAAATATATGAATCAAAAGATGGAATCTTCCTTTTTAGAAAATCTTTGAATAGAGAATGCATCTTAATTTCGTCCCACTCAATGTCTCCTGAAACACTTCTTAACCCTATGGTACTTATCCATAGTCCTCTTAGGAAAACATGAAACATTACTGCAACCGTTAAAATATATAAAGCAATTCTAAACAGGTGATATAAAAATGAAATCAATACAAAATAATGAGTACTATTCTCAGAGATATAATCGATCCTTTCGCCTAAGGAGTGATAAGGTTCCAGTCCAGCCAATAGCAAGAAAATAACAAATCCTGAAAATATTAATTCCAATTGCCAACTCTCACGTTGAGTGTTGTCTAACCATTCTGACAGCTCTGATTTTGATCTTTCTTCCAAGGCTATTGATATTATTCCATCTAATATACTATTCCAATGAATTGATTCTTTGAAATCATTGATCATTTATACCTTAATTCAAATTACTACAGATAAGAGGTAATTTGAAGTTCTTGAAACCGATATGCCTCTATTACCTTACGGGCTTGTAAACAGACTTAATATGAAAAATAGAGGTACACTTTTTATTGCCATAGTTGTTTCACTCGGTGGATTCTTATTTGGATTTGATGCAGCGGTCATATCTGGTGTCAATAGTTTCATAACTGCAGAATTCGATTTAACCAGTTTGCAATTAGGATGGGTCGTTTCTTCTGTTACTATAAGTTCTGCTCTGGCCATGCTGTTTGTAGGTAAGATCAGTGATGTGGTGGGTCGAAAAAAGGTATTGATTTTTGTGGCATTACTTTATTCTATTTCAGCCATTTTCTCTGCATTAGCACCTTCATATCCTATTTTAGTTGTAGCAAGATTGATAGGAGGGTTAGCATTTGGATCTGCATTGGTTCTAGTCCCCGTATACATAGCCGAATTAGTGCCTGCAGAGAAAAGGGGCAGTATGGTCTCCATAAATCAACTTGCTATAGTTACAGGATTTTCTATTGCGTATTTCAGCAATTATTTTCTTCTTTCCCTCAGTGATTCCACTGCTGATTTGATTACCAATTTGGGCATTAACACGCATACTTGGAGATGGATGCTAGGCTTGGAAGCTTTTCCTGCACTAATTTATTTCTTCTTATTGTTTTTAATTCCCAATAGCCCAAGATGGCTTCTTCTAAAAGGAAAAAAAGAAGAAGCACAGCAGATTTTGAACAATGTGAATGGCCCAGATGGAGGAAAGGCAGTAATGAACGATATTCTTAAAAGTATTGAAAGCAGTTCTGCAGAGGCAAATTCATCATTTTTTGCTTTGCTCTCACCTAGATATCGGATGATTATTTATGTTGCACTTATAGTAGGAGTCGCTCAAATGGCAGTAGGTATCAATGCTGTTTTCTTTTATGCTACTAATATTTTTGAGCTCACAGGAATGGGGCGTGACGCTGCTTTTGTTCAATCTGTTTGGGTCGGATTAATTAATGTAGCTTTTACAATTTTAGCAATTGTTCTTATTGATAGAATTGGTCGTAGGCCTTTGTTATTGGCTGGTTTAGCAGGAATAGCTATCAGTCTATTGGTTGTAAGCTATGGATTTAATGAGGCTGTATACGAATTGAATGAAGAAAAATTGGCCAACCTCACCTTGAACATGGATAAAAATCTATTGAACCCCTTGGTTGGTGTCACTTATGAAAGTGATGTGGCTTTTAATGATGCATTGGTTAGTACTATTGGAAGAAAAGAAGCGGCTCTTTACAAAGGTGACATACTCAAAGCTGCCGTAGAATTAAACCCTTATTTACTACTAGTGGGCATATTAGGCTTTGTTGCCTGTTTTGCCTTCTCATTGGGTCCTGTGATGTGGGTTTTATTATCAGAAATATTCCCTAATTCCATACGAGGAATTGCAGTTTCCACAATAGGGTTTGTCAATAGTCTAACTTCATATTTTGTAGTACAATTTTTCCCCTGGCAGTTAGAAACTTTTGGGAACGTATCCACCTTCATGATATTCGCTTTATCAGCATTAATAGCACTTGGGTTACTTTACAAGTTATTGCCTGAGACCAAAGGAAAGTCGCTTGAAGAATTAGAATTAGAATTGGTAAAATAAGAATGGTTAAAGTCAGAAATCCTATCATAAGAGGTTTCAATCCTGACCCCTCTATTATTAGGGTGGGTAAGGACTTTTATATTGCGACATCTACTTTCGAATGGTTTCCAGGAGTTCAGATTCATCATTCCAAAAATCTAGCAGATTGGAGATTAATTAAGAGGCCATTAAATAGAAAGTCACAGCTGGATATGCTAGGAGTGCCAGACTCTTGTGGCGTATGGGCACCTTGCTTAAGCCATTATGAAGATACTTTTTATTTGATCTATTCAAATGTCAAATCCTTTGATGGAATATGGAAAGACACTCCAAATTACTTGGTCACTACTCAAGATATTTCAGATGAATGGTCAGATCCAATTTTCATAGATTCTAGCGGTTTTGATGGGTCATTATTTCATGATTATGATGGAAGAAAGTGGTATTCTAGTATGATTACAGACCACCGAAAAGGGAAATTTTTCGGTGGAATAATTCTTCAAGAATATGATCATTCTCAAAGAAAACTAATTGGTAAAAAATATAGAATATTCGAAGGGACTGAATTAGGTGCAACAGAAGCGCCTCATATTTATAAGAGAAATGGATATTACTATCTCATAACTGCCGAAGGCGGGACAGAATATGGTCATGCAATATCATTAGCCCGATCAAGAAAAATAATCGGGCCATACGAACTACATCCAGGTAACCCTATCTTATCTGCAAGAAATTACCCAAATGCATCTCTTCAAAAATGCGGTCATGGAGATCTAGTAGACACTGCTGAAGGAAATTGGTATAGTGTATTTCTTACTGGACGGCCCCTTTCTATACGAGGTAGATGCACTCTTGGAAGAGAAACAGCGATAGCTCCTATGATTTGGGAAGATGACAATTGGTTATATCACAAGGAAGGGAGCAATCCTCCATTACTAGAAATAGAGATTTCGGGTATAAAGAGTAACGAGGGATCTTTAAAAAACCTTGATAGAGATAATTTTGATAAAGCTGAGCTTAATTCTCATTTCCAATCCCTTCGTATTCCCATAACTGATGAATGGGCATCTTTATCATCTAGAATAGGATTCTTAAGGCTATATGGACGCGAAAGTTTGAATTCTTTACATAATCAAAGTCTAATAGCTAGAAGAGTCCAGTCCTTTCATATAGAAGCATCTACCTGTTTAGAATTTTCACCTTCATCTTTTCAAAATATAGCTGGTCTGGTGTGTTATTATAACACTGCACACTGGTACTATCTCAATATTTTTGGTGATGAAGATGGAACATCTAAATATCTACAAATCATAGCAAGTGATAATTTCGAAATGAATGATATCATCCCTGAACCTGTAAATATTTCAAACCAATCAAAGATCTACCTCAAAGTTGTTTTCAAAAAAGCTGATATCCAGTTTTATTATGGATTCTTTGAGAATGATTGGAGGCCTATCGGCCCAACTCTTGATGGAAGTAAATTGTCTGATGACTATGTAAGAGAAGGAAGCAATAGATATAGACCAGCTTTTACAGGGGCATTTGTAGGTATTTGTTGTCAAGACTTATCTGGGCAAGGTTGTCATGCTGATTTTGACTGGTGGGATTATAATGAGAAGAATGACTAAAAATTACAGAACTTGAGAATTAATGGTGGATTGTAAAGAGTATAGTGCAACACTCTAATCTAATTACTCCCAATTCTAAATTGACACAAGAAATGCATAAACATGGCAAGTAGAGAATTTGCATTGGTAATAATATTTTCCATTTCAGGTGGTATAGGTTGTAAAGAACAAACTACCGATTCCATTGCTATTCAAAAAACGGAAGCAGCCGACAAAAGAAAACGAGCCAAATTCGAACCTGAAGAGGGCAAATGAATTCTTTTCGTGGGGCAGGATCAAGTAGCTGTGGGTGGTGTAGAAGGATTTGAAGATGGTTATTACAATCACTTTGAAGCTCCAGTGGGCTTTACAATGTATACTAACTTTTCTCCTGGAGATAGTTCATTTGGATATGAACTTAAGGGATTAGATGGGGTCACAGCATTAGATGATTGGGGAGATGGACCTAGTAATATGAGTGCTCAGATTGCAGATCCTGATTTTGCACATTCTGCATTGGCAATAGGATTGTGGTTTGTGAATCATGAGAAAGAAATTATCAATGGAAAACTGGATGGTATAGTATAAGAACTGGTAACATGGATCAAAGGTCTAGGTAGAAGGCCTGTATTCCTAAGAATCGGATACGAATTTGGTGGTGAATGGAATCACTATAACAGAAAGGACTATGTCAAAGCATTCAAAAAGATCAAAGATACCTATGACTCAATGGCTATTAATAATATTGCCTATGTATGGTAATCTCATGGATGGGGCATGGATCTAGCAGAACTGGAAAGATGGTATCCAGGAGACGACTATGTAGATTGGTGTAGATATTCTATGTTTTCTAGGGGCGATGAAGTTCAGATGATAAAATTCGCAATGAAACATGACAAACCTGTATTTATCGCAGAAGCGACACCTACCATTTCAACTGAGACCACCAAACAAAATGGAAAAACAAAAGAAACCATTTTATCTAATCCTGAACAAGCCGAAGAAGCATGGAAAAAATGGTTTGCTCTATTCTTTAATATGATTCATGAACCTAAGAATAGAGTTAAAGCTGTGAGTTATATCAATTGCCACTGGAAAACCAACCCAATGTGGTTTGACAATCCTACATTTCAGGATATAGATGCACGATTACATATCAATCCTTCTATTGCTGAGAGATGGAAAGAAGAGACCAGTAAAGACAACTATTTGAAAGCAAGTGATAGTCTATGGGATGAGTTATTGTAGCCTTACGTAAAAACGAGACAGTTTAAAAATGCACTAAATTTAAACTGTTAT
>Ga0055584_100001184_pt1 | contig 25660 bp, 22 predicted proteins | sample OSDHelmetaG_FD_58716 | JGI IMG/M metagenome (GOLD analysis project Ga0055584, IMG submission 58716) | Pelagic marine sediment microbial communities from the LTER site Helgoland, North Sea, for post-phytoplankton bloom and carbon turnover... | ecosystem: Environmental > Aquatic > Marine >...
CGAGGCAGACGAGGCAGACGAAGCAAAAGCCGACTGAGTGTTTTTCGCATCTTAGGCCTACGACATGATGTATATCTTCTCATTTTTTACTCCTTCCCATCTAGAATAGTATGTCTGAGTCAGCAACTCCTTCGTCACGTGCAATTTTCGCTTCCGGCTGTTTTTGGGGCACCGAGCACTTTATGAAACAGGCGCCGGGCGTCCTGCGCACGCGCGTAGGGTTCTCTGGTGGGCATATTAAGAATCCAGCCTATCGAGAGGTGTGTACCGGCCGAACGGGTCACGCAGAAATCGTTGAGGTGACATTTGACCCGAATAAAACGACCTTTGAGGCGTTGGCAAGGTTGTTTTTTGAAACGCACGATCCAACCCAAGTAAATCGTCAAGGCCCTGATGTGGGTACTCAATACCGGTCAGCAATTTTCTATTTGAATCAGGAGCAAAAGGAGATTTCCGAGCGCCTTATTTCAATGCTGAAATCACAAGGTTTGAATGTGGTCACCGAAATCGCCGCAGCTGGAGCCGTTTACGAAGCGGATGAATATCATCAAGATTACTATGCTAAAACCGGTGGAAATCCGTATTGCCACTTCTATACGAAGCGTTTTACGGACGATTGATTTGCGCTACAAAGGCGTGTCCAGAAAGGTATTCTGCCGCCTGACCAATGATGGCTCTCCCTTGGTCGAGATCAAGAGAAGCGCCAAAGGCCGACTCTCCCACATCCAATATTCGCCGCTGCTTCCAAGAGCCGTCTTTGAGGAAGAAGACGTAGACTACTTGATCGACATTAATGTCCAAGTCGAGTTGCTCATCGAAGCCGGAGACCAGGACAAAGTCGTCTCCGAGGGCCACTTCGGACCCAAACGCCCCATACGTATAGGGTGTTGATGGTTCTAAGGTAGCCTCTAACGCCCATCCATCGTTTACTGATCGATAGATGCGCACCTCGCCTGATTGCTGGCTGCCACCGAGTGATTCTCCGATTACTAGTCGGTCTCCACGGATATCAAGGGAGATGAAAAAATCTCGGACTCCACGCAGCGTTTCGGTGACATCCCACTCACCTGTCTTTGCATTTCTGTGGTAGGCGGCTACCATTCCTGGTCGGCCGCGAGAATACGTGGAGCCTCCAAGTACGGCGCGGTCCCCATCTAGAGCACTCGACGTGCCAAGCACTCCAGCAGCTGGGGGAAGAGGGCTTTCAAGCACAGCCGTATTGATCCATGTTCCCCGGGTATTGGGTTCGAAGATGAACCCTTTGCCATTCATTGACCCGCGGGACGTGTCACCTGAGGAGGTGATCAATATCCGATTCCCGTCGAGATCTATACTTGAGGCAAAAGGGCCTGACTGGCTATCGTCCGGGCTAAGAATGCGAGCCGTTTGGACCCATACAGAATCCTGCCGCTCGAAAACATGCACTGCGTTTGAAATTTCCTGATTAACAAAGGTTCGAAAGGAGGAGACAACGATTCGGTCTCCATCCACTTTGACCTCATTGCCAAAAAAATGCTCAGCACCGCAATCAGAGGAGGTCAAACGGGCGTCGAGCGCCCACTCGTCCGTATTAATGGCTCGGTATACCCATGCTGCTCCGGCATTTTCTCCACATCCATCGTCACCCGTCGCGCCGATTACGGCCCATTCGCCATCAATGGCAACGGCAGTACCGAACCATGTTCCTCTCGTGGTATCCGGCGGCGAAATGCGTGCAATCTGCCCTGAAGCCTGACCAGGAAGGAAACCTGATAGAAGCAGAACAAAGCCTAGCAATATGGAAAAGTATTGGCGCATGGTCTAGGTCAGAACCCACCGAAACCCGCTGAGTTGCTTGTCTATTCTTTCGTTCAGGCAGAACCGATTAAGGATCTAGCCCACGTTCACCCATTTCTTCAGCGAGTTTCTCCCAATCCTTTGTATGCGCGTCGAGGACTTTCTGGGCTGCTTCGTATTTCGTCATCAATGTTTTTCCTCGTACAGGGTCGGCGAAAAGGGAAGGGTCGGCCAACTGGGCTTCCAGTTCTGCGACAATGGTTTCGCTTTTCTCTACTTCGGTTTCAACCTTTGAGTACTCAATTTTGAGTTGATAGTCGTTAAGACCACCAGCCCTTGAGCCTGACTTCTTGATTTTCTTCTTTCTCAGAGCAGCTCGCTCTTCGGCTTCCTTGCGCTTCTGTTCTTTCGTTTTCGGACCGGACCCCGAGTCCGATGATTTGCCATTCCCTTGCGAAGTTGAACTGGCACCTTGAACGGCTGGTCTGGGACGCAAGCTAGCCGAATCCTTCAGTTCTGTTGCTCTTTTTGTTCCGTGTTCAGCCTGCCACAAGTAGTCACTAAAGTTTCCCGAAAACTCTTCTACGCCGCCACTGCTTACCCGCCAGACTTTACTTACAACTTGATCGAGAAAATGTCGGTTGTGCGAGACGATGACGAACGTGCCTGAATATTGACGCAGCGCCTCAGCCAGTACGGCAATGGACTGGATGTCGAGGTGGTTCGTGGGTTCGTCGAGGATTAGTAGGTTGGCAGGTGAGGCTAACGTGCGGGCCAGGGCTACGCGACTTCGCTCGCCACCGCTGAGCACACCGATGGGCTTGAACACATCGTCCCCGCGGAATAAGAAGGCCCCGAGCAATGTTCGAAGCTCCGTTTCTGAGCGATCTGGAGCTTCTGAGCGCAAAGCGTCAAGGGCCGTCTGTTTTCTATCCAGGGATTCCGCTTGATGTTGAGCGAAAAAGGTTGTTTTGACCTGATATCCTTCGATACGCTCTCCATCAAAGGTTTCGGTCCCCATGATCATTCTTGCTAACGTGGACTTGCCCGCACCATTTCGCCCGATGAGGGCAATCTTGTCCCCTCGATCTATTTGAAGTGGTCCCGCCCGATGGAATACCGGAATAGGTCCGTCTTCCGACTCATACGACTTGGAAAACTGTTCCAACTCCATAACCGTCCTACCTGCGCGAGGTGGCTCCGGAAATCGAAACGAAATAGAGGCTTCGTCTGAAGGTGGTGGCGGAATTAACTCGAGCTTATCGAGCATTTTCACGCGAGACTGAACCTGCGTTGCCTTGGTGTTTTTGGAGCGGAAGCGCTCGATAAAGCGCTCATTTTCAGAAATGAACTTCTGCTGGTTTTGCCACGCAGATTTCTGGTGCTCACGCCGAATGATGCGGTCTTCCAGATAGAATGTATAGTTGCCCGCATACTCGGTCAGTTGTCCCTGCACCAATTCGACGGTGGTGTCCACCATCCGATCCAAAAAGTAGCGATCATGAGATACCAAGACGACCGTTCCTGGATACGTCTTTAGGTACCCTTCCAGCCAGTCAATACTGTCGATGTCCAAGTGGTTGGTTGGTTCATCCAACAGCAGAACGTCTGGCTGACGAAGCAGCAATCGAGCCAAAGCAACCCTCATTCGCCAGCCACCTGAGAAGGTGGATAATTCGCGCTCAAAGTCCTCGGCCTCGAAGCCAAGGCCGCTGAGCACGGCTTCTGTGCGCGGCTGAATGAGATGGATGTCGGCGGCCAGTAACTTCTGATGAACGGTATCAAAAGAGGTCATGAGCCGGCGATAACTGTCCGTGTCATGATCAGGATGTTCGTCCATCTCCTGAATAAGACGTTGTTCTTCCGATTCCAGGTTAAGAACCTCCTGAAAGGCCGTCATGGCTTCACTCAGGACGGTAGCTGCAGCTCCTACTTCCTCCGTTTCCTGACGAAGGTGTCCAACCGTTTGGCCAGCGTACACGATGGACCCTGAGTCCGCCTTCATTTCTCCCGACAAGAGCTTGAGCAACGTAGTCTTGCCAGCCCCATTAGGACCCACGAGACCAAAGCGCTTTCCGATTCGAACGCCCCAAGAAACCTCATCGAGGATAACTTGCTGGCCGAATGATAGGGATATGTTCTGGATCTGGATGATGGACGTCGGGCGCGCGGTACGCGGTCAGGTTGAAAGACTCGTTAAGGCAGATTACTAAGACTGCTCATGCAGTAGGACACGTTCAATAGGCATTTTCATGAACAAATCCCTTCCAAACGGTCATGAGCATAATCTTGATATCAAGGCGTAAGGACCAGTTCTGAATGTAATACAGGTCGAACTCGATTCTTTTTTCAATGGATGTATCCCCACGCCAGCCGTTGACTTGGGCCCATCCGGTGATTCCTGCCTTCATCTTGTGGCGCAGCATGTAACGGGGCACCTGATTTCTGAACTGCTCAATAAAAACAGGTCGTTCTGGCCGAGGTCCGACCACTGACATATCTCCCTTGAGCACGTTAATGAACTGTGGGAGTTCGTCTAGTGAAGTGCGACGTAAAAATGCCCCGACACGCGTGGCCCGATTTTCCCCTGCTTTTGCCCATACAGCACCCGAATCTGATTCCGTATTGACGGGCATGGATCGAAATTTAAGCATAGCAAAGTTCGCTCCATTCAATCCCATCCGTTCCTGTCGATAGAACACTGGCCCTGGGGAGGAGAGCTTCACGGCCAGGGCGATAACGAGCAATAGGGGAGAGGCAATCAAAAGGAGCAGGGCTGAAAACAGAACGTCGATTATGCGTTTGATGGCTCGCCTGAAATCCAGCGGTGCTTCATCGATCATGTGAATGACGGGGAGTCCGCCAATCTCTGTGATGCGGCTATTTAGGATGTCCAATTGAAATAGATCCGGGACCAGACACACGTGTGCCAATCGGGTAGACATCTCATCGGCTAGTGCTGCAATACGATCCATGGAGGAAATGGGCAGAGCGATATAGACGTACTGGATGGGATTACCTTCATGCTCATATCGATCCAATAGCTCTCCAAGGTCAGTCGTCGTCCCTAAAACATCCTCTCTATCCGCTTTGTAATCATCAAGAAAACCCACAGTTTCGAAGCCCATCCATGGATATTGACGGAACGACTCTTCGAGCCGCTGTCCGACACGACCGGCCCCGATAATCAGCACGCGGCGAAGGAATTTGCCTTGTTTGCGACCGCGCTTCAGATAAGTCAGAATGGCAAATCGTAGGCCGACCAACAGCAGGGGCATGTAGACCCCAAAGAGCAGCATGTGCAACCTTGAGAAGTACAGTGCCCGATAGAACGAGAGGGATGCGGCAGTGAAAAGAATCCCTAGCAGAATCGCCTTTCCAACAGTCCAGATCAGCGTGGACATTCGCTGAGCCCGGTCGGGCACGTACAGTCCAGAGGCCCAGAACACGAACATAGACAGGATGATGACCCACGGGACAAAACGTAGATACATCGAAAGAGGCAACCATTCGGGCAGAGGGAAAATGCCCAGAATGGGGAAGAGTTCGAAGCGCGTATAGTAGGCCAGCACCCAGCTGGCGACAACCAAAAGGGCATCTGCGAAAAAAAGGAGGCGCTGAAACAGCCGACTTTGCTCCTGGAGCATCGTGGGTTACTCAAAAGTGAATTGGATGATTGTAACCGTGGTCTGGTCCGCTATTCACGGTGCAAAGGAGAGTCTAAACCTCAGCAAAAGACCCAATTTCGTCGAATTTGGCTATTCTGGAGGCGATCAGCTCTTCAGGAGATAGTTTTTTTAACTGCGAAAGGTGCGAAGCGATCGCCTTGCCAATTCCAGCCGAGGTGGATACCGCATCATGATGGGCTCCGCCTAGGGGTTCAGGAATGACTTCGTCAACAATCTTCTGTTCTACCAGATCATGAGCAGTGAGCTTTAATGCCCGGGCTGCTTCTTCCTTGTAGTCCCAGCTTCTCCATAGGATGGCAGAGCAATTTTCAGGCGAAATGACGGAATACCATGCGTTTTCTAGCATTAACATGCGATCCCCAACGCCGATGCCAAGCGCCCCACCGGAAGCTCCTTCTCCGATGACGACGACTATGATTGGAACTGGCATGCGCGCCATTTCGAATAGGTTGCGTGCGATAGCCTCTGCTTGTCCACGTTCCTCTGCTTCTTGTCCTGGAAAGGCACCGGGTGTGTCGAGAAGAGTGATGATCGGCTTGTTGAACCGAACCGCCAATTCCATGAGCCGCAAGGCCTTGCGATATCCCTCTGGATTGGGCATACCGAAACGCCGGTATTTCCTGTTTTTCGTATCGCGTCCCTTTTGATGCCCCAGAATCATCACCGTTTGGTCTTCTGAACCGAACTTCGACCCCTTGAAGGTCCCGAAGCCTCCAACCATCGCTGGATCGTCCCCGAAAAGACGGTCGCCGTGCAGTTCGACGAAGCCTTCGGTCAGGTTTTCGATGTGATCGAGAGAGTAAGGCCTATCTGGATGACGTGCGATTTGGACACGTTGCCATCTCGTCAGATTCTTATAAATCGACGTCCTTAGATCATCCACACGGGATTCGAGCGCAGCAATGGAATCACCCAGGTCTTTTCCTGTGTCTTCGTTGCGGATGGCTCTCATTTCCTCAAGTTTTGCCTCGAGGTCAGCCAATGGACGTTCAAATTCCAGCAGGTGCGTTGTTTTCTTCGCGGCCATGCGGGGTTGCCGTTTGGGTGGGTAATTGGGTCAGGAAGCCAAGTGCCGGGGAAGTGGACGAAAGGCTGCCATAATAATTTCTGCGTCGAGCCCGGCCGTCTGATGGGTGACATAATACCAAGCTGCCCGAAGCAATTCTTCTTGTTCCAACTCGTTAGCGGAAAGGGAGTTCGTCAAAGGGAAGAGAGCAGGGGCAATTTTCCAGGTTTCTGGAATGCGAGCAGTATCCTCCGGTCGGCAGCCTACGAGTGCTTTTTTGCCAGAAAACACCTCAGGGAGCCCTTTCAAGTGTTGTACACCGCGGCGCAGGCCGCTCTGGACTGGTGTCAGGTGCGCAATAATCCACAATAGCGGCCAGACCAATAGAAGCACGGTGGACACCACCAATTCGAAAACGCGTCGACTACTATTTGACCGGAGTTTAACAATTTCGGTGACGCCCGAGGCTAAGGAGCTAGCAGAAAGATGGTCGATGGCTGACTTGCCAATCATGTGATCGCTGCCTTCGCTAAGAATGCGGAATTGAACCCCGAGATCTTGAAGCCCGTGCATGGACTTAATGATAGTCAGATTGGATACATCCCGCGCCGCAAAAACGATGTTGTCATATCCTTTAATCCTGACAATGTCCCTAAGTCCCGAGGGCCGGCCAAGTCGTTTCAAGTCTTTGACAAACCGAGTGACTGCATCTGGCCCGATAGGTGATTCAGGTGATGCTTTATCTGCTGGGTCTGTATGAACAGACCTGATCGGTTGGGAAGCGCTCTCGTCTTGATCTTCCGCTACATATCCTACTAATTGAAATTCAGGCCTGGGGTGGGAAAGTAGTAATCGTGCCAGACGCGTAGCCTCAGACAGACTCCCGACTAAAATGGCCGACCCCGATCCAGTTCGGCGTTTAGCAACGAAAAAACGCCATAGAAACAGTAGGAACGCCGATACTGGCAAACTGGCCAAAATTACCCATCGGGAAAAGGCGATCTGCTGAACGAAAAAAGAAAGTGTGGCTGCTGTCAAAAATCCGGTCAACAGACCAAAGAGTACCGGGAGGGAGGGCAATCGGCGAGAAAGCCGGTAGCCACCTGAAAGGGCAATTCCCAGGACCGTCGCAAGCGCATAGGCGGGGGCGATGGTGGCCAGGATGAGCGATGTGAAAGTACCTCCAGTTTGGGCATACCGAAGAACGCCAAGAACCCCTACACTGATGTAGACGCTGCTCATATCCAATAGAACCGGAAGACTTCTTCGGATTCCGTTTCCGAGAAGCGTCGCTACGGCCCTCAACATAATGCCAAAGCGGAGCAGAGAGGCGAGGAGAGTGGAGTGTCGGCGGTCGAGGTGTTTGTCAATAAAGAGTAGCATTGCACCATAAAACAGCCGCACGTATCTGATTTCACCTTTCTTCGTGCTTTCTCCCTTGTAATGGATGATGCGTGTTAACGGGGTGTATCGAATCGTCCAACCAGCCTGCTGAATTCTAAAACACAAGTCCAAATCTTCCCCGTACATGAAAAAGTTCTCATCAAAGAGGCCGGCTCCCCGATCTGATAGAAGAGCATCTCTTCGTACAAACATGCATGAGCCGCTCAGCGCATCAATTTCTGCTTCTTCGTCAATGGGCAGATAGGACATGTTGTATCCCCCAAATCGCCGGCTATTGGGGAAGAACTTCCCCAGCCCTGTCATGCGCCAAAAGGCAATTTCAGGCGTAGGGAAGGCGCGACGGCTTTCTGGAGCAAATGAGCCATCTGGATTCAGAATTTGACACCCCATGGCACCACATTCCGGATGTGCGCGCATGCGCTTTACCAGGATATCAAGCGTGTCCTCCTGAAGAATCGTATCCGGATTGAGAATGAGAAGGAATTCCCCTGAGGCCTCACGGATGGCCTGATTGTTTGCAGCTCCAAATCCGACATTGTGATCGTTGGCAATGAGCTGGACGGTGGGAAAGTCTTCTTGCAGGGCTGCAACGGAACCATCCACGGAGTTGTTGTCGACGACCCAGATCTCAGTGTTCAGGGACTTAGAAGCTTGCTGAACAGACCTAATCGCTTGGACTAAAAACTCGCGGACATTGTAATTGACGACGATGATGCTGACATCGATCGTCTCCGAAAGGCTTGCCGTCCCGGACGGTTCGTTCCGGGGAGTATCACCGATGTTAGTCATACAGTCGAGGGTTCCTTCGCATGCAGGAGTGGGTGCGAAAGATACACGTTTTAATCATGGCAGGGTGCACCTAGACTGTGTATCATGCTGCCTTCGACTCTGAAAGCTATCGCACACATCCGTCCATATCGCATCGAAGCCCAGGAAACCATGATCCTGGCTCTGCCAATTGTAGTAACACAATTGGCCCATATTTCCCTGGGGTTTGTGGACACGGTAATGGTGGGTCGCCTTGGTCCGGTTGCGCTGGCAGGTGTGGCCTTGGGCAATACGGTATTTTTCAACACACTGATTTTCTGCATGGGTATCCTCATGGCAGTTGGCCCAATGGTCTCCCAAGCCTTTGGTGCAGGGGATGATGAGTCCATTGGCAGAAGCGTTCGGCAAGGCCTTTGGCTGGCAGCCTGCTTGTCAATTCTCGCGTTCCTCTTCATCTACAATGGAGAATATATACTGAGGTGGTTGGGACAGACTGAGGTCAATGTGGCAAACGCGGCTGGGTACATGCGCGCGATTGCGTGGGGCATTTTACCATTTTTGGGTCTCGTTGCTCTTCGTTCGTTTGCAGAGGCCGTGTCTCGCCCGAAGGCAGTTACAGCTATCGTCATCATAGGCGTAGGCATCAATATTTTTCTGAACTGGGTCCTCATGTATGGTAAACTTGGTTTCCCTGCCATGGGTCTCGTGGGGACTGGCTGGGCTTCGACGGGCGTGTACACGTTCAATTTCTTACTGATGCTTCTATATGTCCTTAAGCAGAAGGCCTTCGCTGAGTACCATATTTTCTCCAAGCTGTCGAGACCTGATCCTCAGTATTTCCGAGATCTGTTTCGAATAGGATGGCCTATTGGCACATCCATGGGTATCGAAATGAGCCTGTTCATGCTAACTGTAATTATGATGGGATGGTTGGGAACGACCGAATTGGCGGCTCATCAAGTTGCGGTGCAATGCGCTGCATTCACGTTTATGGTCCCGCTTGGCATTGGGATGGCATCGTCCGTGCGCGTTGGGCAGGCGCTTGGCAAGAACGATCCAGTAGGCGCCAGAAGAGCGGGGTTCACAGGTGTTGGAATATCAACGCTATTCATGATGTTCTCAGCCGTGCTTTTCTTAGTTATGCCTCGCGGGATCGTATCTCTGTATTTGGATCTGAATGAACCCAGCAACGCTTTGGTTGTGGAGATGGCCGTCAACCTTCTGTTTTTTGCCGCCATCTTTCAGGTAGTTGACGGAATCCAGGTAACCATGATGGGTGCGCTTCGCGGAATGAAAGACACGTATCAGCCCATGGTCCTGTCGGTTCTTTCATACTGGGGTGTGGGGCTGGTGTCTGGGTACCTTCTGGCGTTCCACTTTGGTTACAATGAGGTAGGGTTGTGGTGGGGATTAGTTTTGGGACTGGCATCAGCAGCGGTCCTCTTGACCCGCCGCTTTCATTATTTGAGCAAGTAACCTCAGCAAGGAATCGACGATTGATTTCCGATCGTTGAAAACTTTCGGCGCTTTTAGTCCTAAATTCAAGAGGTCCCCGCTACCATCCTCTAGCGCAATTCGGTAGTTTTGAGCCTTATGTGATTCCTCACACTGACTCAACTCCTTTCTCGGGATGCCGCAGATTTTCCCCCGGAAGGCAAACGTATTGCCGCACTTGACCCTCATGGGTTCGCTTGCAGGCGGCGTTTTTGCCATCCTCTTTATATGGTATTACTTCTCACCCGAATACACGGATGTGGGATATGCCCCCGAACAGCCCGTTGAATACAGCCATAGACTGCATGCGGGACAACTTGGCATCAGTTGCCAGTACTGCCACACCAACGTAAAGGATGCTGCACATTCCAACGTTCCGGCTACGCAGACCTGTATGAACTGCCACAGCCAGGTACGAACTGACTCTCCGAAGCTTCTTCCCGTTCGGGAAAGTTGGGCAACGGGCGAGTCGATTGAATGGATTAAGGTCCACAAGCTGCCTGACTATGCTCAGTTTAGTCACGCTGTGCACACCAATAATGGTGTGGGTTGTGAGAGTTGTCATGGTCGTATTGATCAGATGGAAGTAGTTTTCCAGTCTGAGCCACTCTCAATGGGATGGTGTCTTGAGTGCCATCGCAATCCGGAGCAGTTCCTGCGACCAAATTCTGAAATCGCAACGATGGGCTTTGATTATCCAGACGACTTTGTTCAGCAGAACCTGAAAAGGATTGAAGCTGAAAATATCCAGCCGCCCACCAACTGTTCAGCCTGTCACTACTGATCGGACCCGCAGATTGAAGGATCTGCAGCGCATCGACTTCCATTATCATGATCGAGCTTCCTGTACTTGACGACAGCCCGGAAACAGGGGAATCTCCCCGCAACCGGTTCTGGCGTAGCATTAGTCATCTGAAGGGCACGGACGAATACTCCCGCATTAGTGCTGGGGAGTTTATCCCCGGTGCCTCAGAGGGCCCTATTGCCTCGGATGCCACGAGCGGAGCAACCCGCCGGCAGTTCATCCAATTGATGGGTGCCTCCATGGCTATGGCTGGTCTTACCGCCTGCCGCAAGCCAGTGGAGAAAATCATTCCCTTCACGAGAATGCCGGAAGACACCATTCCAGGTGTTCCTGTTCAGTTTGCAACGGCCATGCCGTTTCGCGGTGCTCTACGGCCCGTGCTAGTGGAGAGCTATGATGGGCGCCCTACCAAAATAGAAGGCAATCCCGAGCACGCGGACAGTCACGGCGCAACCAGTATTTATGAGCAGGCTTCGATCCTAGCATTGTATGATCCGGATCGACTCGGATCGGTCAGGACGGACAGCGATGTTTCTGATTGGAACGCATTCAAGGCGTTCGTGGCTGGATTGCCAACGTCTTCCAGAATCGTGGTGCTTGCAGAGCCCACTTCATCCATGACCATGGCCGTTGTGCGCCGTCAGATGGAGCAACGGTTCAGCACAGTTCGTTGGGTCGATTACTCAGCCGCTACCTGCAATCATAGTGCGTTAGGTGTCCAAGCTGCCTACGGGCGTGCATGGCGCACCACGCATGATGTGTCGGCAGCCAATGTCATCTTGAGCTTGGATGCAGACCTTTTCGGTGCCAACGGTTCAGATCCGATTGGTGCAGCCCGCGGGTTTGCCGAAGGTCGTGACATGGAAGCAACAGGCAGCATGAGCCGCTTGTATGTCGTCGAAAGTGATTATTCGTTGACGGGCGGTATGGCGGATAACCGTCTGCGCATGAAGTCCGGAGAAATTGCCTCGTTTGCGGCAGCAGTGGCTTCCGCGGTCGGCGCGTGGAGCGGCGACGCCGGTGTTCACGCATCCCATCCTTGGGTTGCTGAAGTAGCCGCCGACCTTCGCCGTGCCGGAAGCACTGCACTTGTAGTCGCCGGAGATAATCAGCCGGCTGGTGTGCATGCCTTGGCTGCCGCCATCAATGATCGCCTAGGTGCCGTTGGTACAACCGTTTCCTACTTGTCACTTGAAGACAGCGCAAATGACTTTGAAGCAGACATGCAGGCCGCCTTGGCTGACATGAATGCGGGAGATGTAGACGTAGTCCTCACGCTGGGCGTCAACCCGGTTTATGACCTACCTGGATTCAGTGATGCGTATGCTAACGCAACCCATCGCGTGCATGTCTCTCTATATAATGATGAGACGGCAGGTTCTGCTACATGGACAGTGCCTCAGACCCATTATCTGGAGGCTTGGGGAGATGGAACGAGTAAATCTGGCGTCATGTCGGTCGTTCAACCCCTTATCGCTCCTCTTTACGCAGATGCTCATTCGGACATCGAAGTCATCGGTCTTTTTGCGACCGGTACTGAAATGTTTGGCTACGACATGGTTCGCGCGACGTGGAGACAACAGCTTTCCGGCACGTTTGAAACGTCTTGGCGCAAAGTTGTCCATGACGGATTCTTGGACGGAAGCGGAGCATCAACGGCTCGCACTAGTCTGTCTAGCACTGGTGTCAATGCGGCCGTTTCAGGCCTTGGCCTAGCAGCTGTTTCTGGCACCGAAATCGTTATCAGTGCTGACACTAAGGTGTTTGATGGTCGGTTTGCCAATAATGCATGGCTCCAAGAGCTACCGGAACCAACCACTAAAGTGGTTTGGGAAAACGTAGCCAAGATGAACCCATCAACAGCCGAACGCTTGGGCGTTGGCTCAAAACTCGACGGTGGCCGCTACCTGACGGATACCGTTGAAATAGAAGTTGGTCAGTACCGCGTTGAACTACCAGTATGGATTCAGCCAGGTATGGCAGATGATTCTGTTCATGTCACGCTCGGTTATGGTCGTAACATCGTTAGTGAACGAGAAGAGCGGAGCACCAATATTTTCGATCTTGACGACTACACAGATGTATATGGCAAGGGGGCTGTTTCGACGGGCGTAGGCTCAAATGTCGCTCCGTTGGCTTCTGAAGGTCGTATCGTCACAGGAAGTATCTCGAAAAAGGCTTCTGGTTACCTAGTCGCGTCCACTCAGGACCACGGTGCTATCGATGCAGAGCATGTGAGCGAGCAGGTCCAGAAACGCGGTCTCTTCCGCATGGCAACGGTCGACGAGTATCGTGCCAACCCTGACTTTGTGGCCGGCGGAGAGCCAGCGCCTCTGAAAGAAGACTGGGAAGACTATCCAACCCTATGGCAGGCCAACCATCCGAAGGAATCGGATGTGATGACCAATTCGAATTATTTCGAAAACCAGTGGGGTATGGTGATCGACCTGAACACGTGTACAGGTTGTAACGCATGTGTTATGGCTTGTCAGGCCGAAAACAACATTCAGGTAGTCGGTAAATCGGAAGTTGCCCGTGGTCGCGAGATGCACTGGCTCCGGATGGACCGCTACTTTGTAAGCGGGGACGGTGCAACGTTGGAAGATCCACAGATGGTGATCCAGCCTATGCCGTGCCAGCATTGTGAAAATGCTCCGTGCGAGCAGGTTTGTCCGGTGGCTGCTACGGTGCACTCACCAGATGGCACGAACCAGATGATTTACAACCGCTGTATCGGGACGCGCTATTGCGCGAATAACTGCCCGTACAAAGTGCGTCGGTTTAACTTCTTCAACTGGACGAAAACATTACCAGGAACGGTCCATATGGCCCAGAATCCTAATGTTACTGTCCGTTCACGTGGTGTTATGGAGAAGTGCTCCTTCTGCATCCAGCGAATCCGCGGAGCCAATAAAGTGGCTAACGTGGAGAACCGGTCGCTGCGTGATGGAGAGGTGGTGACAGCCTGCCAGCAGGTTTGTCCAGCAAATGCCATCACATTTGGAGATTTGGCCAATCCGGAAAGCAGTGTGTCGCAAAAACGCACTTCTGACCGCCGATATGAGTTGCTGGCCGAGCTCAACATAAAACCACGTGTCAGTTATTTGGGTCGGCTCCGCAATCCGAACCCAAATCTGGCTTGATCAACCCGTCATTGAACGCTAAAGGAACGCGACGCCTGTGAATACGGCAAGCAAGGATAAGACACTCGCCTCTTTGGCGGACTTCCATGATGAAGCTCCGCTTGTGACCGGGAATCTGAAATTCCACGACATTACCGAACTCGTTTCTTCCCACACCGAGAAGAAGACTCCATTAGCATGGTATGGCGCATTTAGTCTGGCACTTGTCGGATTGATGCTGCTACTTATCATGATCGCTTACCTGTTCTGGAATGGAACAGGTGTATGGGGACTCAACAACCCGGTCGGCTGGGGCTATGCCATCGTGAACTTCGTGTTCTGGGTGGGTATTGGTCACGCTGGGACGCTGATCTCGGCTATTCTTTTCCTTTTCAGGCAGCAATGGAGGACGGCAATTAACCGGTCTGCAGAGGCAATGACGATTTTTGCCGTCATTTGCGCTCTAGTATTCCCAACTATTCACGTTGGTCGTGTTTGGGCGATTTACTGGACACTTCCCCTGCCGAACCAGATGGGTATGTGGCCTCAGTTCAAGAGTCCGCTTCTCTGGGACGTTTTTGCCGTTTCGACCTACTTCACCGTTTCCTTGGTCTTCTGGTATGTTGGTCTGGTGCCGGACATCGCCACATTGCGTGACCGGGCAACAACGAAGCTTCGTCGCATGGTAACGGGTGTTCTTGCGATGGGATGGACGGGTGCCAACCGCCACTGGCGCAATTACGAAAAAGCGTATCTCTTGCTGGCTGCTTTGGCAACACCGCTGGTTCTGTCGGTCCACTCAGTCGTTTCTTTTGACTTTGCTGTATCCGTTGTGCCGGGGTGGCACACGACGATTTTCCCGCCTTACTTCGTGGCTGGGGCTATCTTCTCTGGCTTTGCCATGGTAGTTACCCTGCTCGTTATCGCTCGTAAGATCTACGGCGTTGAGAATATTATCACGGTGGATCATCTCGAAAAGATGAACATCGTCATCCTGCTTACTGGTACGATGGTTGGCTTTGCCTACATCACCGAGTTCTTCGTCGCCTGGTATTCCGGCGTGCAGTACGAGCAGTATGCGTTCACAAATCGCATGTTTGGTCCTTATGCATGGGCCTATTGGACGATGATGTCTTGCAACCTCTTCTTCCCCCAGTTCTTCTGGTTCAAAAAGCTGCGTCGCAACATCACGTTCATGTTCATCATTTCGATTTTCGTGAACATCGGTATGTGGTTCGAGCGATTTGTGATTACCGTCACATCGCTTCACCGCGATTACCTACCGAGCTCTTGGGACTATTACACGCCCACATTCGTCGACGTACTCACTTTTGTGGGAACGTTCGGCCTCTTCTTCACCTTCTTCCTGCTCTTCCTGAGATTCTTACCCATCGTCGCGGTATCTGAAGTGAAAGGGGTCATGCCTGAGGCAGATCCACACTTCTACGACCACGAAGGGGACGGTCACGACGCTGCTCACGCAGTGAACGTGAACGCCGGACAGAAGCAGTAACCACCAACGCACTACGACGAGCAGCCATGCTGAACCAACTGGCAACCGAAGTAAAGGCAAGCATGAGCATCTATGATGCTCAGGAAGACGAGGTGTACGGTCTCCTCGCTGAGTTCGCCCATCCCGGTGAGCTTCTTCATGCGGCTGCGGCCGTACGAGAGGCGGGATACAAGCATTACGATACCCATAGCCCATTTCCAATCCACGGGATGGACAAGGCGATGGGATTGGGGAATTCCATTATCGGCTGGATCACATTGGTCGGAGGGATCACTGGTCTATCGCTGGCTACGCTAATGCAGTGGTGGATGGGAGCACAGAGCTATCCGATCGGAATCAGCGGTAAACCTTTCTTCTCGATTGAGCCGTCAATTCCGATCATGTTTGAGTTGACGGTGCTGCTAGCCGCTCTCCTCACAGTTGGGGGTATGTTTGCACTGAACGGACTTCCAAGACCTTACAATCCGCTTTTCTTCTCGAAGAACTTCCTTCGCGTAACCGATGATGCGTTTTTCCTGCACATCGCAGCGAGCGATCGCAGGTTTGATATGAGCTCCACGGAGGCCTTCCTGAAGGGCTTAGGCGCAAGCCACGTCGAGACCATTCACGACCGAGAAGAGGAGGACGGAGTCTGACCCGGACCATTCGTCTGGTTGTCAACGCAACTGATCATGAAGATGCATACGAATACATATTTCGGCCGACTCCTTGCAGCGGCTATGATTCTGGTTCTGACAGGCTGTCAGGGGTCTCTTTCCGAGAAGCCCCCGCTCCACTTCAACCAGAACATGGATTTCCAGGAGAAATTCCAGGCACAGGAATCGAATTCCTTCTTTGCCGATGGTCGCGCCATGCGTGAACCGGTTAGAGGCACTGTCGCGCGAGGGTTCCTGAAAGATGATGTCGCATTCTGGACCGGTCGTAATGAGAATGGCTCATTTACTGAGAATCCATTGACCGTTGACCTTGCTCTACTAGAGCGCGGAAAAGATCAGTACGAGATTTTCTGTAGCGTCTGTCACGGGATTGCCGGTGACGGGCAAGGTATCATCATGACGGGAGGGTATGGGTACGTACCGGCTCCCACGTACCATTCGGACATGCTGCGCGCGCAGCCAGATGGGTATATCTACGACGCCCTGACATGGGGTATCCGCAGCATGCCGGGGTATAGCACGCAAGTAAAGGCAAAGGACCGGTGGGCCATCGTGGCCTATATCAGGGCACTGCAGCGCAGCCAGAGTGCGGCGGTTTCCGATGTCCCGGAAAGCGAACGATAGATCCACCAAACGCGTCCTGAGCGACGGACAAACAACGAGCGAAAGCGAATGTCTGAGACAGTTAAACGTAGTAATCCGCTGATCTGGCTGATCGACCCATTGAAGTCGACGGCCAGCAATGCCGATCCCGCCTACCGCTTCACGTGGTCACAGGCAGCCTGGATGCTTCCGCTTGCGATAGGTATCGCCGGTCTCGTGATCAGTGCTGTGGGTTGGGCTACGGACAGCCACCAGTTCTACTTTTCCTATCTGATCGGATGGACGTTCTGTCTTTCCCTGACGCTGGGTGCTTACTTCTTCGTTGTAATACAACATCTGACTAAAGCCCGCTGGAGCGTTGTGATTCGCCGTATTCCTGAGGCATTGATCTGGTCCTTTCCGCTACTGGCAGTACTTGGGCTTCCCATCATTTTCGGGATGCACGACCTCTATCACTGGACACACCTCGAATTATTCGACCCAGCAAGTCCGGAGTACGATCCCATTTTGGCAGGAAAGGAAGGATATTTGAATATGCCATTCTTTATGGCTCGGATGGCATTCTACTTTATAGTCTGGACGTTCGTCTCCTTCCGCCTGTATACGCTTTCTATTCGTCAAGATGTAACTCCGGAAGCAGGTATTACGGCTAAGCAGCGCAAGATCAGTGCGATTGGGCTCGTTTTGGGAGGAATTACAACTGCCTTTGCAGCTATGGATATCCTGATGTCGTTAGACCCTCACTGGTTCTCGACGATTTTTGGAATCTATTTCTTTGCAGGATCCTTCATGGCGATCATGGCTGTGATGGTCCTTGTTTCTATGCTACTGCAACGCAATGGCATGCTCAACGGTGTTATCAAGGTTGACCACTATCAGGACCTTGGTAAATTCCTCTTTGGCTTCACTGTTTTTTGGGCGTACATCGCCTTCAGTCAGTACATGCTGATCTGGTACGGTAACCTGCCAGAAGAAACGATTTTCTATCGTCATCGCATGGAGCACGGCTGGGAGACTTTCAGCGCTGTTTTGCTGATCTGTCACTTCATCATTCCCTTCGTGGTACTATTGGGTAGATGGTCTAAGCGACTCCTTCCTTTGCTGGGCTTTATGTGCGTCTGGATGCTGGTCATGCACTGGTTCGACTTTTTCTGGATCGCTGCCCCTGTGCTGCACAATGAGCATGCTGCTATGAGCATGTATGACATTTCAGCTTGGTTGGGACTTTTTGGTGTTTTCTCTGCTGCGTTCATGTATCGCATGAGCCGTCACGCATTGGTACCGCAGCATGATCCGCGATTAGCCAAATCCCTTTCATTCACTAACTCCTGAACCGGATTCTCACCATGGGCGCACCCATCAACAATCCTGGCGTAGAACCAGAAAGCGTCGACACAACGATGCTGTTCAGCGTAATCGGCGTTAGTGTCGTTATCATTTTTGCAATCGTCGTTGTAGGCTTCGAATTCGCAAAAATGCATTTCCAGGACTATAAGCTTGAAGTAACTACTGTTTCTGGCTATCCAACCCTGCATGAAACGGAAATGAATGGGCATGCGAAGCTTAGTGGCTACGAGGCCAATGACGATGGCACGTACAAAATTCCGATCGAACGGGCTATGGAACTCGAAGCCCAATCAGCGGGACAGTAGGAAGAAAACCTAGTATCAAGAAGTTCATTCACCATATCGTTCTTGTCCTCTTCTTGGTTGTTTACGCACCAGGAGTCGTGACCGCACAAGAGGCTTCTGACCTGGATGCTGACGCAGTATCGCATGATCATATCACGTCTGCTGCAGATCCAATGAATCAAGACGGAGAGGATATGACGTCCTCACAGATCCCAGCCCTCGATTCCTATTTGGCGGGAGTTGGTGTAGAGGAAATGCTCGGGACTAAGATTGCAACAACCACTTCGTTTCTTGACAGCGCGGGCCGTTCAGTACAGATCGGTGACTATCTGGGCAAAGGACGGCCTGTAATTTTGAACTTGGTCTATCATAATTGCCCGATGCTCTGCAGCATTGCTCTAGACGCATTAGGCACTACACTGGGCGATCTTGCATGGACGCCTGGCAACGAGTTTGACGTATTGACCGTAAGTTTTGGCGCTGGTGAGACCCCCGAAATGGCTGCCGCTGCTAAAGACCGTATGATTTCATCATTGGGTCGGCGTGGTGCTGAAGATGGGTGGCACTTTCTCGTAGGTGAGGAAGAGAGCATCATGGAGCTTACGGGTTCTGTCGGATACACATTCAAGTGGATTGCATCTAGAAAAGAATATGCTCATCCAGCTGTCGTCGTTCTACTCGCTGAAGACGGAACGATTACTCGGTATCTGCACGGAATAGACGTAGCGGCTTCAGATGTACGTCGCGGACTAGTGGAAGCTTCGAACGGGGAGGTAGGAACGGCGGTTGATCAGTTCCTTATGTACTGCTTTCAGTATGACCCAGGCTCGAATTCCTACGTTTTACATGCAACAAACCTGATGAAACTCGGTGGGATGTTCACCCTACTGATGCTTGGTGCGGGTCTTTTCGTTTTCTGGCGTAAGGAGCAGCATGATCAAGTGGAACGAGTTCATCAGACCTGATTTCATCATTCATCCAAAGCTAAAGGAAGAAATCCAACATGGGCGATAACGGATCTGTCTGGCTGCCGGACGCCATGTCGACTCTCGCAGGGGAGGTCGATGCCCTGTTCTGGTTCGTGTTCTGGGCGAGTACCATCATTTTTGCCATGGTCATTGTGGCAAAAGTGTATTTCATGGTGAAGTTCAGGCGCACGGACGAAACGTACGTACCGGAGCCGGTCGAAGAGAGCAAAGTTCTTGAAGCCGTCTGGATCGTGTTACCCACGATTCTGACCCTCATCGTTTTTACGTGGGGTTTCGAAGTCTTCGTAAAATTAAATACAGCACCACCTGATTCGTATGAGATCAGTGTGCGGGCGCAACAGTGGTCTTGGGAATTCCAGTACCAGGAAGGAGCCGTTTCCTATACGGAGATGTACGTTCCTGTTGGTCGCCCAGTGAAGCTCGTAATGAACTCGAGTGATGTATTGCATTCATTTTTTGTCCCTGACTTCCGCATCAAGCATGATGTGATTCCAAATCGGTACACCTCCGTTTGGTTTGAAGCCACACAGGCCGGCGAATATGACATCTATTGCACGGAGTATTGCGGTACGCAGCATTCCGGCATGATGGCGAAGGTCGTCGCGGTCCCTCAGGATGAATTCAATAAGTGGATTGCCGAGCAAAGCCAGGATCTTCCACCTGCCGAATTGGGACTCCAAGTATATGCCCAATGCCAAGCATGTCACTCCGTCGATGGGTCGGCAGGAATTGGTCCTACGCTTGCGGGGCTATATGGTACTACTCGTCCATTAGCTGATGGAAGCACCGTTGTAGCGGACGAAGACTATCTGCTTGAGTCAATTGTCAATCCCATGGCGAAAATCGCTGAGGGATACCAGCCCGTCATGCCTGCCATGTTCTCTTCCACCTTGTCTCCAAAGCAGTTGGATGGACTCGTAGCCTATATCAAGACGCTCGAGTAGTCCGACCAGCTATCATCAAGGAAACGTTTCGCATACTACACATATGAGTCATTCTGCCAACGGGATGGTTAATTATTTAAATCACGACAAAGGCATCAAGTCGTGGTTATTCACCCTGGATCACAAGCGCATCGGTATCATGTACCTGGTGGCCGTATCGCTCGCCTTTCTGGCGGGTGGTATTCTGGCTCTATTGGTACGGATCGAGTTGCTGGCACCCGGTGAAACGATTATGAGCGCGGATGCCTATAACCAGTCATTCACGCTTCACGCGGTCCTGATGATCTTCGCGTTCATCATACCGGCCATACCCGCAGTGATGGGTAACTTCGCCCTCCCTATTCAATTGGGAGCGAAAGATGTCGCCTTTCCGCGATTAAACCTGGCATCGTTCTACATTTACTTAATTGGGGCTGCCATCGCGATGAGCGCCCTGATTGTGGGCCGCATCGATGGCGGATGGACCTTCTACACGCCCTATTCCACCAGCATAGGTGATGGAATTCTGTTCGTCACCGCGGGTGTGTTTGTGATGGGCTTTTCGTCCATTCTGACAGGGCTAAACTTTATAGTGACTGTGCACAAAATGCGTGCACCGGGACTGACCTGGAACCGCCTACCACTGTTCATCTGGTCGATCTATGCTACGTCGATCGTGCAGGTTCTTGCCACGCCAGTCATCGGTATCACGGTCCTGCTTCTGTTTCTTGAGAAGGCATTTCAGATCGGAATTTTTGATCCTGCACTCGGTGGGGATCCGGTCCTTTTCCAGCACTTCTTCTGGTTCTATTCGCACCCGGCCGTATACATCATGATTCTGCCGGCCTTCGGAGTCGTATCAGATTTGATGGGTACATTTTCGCGGCATCAGGTTTCGGGATACAAATTCGTTGCCCTTTCCTCTGTTGCAATTGCATTCCTAGGTTTCCTGGTATGGGGTCACCACATGTTCGTATCGGGCCAATCGGCCGTATCGTCCGTGGTGTTCTCGCTGATTACCTACCTGATCGGAATACCAACCGGTGTGAAGGTGATCAACTGGGTTCAGACCATGTACAAAGGGTCTGTGCAGTTCAAGAGCCCGATGCTTTATGCCATCATGTTCCTGTTCACATTCTCCATTGGAGGATTCACAGGTATCATGCTAGGCGTTCTGGCCATCGATATTCACCTGCATGACACCTACTTCGTCGTCGCTCACTTCCACTATGTGATGATGGGTGGCAACGTAATTGCGGCGCTCGGGGGGCTTCATTACTGGTGGCCGAAAATGACCGGTAAGCTCTACAATGAGACACAAGCCAAAATTGCCGCCTTCTTGGTCTTCTTTGGTTTCAACCTGACGTTCTTCCCGCAGTTCATCATGGGCGCACAAGGGATGCCACGTCGCTACTACGATTACCTTCCACAGTACGAAGGCTACCACCAACTTTCGACCTACGGATCATGGGTACTAGGAGTAGGTCTTTTTCTGATCGCTTACTACCTCCTCGTGTCAGTCTTCAAGGGCAAGAAAGCGGGATTGAATCCGTGGGGTGCTCTTACTCTGGAGTGGACTCACACCACGACACCACCGGATCACCACAACTTCCTTGAGACCCCAGTTGTGACTAGAGGTGCATACGACTTCCACCTTGCCCGTCATCTGTTTGAGCATGGCGGAGAAGTAACGGAACTCGAGGGTATGGGCGATGGGGCTTCAACGTTGCCCGAGACCCCTGCTACTGAAGATGCAACTGTCTGAATAGGCTGAATTGGCCCAGAATCAACCAATCAATCATGTCAACCCCGCATTCTGATCAACCGGCTCACGTTAAGCACTACTTCGTGTCGTCCGAACAGCAGTTCGACGCAGCGAAGATGGGCATGTGGCTATTTCTTGTTACGGAGATACTGCTGTTCTCCGGCATGTTCGTGGCGTACACGATCTACCGCTCATGGCATCCAGAAACGTGGGCTGCTCTCTCGACAGCTCTAGACTGGAAATTGGGTGGTCTGAACACCATTGTGCTTCTGGGTTCTTCCTTTACGGTGGCCCTTGGAATTCACCACATCCAGAAGGGAAATAAGAAAGGACTGATCATTAATCTGATCTTGACTTTCCTTTTTGCTGGTGTCTTCCTTGTAGTGAAGTATTTCGAGTACTCCGCAAAAATCGAGCATGGTCTTCTTCCTGGAGCAGCATTCGATCCCCACGGTATTTCATACGGGTTTGACTACGCTACATACAACGTGCCGTACGGTCCTCAATTCTTTTCTATTTATTTCGTGATGACCGGGATACACGGTTTCCACGTGTTAGTGGGAATGGGGCTGTTCGCTTGGATAACTCGAAAGGCCATTCGGGGAGATTTCTCGGCCGAGTACTACACACCGGTTGAAAACTGCGGGTTGTATTGGCACTTGGTCGACATCATCTGGATTTTCCTTTTCCCCCTGCTGTATCTGATTTAGTGTCTTTGACTGCAGCAACTGATTTCCACTTCTCGATTCCTGTACGACGATGTCCCATACTGAACATCACATAACATCCCTGAAGACACTTAGCATCGTATTCGGTGCGCTGGTCTTCTTGACGGTCTTCACTGTATTCACGGCGCAGTTTGATCTCGGTGCATTCAACGTTCCATTGGCGCTAGCCATTGCGCTTACTAAAGCGAGTTTGGTGGTCTTGATTTTTATGGCCCTTATTTGGGACAATAAAGTCAACGCTGTCATTTTGGCTGTGGGTTGCCTGTTCGTTGTCGTTTTTATTTCCTTCATCTTGCTTGATACGGAATATCGTGGTGATCTGTCCAACACCTTCGAGCAGACGCTCATGGACGAACGACTCGAGGCTGAACGAGCAGCGATGGGAGACACAGAAGCTGCTGAATCGCAGGCGGCGGACCACTAGGTTTTAGGTCAGCTAAGAGCGTTAGATCGCTAGAAAGCTTTCGAGGTGGGTCGGGCAGAATGCCCGACCCACCTCTTTTTTATGCATAAAGTCGTAACAACAGAGGGGGCTAAGACGTTCTCTACCTGATTGACAGTTATTGCATACCTATGGAATCCCTGATTATTTACACCGGAGTTCTCTCTGCCGTCGCCCTTGTCGTTTGGGCGCTCTGGGCGGGTTCACGTATTCTCTGTGAGGCTCCAAATATTCCAAGATCAAGTAGTGCGCCGGATGCGATAGGGCGTGAGCGACTGATTGCTGGGACGCGCACGGTTCGCTTTCAAGATATCAGGAATCGAGAGGCACAGAGGATCTCCACTGTCCCTGCCGATGCGGACTATCTGTTCGAAGAAGGATACTCTGTAGGATGGCCCGACGAGTGGACAGATGACCTTATGCTTAGGCGTAACTGACCCGGAGCAGATCGAGGTAGAATATAGAGTGTTCTGAGACGGAGCGCTTAGAGCGTCTTCATTACGTCTGTACGGTCCACCAGGAATTGGCCGAGTTGTTTGTGGCCTGTTGCCAATGTTTTTCTAAGATTTTTGTCCTCAACGCCCATGTGTCCCGTCACCACTTTGACGATCTGACACAGTTTTCCGTGGGTTGCAGCGACATAGGCTACCGCATATCCGGACATGTCGCTGATATCGGCTATTCGTTGCCAGTATAACAATTCAGTGGCGCCTTGTACCGTGTGATCCTGAGTCACTAAAGTGACTTGTTTGAGGCCCTCAAAAGGTACGCTCAAAGGCATTCGAGGATAGGTAGGGGCAGATAACTCGATTCTATCGCCCTCGAAAACCTGCGATACTCCCACCGTCGCACCAATATCCAAATCGTCGTTGAGCGCCGTGCAAGTGCCTCCATGTATGAGGGAGGTTACATCGTAGGAACGAAGGAGACGTTCAGTACGGAGCGCCGCCTTGATCTTACCGATGCCCAGAATAGAAACCAGGAAGTCATCGTCGTGAAAGGTTTCGCCTTCACCTAAACCGTCGAAACGGCCTCTTTCGTACGTCGCCAGAAATGGCTGGGCTTCCTCTGCTGTTGAAAAAACAATTCCGGTCATCGAACAGATTGGATTCGTCGTGGTAAGAAGCGGTCCGTCAAAATATGGTCAACCCCGCTTGAATGGTTGTCCGAGTCTCTTCAGCGATACGCTGCAGGAAGGGCTAAGAAACGAATAAGTGGATCAGTATGAAAGTAGTCGACCTACTGCAGAACAATGATTCGCCCAGTATTTCTTACGAGATCGTCCCGCCGAAGCGGGGTGGGTCCATTAGTGAGATTCTGGCAATCATCGAAGAGTTAAGCGAATTTGATCCACCGTTTGTGGATGTGACATCGCATTCTGCTCAAGTTTATTACGAAGAGCAGACAAATGGGTCGTGGCGAAGGCATATAAAGCGCAAGCGTCCGGGTACACTGGGGATGTGTGCAGCTATCAAAGGCCGATTTGGTATAGAGACGGTGCCGCATCTACTCTGCAAAGGATTTACTAGGGAGGAGAGCGAAGATGCGCTCATCGAGCTCAACTATCTCGGTATCCAGAACGTAATGGCACTCCGAGGAGACGACGGAGGGTATCATAAACCCGTTTCGGTCGACCGAACCCGAAATGAATATGCTATCGATCTGGTCAAGCAGATCTCCGATATGAATGCCGGACATTATCTGGAAGAATTGATCGATGCTGCACCAACTGACTTCTGCGTCGGTGTTGCTGGGTATCCAGAGAAGCACTTTGAAGCGCCAAATATCACCTGGGATGTTTTAAATCTGAAACGGAAAGTAGATGCTGGAGCGGATTACGTGACTTCCCAGATGTTTTTCGATACCTCTTCGTTTCTTTCGTTCGTAGAGCGTTGCCGAGATGTTGGGATTACCGTCCCCATTGTTCCGGGGCTGAAGATCCTGACCAGCAAACGCCAGCTGCAAACACTTCCAGCCAAGTTTCAGGTTGAAATCCCAGAGTCATTGGCAGCTGAATGCGAGGCTGCTCGGGATGATCAGATTCCGGAAATTGGTATTCGGTGGGCACAGAAACAGTGCGAAGAGCTACTGGAAGCAGGATTCATGAATCTACATTTCTACATCATACAGACGCCTGAGCACGTCAGTAAACTAGTTCGCTCTGTCCGTAAAATGGCCTAAAACTGCTGCGGCCCCGTGCCGCTTTTCTTGGCACTGCGCAGTGTCGCATCGCGTCGTCGCATCGCATCGCATCGCGTCGTCGCATTGCCTGTTTTCAAGGAGCCTTCAACGCTACAGGTCATCTTTCTTGGGTATCCTACAACCCTGCTGGCATCTCCTGGTGGC
>Ga0055584_100001185_pt1 | contig 25646 bp, 20 predicted proteins | sample OSDHelmetaG_FD_58716 | JGI IMG/M metagenome (GOLD analysis project Ga0055584, IMG submission 58716) | Pelagic marine sediment microbial communities from the LTER site Helgoland, North Sea, for post-phytoplankton bloom and carbon turnover... | ecosystem: Environmental > Aquatic > Marine >...
GCGGTGCGTCTTTGAATATACTAACAAAATACATTGAGCAACAAAACAGACCATCGTAATATTACCGCTTTGCGGTAGAACCGTACACCCTCTACATAAATGTAGGGGGTGTACGGTTTTTTTGATAAAGAAAATTTTTTATCTGTGACAATAAAATAAAGATTTACTTTCTTTTTAAGACAAAAACTGGTTAACTACAGCAAAATTTTACATTTAGTGTAAAGATAAAAATACACAAGAAAAGGGAGTATAAAAACATATGGCGTCAAATGGACAATTTTCTTCACGCATTGGCTTCATTTTAGCGGCGGCAGGATCGGCGATTGGTTTAGGTAATATTTGGGGATTTCCTACTCAGGCTGCGGAAAATGGTGGTGCAGCCTTTCTGATTATTTATCTTTTACTGGTTTTTGTTTTGGCTTATCCCATGCTTGTTGTTGAAATGACTATTGGACGTTACGGTCAAGGTGATCCTATTAAATCATTACGATCTATTTTACCAAAATGTAAACTAATAGGTACAAGCCTGGGGATTGTGGCATTGATGGCTGCTGCGGGAATTTTAAGTTTTTATGCTATTTTATCTGGTTGGTTAGTGGCGTACTTTATTGCCCCTATTTTTTCTACATTGGGTTTAGATGGTGTGGCTACTTGGTTACAAGAGTTTGGATTAGCACGTAATTTAATCTTTATGTCAGCTTTTATGCTTCTTACTATTCTTGTGGTGAAAAATGGTGTTGCCGATGGTATAGAACGTTGGTCTGTACGTTTAATGCCTCTATTATTAGTTCTTTTTGTGGTACTTATTGGTTATATTTTGATGCAAGATGGTGCCGAAGAAGGCCTCAATATGTACTTAATCCCTAATTGGTCTCATATCAGTCCAACTTTGATGGTAAAAGCCATGGGGCAAGCTTTTTTCTCCTTATCTTTGGGAACTTGTTCCATTATGGTTTATGGTTCTTATTTACAAAAAGATGCCAATATACCTAAAACAGGTGCGCAAGTAGCTTTGTTAGATACTGGGGTTGCTTTTCTCGCTGGGTTATTAATTTTGCCTGCGATGTTTGTCGCGCAAAAACATGGTGTGACTATCTATGATGGGGCAGGGCAATTGATTAGTTCTGGTTCATTAGTTTTTGATGTTTTACCAGCCATGTTTAAAACGATGGGAGTAATGGGAAATTTTGTGGCTATGATTTTCTTCTTTCTGATGGTCATCGCAGCTTTAACTTCTTCTATTTCTATGCTTGAAATTCCTATATCTACGGCCATTCATCAACAACATCGAAGTAGAACTAGAAGCACTTGGAGTATAGGTTTGTTAATTACTTTTCTCTCTGCAATTATTATCTTCAATTTTTCCACTCTCTTTGGTTTAGTGATTAAGATAACAACGCAATATGCTCAACCCTTACTTAGTTTATGTTATGCCTTATTATTAGGATGGGTTTGGTATAGGAAATCAGTGTTAGAAGAAATAAAACAAGGTTATCCAGAAGTAGAAAAAGGGGTGTTTTGGAAAATTTGGCCTTGGTATATCCGTATTGTTTGTCCTGTACTTATGGCAATGGTTTTTGTATCATCTTCGTAATTTTTTATATGCATATAAGAGTCATCACCTAGATGTTTAAATTGGTTTACACACATAAAGATTTTTATCTTATTAATAAATCGCAAAATATTAGCGTACACAGAGATGATAATCCCATTGGATTAATGGATAAGCTCAAGGAAGATTTAGGTGATCCTCAACTATTTTTAATTCATCGTCTAGATAAAATGACCTCTGGACTCTTGCTCATTGGTCGGAATAAAAAAGCCGCGCGTCTATTGTCAGAGCTTTTTGTACAACGCGAAATTAAAAAAATCTATCTTGCCCTGACAGATAAAAAAGCCAAAAAAAAACAAGGTAAGATAGTCGGGGATATGGTGCGATCTAGGCGTAGTACTTGGAAACTGATCAAGACGAAAGAAAATCCTGCGATTACGATACTTAAATCTGTCTCATTACGCCCCGGTTTTCGCCTATTTTCATGTGAATTAAAAACAGGTAAAACCCATCAAATACGTGTTGCTTTAAAATCCATAGGTACGCCAATTTTGGGTGATACACTTTATTCAGGTACAAGTGCTGATCGTGGGTATCTGCATGCCTATTACTTATCTTTTTCTTATCAGAATCAAAAATTTGAATTTCATTGTTTACCGGATACGGGATCCCATTGGCAATTAACGCCAGAGGCATTACAAGGTTTGGCCTTGTGTTAGATAAAATACAAGATATTTCATCTGTTTTTTCCATACAAGGCATTTTGAGTCAGGAAATTCATGGTTTTGTACCTAGAGAATCCCAAACAAAAATGGCGATGGCCGTAGGTGAAGCTATTGCTTCTGATCAAAGTTTAGTCGTGGAAGCCGGTACCGGTACCGGAAAAACTTTTGCCTATTTAGTTCCTGCATTATTAAGTAATAAAAAAATTATTATCAGTACGGGATCTAAAAATTTACAAGATCAACTTTATGCAAAAGATCTGCCTCTGATAAAAAAAATTCTTCACTACAAGGGAAAGGTGGCTTTACTTAAAGGACGAGCAAATTATTTATGTATAGAACGATTACATAATCAAATTGCTGAGAGCCATGGCCCTAGCTCGCAAAAAAATTTATTAGCGCAACTTTATCAAGTGAGAGCATGGAGTACTCTTTCTACAACAGGTGATTTAAGCGATTGTGAATCTTTACCTGAAGACAGTCCAATTCTGTCGTCCATTGTTTCTACTAATGATAATTGTATAGGTAAAAATTGCCCTAGTTTTGAACAATGTTTTGTGCACAAAGCGAGACGTTTAGCGATGGATGCTGATATTGTGGTTGTTAATCATCATCTTTTTCTGGCTGATTTAGCCATAAAAGAAAGTGGTTTTGGTGAATTAATTCCAGAAGCTGAAGTGTTTATTTTTGATGAAGCACATCAGATGCCTGACATTGCTAGTCAATATTTTGGTATTAATTTAACCAGTCGCCAATTAATTGATCTCGCTAAAGATATAGATCTTGCTTATCGGACTGAAATTCGTGATGTAAAACAACTGAGTAAAGTGGCGACTAAACTTATTCAAATTACTTTAGACTTACGACTTATCATGGGAGAAACTGGATACAGGGGTAATTTAAGAGACTTAGTTAAACGTGCCGATATTCAAAATGCATTAGAAATATTGCAAGAAACCTTATCTCTTTGTGATGAAATCATGACGTTAGCTTTAGGGCGAAGTACACTCTTAGATTCTGCTTTTGAACGCTTAACCATACATACTAAGACATTAAATAGGATCTTGGATACAGAGACCCCTGGTTTTTCTTATTGGTACGAATGTAGTCAACGTCATTTTGGTTTACATTTAACACCTTTATCTGTTGCCGAACGTTTTAATGAACAGAAAAATAACCTGAAGGGAAGTTGGATTTTTACTTCAGCAACATTAACAATTAATGCTGATTTTTCACATTTTACTTCTCGTTTAGGTATTGTCCCCTTTAAAGCATTTTCTTTGCCCAATGCCTTTGATTATGCACAACAAGCGCTTTTATGTGTGCCTCGTTATTTACCTAATCCTAAGGTATTTGACAGCGCCAACCAATTAGTGAATCAGTTAAGCTCACTGATTGAAATCAATCAAGGACGCACCTTTTTTCTCTGCACTTCTTATCAAAGAGTTAAAGCTTTATCGGAAGCCCTGCAGCAAACATTGCCTTTTCCTGTATTAACTCAAGGTGAAATGCCTAAACAACAATTATTATCTACTTACTTAAGTTTAGGAAATGCGATCTTAGTTGCCACTAATGCCTTTTGGGAAGGTATTGATGTTAGGGGACAAGCCTTAAGTTGTGTTATCATTGACAAATTGCCTTTTGGTTCTCCAGATGATCCTCTACTCAAAGCGAGAATTGAAGATTGTCGTTTAACGCATAAAGATGCTTTTTATGAAGTGCAACTCGCAGATGCTGTTATTGCGTTAAAACAAGGTGTAGGACGTTTAATTCGAGATATACAAGATAAAGGTGTGTTAGTGATTTGTGATAATCGTTTAGTGACGAGAGATTATGCTTTTACCTTTTTATCTAGTTTACCACCGATCCCAAGAACTCGAGATCTCAAGCGTTGTGAACAATATTTAAAAAATTTACAATAATAATGAAGTGAAAATAATGACAAATAAAATCCTAGCAATAGATACAGCAACAGAGCAGTGTTCTGTTGCTTTAGACAATAATGGTGACATCTTATTTGATGCCATGTTAGCACCAAGAGAACATACGCAAAAAGTATTACCTATGGTCGATTCCATTCTTCATCAAGCTAATCTTAAATTAACCGAGCTAGATGCCCTAGCTTTTGGTTGTGGTCCTGGAAGTTTTACGGGTGTTCGTATTGGCATCGGTATTACCCAAGGTTTAGCCTTTGGTGCACAACTTCCTATGATTGGTATTTCTAATTTGAAAGCAATGGCTCAAGGGGCTTACAGAGAAAAAGGTGCGACTAAAGTTTGTGTTGCTATAGATGCTCGTATGTCAGAAATCTATACGGCAACTTATATACGTAATGAAGATGGAAGTTGGGATGAACAGATAAAAGAACAAGTAATTTCTCCAGCAACTATATCAAAGAACACTTGGTTATTGTCTCAAAATGATTTATATAGAGCAGGGACTGGATGGGAGGCTTATGCTCAAGAATTAGCACCTGTTATCGAAAAAACTTTAGATTCAGGCGTGTTATATCCTCATTCACAAGATATCGTCGTATTGGCTCAGCCTGATTTTATTGCAGGGAAAACGGTACAACCAGAAGCAGCCAATCCCGTTTATCTACGTGATAAGGTGACATGGAAAAAATTACCAGGTAAAGAATAACCTGAATATAAACGTCATTAAGGAGTTAGTTGTGGAGAAAACTTGGTTAAAACGTTACCCTAAGGGATGTCCTGAATTTGTGGATATTCATCAATATTCATCCCTTGTCGATATGTTGGAAAAAGCGGTGCATCAATATGCTGATCAGCCTGCTTTTATTAATATGGATGAGGTGATGACTTTTCGTAAGTTAGAGGAACGAAGCCGAGCATTTGCAGCCTACCTGCAAAAATATATGAATGTACAAAAAGGTACGCGTATTGCGTTGATGATGCCTAATTTATTGCAATATCCCATTGCTCTTTTTGGTATCTTACGTGCTGGAGGTGTGGTGGTTAATGTTAATCCTTTATATACCCCTAGAGAACTAGAATACCAGTTAAAAGATGCCGATGTTGATACTATTGTTGTAGCGACTAATTTTGCTCATACGCTAGAGTCTGTGGTTGCCAATACCAATATTCAACATGTTATCTTAACTGGAATCGGTGATCAATTTCCTGGTATAAAACGAGCTGTGGTTAATTTTGCAGTTAAATATGTTAAAAAAGTGATTCCTAAATATCATCTACCTCATGCCAAAAAAATGCACTTGGTCTTGAAAAAAGGACGCCGTTTACAATACGTGAAACCACCTATTTCTCCTGATGATTTAGCTTTTATTCAATATACAGGTGGAACAACTGGAGTAGCTAAAGGTGCAATGTTGACCCATCAAAATGTGGTGGCTAATGTTATACAAACGAAGGGCATGTTTGCTCCTATGCTAGATAAAGGGCGTGAATTTATTGTTACCGCCTTACCTATGTACCATGTTTTTGCACTTACTGTGAACTGTCTTCTTTTATTGGAAATGGGCGGGCAAAACCTATTGATCACTGATCCTAGGGATATTTCAGGTTTTATTAAAGAGTTGAAAAAATACCCATTTACGGCCCTAACGGGAGTAAATACACTATTTAATGCTCTCATTAATCATGAAGAATTTAAAGAAGTGGATATGAGCCACCTAAAAATATCTGTGGGTGGGGGAATGCCTGTATTAAAAGCAGTAGCAGATAAATGGAAAAAAATTACAGGTACTTATATATTAGAGGGTTATGGTTTAACTGAATGTTCTCCATTGGTCGCGGCTAATCCTTACGATATTACCGGTTTTACTGGGACCATTGGTCTACCTACACCTTCAACTGAAATACGAATCGTAGATAATAATAATCAAGAAATTGTAGCTGATGCCGATCAAATAGGGGAATTACAAGTTCGAGGTCCCCAAGTAATGAAAGGATATTGGAATAGACCTTTAGCCACCAAAGAGGTGTTAACTGCTGATGGTTGGTTATCTACTGGTGATATTGTACGTATGAAAGAAAATGGTTTCCTTAAATTAGTCGATCGTAAAAAAGACATGATTTTAGTTTCTGGATTTAATGTTTATCCTAATGAAATTGAAGATGTAGTTGCTTGTAATGATAAGGTCTTAGAAGTCGCTGCTATTGGGGTACCAAGTTCAGTCTCAGGTGAAGTGGTGAAACTGGTTGTAGTTAAAAAAGATAATAGTTTAACGAAAGAAGAATTGACTCAATATTGTCGTCAATATTTAACGGGCTATAAACGACCTAAACTCATTGAGTTTAAGTCAGAATTACCAAAATCAAATGTGGGTAAAATTTTACGTCATCGTATCAAAATGGAAGATACTGATGTGATCAATGCTCAATCTGATAAACAAAATATCGCTTAAAATAACAGTAGAGATTTAAATGGATTATCAAATAGTAAGTCAGCAAGAATTATTGGTTGAAGTATGTCAACAAGCAGCAACTAAACCCGTAGTCATGCTTGATACGGAATTTGTGCGTACTCGAACTTTATTTCCTATGTTGGGTGTGGTTCAAATGTATGATGGTGATACGCTCAGCTTAATTGATTGTGTTGCTATAAAAGATCTCGCCCCTTTATGGTCATTATTAGCCAATAAAAACATCAAAAAAGTATTGCATGCTGCTAGCGAAGATTTAGAGGTTTTTTTACATGAAAGTGGTCATCTTCCTGTTAATATGACAGATACACAGGTTATGGCTGCTTTTCTTGGTTATCCCGTTTCATCCGGTTTTGCTCGATTAGTTGAGGATTTCTTAAGTGTTGTTTTAGATAAAGGGGCTTCTCGCACTGATTGGTTAGCACGCCCATTAACTAAAATACAGCAAGATTATGCTGCTGCTGATGTATTTTATCTTTATCCTTTATATTTTAAGTTATTAGAAAAAATTGAAGAAAAAGACTTAATGCAAGCTGTGGATGAAGAATGTGCCTATCATATAGAAAAAAAGGTTCAACCTATAGATCTTGATGTTTTGTATAAGAGAGTAAAACAAGCTTGGCGCCTAGAACCTCAGCAATTAGCAGTACTTAGAGCTCTGTGTAAATGGCGATATCAGCAAGCTAAAAAACGTAATTTGGCGCTTAACTTTGTAGTACGTGAAAATGATCTCTGGACATTAGCTTATTATCAACCTCAAGAAATAGAAAAATTGACTGAATTAAATATCAATGAATATGTTATTCGACGCTATGGTCAACAGCTGATTTCTTTAGTGAAAGCAGTACAGCAATCATCTCGATTAGATGATCCTGATAAAATAGTACGTTTGATAGATAATCCTCAGTATAAAAATGAAATGACTCATCTGAAGAAGAAGATTAGTAGTAAAGCCAATGAAAGTCATTTGGTACCTGAATTGATCGGTTCTAAAAAACTGCTACATGAATACTTGAAATGGAAATGGTTTACTAATAAAAATCCGCAACAAAAACCATTGCTTATGCGTGGATGGCGTAATAGGTTGTTGGGTTTAGATAGTTAAAATAAAAAAGGATAGATTGCCTATCCTTTTTATTAGTGAGTCTATCAATATTAAGACTGTTCTTCCCCATCAGGAAGGGTGACATTGAGTTCAAGCACTGATAAATCTGATTCATTTTGTTCAAGATTTACTTGTACTTGTTCTGGTGCTATATCCACGTAACGTTTAATTACTTCTAGTAATTCCCTTTTAAGTTTTGGTAAATAAGAGGGGATACTACTATCTGCATTTCTGCGTTCTGCCACAATAATTTGCAAACGTTCTTTTGCTAAGTTTGCTGTACTTTTTTTTCTTGATTTAAAAAATTCTAATAATGCCATAATTAGCCCCCGAAAAGGCGTTTAAGGAAACCTTTTTTCTCTTCATTGAGAAAGCGGAAAGGACGTTCTTCACCCAGAATTCGATGAACTGTATCCATATAAGCGTGACCAGCTTCTGAATCTTTATTAAATACAACCGGTTCCCCTTTATTTGATGCATTTAAAACCGCTTGGCTTTCAGGAATAACGCCCACTAGTGGAATATGTAAAATCTCTTCTATATCTTCAACACTTAACATTTCACCTTGGGTAACACGAGATGGATTATAGCGAGTAACCAATAAGTGTTGTTTAACTTCTTGCCCATTTTCAGCCGCACGTGATTTAGAATCTAAAATACCTAAAATACGATCGGAATCGCGCACTGAACTGACTTCAGGATTCGTGGTAATTACAGCTTCTTGTGCAAAATACAGTGCCATTAAGGCGCCAGTTTCAATACCAGCAGGAGAGTCACATATAATAAAATCGAATCCCATTTCTTCTAACTCATTAAGTACTTTTTCTACGCCATCTTGAGTTAATGCATCTTTATCTCTGGTCTGAGATGCAGGAAGAATAGAGAGATTTTTGGTTCTTTTATCCTTAATAAGCGCTTGGGTTAAGGTTGCTTCTCCGTTAATTACATTAACGAAATCATAGACAACACGTCGTTCACAGCCCATTATAAGATCTAAATTTCTCAGACCGATATCGAAATCAATCACAACCGTTTTTTTACCTTCTAAGGCTAAACCGCTTGCAATCGCTGCACTCGTGGTGGTCTTACCGACTCCACCTTTTCCTGATGTAACAACAATTATTCGTGCCATTTTTTTTCCTTTAACAAATCAGTTATTTAATGTTGAAATCATTAATTGGTTATCTTGACGCCAGATCCTTGCATTTTTGTTCTTGAATTCTTCTGGAATATTATCGTTGAGCCAATAATCACCATTGATAGAAACAAGTTCAGCCTGAAGGTTTTGACAAAATATTTGTGCTTCTTGTTTGCATGAAGCACCCGCAATAGCTCTTCCATGTAAAGCGCCATAAATATGAATATTGCCATCAGCAATGACTTCTGCACCATGACTTACATGTTTGAGGATGACCAAATCACAATCTTTTGCGTAGATTTGTTGCCCAGAACGCACCGGAGTTGTGATGATTTTTGCTGGTTGAGCTTGGTCGATTACTTTTAATATAGGTTTAGGTTTTTCTTCTTGATACCCATATTTATCACTCTTCACATTACTCATTACAGCAAACCCTGCTTGTTTTATTAAGGTTTGCGTTTCCTCTGTTTTTGCTCCAAGGATCCCCACAGGAACAAAACCATTAGATGCCAAAACTTTTTTAAGTCTAAGATAATCTATGTCTTGTCTATCTAGACCATCGATATCAATGGTTAATGGCGCATGTTCAAAAAAAGCAGGTGCTTGAGATTTCTTATCTTTAATAAAAGATTCAATCTCCTTAAAATTAGAGGTGCTTAATTGAAGAACAGAGAGAATAAAATTACTCCCTTTCAAGTCGATAGTCTTTGTCATTTTTTTACTATCCAATATAATATTCTGTATCGAAGTGCTATATGTTATAGTCTCAAGTATATAACAACAAGAAAAAAATTACATTAAAACAATTAAACCCTCCGTTATTTATCAATGTGATATAAGGAATAAGATGATTTGTGCTATCTATAAGAGTAATAAAAAATTAGGTGCTTATTTATATATAAAAACTAGGGATGATTTTTCTCAAATCCCTAAAGAATTATTGACCCTTTTTGGTAGACCTCATTTTTCTATGTTACTCAATTTAAGCAAAAAAGATAAGTTAGCCAATGCCGATATTAATCAAGTAAGAAAAGCGTTACAAGAAAATGGCTATTATTTACAATTGCCACCCTTGCCAGAACAAATCTTAGCAAAAATAAAAACTCAAAATACTAAAATGATGATGCAAAAATAGGTGGATAAATGAATAAAAAATATAAGTTTATGCTAACGAGTATATTGGTATTTTCGACTATTAGTTATACCTCTTATGCAAAAGAATTAAATTCTGATGGTTTTAATCATTATATCGATGGCATTAAATCTGAAGCTTTAGACCAAGGTTATTCTAAAGCTTTATTGGAACGAGTATATAAAAATGTCAAATTTAAACCTAAAATAATTAAATCAGATAAAAATCAGCCTGAAAAAAAAGTCACTTTAGAAGCTTATTTATCAAAAGTCGTTACGCCTTGGAAAGTAAAAAAAGCTAAACAAGCTTTTATAGAAAACCGTCATTTATTAGAAGCCACTTCTGAAAAATACGGTATTCCAGCTAAATTTATTGTGTCACTATGGGGAATCGAAAGTAGCTTTGGGCGTTGGACGGGAAATCATTCAGTTATAGGGGCATTAACTACTATGGCCTATGAAGGGCGTCGCGAAGCTTTTTTTAAAAGTGAAATTTTTCATGCTTTAGCGATTTTACAAAAAGGGCATATTAAACCCGAACAAATGTTGGGATCTTGGGCAGGAGCCATGGGACAGTGTCAGTTTATGCCTAGTTCATTTTTAGCTTATGCTCAAGATGGAAATCAAGATGGAAAAAAAGATATTTGGAAAGATAAAGCAGATGTCTTTGCCTCAATAGCTAATTATTTACGTTCGGTAGGTTGGCAAAAAGGTTATACATGGGGACGTGAAGTTGTATTAACACAAAATATTGCTGCTGGGCAAAAGGGTTTTGAAAAATCGAAGGGAAAAAGTTTAGCTGAATGGGAAAAATTAGGTGTAAGGCGTGTCAATGGTCATCCATTACCTAAAGTAGATATTCAGGCATGGCTGATTCAACCTGATAGTGAAAAAGGTGCTTCTTATCTTGTGTACAATAATTTTAGAGCCATAATGCATTGGAATCGTTCTTATTACTTTGCTCTATCTGTCAGTCAACTAGCCGATAAGATAGGCTATTAGATTTTTCATTTACAATGATAGGCAATAGGTATAAGAAAAGGGAGCTATCTTAAGACAGCTCCCTTTATTTTATCAATGGAGATTTAAGAAATCATTTTCTTATTTACTTTTTACTGGTGTCTTTTTTGCTTCTTTTTGGTCTTTTTTATCTTTAATTACTGAAGTTCCTTCGTAAGTTTCGCCTTCAACGTAAGCCTTACCATAGAATGAATCAAGCAACATTGTTTTGATTTCACTGATAAGAGGGTAACGAGGGTTAGCACCTGTACATTGGTCATCAAAAGCATCAACAGCTAATTTATCTATAGTTGCTAAGAAATCTTCTTCTTTTACGCCAGCTTCTTGAATAGATAAAGGAATATCTAATTCCATCTTAAGTTCTTGTAACCATTGTAGTAAACGTTCAATTTTTTGCGCAGTACGATCACCTGGTTTTGAAAGACCTAAATAATCAGCCACTTCGGCATAACGATGACGAGCCTGAGGACGATCATATTGAGAGAAAGCCGTTTGTTTTGTTGGGTTATCATTCGCATTAAAACGTACGACATTAGTTAAAAATAGCGCATTTGCAAGACCATGTGGAATATGATGTGCAGCCCCTAATTTATGAGCCATTGAGTGACAAACACCTAGGAATGCGTTAGCAAATGCCATAGCGGCAAGGGTAGCGGCATTATGTACTTTTTCACGTGCAATAGGATCTTTAGCACCATTTTTATAACTTGAAGGAAGGTATTCTTTCAATAATTTCAATGCTTGAAGTGCTGGACCATCTGAATATTCAGTCGCTAGAACAGAAACATAAGCTTCTAGTGCGTGAACAACCGCATCATAACCACCAAAAGCAGTTAGAGATTTTGGCATATTCATCACGAGGTTAGCATCAACAATAGCCATATTTGGTGTTAAAGCATAATCAGCTAATGGATATTTTTCTCCAGTTGCATCATCAGTTACAACGGCAAAAGGAGTTACTTCTGAACCAGTACCTGAAGTTGTAGTGATACAAACCATTTCAGCTTTACTACCCATTTTAGGGAATTTATAGATACGTTTACGTATATCCATAAAGCGCATAGCAAGGTCAGCGAAATCTGTTTCTGGATGTTCATACATAACCCAGATGATTTTAGCTGCATCCATTGGTGAACCACCACCTAAAGCAATAATGACATCAGGTTGGAAACTTTTCGCCATTTCCGCACCCTTACGTACAATAGATAGGGTAGGATCGGCAGCAACATCACTAAATATTTGAACTTCAATGCCTAGTTTTTCTAGAATTTTTTCAATTTCAGTTGTGTAGCCGTTATTAAATAAGAAACCATCAGTAACAAGAAGGGCACGTTTTTTACCTTCTAAATCACCCAGTGCTGTTGGTAGACAACCACGACGGAAATAAATAGATTGAGGAAGTTTATGCCATAACATATTTTCTGCTCTCTTAGCTACAATTTTTCTGTTGATAAGGTGTTTAGGGCCTACATTTTCTGAAATCGCATTACCCCCCCATGAACCACAACCTAGTGTCATTGATGGTGCTACATTAAAGTTATATAAATCACCGATACCACCATGAGTAGTTGGCATGTTCACAAGAATACGTGAAGTCTTCATTGTTTTACCATAAAAATCAATACGATCTTTATTAGCATCTTGATTTGTATACAAAGCAGAGGTATGACCAATACCACCAATACGTAACATAATTTGTGCTTGTTCTACAGCATCTTCAAAAGATGAAGCACGGAACATACCTAATGTTGGTGATAATTTTTCATGGGCAAACATTTGATCAGGTGCGACACGTTCACCTTCACCAATAAGTATTTTAGTATCAACAGGAACAGAAACACCTGCAAGTTCTGCAATTTTAACTGCAGATTGACCTACTATATCTGGATTTAATTTTCCACCAGGGAACATAGTATCACTGACTTTTTGAGCTTCTGCTTTAGAAAGAATATAACCTTTATGAGAAGCAAAACGTGCTTTAACTGCATCATAAATTTCATCAACAACAATCACTGCTTGTTCTGAAGCGCAGACCACACCATTATCGAATGTTTTTGACATAAGAACAGAGGCTACTGCACGTTTAACATCGGCTGTTTCATCGATAACAACAGGAACGTTACCAGCCCCCACACCAATAGCAGGAGTACCTGAAGAATAGGCTGCTTTAACCATGCCTGGACCACCAGTTGCAAGGATTAAAGAAATACCATCGTGTTTCATTAAAGCATTAGAAAGTTCAAGAGAAGGTTCATCAATCCAACCAATAATATCTTTAGGAGCTCCGGCTGAAATTGCCGCTTCTAAGATCAATTTTGCAGCAGCATTAGTAGAGCGACAAGCACGAGGGTGAGGTGAAAAAATAATCCCGTTACGTGTTTTTAAAGAAATAAGAGATTTAAAGATTGCTGTTGAAGTTGGGTTAGTGGTTGGAACGATACCACAAATAACCCCCACAGGTTCTGCAATAGTAATAGTTCCTAGGCTTTCATTTTCTTCTAGTACACCACAAGTTTTTTCATCGCGATATTTATTATAGATAAATTCTGAAGCGAAGTGATTTTTAATAACCTTGTCTTCCACAATACCCATACCAGAATCTTCAACTGCCATTTGAGCTAAAGGGATACGAGCTTGGTTTGCAGCAAGAGAGGCAACACGAAAAATTTTATCTACTTGTTCTTGAGAAAAAGTAGCAAATTCTTGTTGTGCTTTTTGCACACGAGCCACAAGTGCGTTAAGCGATGCCATATCGTTTACAGCCATAGTTATTACTCCTAATAAAATTATATAAAGTTTAAAAATTTTTCTAAATAATCCTGAATAACTCGGGAATATATTTAAGATTTTTTAAGAAAATTTCTCTTTTCTGCACCAACGAGACAATTCTAGCTGTTTTTTTCGTAAAAACAATACCAAATTGAAAAAAAACTACAAAAATGTAAGTTTTTTTTATTTTTTTATAAAAACGTGATCAAGATCAAAAATATTTATTTTTAAATTTAAATGAAGAAAAATAGGATAAAACATAAGATTTAAGCACTTTTTTATTTCGAATCGAAATTTATTAGAGGGGGTAAGGAGAAATACTAAAAAATAAAGGTAAAAGAGTAAAAATAAAAAGTTGTAATAAAATAACGAAATTAAAAAACACACTCATAATGGGTTATTTTATTACAACAAAGGTCGTTACTGATGGTAAGTACTTAGAAAGTGTTCTAAACGGCCAATAGAAACTTCTAATTCATCAACACGAGGAAGAAAAACCACACGAAAGTGATCTGGATGTATCCAATTAAAACCACTTCCTTGTACGAGCAGAACTTTTTCTTTTTGCAGAAAATCGAATACAAAACGTTGGTCATCTTGAATATTAAATTTTTTCTGATCTAATTTGGGGAACATATATAAAGCCCCCTTAGGTTTAAAACAGGAGACCCCGTCAATTTGATTTAACAGTTCCCACGCTTTATTTCTTTGTTCTAATAATCGACCACTAGGGGCAACGAGCTCATTGATACTCTGATAACCACCTAAAGCTGTTTGTATCGCATGTTGCATGGGCATATTAGGACATAGACGCATAGTAGATAGAATATTCAGTCCATCAATATAACCTTTTGCTTTTTGCAATGGTCCGGTGACAAACATCCAACCGACACGGAAACCACAAATACGATAAGCTTTAGACAAACCGTTAAAAGTTACGGTAACCACATCATCAGCCAGAGTAGCTATAGACACATGTTGCGCACCATCATAGAGGATCTTATCGTAAATCTCATCGGCAAAAATAATAAGATCATTCTCTCTGGCTATTTCTATAATATTGAGTAAGAAGTCGCGGCTATATACCGCACCTGTTGGATTATTCGGATTAATCAGAACAATACCTTTGGTATTTTGTGTTATCTTACTTTTAATATCATCAAGGTCAGGGAACCAATCAGATTCTTCATCACAGATATAATGAATAGGATGGGCGCCAGTTAGAGTAACAGAAGCGGTCCATAGTGGGTAATCAGGGGCAGGGACTAATACTTCATCACCATTATTTAACAAGGCTTGCATGGACATCTGAATGAGTTCAGAAACACCGTTGCCAATGTAAATATCATCTACGCTTAAGGTACGAAGACCACGTTTTTGATAATGTTGTACTATGGCTTTTCTGGCTGAAAACAAACCTTTAGAATCTCCATATCCTTGTTCTGATGGTAAGTTTTTAATTACATCAACCACAATTTCAGTGGGGGCTTCAAAACCAAATTGCGCCGTATTTCCAATATTGAGTTTTAAAATTTTTTCGCCTTTTTCTTCCATGCGCGTTGCTTCTTTTAATACTGGACCGCGAATATCGTAACAAATGTTATCTAGTTTTGAAGACATTCTTATATTTTTCATGCAAATTCCTTATAAAAGTGCTTAGATAATATTCTAACAATACGCTATTGTTAGAATCAGGACAATATTTCTGTTCACTAAAATAATTCTTATAGTAGAATGACAGGATATCATATGGGAGACTACGAAAGTGACAGAATTAGTAACAGCATTGCGTCAGCTAACAGACAAAATTCGACAAGATGATTTAGATAACAAATCAATGCGAATTTATACCATGAAGCTATCAAATATTAACAGGGATTGTTTAGATTGGTTCGACAATGTGAATTGCTACCCTAAATATTATTGGTTGTCTCGCGAAAATGAAGTAGAGCTTTGTGGTTTTGGTCAAGCTAGAAGTTTTACTGATTTGGATCAGGCTCGAGCTGATATTGAATTGGGCCATAAAGTTGTTGGGGTACAGTGTTTTAATGATCAAGCCCCGCAACAAGCGCCACAATCTTTTTTTATTCCTCAAGTGCTTTTGTATCGTCATGAGCAACAATGGGAACTGATTGTGAATTTACTCGATAATGATATGGCATCACTTTTACGTCTATTAGAAGATATTTCTTATGCCACTATTTCTCGATCTCAGCAATTAGCCCCTTGTTTTATGAGTGATCCTGTCCATCAACCTGATTTTAATGGATGGAAACATATTATTCATGAAGCTATAGATGCAATGCAAACGCAACAGTTGCATAAAGTGGTTTTAGCCAGAAAAACCTCTATTACTTTAGAATCGCCTTTAGTGGCTTCTGCATTGTTGAAAATAAGTAAAGAACAAAATATCAATAGTTATCATTTTATCTATGCCATAACAGATCAAAGAGTATTTTTGGGTTCAACGCCCGAGCGTTTATTTAGAAGAAATTTCCGTCAAATTAAAACCGAAGCTTTAGCTGGAACCATAAAACGAGGTAAAACACCACAGTTAGACGCTAATTTAGAGAAATGGTTATTGCAAGATGCAAAAAATCAAGATGAAAATGATTTTGTCGTCAATGGCATCCAAGATAGTCTTGCTCCTTTAGTTGATCAGTTTAATATCGAAAATGAGTATCGCATTGTGAAATTAAAACCGGTTCAACACTTAAAAAAAGAAATTAGTGGAAGATTGAAAGTTGATACTACGGATAATGCTATTTTACGCCAGTTACAACCCACTGCAGCTATTGCAGGAATACCGAGAGCTAAGGCTCTACAATTTATTTCTCATCATGAACCCTTTAACCGAGAATATTATGCAGGTGCTTCGGGAATAGTAGAAAAAAATCATAGCGAATTCTGTGTGATGCTTCGTTCCTTATTGATTGATAAAAAAGACGTCCATTTTTACGGTGGGGCCGGTATTTTACAGGCGTCAGTTCCAGAGACGGAGTGGGATGAAGTTAACCATAAGATTTCGACTATGCTACAATTAGTGACCGAATATAATTTATCGCGTGGGTAATGTTATGCTGAATACTGATTTTACACTTCTATGGGCAAAGTTGATTTTAACCGAATTGATGCGTAATGGCATCGATCATGTTTGTATTGCACCAGGATCCAGATCCACGCCTTTAGTTCAAGTAGCCCATGAGTTACGTAAACAAAAAAAAATAACCATTCATACCCATTTTGATGAGCGTGGTTTAGGATTTTATGCTTTGGGGTTAGCTAAATCTCTACAACAACCGGTCGCCGTTGTGGTTACATCGGGTACGGCTGTAGCTAATTTATTACCCGCGGTTGCTGAAAGTTTTCTGACCAAAGAAAAATTGGTCTTATTAACTGCAGATAGACCCATAGATTTAGTGGGATGTGGGGCTAATCAAGCGATACAACAAAAAGGTATTTTTTCTTCTCATGTTTCTGAAGCTGTATTTTTACCTATGCCTAACCGTGATATTTCACCTAATTGGTTATTAGCTCGTATTGATGAAGCTTTGTATAAACAAAAAAAACTCCAGGGATCTATTCAGATCAATTGTCCTTATAATGCCCCTTTTTATGGCGGGGATATAAAAGCTTCTTTTCCCGAATATACGAAAAGTATAGCAGAGTGGATGCAATCTAATGAGCCTTATGTACAACATGTCATTTTATCTGAAAACAGTTGTTGTCCTGTACAACTACCTGCCGATATTTGGGAACAAAAAGGAATTATTCTTGTTGGTGCGATTGCACAAAGTGAGCAAACTAAAGTATTGGCGTTTTCTTTAGCTACAGGATGGCCGATTTTTGCAGATATACAATCGGGGATTAACAGTGCTTGGCACTCATATGATCTATGGTTACAAGGTGCAGATAAAGAGAAAATAGAGGCTATAGATGTGGTCATTCAATTTGGCACACGATTGGTTTCACCTATTTTTAACAAATTATTTGCCTATAGATATCAATTAGACTATTACCTGATTGATCCTATTATTGACAATAAAGAACCTACTCATCGAGCCATACATTACTGTCATATGCAACCGAGTCAATGGATTAAAGCACAGGATAAATTTGCCTATAGCCAATGTTCACAGGCACACTGGGGGGATGAGTTAATGCTCAATGCTCAAAAATGTATTGATTATATTAATACCAAAGAGTCCAATGAAGTAACTATGGTACGTCTTGCAGACAATTTAATGTCAAAAGAAGATGGTTTATTTTTGGGCAATAGTACCTTAGTGCGTCTCTTTAATACTTTCTCCACTCATGCTTATTCTCATGTCTATGCTAATAGAGGGGCCTCTGGTATTGATGGTCTTATTGCGACAGCTGTAGGTGTCGCAAGTGGAAAAAGAGAGCAACATCAGTCTTTTTGTGCTTTTGTGGGCGATCTTAGTGCATTGCATGATCTCAATTCTTTGGCATTATTACACCATTTCCCACATAATTTTGTACTAGTGATATCGAATAATTCAGGAGGCGCAATTTTTGATCGCTTTCCTATTGAAGATGAGATGAATGATCTTTATCAAATGTATCATGGGTTCCATTTTCAACATGCAGCTAATATGTTTGATATTCCTTATCATACAACGCAAAATTTACGCGATTTTCAGCAATATTTCACACAAGCGCTTGATAGACAAGGTCCTAGCATTATTGAATTTACCTCTGAGCCTAAAATAACCCATAATTTAGTGGAACAGTTGCAAGAAAAGATAAAAAGATCGGAACGTTTAACCTTAGTTAAAGAATAAAATGCTTTTACATACACAAATTTGGGGCGACCGACACAAACCGCATTTAGTTTTTTTACATGGTTTTTTAGGTAATGGTCAAGATTGGCAATCGGTAATTGAGCTATTAGTTAATGATTATTGTTGTATTACCTTGGATCTCCCAGGCCATGGGAAATCAGCATCCGTTCAAGTTAATTCAATGCACCAAAGCATCGAATTAATTGAACAAACATTAATCTTTCACGGTATTAGTCGATATCTTCTTATTGGTTATTCACTAGGTGCGCGACATGCTGCTTTTGCAACTTGTTTTCATTTATTATCTGGTGTCCGTGCGCTGTTGTTAGAAGGTGCTAATTTAGGTGGATTATCACAAGACGAAAAACAACAACGTTTATATACCGATACTCAGTGGGCCAATATCCTTGGGCACCAACCCCTGCAAGATTTTCTTCAGCTTTGGTATCAACAAAGTGTCTTTAGTTCTTTGTCCGCACAAGAACAAAAGAAGTTAATTGAATTTCGTTTACATCTTATCGGAGATGGAGACAAACCCCATCCTCAATTAGCCAAAATGTTACTCGCTGCGAGTTTAGCTAAACAACCAGATTTACGTGCAAAAATGGCCCACATTGATCAGCCGATCGCTTATGTGGTTGGTAATAAAGATAAGAAATTTTCACAATTAGTTAAAAATTATCCTATATCTGATATTTACATATTAAATAGTGGTCATAATGGTCATTTAGAAACCCCCGAAGAATTTGCACAATCACTGGTTCATTTTATACAAAAATATCAAGCTAATTTCGTAAAATCAGACCTATAATGGGTTTTAATCAAAGGCTTATTTAATAAAAATACTTTGCTAATATTTGATGTCCATTGGCAAACTCCATATAATGACTCTAATTTAGTTCAACAAGAGAAAATAATAATGACAATCACTAGAGGTATCTCGGAAAAGGAGCTATATGCTCCAGTAAAATGGGTTAATTATGATAATGATTATACGGATATTCATTATGATAAATCAGTAGATGGTATTGCAAAAATCACAATTAATCGTCCCCAAGTACGAAATGCATTCCGCCCTAAAACAGTGAATGAAATGATTTCAGCTTTAAATGATGCTCGTTACGACGAAAAAGTGGGGGTGATTGTTCTCACCGGTTTTGGCGAAGATGCTTTTTGTAGCGGTGGCGATCAAAAAATCCGCGGTGATTATGGTGGATATAAAGATGACAAAGGGACTCATCATCTAAATGTTCTTGATTTTCAACGTCAAATTCGTACTTGTCCTAAGCCTGTTATTGCTGCTGTTGCTGGATGGGCGGTGGGCGGTGGGCATGTATTACACATGATGTGTGATTTAACTATTGCTGCCGATAATGCAAAGTTTGGACAAACTGGCCCTAAAGTAGGTTCATTTGATGGCGGATGGGGTGCTTCTTATATGGCACGTATTGTCGGTCAGAAAAAAGCCCGTGAAATTTGGTTTTTATGTCGTTTTTATGATGCACAAGAAGCATTAGATATGGGCTTAGTGAATACGATTGTTCCATTAAATGATTTAGAAAAAGAAACGGTGCGTTGGTGTCGTGAAATACTACAACACAGCCCAATGGCTTTACGTTGTCTAAAATCGGCACTCAATGCTGATTGTGATGGTCAAGCGGGACTTCAAGAACTTGCAGGTAATGCCACTATGATGTTTTATATGACACAAGAAGGTCAAGAAGGGCGTAATGCCTTTAATGAAAAACGTCATCCTGACTTTGATAAATTCCCACGTAATCCATAAAACATAAGGAAATCATATGCGTCGTGCATCATTACTTAAATTTTCATTAGATATGGATTCTGGTGTTTTTGTTCGAGATGAGCACCTTACTTCCCGTGACGGCTATATTGTCAAACTTGAAGAAGATAAAAAAATAGGTTATGGCGAAATCGCTCCCTTGCCTGGTTTTAGTGAAGAAACACTAGAGCAGGTGTTTGTTCAAGCCCAAGAAATGTTAATACAGTGGTTAGATAATAAAGCGCTTGATTATACTCATGCATATGCTTCAGTGGCCTTTGGCATTTCAATGGCACAAGCAGAATTAGAAGATCGAATTCCCCATCAGATTACTTACGAATCGGTTGTTCTGTGTTCTGGTGATCCTGATGACGTAATGAAACATTTAGAAAATGTTACACCTAAGGTTGCCAAAGAAAAAGTAGGACTGTATGAGCCTATCCGTGATGCGTTAACCACGAAGACACTATTGCAATCATTACCCGATCTCCATTTACGCTTAGATGCAAATCGCAGTTGGAATGAAAAAAAAGCGGCTTATTTTGTTAAGTATTTACCATTAGAACTTAGAAAAAGGATCTTATTTTTCGAAGAGCCATGTAAAACGGTAGAGTTGAGTATAAAATTCGCTCAAGAAAACCAGTTCAAATTAGCTTGGGATGAAAGTTTAAGAGAAGCCTTATTAAACCAAGATGAAGATAGAGTTAATTTTCTTTTACAATGTGATGAAGCCAATACCATTGTTATTAAACCAAGTATAACGGGCAGTCTAGATCGTTGTTTAGCTTTAGTACAAAGCGCGCAACAATATGGCAAAGAAGTTGTTATTAGTTCTAGTTTTGAAACCAGTTTTGGTTTATCTCAATTGTCTAGATTGGCAAAATGGTTGACACCAGAAACCTTACCAGGGCTTGATACTTTGCGTTTTTTTGCCGAACAATTAGAAGTAAAATGGCCTGGATTTAATACGAATAAATACATTAAATTTGAAGAATTAGAAATAAGTTGGTTTAAAAATGCCCTCTAGTAGTTCTGAATTTGTTACTTGGCCTTGGGTTTATTGGGCGTTAGTTAGACCCAATAAATTAGCACTAGTTTATAAAGATCAACATTTTACTTGGCATGATGTCAGTGAACATATTGAATCTTATGCAAAGGGCTTAATTAATCAAGGTGTACAACAAGACGATCTTATCGCCACCTATTGTTATAATTGCCTCGATCAATTTTGGCTTATGTTAGCCAGCATAAGGGTTGGGGCTCGATTTGTAGCACTTAATCCTAGGTTTACCCACACGGAAGTTCGCAACCATGTTAAGCAATTAAATATTGCTTATTTTTGGCAGCCTAAAGATTGGGTAGATTTTGATCTTCCAGGTGTTAGGCCAATCCAATTAATGGAGGGTGCAAAAACATCAACACTCATTCATGCAGTATGGAAACCAGAAAGGCCGGCTACCTATATTCTCACTTCAGGTTCTTCAGGTAGTCCTAAGGCAGCTGTATTGAGCCTAGGAAATCATCTTGCTAATGCGAAAGGGATCCTTAAAGCTCTGTCCTTTTCCACTCGGGATAGTTGGCTATTATCATTGCCTTTATACCATATATCTGGGCAAGCTATTGTTTGGCGTTGTTTATATCGTTGTGCCACTCTTGTTATCCCTAAGGATCGTTTTTTTTCCACAGAATTAAATCAAGTCACTTATGCTTCGCTTGTTCCTACACAACTTATGCGTATTTTAGAACGAGGTGATCGTCCTAAATTATTAAAATTAGCTTTATTAGGTGGGGCACCAATTTCTGTGGAATTAACGCAAAAAGCAAAAGAAGTAGGGATAGAAACTTGGTGTGGCTATGGTATGACAGAAATGGGATCTACGGTCACGGTAAAAAAAGCTGATGGTACCAATAGTGTCGGTACCACTTTACCGAATAGAGAAATAAAGGTAGTTCAAGATGAAATTTGGGTAAAAGGTGAATGTCTTTGTCTGGGATACTTTAGGTTTGGTACAATATTGCCTATTGTGAATCATTTCGGTTGGTATCAAACCCATGATAAAGGGGAGTTTATTGATGGCCAACTTTATGTCTATGGTCGTATGGATAATGTTTTTATTTCCGGTGGGGAAAATATACAACCTGAAGAAATAGAAAAAGTATTACTTAAACATCCACGTATTTCACAAGCTTTTGTGTTTCCCGTAGCCGATGCTCAATATGGACAACGTCCTGTTGCTGTTATCGAAACGGATATTTCTTTTGTAGAAGAACAATTTATTGAAATGTCACATTGGCTTACTGGAAAACTCTCTAAATTTAAACATCCTGATGCCTATTATCCTATGCCAAAACAATTTTTAATCAGTGGAATAAAACCATCTAGATATCAATTAAAAATGTGGCTAGATGAGTATCTAAATAGCTAGTCAGATACTAAAAAATACTACTTAATATATTGATTTTATGCTATATTAAGGTGTTTTTTAAATGTACGAAATCAAAGGATATTAAGCTCTATGAGCGAATTAGTGAAAAAGGTTACACCTGTCGATATCGAAGATGAAATGCGTGGTTCATACCTCGATTATGCCATGTCGGTAATCGTTGGCCGCGCACTTCCTGATGTACGAGATGGATTAAAACCAGTACATCGTCGTGTTTTATATGCTATGGACGTCTTAGGCAATGATTGGAATAAAGCCTATAAAAAATCAGCACGTATTGTTGGTGATGTTATAGGTAAATATCACCCTCACGGTGATACCGCAGTTTATGACACTATAGTTCGATTAGCTCAACCTTTCTCAATGAGATATATGCTTGTTGACGGTCAAGGTAACTTCGGTTCTGTGGATGGTGACTCTCCAGCTGCTATGCGTTATACAGAAATCCGTATGGCAAAAATTGCTAAAGAGTTACTTGCCGATCTTGAAAAAGATACGGTTGACTTTGAACCTAACTATGATGGTACTGAACATATTCCAGAAGTGTTACCTACACGTATTCCTAATTTATTAGTGAATGGTTCATCTGGTATTGCCGTAGGTATGGCAACGAATATCCCACCACATAATCTTGGTGAAGTATTAGATGGTTGCCTTGCTTATATAGATAATGAAAACATTAGTATTGATGAACTCATCAATGTTATTCCTGGTCCTGATTTTCCTACAGCGGGTATTATCAATGGCCATAAAGGCATAATTGAAGCTTATAAAACAGGAAGAGGCAAAATTTATCTACGAGCTAAAACTGAAATCGAAGTTGATGCTAAAGGTAAAGAAACTATTGTCGTTAAAGAATTACCATATCAAGTTAATAAAGCACGACTTATAGAAAAAATTGCTGAATTAGTAAAAGATAAAAAAGTCGAAGGTATTACTGCTTTACGTGATGAATCTGATAAAGATGGTATGCGTATGGTGATCGAATGTCGTCGTGATGCTGTTGCTGAAGTTATTTTAAATAATTTGTATGCTAATACTCAATTACAGATTACCTTTGGTATCAATATGGTGGCATTGGATAACGGTCAGCCAAAACTATTTAACTTAAAAGAGATGATTAATCGCTTTGTTAACCATCGCCGTGAAGTAGTCACTCGCCGTACTATTTTCGAACTAAAAAAAGCACGTGAACGTGCTCATATTTTAGAAGGCCTATCTATCTCATTGGCAAATATTGATGAGATTATTGAGCTTATTCGTGCCGCTCAAACTCCAACAATGGCAAAAGAAGGTTTATTAGCCCGTGGTTGGAAATTGGGTAATGTATTAGCCATGCTTGAAAGAGCAGGGGCCGATGCCGCTCGTCCCGAATGGTTACCCGAAGAATTTGGTATTCGTGATAATCAATATTTTCTAACAGAACAACAAGCTCAAGCAATATTAGACTTGCGCTTACAAAAATTAACTGGTTTAGAACATGAAAAAATTCTAGACGAGTACAAGAAATTATTAAATGAAATTGCCGGCTATCTAGAAATTTTGGCTAGTACCGATCGTTTAATGGAAGTGATCCGTGAAGAGCTTGAAGTGATTCGAGATCAATATGATGATGATCGTCGTACTGAAATTACAGCTGCAAGCCATGATATTGATTTAGAAGATCTTATTGCACCTGAAGAAGTGGTTGTTACCTTATCTCATGCTGGTTATGTTAAATATCAACCTTTAACGGAATATGAAGCACAAAAACGTGGTGGGAAGGGCAAAGCTGCAACTAAGATGAAAGATGAAGATTTTATAGAAGATCTTTTAGTTGCCAATACACATGATACTATTCTTACTTTTTCTACTCGTGGTCGTTTATATTGGCTTAAGGTGTATCAATTACCATTAGCATCTCGTACAGCGAGAGGCAAACCTATTATTAATCTATTACCACTAGAAGAAAATGAACGTATTACAGCTATTTTACCTGTACAAGAATTTGAAGATGATAAATATGTCTTTATGGCAACAGCCAATGGTACAGTGAAGAAAACCGCATTATCTGCATTTAAAAACAAACGTAGTGGCGGTATTATCGCACTTAATTTACGCGATGAAGATTCACTTATTGGTGTGGATTTAACTGAAGGCACTAATAGTGTCATGTTATTCTCTCAAGCGGGTAAGGTTGTTCACTTTAGTGAAGATCGTGTTCGAGCTATGGGACGTGCCGCATCGGGTGTTCGTGGTATGAAATTAGCCGAAGGCGATAAAGTCGTTTCTTTAATTATCCCCCATAGTCAGGGTGATATTCTAACCGTAACTGAAAATGGTTATGGTAAACGTACTCTATTGTCTGAACATCCAGAAAAAGGACGAGGAACACAAGGTGTGGTATCCATAAAGGTCAGCGATCGAAATGGCCAAGTTGTGGGTGCGATTCAAGTTGATGATACAGATGAATTTATGATGATCACCGATGGTGGAACACTAGTTCGTACTCGTGCTGATGAAGTGAGTCAAGTTGGTCGTAATACACAAGGTGTTACTTTAATACGTACAACTAAAGATGAACATGTGGTTGGTTTACAACGTATTGCAGAAATTGAAGATGATGAACAAACAGATCCTGAATCAACAGAAGAATCGCAACAAGATCCCTCTATCGTTGAACAAGAATCTAGGCTAGATACTGAAGATTAATTTTTTCGGTTATAATAAGAAATAAGGAGCCTTTATCTCACCATAAAGGCTTTTTTTAGATCAGAATACCATCAATAAAAA
>Ga0055584_100001186_pt1 | contig 25610 bp, 26 predicted proteins | sample OSDHelmetaG_FD_58716 | JGI IMG/M metagenome (GOLD analysis project Ga0055584, IMG submission 58716) | Pelagic marine sediment microbial communities from the LTER site Helgoland, North Sea, for post-phytoplankton bloom and carbon turnover... | ecosystem: Environmental > Aquatic > Marine >...
AAAAACATTATCGAGATCCGCCTCATCCGACACGTCGCAGGAAATAACTGTCTTGCTGCCCACGCTCGCCGCCAACGGCTCCACACGTTTTTTAAACGCATCACCCTGATAAGTGAAAGCCAGCTCCGCCCCGTGTGCATGCAACATCCGTGCAATACCCCACGCAATGGAGTGGTCATTCGCCACACCCATAATCAGGCCACGCTTGCCTTTCATCAGATCTGAGGTCGTCATATACGATTACCCTTCATACCGGCCCAGCGCCAATGTTGCATTCGTTCCACCAAAACCAAAAGAGTTGGACAAAATCGTCTGATGCTTCACACCGTCGATACGCTCCCGCGCGATCGGCATATTACCAGCCGCTTCATCAAGGTTTTCAATGTTAATGCTCGGTGCTACAAAGTCATTTTGCATCATCAGCAAACTGTAAATCGCTTCCTGTACACCGGTTGCGCCCAGCGAATGACCGGTCATAGATTTTGTCGCGCTGATATGCGGCATGTCTTGATCGCGCTTGCCAAAAACTTCACTGACAGCGTTAAGCTCTGTAATATCACCTGCCGGTGTGCTGGTGCCATGCGAATTGATATAAGTCACAGGTGCCTTTACCGTCGATAGCGCCTGATTCATACAGCGCACAGCGCCCTCACCGCTCGGCGCCACCATATCGGCACCGTCAGATGTTGCACCATAACCTGTGATTTCTGCATAAATTTTTGCACCGCGTGCTTTTGCATGCTCCAGCTCTTCCAGAACGACAACACCGCCGCCGCCTGCGATCACAAAGCCATCACGATTAGCATCATAAGCACGGCTCGCCGTGGCCGGTGCATCATTATATTTAGATGACATCGCACCCATAGCATCAAACAGAACAGAGAGCGCCCAGTCCAGCTCTTCTCCACCGCCGGCAAACATAATATCCTGCTTACCCCACTGGATCAGCTCCGCTGCGTTACCAATGCAATGCGCCGATGTTGAGCATGCTGATGAAATTGAATAATTCACACCCTTGATCTTGAAGTTCGTGGCGATGTTCGCCGAGTTTGTACTGCTCATACATTTAGGAACAGCAAAAGGGCCCACGCGCTTCGGACTTTTTTCGCGCGCGATATCCGCCGCCGCAATAAGAGCGTGCGTAGAAGGACCACCAGAGCCCATGACAATACCGGAGCGATCATTGCTGACGTCTTTTTCGTCAAGCCCGCTATCGGCGATCGCCTGTACCATGGCAATATGATTATAAGCCGCGCCATCACCCATAAAGCGCAACATGCGCTTATCAATCATCTCTGCCAAATCCACATCAGGCTTGCCGTAAACGTGGCTGCGAAAGCCCATCTCGGCATATTGCGGAGAAAAGGTAATACCTGACTTCCCTGCCTTCAGTGATTCAGTGACTTCTTGCACATTATTTCCAATGCAGGAAACAATACCCATACCCGTTATAACGACTCTACGCATATCTTGCCTATGCCTCCCCTAAACAGTTCCTCAGGATGACGAAGAAAAAACTACAGTGCTTTTGGATTTTCAAACAAACCAACTTTAAGGTCTTTGGCTTCGTAAATAACTTTACCGTCAGCCAGCATCGTACCATCACCAATGCCCAGAACCAGTTTACGATTGATGACACGCTTTATATCAACGACGTATTCCACCAGCTTTACTTCCGGCAACACTTGTCCGGTCAACTTCAATTCACCCAGACCCAATGCACGCCCGGACCCTTGTGCGCCTGTCCAACCCAGGTAAAATCCCAGCATCTGCCACAGGGCATCCAGCCCCAGACAACCCGGCATCACCGGATCGCTTTCAAAATGGCATTCGAAAAACCAAAGCTCAGGCTTGATGTCAAATTCAGCCCTGATAACGCCTTTACCGTACGCACCGCCCTCTGCTGAAACTTCGGTAATGCGATCAAACATCAACATCGGCGGTAACGGCAAGCGCGGATTACCCGGCCCGAACAACTCACCGTGCCCGCAAGAGATTATATCCTCGTAGGAATAATTTGGTTTTGGCTCAAACGTCATAGCATCTTTCTTTGATATTGCCTGTCCGCTCATGCCCTTCTTATACGATTTTAGGAAACAGGGGGCAAGAGTGGATTGTTCCACATTTCTTTATTGCCATAATGCGAAATAATTTATTTTGTGGCCGCAAACTTGATCGCAGGATAATTGCTTTGTGCATCATCCAGATGCCAGGCATTCCGGGCCAGAAAGACCGGATCGCCATCATGGTCATTCGCCACCGCACTACGGTTTTTATCGATAAAGTCCTTCAGCACCGCCGGATCATCCGCGCTCAGCCACCGTGCGGTATGAAGCGCTGTATCCTCGAACTTCACCGGCACTGTGTATTCCGTGCGGATACGGTCGGCCAAGACATCAAACTGCAAGGCCCCCACCACACCAACAATCCAGCTTGAATCAACCAGGGGCCTGAATACGCTGGCAGCCCCCTCTTCCGCCAGTTGCTCCAAAGCCTCACCCAGATGTTTAGCCTTCATCGGGTCTTCCGCGCGAGCACGTTGCATCAACTCCGGCGCAAAACTTGGAATGCCGGTAAAGTGTAAATCCTCCCCTTCGCTCAGCGTGTCGCCAATCCGCAAATTACCATGGTTGGGCAAGCCGATAATATCACCTGCAAAGGCTTCTTCCGCTGATTCACGGTCTTGTGCAAAAAACATCAACGGATTGTGCATAGGGATCATCTTGCCGCTGCGCACATGTTTTAATTTCATGCCCTTTTTAAACGGGCCGGAGCATATACGTGCAAAAGCAATGCGATCACGGTGCTTCGGGTCCATATTCGCCTGAATCTTGAAAACAAAAGCAGTAACCTTATTTTCATCTGGTTTTACCAAGCGCTCCAATGCTGTTTGTGCACGCGGCACCGGCGCGCTCCGTCCCAGCCCCTGCAACAATTCACGCACACCAAAATTATTAACCGCACTGCCGAAATAAACAGGTGTCATGTGACCTTCCAGATAGGCCTGATGATCGAACGGCTTACACGCACCGCGCACCATTTCTACGTCCTCGCGCAACTTCTCTGCTTGCTCCGGCGAAAGAAGCTCATCAATCTGCGGGTCATCCAGACCGGAACATTCAATGCCTTCCGCAACTTCCTCACCCTTTGTGCGCTCCATCAGGATAAGCCGGTCATTCAACAGATCATAACAGCCCTTAAAATCACGGCCCATGCCAATCGGCCAACTGGCCGGTGTAACATCAAGCGCCAGCTTGCTTTCGATCTCGTCCAGCAAATCAATCGGGTCCAGCGAGTCACGGTCCATCTTGTTCACAAACGTAACAATCGGAATATCGCGCATCCGGCAAACTTCAAACAGCTTCAATGTCTGCGACTGAATCCCGCGTGCGCCGTCCAGCACCATCACCGCACTGTCCACAGCCGTTAGCGTACGATAGGTATCTTCGGAAAAATCCTCGTGCCCCGGTGTATCAAGGAGGTTGAATGTATTGTCTCCGTATTCAAACGTCATCACAGCAGAGGTCACTGAAATACCGCGCTCCTGCTCCACCTTCATCCAGTCCGAACGTGCACGACGGCGGTCACCCTTGGCCTTGACCATTCCGGCCATCTGGATGGCACCACCAAACAACAGCAGTTTTTCCGTCAATGTCGTTTTACCGGCATCCGGGTGAGCAATAATGGCGAAAGTACGCCTTTTGGCAATTTGATCCTGTAATAAGCTCATTTCTTTTTTTACCACAGAGATCACAAAGAAGAAGGGGGAGAACACAGAGATCCTTTTAAATTCATCCCTATCTCCGTGAACTCTTTTTAAACTCTGTTAACTCCGTGGTTAAAACACCTTTCCTTCAAACGGGTTTGTAAATTCCTTATTTTCGATCTCAATCACCCATACATCCGGGTCACGATCAACAGCCCGGCGAATATAGTCGTCTGCCTTGCTTTCTTCAACCGCTTCACCCTGAAAAAGCGCCAACCAGCCCATATTACCCTCAAGATCACGCTGCTGTTGTAGCAATTTAGCGCCCAGACCCGGCGCAAACAACTTCAACATCACCGTGCCGGAAGCGTGTGCACCCTTATTCACTATATAATAGGGAACCGCCTCCTGGCTCAGGCGGCGCAGATGGGCATCAACCCACAAGGCAGTTGGCAAACGGTCATCAGTCACAAGCAGCCTCTTACTTAAAAAACAAAACCTCCGCGCTACAATATCACAGCCCGGAGGAATCATAACTGAAGAACTAGAGTATTATTTATTTTCAAACAATGGGTAGAATCCCTGATAATCCCGGCGACCCCAATCAAAACTGCTGGAAATATCATCAGCATCTTTCAAACGCGCCTGCAAATCCCCATCAATGGCATCATCACCCAGCAGGTTAAACAAGGTACGAGGATCGTTATCAAATGCCTCCAGATCTTTCGGTGAAAAACCCTGCAACTGAATCACGGTCAAAGCACGACTCAACCGATCATCATCTTGATCAAGCTGTGACGTTAAAGCCTCCTGAAAAAAGTGCTTAAGGTTTCTTTTTTGTGCGCCGGTAAGGCTCTCCATATCCATTATTAAGTCTCCCCTCTTTTTTTAACCTATGGAAACTGATAATTACAATAAAGTGGATAAGTGTGCAAGAAAAAATCGGATTTAGGGTCTATCCAGCCTTTTTGGTAGCTCTGAGCTTACCGATAGCCGCAATGGGCGACGCTGCAGCAGCAGCGACTTTTTCCTTCTCGTCTCCACGAAGCCGCCATGACGGCATTTTAATCGTAACGGTTGTCCCCTTCTCGACCTCGGATTCCAGCTCAAGAGTGCCGCCGTGCAATTCCGCCATAGCGCGGGCCAGCGGCAAGCCAAGCCCCGTCCCCTGCATGCCGCCCGAAACAGCCTTACTAACCTGCCCGAACGGTTCAAGAGCCTCCGCAATACGGTCTTCCGCAATACCAATGCCCGTATCGGCAATAACCAGGTTTAAATCCCCGCTATCATCAACAAACACCTTCACATCAATCGTACCGCCAGAACGCGAGTACTTCACCGAATTACCAACAATGTTAATCAGAATCTGTCGGATCAAACGGGAATCAGCAAATAAAGGGGGCAGGTCCGGCTCTACAATTTCTCTGATCTTCAATCCGCTGCTAAAAGCACGTGAGTCCATCATGCGAATGACAGCTTGTATAAGAGCCTGTATATCAAAACGCTCTTCATCCAGATCAACCTTGCCAGCTTCGATCTTCGACATGTCGAGCACTTCGTTAATGATATCCAGCAAGTGACGTGCGCTTAAGTGAATATCACCCAGATACTCCCTGTACTTTTCATTCGCCAGCTTGCCAAAAGTTTCTTTCATCATCATCTCGGAAAAACCGAGAATGGCATTAAGCGGCGTGCGCAACTCATGACTCATATTCGCCAGGAATGTTGACTTCGCCTGGTTAGCGGTATCAGCTTGCTCCTTGGCCATGCGCAACGTCATTTCCATTTGCTTGCGCATGGTAATGTCCATGATCGTTGTTACCTGAAAACGGCGGCCATGACTTAATTCCAGCGCTGCTGTCGTAAACAATGCATTGGCGACGGTACTATCCTTGCGGATCATTTTCATCTCACCGGAAGAACGAATACCGCTCTTCATGAATTCTTCGTGATTGCGCCGCGCATGTTCCCGTTCATCCGGCGTAATCAGCATCAGAAATTCCTTACCGATCAAATCATCCCGCTTCCAGCCGTAAATACGCACAAAGCTATCATTAATCCGTACAATACGATTATGGCGGTCGGTAACAACAATCCCCACTTCACTCACATCAAACACAGATGTCAGCAACGAAATTGCATCATCCCGTTCACGCTGCAAGCTTGAAGCATCGCTGTTAACCGGCAGGATCATAATATCAAGGAAATCAACGGAACCATTTTTGCCGGCAAAGGGATTAATAAGAAAACCTTCCGGCATATCGCTGCCAGGTAACGCCAGAGGTGATTTGAAAGATACGGATTTGTTCTCCTTCATCGCGGAATCCAAAGACTTGCGAAAGGATGCATAAACTTCAGCACTCATAAAGTTTTCCAGGCTCTTGCCTTTCACATCATCCAGCTTTGCGCCGTCTGCATAAGCCAGCGCCTTTTCATTCGCGTCGACAAGAATATACGTCCCCTCATCCCCCGCTTTCACGATAAAGCGCGGAATAGGCGTGGCTTCGAACAGGGCCTTATGATCGATATCCTTATTCATTCTTATCCTGTCGTACTTATCCTATCGTACCGAACAACCTGTCACCCGCATCACCCAGCCCGGGTACAATGTAGGCCTTGTCGTTCAGTCGTTCATCCAGCGCCGCCACATAAACAGGCACATCCGGATAGGCCTCCTGTAACACGGCAACCCCTTCCGGTGACGCCACCAGCGCCATAAACCTTATTCTATCAGGGTTTACGCCCTTTTTCACCATAACATCAAGTGCATACCGGGCTGAATGGCCGGTCGCCAGCATCGGGTCAACAAGAACAAAGCTTTTGCCTTCTGTCTCAGGAAGCTTGACCAGATATTCCACCGGCTCGTGTGTTTCCTCGTCCCGGTACAAACCAATATGTCCAACCCGAGCCGAGGGCATTAACTCCTGCATACCAACGGCCATTCCCATTCCGGCGCGCAAAATAGGTACAATCACCGGCTCTTCCTCCGCCAGCACAGGCGCCTCCATTGTCGTCACAGGCGTTTTAATTGTCCGGGTTGTCAAAGGCAGGTTATCCGTCAAGACATAGCCCATCAGCATAGCTATTTGCTTCAGCAGCAAGCCAAACTGTGCTTGCGTGCAAGCCTCATCACGCATTTGCGAAAGCTTGCTCAAAATCAGCGGATGGTCCGCCACATAAAAGTTCGGAAAGTCTGGGTGCTTTTTCATCCCGTTCTCCATAATTACCATTAAAACAACGGCTGAGTTTAGCGAAGTTTTTAAACCCTGTCATCCCTGCAACATCATCCGGTTAGCGCCGACAGCTCACCAGCCTATGTTTCATCAATATTGCCAAGAAACCGCTTCACAGGACTTTGCTCGACATACTCCAAAGATTTTTCACCGTTATCATCATCATGCTTTTGTAAATCATCCCGCATATTCGTAAGCAGCTCTTCAATTTTTTCGCCGGGCGTCGGCTCGGACATGCAATACGACATTGTTACTTGCTGCACATTGCCATCGTTTAGCTTTGCAATAATGGATGCCTCTTGTAAGTAATTTTTCAAGCGCGCAATACCTGCCGCGCCACCACGTATATCTGAATGCTTCATCAGCATAATGAACTCACCGTTGCTCAGACTGTAAGCTTCATCAAAAGAGCGCAAAGACTTTTTTATCTGCGCTGAAATCGCAACCATGATTGTACTATATTGTATTTCTTCTATCTTACTGCGGATATCATCAAACCCGTCTATCCGCGCGAGCACGATGCTAAAGGGCTGCCCCTTTCTTGCAAAGCGCTCCATTTCCACTTCAATATCTTTGTCCATCGCGCGGCGGTGCCGCAGCCCCGTTATCGGATCAATACCGCTATCAGCTCTCACGCAATCAAGTTCCACATGGCGCAACTTACCGACAAACATGTCGTTAAGGGCAACGATAGAATCCAGAGTTTCTGAATCCGGCTTGTCTTCTCCCAACATCACAAGCTCACCCATTTTTTGAATAGCTTGCTGAATATCGTTGTGCATATTGGCCAGATTATCCAAGGCATATTTTTCGATATGCCCTAATTCCAGCTCCCCCCGCAGCCATTCCATGAAACTGGCGGGCATCTCCAGACTTTTAGTATCGTCATATTTTTCCGGATAAAACAGAAGCCTGATCGCGCGCGAAAACCACGCCATATGCTCGTCCAGCACAGGCACCAGTGTTTTCAGTCGATTGTCGATCTCATAATCCAAAGGCATGGGCTTTTCTCTCCCCTCACCAAATTACAGGCTAAATCTATCAAATTGGTTAATGAATTCAACGCGATATAAGTTTGCATAATCATGCATTTCTTGCTATTATATCGTTCTGGAAAATCAATTTTGGGCCCAAAAGTAAGTTAAAATGACACATCTGCCTCACAGCCATACTCTGCCGGATGAGCTTTGCGACAAAGTACATCGCATTCCGCCACCATCGAAATGTACAGAGTTCCGGACGGACATTCTAACCTACCCAGAATCCGGCACGATGAGCTGGCAACAAGCATGGCGACATGGAGCAGGAGATTCCCTATGGACCATCGACGAGCATTTCCGCACAAAAGGTGGCGAACGCAGCCAACGCACCGTTTTTCGTGGCCTTCATTTTTTTGATACGCTGCATGAGCTTGCGCGCTTCCAGTCTGTCCGCAAAGCAGAAGGCGCCGCCATCGGCACATATTTTTATGATAACGAAGATGTCATCGCCCTGCCCGATTTTATGAAAGTTGCAGAATTAACAGGACAAGCACTGGACAGCCGCAACATGCCGCACCCAACCATTAACGGGCACATCCTGACCGTCGGCGAAGCATTCTTTGATGAAGAGGCTTATAAAGTCGCAAAAATATCACAACACCGCCCCTTGCATCCAGAGCACACGCAAAAAAAATCTGATTTCGAAAACATCATGGCGACGCTACCCGCATTACCACAAAATGCAGAAGAAGCGATTGAAGCTTCCATCGTTAAGGTTGGCAAAAATGTTGATAACGACAACTTCTATCAGCAATACAAAAATAAATTTATAAAACTCCACAATGCTGCCGTAGCCCTGCGTGATAATATTGACAATATGATCAAAAATAAATTTAGTGCTGAAAATCATACAGCCCGTGCTTTTCAAGGCACATTCTTAACAGAAACATGGAGAGAGAGAAAAATTAAATTTGGGAAAACAGATGCCATCGTATTTATGCTGACAGCAATGCCTGTTTGGATTACATGCAACACTATATGGTCAACCCTAACCCTGGGAAAAGGCTTTGAAGGCAACTCCCCCCGACTCGAACATAACGCACCATCAACAAATTTCCGCTACAAGCTATCACGTTTTAAAAACGCTGTTACCAAGCTTCCGGATGGGCCGATTGAAACTAAAATAAAAACCATGCTCTTTGACTTCGCAAAGGCGGCTCAATCTGCGCGCCACATGGAAGAAGCTGTGCGCCACAAAAAGAAAACCCACACATGTGACAACAATAAAAGATCGCAGCGTTACATGAAAAAAGGAATAGCCTGCATTGAAAAAGGTGCTGAAGCGCTTGACCTGTCCGCCGAAGATACAAAGCGCCTGCAACTTTCGTTTGCAAAGGGATCATTCCCACAGACAAAATATTTCCTAAAAGAACTTGATCAAAAACTAGGCGATATAGAAAAAACTATAGGAAGCATACGCCGACCATATACGGATAAACTCATTGAAGCTCCGAAAGCAGATTAACAGACCTATCCCAGCCATTCTTTTTCAAGATCATCCAGCGTGCCATCCTTGATCGCCGCCCGCACTTCGCGCATCAAACGGTTGATCTGTGCAACATTATGTTGTGCAATTAATTGCATCCCGAGCAACTCCCCCGCCTTTAAAAGGTGATGCAGATACGCTTTTGAAAAATCGCGGGAGGCCGGAATATCCAGCGTTGGATCAATAGGGTTCGGGTCATCACGGAAACAGGCATTGCGCAAATTAATTTTTTCATCAGCGCCGCCTTTGACCAAAGCCCAGCCATGCCGCGCGATACGCGTTGGCGATACGCAATCAAACGTATCAATCCCCTGCCGCACAAAAGAAAACACATCTTTTATATGACCGATACCAAGCAAATGAACGGGCCGGTCAGGATGTGTTTGCGGCATGCACCATGAAACAACTTCGTGCATCTCTTCTTCACTGCCGCCAAGACAGCCGCCGATAGCCGTACCAAAAAACGGGCGATCCTTTACCCAGTCGCAACTGGTCGCGCGCAAATCTTCATAAACACCACCTTGAATAATACCATAAAGAGCCTGCCGCCCGTTATGGCCGCGTTCAAATTCCGCAAGGCAACGATCACCCCAGCGATGAGAGCGCTCCATCGATTGAGCCGTATAATCACGCTCATCATGATAGGCGGTGCATTCATCCAACTGATAAATCAGATCAGCACCCAGTTTGCGTTGAATATCAATGGAGCCTTCCGGTGTCAGGGTTAGCATCTTGCCATCGCGATATGATTTGAATACAGCCCCCTCCTCCGTTATCTTCATCAAGCTTTTTTCATTATTACGGTTACGGCCCTTAATTTCATCCGCGACGGAGCCATGCCCCATGGAAAAAATCTGAAACCCGCCGGAATCCGTCATCATCGGGCCGTCCCACTGCATGAAATTATGCAGCCCGCCCATTTTTTGCACGATGTCTGCACCGGGATGGATCAGCAAGTGATAGGTGTTCGCAAGGATAATATCAGTACGTGCTGCGCGCATGTGGTCAGGCGACAGATTTTTCATCGCCGCCTTCGTACCGCAAAAAATATAGTTTGGTGTTTCGATTGTACCGTGCGGCGTTTTCAGCTTCCCTATACGGGCGCGGCTGTGCGGATCACGATGCAGAATATCAAAACCAAAATTGGGGTAATCAATATTTTCCGGCGCAGGCACGACGATAGGCTGGTTCTTCGCTTTTTTTCTTTTTGATGACTCTGAGCGCCCCATAAACGTCCCCTTAAAACGCCAGACCCCCGCACGGGCGGGGGTGGCAGAAAAATTAGCATCGTCAAAAGCTACATCGCAAAAGACTACGCAGCAGCTTTCTTTTCCAAGGCCTTTTCAACCTTCGTGCGCCACGGGCGCAACTTCGGATCGAGCTTTGTCGGTGCAATGGACATCAGCCATTTATCAATCCCGCCATTATGTTCGATCGTGCGCAGACCGTTTGCACTGGCGCGCAGTTTAATTTTCGCGCGCAGCGTTTCGCTGTAAACGCTTGTATCCTGCACGTTCGGCAAGAAGCGACGGCGGGTTTTGTTATTGGCGTGTGACACGTTATTCCCGGTCATAACACCCTTACCTGTGATCATACAACGGCGGCTCATGGCTCTATCCTCATCGTTCGTCAGTTAAATCAGAGGCGCACAATATGCGAAAATGGGGCTAAAAGTCAAGCGTCTGAAGTCTTAAAATGCCCGTTTATTGTAAAATAATGTGGGTCTACATTTTTAAAGTGGCCCCACTTACATCACGATTATTCAATTTTTTATACATAATGCCGGATTCGTATAGGCGTGCGAAAGCCTTGCGGTCGTCCGGCTCTTTTATATAGGCGCAATTGTGCTGCTGCGAATAACAACAATATAGGATATTATTCCTAGGATGTCAAGAAGAAAGTTACATTGACATAAAGGAAACCCCTGTATAAGCTCACTTCACATAGACTATGTGGACTATATTATGTGAGCTACATAGCTACATTATGTGAGCTAGATGAAGTGCAAAGTATTGGTGCTCGTGAAGCGCTCACGAAGAAAAAAGACAGAGCTTAAAAAGACAGAACAATGAACAAAAGATTTCTGACGAAAAAATTCAATCTCCTGTGCAAGGCTTTCCCGGGCCTGACCAAGGACGCCACAGCACTAGGCGTCGGCGTCTTTTCTCTGGTATCGGAACACACAGACGGAACGGTTGCAAAATTCCTATTCCGCCAACCGAAACAAGAATGGCAGGAACATGCCAACAAAAGCGTCCGCAATGAAATTGCCTGCCTAAAGCTTTTACGCACAGCCGCGCTGGGAAAATTATACATTCCTGTTTTACTGACCAAGCCGCGACGTCTGAACAACAAAAACTTTTCATCCTATTACCGCATGACAAAAGCACCAGGACAAACAGAGGACTGGGCGGAAATGCTCAACGACAAAGGTAAGCTTAAACAAAAAGCACGCCGCTACTTCCAGCAAGCCGGATGGACGCTGGCTCATTTTCACAAAGCCACAGCAAAGCTACCGACAAACAAGCTTGCAAATCTTTGGGAGAATGAGGGCACACACATTCCACAAGTTTCCAGCCTGAGCAACAAGGCAAACAAAGCGCTAGCCAAGGCCGATGAGTATTTACAGGCACGCACCAAACCCGGCTTTGTTCATGGTGATTTTTACGGGCAAAACATCCTGTCCGATAAGGCCGGTCGCATTACAGGCTTGCTGGACTTTGCCCGGTCCGGTTCGTGCCAGAACTATCTGGTCGATTTTCGCAATGTTCCGAATGCGGCGCTTTCTTGTTTTATAAATGGATATGAACGCAAAAGCGGTCGCAAGATAAACGCGGACATGGTGATGATGACAAAAATCAGCGGCCACGCCAGCTACATCAATCAACTCTCGGAACGCTCACCGGAACGCGATGAAACTATGCAGGAACTGAATGCCTGCCTTGCCAAGGTCAGCCACATTACCGGTTACAAACCGCCGGGCCTATAAACCCGCCCACAAAACCGCGCCCATAAGTGACACGATAAACAGCAGGTACGCCATCAGGCTTATATAAAGCGCGCGCCGCAAGTGGCCGGCATCAAGTTGTGCGGTTGCGCCATCAGGCCCGATCCAGCCACGTTTCAAACTGGACCCATCCAGATCATGCACAGGACCACCAAGGCTGATATCCAGAGAATGCGCCATTGCACTTAAGGGCCAACCGCCTTCCGCATAAGCAGCGCGGTTTTCCCGGCTCAGAATACCTTTAAAAGCACGGGTCATACCGCCGGTCGGTGTAAACAACCCAGCAAACGCTATAAGCACACCTGCCAGCACATGTGGCACGAACCCCATGAGTTGTTCCAGCGCAAGCGGTGTTTTACCAAAACCTTTTGTGAAGCCGTCTTTGCCAAAGCGCCATGCCAGCGCGCCAAGCGCCGCATATATATAGGCTCCCGCCAAACCGCACAGCAAGTACCAGAACACCGGCGCGACAACACCTTTATCAAAGATACGTGCGGCATATCCCATCCCGGTACGTGTAATACCAAAATCATCCGCACCCGACAGGTCAATACGAGTGGAACGGGCAATCGTATAGTACGCCCCCTTCCCTACTTTCTTGTTGCTCTTCAAGGCAAAGTAAAGTTTTAGCAACGCATACCAGATCGTCCCACCCGTCAGAGTGAGCGCCAAGAGGAGAACTTCCGTTATGCCGTAGAAAGCATCATCAGCTGCCAGCTTGGCCGCCGCATGACCGATCAACCACGCAAACAACAAACAAAAAATGCTAACAAAAAAACCGCGGAAGACGAGATCGCCCGCCTTGCGTTCTTTCCGGTCAAGCCGCGCACCAATACTACCAAACAGCCCATCCGTAACAGCCCAGAAAAACGGATTTGCATTCGCGCGCAAGGCACCGGTGATAACCCCGACAAGCGCCACCAGCACAAGCGCCAGTACCGCCACAGGAATACGGTCAGGGTCGATAAAAGGAAGCCATGGGGAAAAATCGTCAAACACGCGCTTAGAATATCATGAGTGGGTTTAAGGGCCAAGGTACCGTTATCTGCTATATCTGCTGTATCTGCTGTATCTGCCGTTATATAAGCCTTTTTTACACGAACCGAGCGCCTTTATTTGACATAGATACGGAATATCGGCTATATTACCCCTTCTTTTAAGGGGAAAAAGACCATGGAACGACCGGACTATATCCCGGAAAACTATAACCGTATCAAGGTTGTCGAGAGCCTGACAGCTCTGGCAAATGCCTGTTTCGGCAAAAAAACACCGGAGAACTGCTTCCTTCTGCCCCGGCAGATGAAGGGGGATTTTGATGGCTTGGGTCAAGCTCTGGCAAAAAGAAGCCGCATAAAAGATGGTGATTTCTATTCATTAGGACTGCGGCAAATAAAAAACGCCTTAACGCTCCCCCTTCAGGAAGATCAAAAATTAGCTCTGAAGCAAATTTTTGACGACATGGTATCAATTGAAGAGACGTTTCAAGGACGCGCCCATAGTATCCATTTAAGGGTTGTTCGCGGGTATGCGCACTCCTCTGCGACGCGGTTTCATACAGATGGCGGCAACCGTTTATTATGTGGCTACAGCCTGCCTGTAACGGAATGCGCGAAAAACGAAGATGTCATTTATACGGGCTACGATAATAAATATCTCTTAAAGGCAAACGCCCAGCCTTTTTCTTTTGCACCGGGCGACATGTGGCTGCAAGAAGGCGGACGGTTCCCCGACAAAAAACCAAGAAATGAAGAAGACCCTCAACATTTCATTCACCGGGCAACGGAACCAGCGCCAGGAAATGTAAGACTTTTGCTTATATGCGAGACCAAAGCGCCCTCCCTCTCATAATATTCACCCCCTCATACAAATAGAGAAACAGGCACATACAAGCCTCTTCTGACGGTATTACGGGTAGAAGCCATTGAAAAAGCACGTTATTCACAGAATAATGCCCCTGTATGCGTATTGTGCAGTGCAAAATTAACGAATTGTGCGCTACAATATAAGGGAGAGCTGATATGAGAGGAAACGGATATGCTTTATCATTTATATGAACTGCAGCAGGCTTTGCTGACACCGGCGCGTCTGACAGCGGAAATGACACAGGCCATGTGCCGTCATCCGTGGAACCCGCTTTCCCACAGTCAGGCCGGGCGCACAATCGCCGCCAGCGCCGAGATGTTCGAGCGCATGACTCGTAAATTCGGCAAGCCGGAATTTCATCTGGATCACACCACCATCGACGGTCACAAAATCGCCGTTACAGAAGAAACGATCGTTGAGAAACCATTCTGCTCACTGCTGCATTTCAAACGTCACACCAAGCGTAAGGACCCACGCGTTTTAATCGTTGCACCGATGTCTGGACATTTCGCGACATTGCTGCGCGGTACGGTGCAAGCTTTGCTGCCGCATCACGATGTCTATATTACCGACTGGCAGGATGCACGGCTTGTCTCAGCAAAAGATGGGCGCTTTAACCTTGATAATTACATTACATACTTGCGTGAATTTTTGAGTTTGCTCGGCCCCGACACGCATGTGATTGCCGTATGCCAGCCTGCTGTGCCTGTATTTGCAACGGTATGTCTGATGGAATCCGAGAATGACCCGAACTGCCCGATGACCATGACATTGATGGGGGGGCCGATTGACACACGCATATCAAAAACAAAGGTGACAGAGCTGGCCGAAGCACGGCCCTTAAGCTGGTTTGAAAAGAATGCGGTTTATGACGTCCCTCTGTACTATCCCGGCGCAGGACGAAAAGTGTATCCCGGCTTTTTGCAGCTTAGCGGCTTTATGTCGATGAATCTCGACCGGCATGTTGGATCACATATGCAGTTTTACCATCACCTAGTAAGTGGCGATGGGGACTCCGCTGAAACACACCGGAAGTTTTATAATGAATATCTGTCGGTGATGGATATCGCTGGTGACTTCTATTTGCAAACAGTCGACACCGTGTTCCAGCGCCATTTGCTGCCCAAGGGACTTATGAAATGGCGGGATAATTTGAGTGATGTACTCCATGATGTGAAGCCGCAAGATATCCAGCGCACAGCCATGCTGACCGTGGAAGGTGAATTGGATGACATTTCCGCACACGGCCAGACAACCGCAGCCCATGATTTATGCACCAATTTACCCGCCAACCGGCAATTCCATCACTTCCAGATGGAATGTGGTCACTACGGAATATTCAACGGCCGGCGCTGGCGAGAGCAGATCATGCCCCGCATCCGCTCCTTCATACGGGAATTTGACAGGAAAACAGACCCTATTCCGAAAAAAGACCTTGAAAGATCACCAAATATGATGCCAAATCAATGGGATAAGTCGATTCACAGCGTCGATGCGGTCCGTAAGCGACTGGCAAATAAGCCAAAAGCAGATCAGACCCGTGAGGATGCCTGACCGGGTCGTTAACCATGACATTGTTTTTAAAGGAAAATATTAAAAACTCTTGCTAAGGCACTGTTTTTATTGTATAATTATATTAATGTGGGATGACGTAAAAAATTTAGTGCAACGAAAAAAGGATTGGGTTACTAAATATGGTATGCCCAATTTAGCGCGTATACATCCCGATCTGGAATTGAAGATCAGCCCGCAAGCACGCCGCATGGCGCTGCGTCTGGATAACAAGCGGCGCATCATGTATTTAGTCGTTCCCACACGCACACGCACGGACAAGGCCTACGGCTTCGCTTTACAGTATCAAGACTGGATCAAGGAGAATATGTCCTCCCTGCCGGCCCCTGTGCCTCTGGAGCATGGCAACATTATTCCCGTCTTCGGGAAAAAGGTCCGGATCAAAATTAATTACGATCCCAATTTAAAGAGAACCAGTATCTTATTAAGAAATAACGTAATTCATGTATCAACAAACAAGGAAGACCCCTCGCGCCGGATCGAACGTTTCCTGCGTAATCTGGCGCTGGAGAAAATTGAAAAGATCGCCTTACGCAAGGCAGCCTGCATTGATGTAGAAATCAAGAGCGTGAATGTACGCGACACAAAATCACGCTGGGGCAGCTGTAATCACGAAGGGGAAATCTCTTATTCGTGGCGGCTGATCTTCGCACCGCGCCAGGCTATGGATTATGTGATCGCACATGAAGTCGCCCATCTCACCCATTTCGACCACAGTCCTGAATTCTGGGCCTTATGTTGTCGCCTATCCGCCAGCTACCGCAAGGGCCGGGAATGGATGGATAAATGCGGCCACACATTATGGCGCTTCGGGCAAAAAGAAGAATAATCCCTCTTATCGGTCTACCCTCCACTCCAGAAACAAAAGCTTGACTAATTCCATAAGGCTGTGTTTATATACCGCCCATTATAGAAATGACTGCCGTGCAGAAGGACGCAAACATGCAAGATTACTCAAAATTTTTACGCGCTGCCAGAACAGGTGATGTAAAAACCATGCGCGCCTTCAAAGAAAATGCACCCCACATTTTCAAGCACTGGGGTGCAGCCGCAGCCCATGAAGCCGCAAGAGGGGGTCAGAGAGATGTTCTTGCATTTATGTTTGATAACGCCCCCGAGACTAAGAACGGGATAAGCATCCTGTATGAACTGGCCGCTGAGAATAATCACGCCGACGTTATAAACCAGCTGGTGCAAATTGATCCTACGGTCAAATACACGCCTATTAGTGCGCCGAAACCTTTAACCCTTCGGTTATCGCGATGAAAAACTCAAACATAAAAAATTCTTTGGTAGTGGCCTTTGCGTTAATAAGCGCCGTAACGCTTTCTTCCGTATCCCCAGCACTGGCAGAAAAAATAAATAAAACACCGAGCAAGAACACGGTAACCCTGTCAACACAACCCTATGACAGCTCAAATGCTTATCAGGGAGTCTTGATGGCAGCCGCTGCGCGTGGCGACATAGAAGCGATGAAATCCTTTAAAGACAAGACACCCCATATTTTTGAAAACTGGGCAAACCGCGCCGCTTCTGAAGCAACAGAACACGGTCAGACAAAAGCCCTTCATTTCATAATCAACAACGCCCCTTCCACCATAAAAGAAGTTGGGTCCCTCTATCAACTAGCAGCCAGAAATAATCACGCCGATATTTTGATGTATTTGACGGGCGTACAATTTTTGACACAACAAAGTCCCAAAACCAAAAACAAGACGGAAGAGCTGGCCTTCACTCTTGCTGTAAAAGCTATTGCACCAGAGGCCGTAGCTTTTCTGAGCGCTAAATTGCCGGAGGACATGGTGCGCAGGGTCATTTTAGAATCTGGCCCTGAAGCCCTTTCCTACACCAGAAAAATCTATGAAGCGCGCCTCAGAACGCATATTGCATCTTTAACGATAGGTAGCTGGTATAACCTCATTCCAAAAGCACAAACCTTTCATTTAGACAGAATGGATCAGGATAGAAGAGCTGCGGATATGCTTGAAAAGTTGATCGTTAAGTATACAAAGGAAAATAGCCCCAAAAATTCACCGGAACCTTTAACCCCATAATAAAAATACAAGCCTCACAGAAATAAAAGCTTGATTAATTCCATAAGATTGTGTTTATATTATCCATACTTTTACAAAGTGGCAGCGAAAAAGGACCGATACAATGGCAACCTCTGATGATTTACAACATATTTACTGCTTCTGCGCGTAAGCGCACAACATCACAACGCGCCCCAGCAGGGCACCACAAAGCAACAAGAGAAGAAGACAACTAGAACAGTAAATTTAGTATAACTTTCAAAAGAGTAGAGGACAAAGATCATGACAAACAACAACACTATAGAAATCAAACCCGGCGATAAAATGAATGACGGCACCATCTTTGGCGGCATTTCACCGGATACGAACAAGCCCATGTTTATCGCACCGGCAGATGCCCCGTTAAAAATGCAATGGGGCGAAGCCATGGAATATGCCGATGGACAAAAGGCCCACGGCTATGGTGACTGGAAACTACCGAGCATGGCCGAGCTGCGGGTTTTGTATAAGAACCACAACGAAGGCGCACTGCGCGGTACATTTAACGATACAAACGGCTCCATTACCAGCCTGCGCTACCGCACGGCTGATACAAACGGGGTCAAAACACCGGTGAAAGATTTCGGTAATGAGGAAGAATACGCAAGCTTCAAAGCGCTGGATGCCTCTGTGCGCCTGATCCGGTTAGGAGACCCGATGGTATTGTCCTTACAGGCAAACGCCGGGTTACCGCTCAAAGCCCCTTCAAACTCATAAAGCCAAGGGGCTTCCTCTAAAAGCCTGACAGCTTCATAAATTCAAGCGCGCCCTGCAGAATATGCTGGGCCGCTAGTTTATCCACCACCTGTTTACGCTTTGTTCGGGACATATCCACAGTATCCACCAGAAAATCCTCCACAGCAGCTGTGGATAACCGCTCATCCCACAAGGCTATCCACGGATTTGTCCCGAAGATCTGTGGATGATTTTGCATCTCCTGCGCGAAATGGCGGGTTGCCTCACAGCGCGGCCCGGCGGTTCCATCCATATTCAGAGGATAACCCAGCACATAACCGCCAATTTCATAATCCTTAATGATCGGGCGTATAATCTCGATATCTTTGGTGAATTTAGTGCGCTCAATCAACCGCAGCGGCGTAGCAATGCTCTGCCCCGGATCACAGATCGCCAGCCCGATAGTCTTCGTGCCGATATCAAGTCCCAACAGGCGTGTATCCTTTGGTCTGTCAGCCAGAATTTCTTTAAGTAACCCTATCATCGCTTGCGCCTAAATCCTCCAAGTGCTACAGATTTAGGCCGAAAACAAAGGGATTACAAGCATGTCGATCGATAAGAACACCGTAAAAAAAGTTGCCGGACTGGCGCGCCTGCGCCTGAGCGATGCTGAAATGGAAAAATACGCAGGGCAACTGAATAACATTATGGGTTTTATTGACCAACTGAACGAAGTTAATACAGACAATGTAGAGCCGCTGCCAAGCCCTGTGGACATGGATCTGCCCCTGCGCGAGGATAAAGTTATGGACGGTGACTGCGCCGATGCTGTGCTGGCGAATGCGCCGGAATCAGTCGAAGGGTTTTATGTGGTTCCAAAGGTAGTGGAGTAATCATGACTGAACTGACACATCTAACACTGGCAGAAACGCTCGAAGGGCTGGAGAAGAAAGAATTCTCCGCCAAGGAAACCACGCAGGCACATATCACAGCCGTGGAATCCGCCAAACATTTAAATGCTTTTATCACGGAAACACCTGACCTTGCCCTGCAGCAGGCTCAGGAATCCGATGACCGCCGCGCCAAGGGTGATGTGAAACCGCTCGACGGTGTACCACTGGCGATCAAAGATTTATTCTGCACCAAAGATGTCAAGACAACAGCCGGCAGCAATATTCTGGGCAATTTTATACCGCCTTACGAAAGTACAGTCAGCGGTAACCTGCTCCGCGATGGGGCCGTGATGCTGGGGAAAACAAGCCTGGATGAATTTGCGATGGGTTCATCCAACACGACAAGTGCCTTCGGCAACGTCATAAGCCCGTGGAAGCGGACGGGCAACAGTAATCTGGATTTAGTACCCGGCGGGTCAAGCGGTGGATCAGCCTCCGCCGTAGCGGCACGGCTGTGTCTGGGCGCAACGGGAACGGATACGGGCGGATCAATCCGTCAGCCGGCATCCTTCTGCGGCATTACGGGGATCAAACCCACATACGGGCGTTGTTCACGTTGGGGTGTCATCGCATTTTCATCTTCACTAGATCAAGCCGGCGTATTTGGTCGCACGGTAGAAGATTGCGCAATTATGCTGAAATCTGCTGCCGGTCACGATCCGAAAGACAGCACGTCAGCGAAAAAAGATGTTCCGGACTGGCCGGCCTTATTAAACGGATCGGTCAAAGGCATGCGCATCGGCATTCCTAAAGAGTACCGCATGGATGGCATGCCCGAAGAAATCGAAAAGCTGTGGCAGCAAGGTATTGAATGGTTGAAAGCGAGCGGCGCAGAAATAGTGGATGTCAGCCTGCCACACACGAAATATGCCCTGCCAACTTATTATATTATCGCCCCGGCTGAATGTTCATCTAATCTGGCGCGCTATGACGGTGTACGTTACGGCATACGCGAAGAAGGTGAAAACCTGAACGATATGTACGAAATGACCCGCGCAAAAGGCTTCGGCGCAGAAGTCAAACGCCGGATCATGATCGGCACCTATGCGTTATCATCCGGTTATTACGATGCCTATTACATCAAGGCGCAAAAAATACGCCGTTTGATCCTGAATGACTTCCTGAGTGCGTGGGAAAAGTGCGATGCTTTGCTTACCCCTACCGCGCCATCAGCTGCCTTTGCTGTCGGCGAAAATGAAGATGATCCGATTAAGATGTATCTCAACGATATATTCACCGTCCCCTCTTCCCTTGCCGGATTACCGGGCATGTCGATTCCTGCGGGGCTGGATAAAGACGGTTTACCACTGGGCTTACAAGTCATCGGCAAGGCATGGGACGAACAAACTGTTCTGAATGTCAGCCGCGCTGTTGAAGAAGCCGCACAATTCACCGCTCTGCCGCAACTTGCCACAAGGAAAGCCGCATGAAACATTTTATTATCCTGATCGCTGCACTTTTGATTTCTCTCCCCGCATGGGCCGAAGGAGAAACAACAGATACAACAAAAACATCTGCTGAAAGCACGCAATCATCTACTGACATCCCCACAGACATTACACCGGAGCTGACCAAGGCCTATTACGATAGCTGCATGGGTGCGCGCGACCAACGCATGAGCCGGGCTTCACAGGACTTTCTTTGCTCCTGCACAGCAGAAAAAATGATGGAGACAATGAGCGTAGAAGACATTCGTTCTATGGGACAGGAAAACCAGGAAGGCCGCAACATGCTCAATAGAGTGCTTCTGGATGTTTATGCCCCCTGCATGAGTGCGCCATTGGCAGAAATGGTCAGCAATGAATGTATGCTGGAAGGTGAGATGAACGCCAAAGGCATGCATAAAATTGATCTATGCCATTGTATCGGGGAGAAAACAGGCGCGTGGTTTTCTGGTAGCGGCCGTGATTTAATGGCCGACGTTCTCAAGAAAAACCCAAACATAACAGATCCTGTCGGCCCCATCATGAACAGTACACAGTTCAAAAAAGAATCCTTTGCCAACATGCAGGCATGCTTGTCTACGCGCGGGAAAAAATAGGCAGTGACCATGCCGCATAAGGCATTTTTGTTTCTTACTTTTATTTTCATTCTGGGGCTAGCGCTACCAGCTGCTGCGCAATTACTAGAACGCCCCGCACCGGACAACAGCAGTGATATTTTAGATTTTTCTTTACCACCTTCCTCTGCACCATCACAAAGACCGGACACAAAAACAGAAAACGAAAACAAGCCGGATGTACTTACTCTAGCACTTGAATATTACGAGCGCTGCGACACATCGCTTTACCCCGGAGCATCCAGCGCCGCCCGCAATGATTTTTGTATGTGCAGTGCAGATGTCGCACGCACAGCACTCTCAGAAAAAGAACTAACTCTTTTGGCCAGAGGCGAAGGCGCGGCAGATATCCGCTATTTCGATCCGGAAGAATTCAACGAAAAACTCGATACACAGGTCAACTTACCCTGCCTGCACTATATTATACGGGACACCGAGAGCATCAGCTGCCTGAAGAGCCCTAAAATACAGCATTTCTTTATCACGCAGAATGCCTACGAAGATATGTGCAGATGCCTTTCGAGCAAGATGGGCGACTATATCAGTGCCTATGGGCTGGATATATTGAAAGCAGCACAGCTGCGTTATAAACACAGGAAAAACAGTACAGACCCAGCTATCCTCATTCGTCAGTGGCCGGATTACAAGAATGAGCTTGGCAAAACTACGGAAGAATGCTTAAACAGATACGGACATAAATAGGTGGAAAAATGGCACAATTGATTAAAGGTGAGACGGGTGAGTGGGAAATTGTAATCGGCATGGAGGTCCATGCGCAGGTGATTGCAAACTCGAAGCTTTTTTCCGGTGCATCAACCGAATTCGGTGCTGCTCCTAATACACAAGTATCGCTGGTTGATGCCGCGATGCCGGGTATGCTGCCCGTCTTAAACGAGCATGTAGTAGAACAAGCCGTACGCACGGGATTAGGGTTAAATGCACAAGTGAACTTGCACTCTGTGTTCGAGCGCAAGAATTACTTTTATCCCGATCTGCCGCAAGGCTATCAGATTTCACAGTTCCTGCACCCGATCGTTGGCAAAGGCGAGGTCGAGATTGATTTGCCGGACGGCGAGGTCAAGGTCATTGGCATTACGCGCCTGCACATTGAACAAGACGCCGGAAAATCCTTGCACGATCAGCACCCGACAAAGTCTTTTGTTGATCTGAATCGCTCGGGCTGTGCCCTGATGGAAATTGTATCGGAGCCCGATATTCGTGGACCCGATGAAGCCACAGCGTACATATCCAAGCTGCGGATGATTTTGCAATATTTGGGCACCTGCAACGGCAACATGGAGGAAGGCTCCATGCGCGCCGATGTAAACATCTCCGTTCGCAAGCCGGGCGCAGAGCTGGGTACGCGCGCAGAGATCAAGAACGTGAACTCCGTGAAAGCCGTACAGATGGCGATTGATTATGAAGTACGGCGCCAAATTGAAATTATCGAGGGCGGCGGCACGATCAAGCAGGAAACACGCCTGTGGGATCCGACGAAAAACGAAACACGCTCCATGCGCTCAAAAGAAGAAGCACATGATTACCGCTACTTCCCCGATCCGGATTTATTACCGTTGGTAATCGAGAGCGACTGGGTAAACAAGATCAAGGAAACCCTGCCCGAGCTTCCTGACGAGAAAAAGCATCGCTTCATGCGTGATTACGAGCTGTCGCGTTATGATGCGTCTGTCCTGATTGCTGAACGTGCCCGCGCAGATTATTTTGAAACAGTTGCCACTGGACGCGATGCGAAGCTGGCCGCAAACTGGGTCATCAATGAATTGCTGGGTGTGCTTAACAAGAACAGCGTGGCATTAACAAACGCCCCGATCAAAGCAGACCAGCTGGGCGGTATGATTGATTTGATTGCCGACAAAACGATTTCCGGCAAAATCGCCAAAGATGTTTTTGCAATCATGTACGATACCGGCAAAGATGCCGCCGTAATCGTCGAGGAAAAAGGACTAAAACAAGTTACAGACACCGGTGCGATTGAAAAAATCGTTGATGAGGTTCTAGCCGAAAATCCAAAAGTTATCGAGGATTACAAAGGCGGAAACCAGAAAGTCTTTGGCTTCCTCGTTGGACAGGTCATGAAAAAATCTGGTGGTAAGGTCAATCCCGGTACAGCAAATGAACTGCTGAAAAAGAAGCTGAATAGCTAGTTTTAAAGGCCTGACAGCCTGTTCTACAACGGTTATTTGACATTTCCATAGAACTTCCCCATACTTCTTCCATCAACAAGAGGTATGGAATGAAACAGGGAACAAAAACAGCGCTGGCCTATATTTTTTTTGCAGCATCCGCCATCATCGCGCCTGCACAGGCGAGCGAAGACATCCCAAAAGATACCATCACGCAAAACATGGCGCGCATTCCTGCTGGTGAATTTACTATGGGCGCAGATAGCTTAGGTCGCGATCACGGCGCACCGGCACATAAAGTTTATCTGAATGAATTCTTGATAGATAAACATGAAGTGACCAACAAACAATTCGAAGAAAAATTTCCAGATCATATCCGTCACAAGCTTTCCGCGGGCGATGACAACCCCGTGACTCGCGTATCATGGTTTGATGCTATCGATTATTGTACTGCTGTTGGTAAAAGCCTGCCCACCGAAGCACAGTGGGAGAAAGCGGCGCGCGGCACAACAAAATCTGCCAATGACTTTCCCTGGGGCAAAGAATTTAATGCTGCCTCCGTGCATGGGGGATTAAAATTAAGAGATGGTACTGCGCCCGTTGGGAGCTATCCCGCCAATGAGTATGGCCTTTATGATATGGGTGGCAATGTCTGGGAATGGACAAATGACTGGGCTGATTACTATCCCAATACAGATAAAACCATTAAAAACCCAACCGGCCCCGCACGAGGACATCACAAGATCCGCCGCGGCGGTGCTTGGTCTGATGAAATTAAAGGTATGAAAACTGGCTGGCGTGACTGGAGCTCACCAGACTCTTCTTTTTATGCAGATGTCGGTTTTCGCTGTGCTTATAACCCGCCACAGCCATAAGAAACGACAAGCGCCCTGCTGCCGCCTACCTCTCCACGTAATCAAGGTCAGTGTGAAACGTTTCCTTCAGGAAATACAGCGCGCCAAAAGCCAACACCATTAACACGCCCATCACCACCAGCCCCGCACCCGTAACACCCGCCAGCGGGATCAGCGCATGAAAGCTGATTGTGATTGGAATGGTCATGGCGCGCACAAAATTTGGAATACTGGTCGCCGCAGTCGCACGAATGTTAGTACCGAATTGTTCCGCCCCCATCTGTACAAACATTGCCCAATATCCACACGGCAATCCCAACAGGAAGCAGGCAAAATAATACAGTCCGCGCGAGTCCCCGTAGGGAAGCATCACATACACGCCGATAAAAGCAATCAGCGCCGTAAATGAAATGGCCACGGACTTACGGCGACTTTGTAAGAACTGGCTGACAATACCCGATAATGCGCCGCCAAACGACACACCGATATAACAAAACAAAACGGCGCGCCCTGCCGTTGGCAAATCAGACATACCAAAGTCCTTGGCAAACTCCGGCGTAAAGGTAATAAACAGCCCCACAACACCCCATGTCGGCCCGCCAACCAAAATAACAAGCAACAAACGCCGCAGCAATTCAGGACGGCGGAAAAACAGCATCACATTGCCTCGTGATATCTTTTCGGCAGCTGTACTCATTTTATTGTACATGCCGGATTCACTGACGCCGACACGCATCAACAACAAACACAACCCGATCATACCGCCAACAATATAAGCCGTCCGCCAGTCCGTTAGCTCCGCCACGGCCACAGCCACCGTCGCGCCGAGAATGCCAATAAACGCAATAAAACTGGTCCCCAGCCCCCGCAGCCTTTGCGGCAACAATTCAGATGCCAGCGTCACCCCGGCACCGAGTTCTCCGGCAAGACCAATACCGGCAATAAA
>Ga0055584_100001188_pt1 | contig 25588 bp, 21 predicted proteins | sample OSDHelmetaG_FD_58716 | JGI IMG/M metagenome (GOLD analysis project Ga0055584, IMG submission 58716) | Pelagic marine sediment microbial communities from the LTER site Helgoland, North Sea, for post-phytoplankton bloom and carbon turnover... | ecosystem: Environmental > Aquatic > Marine >...
TTTTTTTCTTCGATCAACGTGCTGAATGGACCGGTCAGACTGATGGCGAGAACCGCGTCACCTTCAAACAGCGGTGACGCACTCGCCCGATAGACTAGCGTCAACAAAATCAAAGGGAGTATTTTTCGAGCCGAGTAAGACAGATTTTTAGCCAACTTGAATGAAAGATCTCGGTTAGTGTTCTATATCACGGAATATCTGAACGCGCGCTTTGGGTTGCGGTTTCAACTGGTGAACGCAACACCTGATCTCTGAGTATAGAGAGGAGGATGTTGCAGATGAAGTATCGAAAGAGGATTTATTACACCGAAGCGGACAATTAGAAAGTTCTATTAGTGGTTGCCGATGTGTTCGATTACATCGAGCGCTTCTACAATCGAAAACGCCGGCATGGCTATGTCGGAAATATCAGTCCTGTCCTGTTCGAAAAACGGACATTAGGACTTAACTCAACTGTCCACCAAACGTAGGCAAGACCATCTGGCCGTTAGCGGCCACTCGTTTCGCGCCTTATGGCCCGGATTGCACGGTCCGGTTTCCACCCTAAAGCGGACACCAAATCTACTGATTTGGAACTGTCGTTTGAATGGGTCGTGCTTATTGGTCTTTTCCAGTTTGGTTCGCGCAGTGCCATTGGAGGCAGTGAGTGGTCCTGTGGACAGCGGCGGCCCCGCGTTTATCGAAAAAGATGAGAAGCGCTTTCTGGCGGGAATTAGCTGATTTTAACAAGACGTTGTTGCGCAGTAAGTCAAAGCACCTTCTTGGCTTGCTACGGCCCGACCTTCCAGCTCTGCTTCATGACCACGCCTAAAAGAAGCGTCATAGCGATAGTGACGATGCTTACGGGAATGTTTCCGTCCATCAGCAATACCACCAGAGAAATAAGAAACGTGATCGCGACGATTGCGGCTCCGGCGAATCTTGATTTGCTGAATGGCAGTAAGATCCCTCCAATCAACTGCACTGCACCGAAAAGCATAATCATCATATTGGAAAAGCCATACCGACCGAAAAAATCAACGTCTTGCTGCATCAACAATATTTTCGTGACACCTGACGAGATGGCCAGACAAGTCAGTAAGATCAAAAGTATCGTATAAGCAATTTTCATAGTACGTTCCAAAGGCTATTAATCTACGCCGAAACTTGTCGCTGGCGCTATCAGCATCGCTACTTCACTCCCCTGCTTTAGTCCGCGAACGTTTGGAGATGCTAACATCCCGGCTTATGACTGAAGCAAACATTTATCTAACTCATAGGAGAACGCTCGCTTTGGCAATCCTGCTGTCCTGCGCCGCGTCTGGCGGGGCCACTGAGCCGGTCGAATCATTTGAAATTGAGCCGCTCGGGAAAGGGCCCTACGCAGTCGGGTCGACGAATATGGAAGTGGCGCCCGAGTTTGCTGACATCGGCGACGCGGCGATGCACAACGTCTTGCTGGGTAGTGCCGAAGACCCGGACGACTCGCGTTTTGTAGTCGACATTCTGAGATACCCGGAATCGGCGTGGGTCGTTGATGTACCGATTCCGGACGAGCGTGCACTTTACGGCCCGGCCAGTGGCCAGACTTTGCCTGTGTCGGTGTTCCTGACCTATCCGTCACTTACGACGCCGCATAAAAACGCCTATGCCTTTCCGTATCACGATGCCACGTACGGCGTCTTCGAAGATATGCTCGACGCAGGCGAGACACCGGCTTTTGCCGACCCTGGCGAACGCTATCCGCTGATCATTCTCGCGCATGGTTCCTCGGCTCATGGCTTATACGATGTAAGACATGCCCATTCGCTTGCCAGCCACGGATACATCGTTGCAGTAATCACGTACGGGGACGATCGAACAGCAATTTCGGACGACCCTAATTTTCACCAGGGTTTTCTAAGGCCGCTGCTAACGAAAATCGTGTTGGACTCGATCCTCGAGAGCGAGACATTCGGCTCGCATATTGATGTCGACAACATCGGAATCAGTGGCCACAGTTTCGGCGGTTTCACATCGCTCGCTCTGACGGGCGGACTGATTCAGGGAAACACCGCAACAGTCAACGATGAACGCATCAAGGTTGGCGTCATCGCGGCGCCCTGGGTGGGTGGCCACTATGACGGTAGTGATTATTTCGCGTTTGGCCCCAACAATAGTGGCCTCGACCACGTGACCGCACCGATGATTAGTTTTTTCGGTACGAAGGACGACGCTACATTGGCGTCGTTTATCCTGCCCGCCATGAAGCGATTGTCCGGCCCAACCTATGTCGTGGAACTGGTCGATCAGCCGCACATCTTTGAGGACGGTTCATGGAAAGACCGCGACAACTGGGAGTTGTTGTTTTTCTCTGCGTATCTTAAGAACAACCCGGCATCGCTCGAAACACTCAAAACAGGGCGCTCAATGAGAGGCGGCAACGAGGACGTCCAGCTATTCGACTACCAAAGAGTGACCGGCAAGGACTAAAGTTTTCGTCGGCAGCGCAATTACGGAGTGCAAAATGTTCGGACGAGCGACCACATTTTTGGTTTTGACAATGCTTGCCTGCAACACGCAGGCCGATTCTCCACCAAATATTGTTCTGATCGTAACGGATAACCAAAGCGAGTTATTGCTGGGCTCCTACGGCAATCGCGATGTGAAGACGCCCAACATCGACGCACTGGCGGAAGAGGGCATGAGATTCACGCGTGCTTATTCCGTGAGTGGTGTTTGCTCGCCGACGCGGGCCACGTTATTGACAGGCTTGCTACCGTCGCAGCATGGCGTACACAATGGCCTGCCCTCCGTTTTCGACGTTGAAGACTGGGCGGGCGTGGAGGAGTTTCGGAGCTTGCCACAAACGCTGGCAGAGGCCGGATACAACACAGCCTTGGTTGGCAAGTATCACATTGGTGCGCCGCAGAGTCCGCAAATGGGATTTCAGTACTGGGTGACATTTCCGACGGGTCACACCACATCCTTTCACGACGTCAACGTTATCGATAACGGTGCTTCCTATAATACGGGTGATGAGCACCTGACGGACTTTTGGACACGCAAAGCCGAGGCATTTATTGCAGCCCAGTCGTCCGAAAAACCTTTCTTTCTGTACCTCTCCTATAACGGTCCCTACAACCTGCCGCCGCTCGTAACCAGGCCGCCGAGAAATCGTCATGCGGAATACTATCGGGAGCATGTGCCTGAGTTTCCTCAAGAGCCGGTTCACCCATTCCTACGCAATGCGGCAATTCAGGAGTCGAGTGTCGAGGATGTCCTGAAAGAGCAGGCAGATTACAAGGCCTGGGGTGTGGAGGATGCGGAGTCGATCGGCGAACACGGCGCCGCGCCAGAACTTTCCTATGGCTGGCAGACAATCAATGCGCTCAATAACAAGACGGCCATGATCAACCTCGCATCGGAGATGACGATGATCGACGACGGGGTAGGACGTGTGCTTGAGGTAATACGTGAACACGGTCTTGAAGAGAACACGATCGTTGTATTCACGGCCGACCAGAGTTCGGCCTTCGGGCAACACGGACTGTGGGGCAACAGTTCCTGGGCAAGACCGCATCCTGCTTACAATCAGCACATGCAAATTCCTCTGCTTGTTCGCCAGCCAGGCCAGATAGCTGAAGGTAGTGCCTCGGATCGGATCATCAATCAATACGATCTTTTTCCAACGCTGCTCGAACTCGTGGGTATGCAGGACGTCACAATCGCCGATAGCCCAGGCAAGAGTTTCACGCCCACATTACGCGGCGAGCAACAGGACTGGGCGGACACGGCCTATTACGAGTACATCACTGTTCGGGCGATAGTCAAGAAGGACTGGAAATACATAAAGAGACTATTCGACGAGCCGAGCGAACTCTATAACCTCAAGGACGATCCGCAGGAAAACAGGAACCTTTACAGCGATCCGCAGTACCTCGAAATCGCCGAGTCGCTAGAAAGCGAACTCGACGATTTCTTCCGACGCAACGCGAACGAGAAGTACGATCCCTGGCGAGGTGGTACCGGCAAGGCGATCCTGATGTACAGCGATAAGAACGAGCGTTTTGAAACACGGTTCCCCAATTGGCAAGCGCCCACTGTTGAGAAGCTCACGCCATTTAGCGACTCAGGCCTTCAAGCTGATTGACGACTACTTGTCGCGCCAGGCCGGTGGCTTATCCGAGTCCATTTGCAGGTATCGATCACGCAGCATCGTTTGCCGGCTTTCCATAGGGATCGCGACGCCGTTGATCAGGACCTGATCCGGGTAGGTCGTCAACTCGAACGGATCCGCAGGCCAGATAACGACATCGGCCGCTTTGCCCGCTTCGATACTTCCGACATTGTCAGCAACACCGTAGATTTCTGCAGGCGCCAGCGTAATAGCGCGTAACGCTAGGTCCCAGCTCAGTCCGTCGGCGACCGCATTGCCGGCAGACTGCGTGATATTGCGGGCATTGTTCGATTCGCTCTGACTGTCGGACAGTGCAAACAATACGCCGGCCTGGGCCAGGATGTTAGCCGCGCCCCGGCGGGCGTTCAGTTGGTCGAAACTGCCCGGAAGATTGCTGGTTACCTGCAGAACGACGGGTATTCTGGCACTCGCGAGTTCATCGGCTACCATCCAGGCTTCTGCACCACCGACGATAATCGCGTTCAGGTCATATTCCCCGGTTAACGCAATCAGCGTTTCGATGTCGCTGGCACGATGGATGTTGACGAGCAATGGCGTATCGCCGGATATCACGCTCTGTAAGGCTTCGAGGTCTGCGATGCTGTGCTGGTACTCGCGTCGCATGCCTCGCTCGAAGTCACCTTTGTGATCGCGGTAGTCCAGTGCTTCATCGAGTGAATTGCGCAGGGTAAGCCATGCGGCTGTGCGACTGCCGCCAGCAAATCGACTGCCGCCTTCTCCGAGCGTGACGACCATCGCGGCGCCACGTTTGTCCAGCGCATTCTCGTCACCGAGATTCACAATTGCCGCGAGTCCGGAGAGCACGTGTCCTCCGTCAGAGCCTGGCGACGGGACAGTGGCCGCTCTGGTGATACCGTCAATGCGTTGAATGGCTATCGCGACTGAACGTCGGTTATAGGCATCCGCCACATCAAAACCGGCCGTAAAATGCTCGTTGGTCTGCGATGAATCGACAGGTCCGGACGAGGAACTGACGTCGACCAGGCCGAGTCTGCCCATCGGGCTAAAGAGTCCTGGCGTTACGATCTTGCCGCCCGCATCGATAACACTGGCACCATCCGGCACATCGATTCCGGAACCAACGGCCGTGACTCGACCATCAACGATAATAATCGTTGCGTTTTCGATCGTGCCCTCCGAGCCAACTGTATGGACCGTGCCGCCGATGATCGCGGTCGTTTCGGCGACAGCCGTGAGCGTGAATAAAAGTGCTGCGAGTAAGGAGAAAAAGCGATTCACTTCGCACCTCCGGTGGCAGCAGCCGTTCCCAATGAAAAGTCGGTGACAGGATTCAATTCATTGTTGCCAAGTTCATAAGCGAGCGCCCCGTCAATGTAGACACGTTCCGCTTTACTGTAGACGCTGAACGGATTTCCCGTCCAGATGACGAGATCTGCCATCTTGTCCGCCTCAAGTGTGCCGGTTTTATCTTCAACCCCAAGCGACTTCGCCGCGTTACTGGTTATCCATTCAATAGCGTGCTCCGGCGCAATATCAATACCGACTCTGGCAGCGGCACCCATTACCTTTGCCGTCTCCTGATTGAGGCGCTGTATACCGATCTCGTCATCGGAGTGAATGACCGCGCAAGCACCGGCTTTGTCGACGAGCGCAGCGTTCTCGCGGATACCGTCATAGGCTTCCATCTTGAATCCCCACCAGTCGGCCCACATGGCCGAGCAGGTATCGGCCTCGGCAAGCAAATCGCCGATCTTGTATGCCTCGACGGCGTGATGAAATGTGCCGACTTTGTAGCCGAACTCTTTCGCAATTTCGAGCATGACGGACATTTCATCGGCGCGATAACAGTGATTGTGTACGAGAATCTCGCCGTTCAAAACGCCGGTCAGTGTTTCAAGCCTGAGGTCGCGCGTCGGTGCCTCGCCCTGGCCCTTCTCGGCCGCCTCGAGCTTATCGCGGTATTCAGCGGCTTCAATCCACGCGCTTCGGTAACCGGCAACATTACCCATTCGTGTGCTCGGCGCTTGCCCGCGTCCGCCATAAACGCGTTTGGGGTTTTCGCCGCAAGCCATCTTCAAGCCATAGGGCGCTCCCGGGAACTTCATGTCCATGACGTTTCGACCTGGCACATTCTTTACGGTAATGCCGCGTCCGCCAATGAGGTTGGCCGAACCGGGCAGCAATTGCATCGACGTTACGCCGCCTGCGAGTGCGGTTACGAATCCCGGGTCCTGTGGCCATACACTGTGCTCTGCCCACACTTCCGAAGTAACCGGTGCCGTCGCTTCGTTTCCGTCAGAATGCGATCGCGTGCCGGGCGACGGATAAACGCCAAGATGCGAATGCACGTCAATCACGCCAGGCGTAATCCACTTGCCGCTCGCATCCACGACCGCTGCACCGTCCGCAGAGAGGTCACTACCGACGGCGACAATCTTACCGTCCGCGAAGTACACGTCCGCATTATCCAGGCGCTCACCGGACCCTGTAAGGACAGTAGCGCCCTTTAGCAAGGTCGCGTCACCAGCCAATGCCTTGTAACGGCTTTCGAATGCGGCGGCGCCGTCTTCCTCGCCATTCCTGTCGCAGCCCTGCGAGAAAAATGCGAGTGCCACCAAAGCGGAAATTTTCTTTATCACTTTTTTCCCCGATAGGATTTTTCTTGAAGAATAGCAAGAACAAGCCATCAGGAGAGCAATCTGTCCTAATATGGGGTGGGAGGAGAGGCGTCGTTATGAAAATACGAATCGGACTGATCATGGTATTTTGCCTGGCAACGCTGATTTCATCGTGTGCCAACGATGATATTGAAATCAAACCGATGAGCCGATTTGAGCTCGAACATGACGGCCTGATCCGGGAGTACTTCGTTTTTCTGCCGACAGCGTATGACACAAGCATGGACTACCCGGCCATCGTATTCATGCACGGTTACGGCGGCACCGCGACGGGAACCGAGGCCGAGGTTACACAAGGCCTGAACTTCTATGCCGAAAAATTCGGCTACATCATGGTCTACCCGCAGAGCACCTGGTTTATGGCTGGCGACTCGCCGGACCAGCAGTGGGTGGCGACTTCCTGGAACCATATCTCCGATGGATTTGACAAAGGGCCTGACGGGCCGATTTGCACCGAAGATGCGGCGCAGTATGCCTGTCCGCCGGAGTGCGGTAGTTGCGGAAAATGCGGCTGGGCATCCTGTAACGATGATGTCGGTTTTTTGAAGTCCCTGCTGGCCAGCGCATCAGCGGATTTTTCGATCGACGAAAGTCGTTTCTTCGTAACGGGCTTTAGCAATGGGGCAATGATGAGCCATCGAATCGCTTGCGATGCATCCGAACTGTTCGCCGGGGTTGCCCTGGTTGGCGGACGTGTAGAACCCGGATTCGAGTGCATGCCGACGAAAGCATTGCCGTTGCTGCAAATCAATGGCGGTAAGGACAATGCTGTGCCACACGATGGCAAAGCAAGCCAGGGCGGCTACTTCTTTGCGAGTACCACATCGGTGACGCAGCACTGGACTGGTAGCGACGCTTGCGCCACGGATGTAAAGGACTGGATTTCGCCGACGATTGAGGGTGAGAACGCACAGTGCACGATTGCCTGCGCGGGCACAGACCACCCTGTTATTGACTGCATCTGGCCGGACGGTAATCACCGCTGGCCGGGGACATCAGGCTTTCGCGGCAGCAATGGATACTGTGTTTCTGAATTACAGTCGGCGAGCATGCCGGAGCAAACGATTTGCATAGCGCCGGATCCCACAGCCGAATTTTGGGGCTCGCAGTTGTTATTCGAATTCTTCGACGAATATCGGGGTAATTAGTATGGGCTTCTTTTTCGGTTTGATTGGTGCACTTGCAGGTGCGTGGATAAGCGCCGGAGGAGACATATTCTTCGGTTTCCTGGTGGGTATGACTCTCGGCTGGTCAGTACACCGACTGGTGCTGGCGGAGTCGACGATCCGGAAACTGAACGATCGCATGGACCTGCTCGAGCAGCGCAACGCAGCGGTCGCGAGGACCAAGCCACGCACCGAAAGTCCGGCGAAAAAGACTTTCGAATCACCGCCGCGCGTTTCGCCTTATGAACCGACGCCGACAGTGTCAACACCTGCTCCGGCCCCGGTGCCGCCGCCGATTGAGAAGTCAAAGCCCGAATCTGAAGCGGAGCCAGTCCACCCACGCAGTCCGGAACCGCAGGCCGATGTCATCGTCCACGATCGAGTGCCGGAGCCGGAATCCAAACGGGGCATCGGTGAACACACGATAGAAGTCGCCCGGCGCTGGCTAACAACGGGTAATGTGCCCGTCAAGGTCGGTGTCATCATTTCGTTCTTCGGTGTCGCATTTCTCTTGAAGTACGCGGTCGAAAAACAGGTGTTCTCGATACCCATGGGCGTCCGATACCTGGGCGTTGGGGGATTCGCGGCGGCTTTGCTGGCGTTTGGCTGGAGGAAGCGGCTCGAGAATCGCGTGTTTGCCCTGAGCATCCAGGGCGGTGGTATCGGTGTTCTGTTCCTGACCGTGTTCGCGGCATTTCGCCTGCACGGACTATTGTCGCCAGGCTTCGCTTTCAGCCTGCTTATTCTTATCACCGCGGCGGCGGGCGTGCTGGCGATCAAACAGGAGTCGCGGGCATTCGCAATTCTTGGAACGGCCGGCGGTTTTCTCGCACCGCTGCTGGTCTCAACGGGAAGTGGCAATCATGTTGGGCTGTTCACTTATTACCTGATTCTGAACTGCGCGATCTTGGGGGTTGCCTGGTACCGTCCCTGGCGCGAACTCAACATCATCGGCTTCGGATTCACTTTCGGCATCGGCACGATCTGGGGTTACCAGTACTACGTGCCGGAACTGTTCGCGACGACTGAACCCTTCCTGGTTCTCTATTTCTTGTTCTACACCATAATCGCCGTCTTGTTTGCCTTCCGGCAACGGCCGGAGCTACGCGGTTACGTCGACGGGACACTGCTGTTTGGTACGCCGACGATAGCATTCGCGCTGCAATCGCAGCTTCTCGACGATACTGAGTACGGACTCGCGATAAGCGCTGCTGTCGTCTCTGTTTTTTATGCGGCTATGGCGGTTTGGTTGCGGCGAACCCAACAAGAGAACTTCAAGCTTCTGACGCAAGCGTTTATCGTCCTCGCAGTCGCTTTCGGCACGATCACGATTCCGCTGGCGCTGGATGATCGCTGGACAGCAATCGCCTGGGCTCTTGAGGGCGCCGCTCTTGTGTGGGTCGGGGTCCGACAAAACACCACGCTGGCGAAAATGATCGGAACCGCGCTGGCCTTCGGTGCTGGAGCCGAGTTTTTGAGTTACGGCTGGGTCAATGATCTCGGAATGCCGGTTCTGAACGGCAACTTCACCGGGGGCGTCCTTATCGCACTGATGTCCCTGTATTCGGCACGTGCACTGCTAAAAGACGAGCGCGGCCGTGAGTGGCAGAAAATCGCTTCCGTAGGGCTTCTCATCTGGGGCCTGCTATTTTGGTTCGGCGCGGGTTCGGCAGAGATTTTCGATCGCGTATCGGGGAAACAACAGGTTCACTGGCTGCTGCTATTTGGCTCCGCGAGTTTGGCGGCGATGGCGTACGCTGGAAAACGATTCAAGTGGATTGCCTACAGCCGCGTATCGCTCGCATTACTGCCTGTGCTGTCCGTCGGCGCTCTTGTCTATTTAGTGGAGTTTGGTCACTTCCTCACGGGACTGGGAGTACTTGCCTGGCTGGTCGCAATCGCCGCGCACGTCTGGATTATTCATGCTTACCAGGGTGAAAAAACTCTGGAGGAAGCTGTCGCTCATACGTGGGGTGCAATTCTCTTCACGGGGCTGGCATCCATTGAGGTGTGGTGGCAGTTTGACCAGGTTGTCAGCAATACTGTGTTGTCCGGCAGCGCCGGCCTTCTGGTTCTGGCCGCCGGCGCATTCGCATTGCTTTACGAACGATGGGATCGTCCCTGGCCGTTTTCGAAGCACTTCGACGCCTATTTTCTTGCGGGCATGTTGCTTGTCGCATTTTACGTGGCGCTGGTCGTCGGCGTATGCATTCCCCGACCGGGCGATCCTGCCCCTATGCCCTACATACCGATCCTGAACCCCTTCGATGTTCTTTCGCTAATCGCCGTGGCCCTGTTGGCTTATGCAATGCGACTTGGGCAGGCGAATGATCGCTGGCGACTTGACGCAGACTCGCGACTCCCACAGATCGTATTGGGCGCTGTCGCACTGCTTCTTTCCACCATATCCGTCGTTCGGATTGTGCATCACACGACGGGGGTCGCCTGGCATGCCGGCAGTTTGTTCGATTCTGTTGCTGTGCAAAGTTCGCTGTCTATCTACTGGGCCATCCTCGGATTAGGCGGCATGCTTCTGGGCGCGAAATGGCTGCGTCGTTCCGTCTGGATGCTCGGCGCCGCTTTGATGGGCGTTGTCGTTCTGAAGCTCTTCGTTATCGACCTTGGAAATACCGGGACCGTCGCTCGCATCATCTCCTTCCTCGGCGTCGGCGTGATGTTATTGGTGGTAGGTTATATTGCACCGGTTCCGCCAAAGCCCGAAAAAGCAGCTGCTGAATAAATGGAAATGAGCGCTCTCGACAGCCTGAGAATAGTCCTCGACCCGGTCGGTCAGGCGGGCGTCGCGCTGGCGTTAATGCTGGTGATGTTTGGCGTTGCTCTGGGTTTACGCGTCGACGATTTTCGGATCCTGGCCGATAAACCGCGCGTTTTCTTCGGCGGGATTGCCGCGCAGGTTCTGGTATTGCCACTGGTCACGTTTGGGCTGATCCACCTGATCGCGCCGCCGCCATCTATTGCGCTTGGCATGATTGTGATCGCCTGTTGCCCCGGTGGCTCGGTCTCCAATCTGCTGACGTATTTTTCCCGGGGCGAGATCGCCGTGTCGGTCGCACTGACCGCGACATCCAGTTTGCTGGCCGCGTTGCTGACACCTGCCTCAACAATATTCTGGGCTCAGTCCTATGCGCCGACAGCCGACCTTCTCAGGTCACTGGAAGTGAATCCCTTACTCTTTATCGGGCAAACAACTTTGTTGCTTGCGATTCCGCTTGCCGCAGGAATGATCGTCGCGGCCAGGGCGCCGGCCGTTGCCAGCAAGATCAGGAAGAGGACAACTCTTGTGGGTGCGTTGGTGCTCATTGCTACGATCATCTACGGCGTTACCTACTTCTACCCGCTGCTCTGGCCGGCAGTCGGACTGCTCGCCGGCATTACTATTTTACATAACGGTGCTGCATTCCTGGCCGGTGCGACGGCCGGATGGCTGCTATCAAAGCAGTCTTCAGTGCGTCGTGCGTTGACGTTTGAGGTGGGTATACAAAACTCAGGCCTCGCGCTAATTATTCTGCTGTCGCAACTAAAGGGCGTTGGTGGCGCTGCGGCGATCGCAGCGGTATGGGGTATTTGGCACATAATTGCGGGCAGCATGCTCGCGCTGTTTTATCGCTATGTTGACGGGAAACAGGACAAGCGAGAGGCGGTTGCGGAAGTCTGATCTGCGTGAGTTATCGGGATGAAAAGTCTATGAATCAATATCTGAGGGCACTGAGTTTCGCGATAGCCCTTCTCATTGCGGGTATCGCGAGCGCAGAGCAAAGCGGCAGGCCGGACGAACTCAGGCTCGCCAATTTTCAGTTTGGCCCAAACAATCGCTGGGCGTTTAGTCATGTGCGTGAAGTGATGCCAACGGTCAATATTGCGCACGACAATCGTCGCATCCTGGAACTGAAAAAAAGCCCGGATGCCCGGGACGATTTTTCAGTCGGGTTCCAAGGCAAAAGTCAGCGACTGGACGATATCGCAGAGCATCAGTTCATCGACGGCATCCTGATTCTCAAAGACGGAAAAATAGTCGTCGAAAAATACTACGGCCATCTGACCGTTGATCGACCTCACCTGATGATGTCGGTGACCAAGTCGGTGCTTGGGCTACTGGCCGGAAAGCTGGCGGCAGACGGTTTAATCGACCTCTCGCTTCCCGTGGCCGATTACGTTCCGGCGCTCGCGTCGAGCGGCTGGGGGCCTGACTCCCTGCGCACGCTCCTTGATATGCGCGATGGCGCCGACTACACCGAAGACTATGAAGACATGAGTAGCACCGTACGACTGCAGGACTGCGCCGTCGGCTGGACCGATGCCGACTACTGTCCGGATGACGGACCTCGCGGTGGTTATGCCTTTTATCCGACCGTCGGCCGAAATGAAGACAATCTCGGCAAGTTTATTTACAAGTCAGGCTCCACCGACGTCATGGGCTGGGTTCTCGAGGAGGCAACGGGCGAGCCATTGGCGCAACTCATATCGCGCCATATCTGGCAAGCTATGGGCGCCGAGTTCGATGCCAACATTACAGTCGACGAAAGTGGTTTCGTTCTCGGTGACGGAGGAATGAACGCAACGCTGCGAGATATGGGGCGCCTTGGTTTGCTGGTGCTCGCCGATGGCAAGGCTTTCGGTGATGAGATTGTGCCGGCGGCATTCATCGAGGACATTCACCAGCAGCCCGGGGATCCCGAATGGCCCTATGACAGTGATCAAGATGAGCTTTCGCCATACTATCGTTCTTTCTGGTGGGGGCGGGGCAACGAAGGGCGGGACATCATGGGGCTCGGCGTGCATGGGCAGTATCTGCACGTGGCTCCGGAAGCCGGCGTGGTCATTGCGATTTTCTCAAGTTGGCCGCGTGCCGATGGCGACGGCGAGACGGTCGGTTGGGACCCTAGCTACGAATTGGGCGCAGCGCTGGTCGAGCGGTTTCGCTGAAGAAATCATCGTAGCCATAAGTGTGCTGGACTGGGCACTGGGCGATCGGTATGGTCGCACGCTATGTCGGATAACAAGCTAGATTCAAAAGAATTCAAACGGGCGCTTAGCAGCTTCGCGACCGGTGTCGCTGTGGCCACCGCGCTGGATGCTGACGGCAACAGAGTGGGGATGACGATCAGCAGTTTTAACTCCGTATCGTTGGACCCGCCGCTGGTGCTCTGGAGTATCGGCAATGATTCAAAGAGCTATTCCGTCTTTATCGACGCAGAATACTTTGCGGTCAACGTTCTCGCCATGCACCAGGAACATCTGTCCAGCCGGTTTGCACAAAAGGGTGAAGACAAATTTGAGGATCTGGAATGTCGCGCTGGCATCAATGGCATACCGTTGCTGCCTGAATACGCAGCGTGTTTTGAATGTCGCACAGAAAACATCTTCGATGGCGGTGACCACAAGATTATCGTTGGTCGCGTCCTGAAGCTGGAGGACAGGGAAAGCGACCCGCTGATTTACTACCGTGGTCATTTTCTAAAAAAGAGCGGACCTTACTCAACACAAAGCTAGTGATGGTGTGCGTGGCGGAATATGACCACGTGTATCAATGATCCGGCTATAAATGCCTGGAACAGGGCGACGGTGCGAGTCTCCGCGAGTTCAAGTATAGGCGCGCCAAGGAAATAGCCGACAACCGTCGCCGCGATTACCAGTATGAATACACTCACAGCAGCGGCGGTTCCGAAGTTCGGTCGGACAACACACCAGATGGCCATTCCGACAGGAAGGCGGTGCAAAACGATCGCGTATGCAAGCGACGTTCCGCTTTCCGGCAGCAGCCCGACGCCGTCAACGACCGCGTGGATCAGCAGGCCTGTTGCGGCCAATGCGACGATAAACTGGTGCGCCGTATCGCTCGCGCTGCGAAACAGGCGTTCCAGTAGCGCAGGGAAAGCCAGGCCAAGCAGGATAACCACGAAGGCCAGCTGGCCGCCTTGCCGCAGCGCTTCGGGAACGACGTGGACGGCGATGATCACGGCGATCGCCAACAGGATCAGGCCGTCCAGAGCGCGTCGTGCGATCCGGTTCTGCCGGCCTGCCGCGTAAATGGCGGGGCCGATCAGCAGTGCGACGATGCTCAAAATTAACGTCATGGTATCCGGGTGTGGAGACTGTGGTTAGAATGGTCTCATGATTTTGCGGTACATCGTATTTTATAGTCTTCTTTGTTGCTTTCTGGTTTCAATTTCTTCGCAGGATGCGGCAGCACATGGCGGCGTTGTAGAAGAAGACGATCTGTGTGTCATCAAGGTCAACTACCTGCGGGCTCATTTCAAGATCTACCAGCCTGGCGCCAGCGGTCACGAGCAGTACTGCGAAGACCTGCCAAAGGCGGTGGAAAGTGTCTTCGTCATGGAGTATCAGCACGACTCCATGTCACAAATGCCGATCGACTTTCGAATCATCCGGGACGTAACCGGCAAGGGTCGCTTTGCGCGCATGGACGATATCAACAATATCCAGGACCTTGATAGCGCGACGGTCTATTACCAGCCACCCATCGTTGAGCCGCATGTCTACACTGTCAATTACGAATTCCAGCAGGAAGGCGAATTTATCGGCATTGTGTCAGCGCATCATCCGGAAACAGGCAAAGTGTATGCAGCGGTATTTCCGTTCGAGGTTGGATTTACGGGTTTCGGGTTCTGGCCCTACATCCTGGGACTGTTGTTCTTGATTCAGTTCCAGTATTTGCTCATGAGTGGCCGCCTGAAACGCTGGTTCGGAAAAGAGTCAGGCGCAAGCCTGGGTCTGCTTGTCGGTGCGATGTTGATCGCCCCGGCGTCCTTTGCGGACGACCTGATCGTTACTTACACAATCCCGGATGGCGATCTCGGGATCAACAAGATGCACAGCTGGATCTTGCATATCGAGAACGAAGAGGGCCTTGAGATCGAAGGGGCTATCGTCGAGGTCGATGGTGGGATGCCGGAGCATGATCACGGCTTGCCGACCAAGCCACGCGTCACCGAGGAGTTGGGAGGCGGTGACTACCGACTGGAGGGAATGCGCTTCCATATGAGCGGATACTGGGAGGTCATCGTGTCGATTACGACGGACACGGGCCGTTTCGAAGTCACGATTCCGCTGCAGCTGTGAGATCTGTAACGCATCGACTCGCGCTGATAGTCTGCGCCATCGCGGTGACGACGGTTGCCTGCGAGCAATGGTCATCGTCACCCCCCGAATGGACAGCGGCCGAGATCGGGGTTCTGGAGTCGCTTTGGCTCGAGTCACTTCCCCACTTGCCGCAGGACAGAAGCAATGCCGTCGCCGACAACCCGATCGCGGCGGAATTCGGGCGGCAACTGTTCTTTGATCCGCGATTGAGTGCCAATGGCGGAATTTCGTGCGCAACCTGCCATCAGGTGGAACGGCGATTCACCGACGGACTGCAAAAGGGACAGGCCATCGGAACGACGCTCCGCAATACACCGAGCATTGTCGGCAGCGCCTACAGTCCGTGGCAGTATTGGGACGGCCGCAGGGACAGCCAATGGGCGCAGGCGCTGGCGCCGCTCGAAGATCCGAATGAGCATGCGACGGACAGGGCGACGGTGGTTCAGCTAATTGGCGAAGATGATGCTTATCGCGCCACGTACGAGTCACTGTTCGGGAGCTTGCCGGATCTGTCGAGTACAGAGTCCTTTCTGCTGAATAGAGCGTTCGCGAATGTCGGGAAATCGATCGCAGCCTTTGAACGAACGCTCATGCCAACGCGTTCTCGATTCGATGACTATGTCGAGGCAGTGATCGACGACGATAGAGATCGGCAGTCTGAGATATTGGCCGATGACGAGATTCGGGGGCTCCGGCTTTTCATTGGTGAGGCCAATTGCACCCAGTGCCACAATGGTCCTTTGTTTACCAATCACGAATTTCACAATACCGGTGTGATCAGTTTTCCGGGAGACGTTCCCGACAAGGCCCGAATTGTGGGTGTTGCCGAGGTAATGATCAACGAGTTCAATTGCCGCAGCGCCTACAGTGACGACCCTGAACATCACTGTGATGAGTTGGAGTTTGCGCGCCGCGGTATCGATCTGATTGGCGCCCATAAAACGCCGTCATTGCGAAACCTCGAAAATACTGCGCCCTTCATGCATCAGGGACAGCTTGCGACGATTGCGGATGTGCTGGCTCACTACAATCAAGCACCCGACGCGATGATCGGCCACAACGAAGCAAAGCCCCTGGGACTTAGTGAGCGCGAGTTGGGTCAACTCGAAGCATTCCTCACGACCCTGTCAGCGCCTGTAAGCGACTAGTCCGTTCGACCGGCCTGACCGCGGGTCATCGGTATTCTCACATATTGAATTTTTATTCCGGATACACGGGCGACCATGCGTTGCTCGGCAGATGCCTCAATCAATGTATCGAACTCAGCGTGCCCGCTTAACGGAGTCTTGGTCGAAGATCTCGCCATAAGTTTCTCCAATTTTCTGTAAAGTACCGCGGCAAATTCGAATCAAGTATATCCCGGCGGTTGGGCGCTTGCCCCGGTGATCGAAACGACCTCATCACTGTAGAAGCCGTTGAAGTCCGTTCTGCCGCTAAGGCTGTAAGCGCCAATCGAACCGAATTCAATGTGGTCACCAACCTCGATGTCCTCCGGCAGCGCAACGCGAGCTGGCATTTCATCCTGCGAGTCGCAAGTTGGTCCAAACAAGCGGAAGTGCTTTGTTTTTCCGGTCATCGCCACACCGTTACGAAACGCCTGACAGGGGTACTCAAGATGCGCGTGAAAGCGCAGCTCCCAGAACGCACCGTACATGCCGTCGTTGAGGTACAGGCGGTCCGTCTTGCGGAGCAGCACGCGGGTAAGCGCTGATAGTCCCGGTGCGCTCAATGCGCGCCCCGGCTCGGACAAAAGCTCGCCGCCGTCTTTGAGGGGCAGGTCTTCTGCGGCCTGCCGGGTTCTCGCGAAATATTCATTAAGCGCCGGAACGTCGTAGCCGGGATAGCTCTTTGGAAAGCCACCACCGATGTCCAGCAAGCGAATCTTGAACGGCAGTTTCGCCATCAGGTCTTTGGCAACGCCGATCGCGTACGCATAGCCTTCCGGGTCTGTCACGCCGGTCCCAACGTTGAACGCGAGGGCTGGCTCCGCGCCGGATGCCTGAATGGCCGTCAGTAGCGCCGGGACATTGGCAGGCTTTGCACCGTACTTCGCCGACAGATCTTCCTGCGCCGATGCATGTGAAACCGCCATACGCGCGAAGATGACAGCTCCTTTCGGGTCGATCTCGTTCACAAGCGGCTCAAGCGCGCTGTGATGGTCAACTACGAAATGCCGAACGCCAAACTCGCGTTGCGCCGTGCGTGCGTGTCCGTTCAGTCGCACCGGATTCATAAAATAAATGGTCGGGTCAGGACAAATCCTGCTGACCAGTTCAATTTCGGGCAATGAGGCGCAGTCGAAATTGCGAACGCCGGCCGCGTACAGTTGCTCGACTACGAGAGGATGATTGTTGGCTTTGACGGCATACAGTACCCGCCCCGGAAATCCGTCAAGAAAGTGGCGAGTCGACTTCTGGTAGACCTGCGTATAAACACAATACACCGGCAGCTGCGGGTCGGTGGCACGCAGCATGTCTTCCACCGTCTCGTAGCCGCTGCTCAAGGCGTACCGCGTCCCACAGCTCGCCCCGGATAGACAGTAGTCGATTTGCCCTCATCGAACGCCAGCACCCCATTGACCCAGACTTTTTCGATCCCGACAGACAAGGCTGTCGGATCCTGCATAGTCGATCGATCTTCGACCTTGCGCGGATCAAACAGGACGAGGTCAGCGTAATGACCGACTTCTATGCTGCCGCGTTCCCTGAGTCCCATGTTCCTGGCCGGCAGAGCCGTCATTTTGTAGATGGCATTCTCAAGACTCAGTACCCCGAGGTCTCTGACAAATCGACCCAGTACTCGCGGAAAGGCCCCGTAGCCTCGCGGGTGTCCTCCCCCGTGTCCGCCGTCGGAGCAGATGTTCGTATGCTCCCAGAGCATCAGGGCAGCGACGTCACCTTCGTCCATGCCTTTGGCAATGATCCCTGCGCCACCGCGTCCCGTTTCCTTGCGGTAGTCGTCGGCGGCCTGGGCGAGTTCCATTAATGTTGTTGCGACGTCTTTCTCAAGAATCGATGCAACCTCTGCAACGCTGAGGCCGCTGAACTCAGGATTTGGGCCGTAGTGGGACAGCACGATATCCTCCGGCGCCGCGGTATGTTCAAAGGTGAAGTCCGCAACGCTTCTGTCCGCGTAGTCACGCTCCGGGAACAGGACAGCGAGGTTACTGGCCCATCGCTGGTAAGGATAAATATCGGCAGATACCTGGACGCCCTCGTCCCGAGCGGCATTCAGCTCTTTAAGTACCGCGTCGCTTGTACCCCAGTATTCCCTGTCTGCGAGTTTTATGTGCGAGATGTGCACAGGCAGTTTGGCCTCATGGCCGATCCGAATAACTTCGGCAAACGCGGCCATCTGCAGGTCATCTTCATCGCGGACGTGACTCATGTAGCGGCCACCGAAACTGGCAGCAACTTTCGCGAGTTCTATGACTTCCTCGGTCTTGGAGAATATTCCCGGCTCGTATTCCAGCCCGGTTGCGAGACCAATCGCGCCATTCGACATGTCAGCCTCGACAAGCGCAGCCATAGCAGCGACTTCATCTGCTGTTGCCGGTCGCCGGTTATCGTCACCCATCACCGCGTAGCGAATACTGTTGTGCGCCGAGAACGACGCGATGTTCACAGCGGCGGGAGAAAGCTCAAACTCGTTTATGAACGCCTGAACCGGCTGGTGTTTCCCGTCGGCGTCGGACGATCCGTCGGCGCCGCGCATGAAGGTCGTGACACCCTGGCTGAGAACGCCCGGCATGTGCCGGTATTCCTGCCAGTCACTGTCATGGTGACTGTGCGTATCGATAAACCCGGGTGCGAGGGCAAGGCCCGTCGCGTCGATCACGACTTCTCCGGGAAGGGCTTCGAGGTCTCCGATTCCAATGATGCGATCGCCATCGATGCGCACCGCAGCGTGAGTTGCCGCGCTGCCAGACCCGTCGTGAACTTCCGCGTTGCGAATCAGGGTGCTCGTTACTGGCGCTGCGGAATCGTCACAGGCCGTCAGATTCATCATGCAGAACAGAAGTATCGCGATTGCTTTTTGCATGTGCATGGTATCCCTTAGCTGGCCATTTCAATACGCTGTGATATCGTAACAAGTCCTACCGCAATACATTTCATATCGTGGAATTCGACAATGAGTGCCGTTCTCAAAAGCGATGCGCAATCTATAGATGAGTTAATCGCAAATCACAAGCCGGGTCATTCTCTTGACCAGCGCTTTTACATTGATCCCGATATCTACGAGCTTGAGCTTGAGAAGGTCGTTTACCGCAACTGGATTCTTGCCGGGCACACCTCGCAGTGGCCGGGGATTGGTGACTTCAGGGTGTTCAACGTTGACAAAGAGTCGGCGATTATCGTGCGTGGCAACAACGGCAAACTGAAAGGATTCGCCAACGTATGTCGACATCGCGGCTCACTGGTCTGCCTTGAACAGACGGGACACGTTGAGAAGTTCCAGTGTCCGTACCATGGCTGGATGTATGACATCGACGGCAAGCTTGTGGCTGCTCGGAATATGGATGAGGATTTCGACAAGTCCTCGCATGGATTGAAGTCGGTTTCGGTTGGCGAGATCTACGGGCTGGTCTTTGTGTGTTTTGACGATAATCCTCCCTCGCTCGACGGCGCGCTACGTGACCTGAAAGAACCGATGGGCATGTTCGATTTCGAGAACCTGAAGGTTGTGGCGCAAAAGAGCTATGCGATTCCAGCCAACTGGAAGCTGTCGATCGAGAACTACCAGGAGTGTTACCACTGCGCGACGGCACACCCTGAGTATGCGTTGATGCACACGATGATGCTTGAGAACGGCAAACGCGAACGAGCATCGAGGCACATGCTCGAAAAAATGGAAGCTTGTGGCATCAGGGACTTTGAAATAGACCGTATTGACGGCAACGCGATGCCGGGCGAGGTTGGCTACGGCTTCTGGCGCACGGCGATGTTTAGCAAATACAAAACTGGCAGCAAGGGTGGGCAGCCGGTCGCCCCTTTGCTTGGCAGTATTAAGGGCTATGATGGCGGGCAGGCAGATATTTCGATCGGTCCGTTTTCGTATCTACTGGCCTACAACGACCACGTTGTTGGCTACGTTTTCACGCCCGTGAGCCACGGCAGGTCAAGTTGCGAAATCTACTGGATGGTTCGTAGCGACGCAGAAGAGGGCAAAGACTACGTCGTTGACGAATTGACGTGGCTCTGGGATGTCACCACGGAGTCGGATAAGGAAATCATCGCCAATAATGCCAAGGGCGTGCACTCGAAGTATTACGAGCCAGGTCCCTTCTCCAGGATGGAGGACATGGAGTCAAATTTCGTCGATTGGGTTCTGGCTGAGTTACAACGGGCCTGATTTCGCGTTACGTCGCATAATCAGCCAGGCAACCGCGACGCCCAGAGTGACCATGGCAATAATGACGGACGCCAGCGCGTTGATGTCCGGTGAGACGCCCAGTTTCACCTTCGAGAAGATCAGCATCGGCAAGGTTGTGCTGCCGGGGCCCGATACGAAACTCGCGATTACGAGATCGTCAAGCGAAAGTGTGAAAGACAGTAGCCATCCGGCGATCATGGCCGGTGCGATCAAAGGCAAGGTAATGTCGAACACCACCCGCAACGGGCGACCGCCCAGATCCATCGCAGCCTCTTCCAGTGATTCGTTCATCGCGACGAGCCGCGATTGCACGATAACCGCAACATAGGCCATCGAAAAAGTCGTGTGCGCTATCGTGATGGTTGAAAAACCGCGCTGGCCCGGCCACCCCGTCAACTGCTGCAATGTGACGAACAGCAGCAAAAGTGACAGCCCGGTGATGACTTCAGGCATAACCATCGGGGATGAGATCATGCCCGAGAACAGCGTGCGGCCCTTGAATCGACCGAAGCGTGCCAAAGCCATACCCGACATCGTCCCGAGGATGGTCGCGAGAGTCGCCGAGGTGACCGCGATCTTGATGCTCAGAAACAATGCATCGAGGACCTGTTCATTCCTGAGCAACTCACCGTACCAGCGCGTCGAGAAACCGCCCCAGACCGCCGCCAGGCTGGAGTCGTTGAAGGAATAGACGACGACCGATACAAGCGGGATGTACAGAAACGCATAGCCAAATGCCAGGACCGACAGGATGAATCGAGAGTGCGACTTCATGCTGCCTGTTCCTCGTCACGAGCCTGTGCCCGCTGCAGCAAGACGATGGGAACGACGAGTAGCATCAAGAGAACTATTGCTACGGCTGAAGCCAATGGCCAGTCGCGGTTGAGGAAGAACTCGTCAAAAAGAACGCGTCCGATGAACAGCGAGTCGGGACCGCCAAGCAGGTAAGGAATAACGTACTCGCCCATCGCGGGAATGAAGACGAGCAGGCAGCCAGCAATAGTGCCCGCTTTAGCCAGTGGCCAGGTGATGTCCCAGAATGCCCGAGTGCGCGAAGCGCCGAGGTCCTGCGCCGCCTCGACGAGATCCATATTCATGCGCTCCAGCGTGGCGTAGAGCGGCAGGATCATGAATGGCAGATAGGAATAGACGAGACCGACCGCCGTCGCGAAGTCGGTATACATGATCTGCAGAGGTTCCTTGATGAGGCCTGTCCACATCAGAACAGTATTTATCACGCCGTAGTTGTTCATCAGCCCCATCCACGCGTAGACCCGCAGCAGGAACGAAATCCAGAATGGCAATACGATCAGGAGTAACAGCAGGTTACGTGTTTCCGTGGAGGAGCGGGCGATGCCGTAGGCGATCGGGAAACCCACTAACAGACAGAGCACCGTCGTAACAGCTGCCATAGCGACGGAGCGAAGATAGGTGATGGCGTAGAGGTCGTCCGAGAACAGGAAACCGTAGTTGCCGAGCGACATCGCCGGACTGCCATCACTGTCAAACGATGGCGAGTAGGGTGGCTGGGCAAGAATGGGGTCGGCGAGACTGATCTTGAGGATGATCGCAAATGGCGCGAGGAAGAAGACCAGCAGCCACAGGTAAGGTACGGCGACAGCAAAGCGTCGCCATAGCTCATCATTCTTGTTGCCGACTTTAGCCACTAGTCGAGCAATACCACAGCACTGTCGGGCTTCCACGAGATCCAGACTTTGTCGTCCCATTCGAGGAAACGGGTTATGGATCGGCGCCTGTTCTGCGAGCTGACCTGAACTATTTTCCCGCTCGCGAGTTTGATCCGATACAGGGAACGATTCCCGAGATAGCCAAGATCATCGACTGTCCCTTCGAGGCAGACGCCATCGGAGTCGGCTGGTTTCTCCTTGCCGATGAAAATCTTCTCCGGACGGACGGCTATTTCGATCTGCTGCCCAACTTCAACGAGCTGCTTGCCGGACGCGGCGAGCACCTCGCCTGCCTCATCAGAATAGACGCTGATCTCGTCTTCCTGAACGACGGTAACAACGCCTTCGAACGTGTTGATGGTGCCAATGAAGTCCGCGACAAAACGATTATGAGGAAACTCGTAGATCTCCTTCGGGGTACCGATTTGCTCGAATCGTCCACCATTCATCACGGCAATGCGATCGGACAGAGTCATGGCTTCTTCCTGATCGTGCGTTACTACGACAAAGGTGATTCCCAACTCATCCTGGATATTCATAAGCTCAAACTGGGTGCGTTCGCGAAGCTTCTTGTCGAGGGCGGCAAGCGGCTCATCGAGTAGCAACACTTTTGGTCGCTTGATCAGCGATCTGGCGAGAGCGACACGCTGACGCTGGCCTCCCGACAGCTGGTCGGGCTTTCGATCCTTAAGTTCGGCTAGCTGGACGAGTTCCAGCATCTCGTCTACACGCCTTCCGACTTCCTTTTTCGCTACGCCGTCTTTGCGCAGGCCATAGGAGACATTCTTCGATACGCTCATGTGCGGAAAAATCGCGTAGGACTGAAACATCATATTGACGGGCCGGTCGTACGGTGGCTGATGCGTCACGTCGCTGCCGTCGATTTCGATACTGCCAAATGTTGGCAGCTCGAATCCTGCGAGCATTCGCAACAAAGTAGTTTTGCCGCAGCCCGATCCACCCAAAATCGAAAATAACTCGCCTTGAGCGATTGTGAGATCAACCTGATCAACCGCCACGAAGTCCCCGAAGTGTTTGCTGACACCCTTGATATGAATGAAGTTCTTCATAAGCCGCTCTTCGCCCGCGACAATGTTCGGGTCCGCATGCGTTCTACCGCCGGTTCGGCCATGTCGACCGCGAACATCCGTTTCCATGTTTCATCATCGGGGTAGATCGCAGGATCGTTGAGTTGTTCTTCGCTGATTAGCTCCCACGAGGCGGCGTTGGCGTTGGCGTAATCCACCTGCATTGCGATATCCGCAGCGATGTCGGCACGCAGCAAGAAATTCAGAAACGTATAGGCGTTGTCAACGTGCTTGGCGTCGCTGGCGATATAGATGCCGTCCACCCACAGGGACGCGCCTTCAATGGGCACGGTGTATCTCATTTCGATATCGATTCCGGCTTCCTTCGCACGCTTGGCTGCTGTCGAATAGTCACCCGACCAGCTCATCGAAACGCAAAGCTCTTTGTTCGGCATGTCGACGATGAATTTCTCATTGCTGAAATAACGTACGTAAGGCCGGACTTTGTAGAGGAGTTCCTGGACCTGGTTCATGCTTTCCTGGTCGGTGGCATTCGGATCGAGTCCGAGATAGGCGAGCGCCATTGGGATGAGGCTCGTTGTCCCATCCAGGAAACTCACGCCGCAATCGGCGAGCTTTGAAATCAGGTCCGGATCGAACAACACGGCCGACGTTTCCATCGACTGATTCGGCAATCTCTCGCGGACCATCTCGACGTTCCAGCTAAAGCCGGTAGAGCCCCAGTGATAGGGAATGTTGTAGCCTCTGACGGAGGCATACACGTCTATTTTTCGCATCGTTTCCGGATCGAGATTCTTGAGATTAGGCAGTCGGCTCATATCGAGCTTCTGGTAGACGCCGACTTCGACAAGTCGAGAGGACAGTACGTTGCTATGAACTATGACGTCATAGCCGCTGTTGCCTGTTAGTAGCTTTACATCGACCGTCGCAGAAGCGGCATAGGTGTCGTAGTTCACCTTGATGCCGGTTTCGGCCTCAAAGCGCTCTATCGTGTCGGGACCAATGTAGTCTGCCCAGTTGTAGACGTTGAGGATGTTTTCGGTCTGGTTTCCCGTCGTCGATTCACCGCTACACGCAGCAAGCAGAACAAGGCTTATGCTTGCGATGATTCGATGCAGTTTCGTCACATTCCGTCCAGTCCGCGCTTCAATAGCGATCCGGTGATTATAAGCCGTTGAATCTCGCTTGTACCCTCCCATATGCGATCCACGCGCAACTCCCTGAAAAATCGCTCCGCGACATTCTCGCGCATGTAGCCACGCCCGCCTTAAATCTGCACGGCGCGATCGGCGACGTGGTGCTGATTTCGATCTTCAATGGTTTCTCGCTGGGTCAGAATGGACTAGGGAAAATGTTTGGGGAAAATACTGCGGAGATATTCATCGACCGCGTTCGTCGCGTTTTGCCGGTCAAATCGTTTCGGGCTGATCAGATAGGAAAGCCACATGCCATTCGTAACAGACGTCAGTACCGTGGCGACGGCCGCGGCGCTTATGTTTTTGTAATCGCCGTCTTTAATAATCTCCTCGCAGAGCGAATTCAGGACCTCGTCATAGTATTCGTCTGACTGCTCGCAAACCTCCCGATACCGGGGGCGCGATTTCACTTCGCCCCAGAATGCGAACCAGACGGCCAGCTTGCGACGGTCGAGGATGGAAGGGCGCAGGTCGAGTTCCATTAGGGCGTGCAGCTTGCTGGAGGCATCCGGACCTGATTTTTCCAGCGTACGATTGAACTGACTTTTGTAGTCGTCAGCAATACATCGCAGGGTTTCGTTCAGCAGGTTTTCCTTGCTCTCGAAGTGCAGATTGACGATGCCCTGTGACAGTCCGGCTTCCTTGGCGACATCGCCCAAAGTAGTGCCACTCATACCTTTGCGGGCGATACACTTCATCGTCGCATCGATAAGTTGCTGTCTGCGTTGCCTGCGGCTCGCGGTCCGTTTGGTGTTTTTCGCAGTAGCCGCCATCAATGAATCATGCCATAATCTGAATGAATACTCATTCAAAATACTAAGAAAGCTTCGAAGCAAACGAACTCAGGCTTCCGCCGGAGGGCCGATAAATCCATGAAAAACTATGACGCCATTGTTGTCGGTGCCGGTCACAACGGCCTGACCACAGCAGCCTTTCTAGCAAAAGCCGGACTCGACGTTGTCTGCGTAGAAAAGAACGACTACATCGGTGGAGCCACCGTGAGTCGAAATCTCTACAAGGACTGGTGGTATTCGAACTGCTCTTACGTGTGCAGTCTTTTACGCCCGGAGATCTATCGGTCGCTTGAACTGCACAAGCACGGTCTGCAGGTTACGCCTTACGGCGGATCTGTGACTATGATGGAAAACGGGGATTACTACGGTTCCTACCATGACCCGGAGGCGGCCTATCGGGAA